>SDGW01000302.1_pt1 | contig 20870 bp, 9 predicted proteins | sample 2873831 | NCBI WGS metagenome assembly SDGW01 (sample SAMN08132700, study PRJNA421101) | hypersaline lake metagenome | isolation source: celular fraction 0.22 microns magnesium sulfate-rich crust from ephemeral... | place: Spain: Penahueca Lagoon, Toledo | collected 2011-07
CCGACCCAGGGTAATGAGCTACGCACTCATCGATGGGAGATGAGTAGCTCTCAAACGCCTGAGTTTGACCAAGAGAAACCCGGATGCGCCGGCCGGGAGTTGAACCCGGGCTATGAGCTCCCAGCTTATTCGGATACTCCGAGTTCATTTGCAGCCATCCATTTCTGATTCAAAGCAAGATTAGTTGCCAATACTCGGCTTTTCTTGTTACCTGCGTGTGTTGTATTGTCGAGCGTCATTTCCCTCGGAGGTGTTCGACTGAGATAATCGGTCGAAAAATAGCTTCAGAGCTGGCTGAAACCCACACACTGTGGAAATTGCGCTCTGAGATCGTATGATGAAATACCGATTAGATAAGCTCCCACCTTATCCACAGGGGTCTGACTGTATTCGCGGCTCGGAGGAGCAACTCCCTGCCTCTTTCTATATTACAGTGATGTGTTGTGAATCAAATTGTTCCTCCTTCCGACGGCGGTCTTAGTCGTCGATAGCGGTCTCGCCTAAACGCTACAATCTCGCTTCGGCGGCTTTTCTGGACGACTTCACGCTCGTTTTCGTTCATACCACCGTACGTTGGCGAGGGCAGTATCTGGATCGTCGTTATACTGGGTATATTCGTGGGCTCTCCAATGACAGGGCAGTAAAGAAGTCCTCTCTCGTTATCCAGTATTGAGGGAACCGAATTAGAACTCTGCTTTCATGGTAGGAGAATTAGCATAATCGTATACTATCTCTATACTTGATTGTAGAGACTATTCGTCATTCATACGGATCACGCTATCTGAGGTTTCCACCTATTTTGAGTGCTTTATCCTTTCGTCTACGAATTCTGGGCTGAGTGGAATTTTGCCCTGATTTCTGATTGTTCGCACAAGATTTTTGGATATCGATATTGTTAGTGTTCCCTCTATGTCAACGGATGACACACCTGCGGGTTTCTTCGAAGAATTCGAAGAAATATACAAGGACCGAGACCTAGAAGATTATTGGGGAGAAGAAGAGTCAACCCTCAAGGACGTAATCCCGTTGGTCGTTAACGACATCGCAGACAAATTTGAACTCCGGGAACCACTTGATGTCGGAGGCGGTGGCGTTCTCTCTATCGTGTTTGACAACAATATTGAAGAACGCCGTGTTCTCAAGATCTCGCGCCCTTCCCCTGGCAAAGTCACACTTCTCGGCGACCTCCTCACTGCGGAAAAGCAGAACCTCCTCCGTCTCTCCAATCAAAACCTCATTAGAATCTACGGTCAGGGTGAGGTCAGTCGCGACGAAAACGACTTTCCGTACTATATTATGCAGTACGTTGAAGGACCTGACGAATCGGGATTAGAAGCCGACGACTATCTCACCTACGAAGGCCGGACAAAGAAGGAGATTCTTGCGCTTTTCCACGGCGTACTTCAGGCTATTGAGTATCTCCATTATCAAGAAACTGTCCACATGGACTTAAAACCCGAAAACATTCTAGTAAATTCGAACGGCGTTCCGCTGATTTCCGATCTTGGGTTTGCAAAACACCTCAAGATAGACCGCCAAGACGATGAAATGGCACGAATAGGAGGAACGCGAGGATACGTTCATCCCGAAGTTCAAGATTATCTTGACGAAATGCAATCGGATCCAAATAGACTCCGAGGAACAGTCTCCCGAGAGAAATTACAGGACCGAGCGAAAAAGTGGGACCTCTATTCGCTTGGTCAAACGTTCCTTGAACTGCTCAACGAGGTTGAACGGAAAAACCCGAAAGTATTAGATAGATACGAGAAGCGGTATCTCCATCTACTCGCCTGTCGATTACTAGACGGCGAGAACGAACAAAACACGGAAACAGGTGAGCTAGCATTAGGAATTCCAGCATCTGCATACGACGACATCAAATATTCTGATATCACGCAGGTCCGGATCGATTTCGAGAAACTAATGGGGCTATTTGACTTAACCGCACAAGTCCCCGAATTGGAGTTCGCCGAACAGAATTTCGAACAGGCGTCAACTATCTCCGACGAACCGTTCACAGACAGAGTTCAACGGATCATAAACGACCCATACGTAAGCCGACTCGGCGGAATCACACAACTGGGACTCCTCTACTTGGTGTATCCTTCGGCAAATTACAGCCGTCTGGAACATACGCTCGGGACATTTTCTATCGTCTGCCGGTACATTTTCTCGCTGTATAACGATCAACACAACCCTTTATTCCGGCAGATTATGGACAAAGAGGACATCGAAAGCGTTCTCCTCGCGTCTTTACTTGAAGACATTGGACAGTTCCCTCTTGCATTTGAGATCAACGAAGCTGACCAGGACATCACACCGGAGGATATCCAAGACCGGATTTTATCGCAATCACCGTCCGGCCTTCAAACTGCAATAGATGAGGACTGGAATACTTCTCTTGACCGCGTCCGGTCAATCCTAAATGCCGATTCCAAGCGGCTACAAGGGTCAATCAAAGATCGAATCCTTGAGTCCCTCATCAATGGTCCGCTCGGCGCAGACAAAATTGATCACCTTGTCCGAGACTCAAACAAATTAGGGCTCAGCTACGGCAACAGCATCGATACCGAACAACTAGTGGACTGTCTCACCATCGTTTTATGGGACGAAGGTGGCGATACGTACGCAAACCTCGGGATTCATGAGGATGGGAAAGTTCCTGCGGAGTCGGTCGCGTTCGCCCATTACGCACTCTTCGGCACTATCTATTGGAGTCACGAGTTCCGTGGGATTAAGACCATGATTCATCGGATGGTATGGGAAGGACTTGCTAATCGATCTAAGACGCAAGACGCAAACGAGTTTCGAAGTGAACTCCGAGAGTTCGTTGTTCCAAATGGTTCACCTCGATCTTCGGTCACTTCGCATGAGGGCTTCCCAGAGGACAGTACGGAGATGAGCCAACTCCATCAATTAGATTTAGCAATGCTAGAATGGCTAGCAGAGTATGGTGGTGAAACTGGAGAGCACCTTTGTGAACTGTTTAAGACCCGGAATCTCTTTGACCGGATTTACGTCTTGACCTATGAGAAGACCGAACAAACGGATCTCTGGGAAAATCTTACCGAGTTCTATACCAGACCGCGTCCGTTCAAAGATAAACGCAACCTCCAGAACGTGTTCCAAGACCGAATTATAGAGAGAATTGAAGACAAACGTGATAAGGACGACATCAATTACGATGAATTCTCCGTCATTGAAGAGGAGAAAGTAGCGGATTTAATCGACGCACATGACCATGATCAGTTGCTTTTCCTCATTGACCATCCCCCTACTAGTAGGAAGATAGAACAAAGAGTAGAATATTTAGAAGAAGACAGCCAGAAAACAGGAATCGACACGATGGAGGTCGAAAGTCTTAGAGGCACGGAAATCTGGGACGCGCTCCGGGAGAGATTCTATTATTCTATCGGTAAACTCCGAGTGTACTGCCATCCCGAATACAGCGAGATAATCTCGGTACTGCTCTCTAGAGACGAAATTAATGGTTCTCTACGATATGCGTACAATCAAGTTCGGTAAATGACCTGATCATTCAAGGTGAACAACTCCAAACTCTATCCAGACATCTCCATGCGCCCTGTCCCTCAATGTAAGGATTCAAGAGGCAGGCGCAGTGGGGGTCAACATCGCCAACTGACCGACTTCCGAGTATCGGTTTCGGTACGAATCGGAATCTGCTTCTATAACCTGGACAAGTATCCGACTCCGAGTTGTATTCATAGTGGGAATATACTATGGTGCTGGCAATTCGACGATAGCGTATGAACATTACTGACGATACTGATATGACTTCACTGGTCGACGCAATGGATGAGTGCGGAGAGATGGCGTTGTTATCCGGGGCGGGGATTTCGTGGCGTCCGGGCGTCCCTACGGCCCCAGAGATCGTTGAAAAGCTGGCGGAGGAGTATGCAGGTGTTAGTACCGGGATGGATTATGCTGATGCATGGGAACAAGCATTACCAGGACCGGAGAATGCCGGGCAACGGCGTTCGCTCATTGAACAATGGATTGCTGGACGACCGCCAATCAGCGGCCACTATCCCCCACCGAAAGGGGATGATGAATTGGTCGGTAGTCATTATCTGGTTGCTCAACTGATGGAGACTGGCTATCTAGATGGGATTCTGACGACGAATTTCGATCATCTCCACGAACAAGCGTTGAACAATTACTGCTCACGTTTACACCGAATTTACCAGCACGAGGAGGTCATAGATCACCGAGAATTCCAATACGATTACCCGAAGCTGTTCAAACTCCACGGTGACTTCCTATACGACAATCTGGCAAATCGTGATCCAGAGATGCGACGCCGTGTCAACAAGAGTATGCGGACAAAGATTGTTGACTACCTCCGTGATCGCGGCCTAATCGTCATTGGCTACAGTGGTGGCGACGACTCGATCATGACCTTACTCAAGGAAGCGGCAGCTGATGATCGCGCACTGTCCGGAGGACTCTGGTGGGTCTCGTATAGTCACATGACGCTCGCTGACAAACCGAAAATCGAGGCCTTGAAAGAAGCGATGGTAACGGCTGGGAAACAATTCCATCTAATTCATCCGCCCGCTGATAACGGCCGCATCCCGGCCCACAAATTCCTACACTTACTCTGTGAGCGACTAGCTGTCCCAGAGCCAGAAGTGCCACCTTTTGGAGTGCACCGCGACAAACGGCATGTCCTCGATTCCATCACGAGCCACTTCGGGACGCCACGGCAGTTCCCCATTGCCGAATCCGATCAGATGAATTCATCGACATCTAACGACCTACGGACGGCTGTCAAGGATACGGTTGAGACGAAAGGCGTAACTTGGATTACTGAGCCTGAAGAGATTGACCTCTCTCCAGCATTCAATGCTGTGCGAGAAATGGTTGAACCAGACCGCCCATTCTTATATTTCAGTTATCGGTTTAGCTATAACATTACCTGGCAGCAATTCATTGAGGATACAAAGTTAGTCGCAAACAGTGCCGACATTACCACTACAGACAAGACTGATTACACGGAGATTTTGAAAGCGTTATTTAACGAAGGTGCTGTCGTTATTATTGACGACCTTGGGTTCAGTGCCAACACTCAAGTCGAGAAAGCGTTTTGGAGGCATCTCTGCCAACTCATCCGAATTCACGATAGTGCTCAGGCAGGGAATCTGATACTTGCCTCACCATCACTCCCACCAGAGCGACAGTTAATGGACCTTCACCACGCAAGGTTCGGAACGAATCCATACCCCGGAGGCCAAATACTTGGAAATGTAGTCCTTACTGCGGGGATTAATCCCGATCGTGAGTTCTTCTTTGAACATGATGGCACCAAACAACTGGCTGCACACGGTGTGCATTCCGAGTGGCCAGCCGGTGACTTGGACCCGCTGCAGATTGGTTTTCAAGTGATTGACCCACCGTTAGTGTCCAGTTCGGGTGAGGCTCGACAGGGAACTGCACTGAGTACACGACTTGACACGCTCTCACATGAAGGTCTTGAGATGATGAAACTACTGTCGGTGCTGAGGTACGCGGAACCAGCAGACGTGCTCAGAGATATCTACGATGGGCCTGTGCTGAAATTACTCGATGAGTTAACATCAAAAGAGCTTGTCGAATCGCGAAACGGGAAATACTGGCCACGGTTGCCCGTCCGGGAGTACGTGCTCTCGGCGATGATAACTGATGAGGAGCAAACGCACCTCCATCAGCAAATTGGCGAAACACTGGCGTCTGTTAAAGAGACGGCTCGCCAACAGTTGGGAATGCATTATGCGAAAGAAGCAGAAGCACACCTCTGGGAAGCAGATGAGTACACTGCAGCACTGCGGAACCTACTGAAAATCGGGGATGCACTCATTGACCATGGATACGCCGAGTTCGTCTATGAAACACTTTCAGACTTCTTTGAGCTACAGGGTATCGATCACTACGGGTTTTTCTTCGACCTCGTTCCAATTGAACAAGTAAAAGCACTAGTTCTCTATAATCAGTCCGGGAACAAAGCTGACAGTGTTAACACTGACAGCTTCGTTAACCAATACGATGCTCTCATCGACAGCCTCTTTCCGCTGTGGCCTCCTCGGTTGCGGGCCCTGTACGCGGGTACCGTTTCCGAGGCAAACCAAGACTTCGAAGCCGCGATTAAGTCATTTGAGACGGGCATTGAGTTAATGAATCCCGGCGAATCTGATACGTTGCTCGCCGCTGCTCGGTACGGCGCCTATCGCAACCACCGACATTTCTTGGATCAAAACACGTACGATGAAGACGAGTATCATTACCATTTACAGCGGTTTCTGGAATTGAACGGGCTCGCTTTAGACTGCTACCGCCGGCTCAACGACGACCATCATACGGCTATCTGTTTAGATGATCGCGCTGGTGTGCTACTTGGCTTAGAACGAGTTGAGGAATCGACTAAAGCACTTGATGCTGCTATTGAGCATTTCACAACACTCGAAGGTTTAACACCGGACAAAGGAACGGTCTACGGGAATAAGTGTAGTATGCACATGCTTCAGGCACGTAATGCTGCAACTCCAGAGGAATTCCTTGAGGAGCTACGGCTCGCAGAAGGATTCTATCTCGAAGCAGCCCTAAATTACGAGGCTGGAGGTAACTATGAGGGCATCCTTCGCTTATTCCGGTCATTACTCAGATCAATAATTAAGGAACCTATTTCTGACGTGCAACAGAATTTGCCCAAACCCTCTCATGTAGTGGCCTGGGCTTTTGAAGTGTGGAAAATGGACCACCAAGCTCTCGAACCGGCACTGATGGCACTTTATAAAGACTGGGTTAGTTACATCGCTGAACAGGCAAACTACATCTTATTATTGACTGTGGTAGAGCAGCAAAACAAGCTCTATCGATACAATCTCGAGACTTCCGGTCATTATTGGGCATTCAATCTGCACCTCATGTTGCTTGACCGAGTGAGTGGCGTCTTCGATACGGACGTGCTCAAAGACCAGTTCATCCCAAAGTTGGAAGCCACCGAACGTACTGAAGTCTCGGCGTATCGATTGTTCCTCGATTATCTTGAAGAAGGGTCTTCTGACGCCGCCTTCAGCGAAATGGACATTGGACTGCCTGAGAAATATAGCCGAGCAATACAAGAATATCTTGACACCGACAGACACGACGGATCTTGAATCCTATCCACGCAGGATCGTTAGTATCGGTCGAATTCCGTTCTGAGCCGCGTCATAGCTACAGGAACCCTGGTCTTCACAGATGAGAGCGCGTCTTGAACTGCTTTGGTGAGTGCTTATCCGGGCAGGTCCGGCGTGGCACGACACCGGGTTGCCGTCACTCGCACTGTCTCCGGTTCGACCAGCAGCGTCGCCGATGGGCGGACAACGATGTCCCCAGCCTGCAGCACGAACGACACCCGATACCCACCTTGGACCATGGTTGGAACTGGGCCGCCGCCCTCGGCTGGGACCTGACAACTTGCCACACCCCCACCGATCACGAACGCACCCTCGGTCATGGCTGTCACGACAACACCGATACCGATGAAGACCAGCAGTGGTGCCACCGCCCGGAGTATCCATCTGAGCATCGGGCCCCGTACACCCCCTGTTCTCCATCCAATCCCCGGCGTCGACCCGTAAAAACGTAGAGTACCGTTCTCCCGTTCGTCGATGCCACAGAACACACGGACTACGTCGCAAAAGAATTCGGGGACACTGAAGAGTACACAGTTGATGAGGGTTCCAATGGAGCCAAGTAGTCAGCATGGGGTACCGTTGGACCCAGAGCAATGACCCGACTCATCCAGTTCTCAACAGTACGGTGTCCCGGTCCGTCCCATCGACGATCGTGCTAGATGACTAAAGAACCATAGTGAAGAAGTTTGACGGCTTGACGCAGGCCGACACTATTGCCAAGGCGCTGTAACACCCGCAGTGGACGAGTTTCTGAATCCCCATGAAATAGCCAAACAAATAGCGATGAGATTGCCGCCAAAACCGGTCAGAAAACCCCGCTATGAAAGGCCCGAACAATCAGTTCAAATCATCGGAGACAATTGGCCGAAAACGGCTGGAGAAATAGCCAGAAAAAAGGCCGTAGAATTGGCCGTATAAACGGCTAAAAACCTGCCGTATTTTCGGACATAACTGGCGATAGAACGCCTAAAATCAGATTTTCCTCGTTTTTGGCCACTAAGGTCTTATAGGCTGAGGTCGGGCCTTTGATTGGCGATGACAAACGACACCGCACTCAACGCAATTCGCGAATCCGGGGTGCGCCAAGAATGGCTAAGACAGAGACGAGTATCACCCTAACGACTATTTAGGTCCTGGAATATGGATGCAGATGGTAGAAAATAAATAATGGTACGGGTTCTACACACAGCCGACGTCCATCTGGAACCTGACGCCGACGAGCGAGAGGCAGCGTTAGACACAATTCTCTCACGAGCAGACGCCAAAGATGTCGATCTGGTCACGATTGGCGGGGATCTGTTCGATAGCGAGGTTGCGGCTGAACAACTCAGAGAGACGCTCCGGGAACTGTTTTCTGACCGCCCGTATCCCATCTTGACTATTCCAGGGAATCACGACGCTGATGCATTTCACAGCAATCTCTTTTTCGGCGAGCAATTCATACCAGCGACCGAGACGCCATTTGACCATTTCGTCGTCGACGACGAATTGCGCGTCACGTACCTTCCATATACACCACAAGCGACTGACGACTTACTCATCGACCTCCAGAATCGCGAGCCCTTCGACGGTACAGAGGTTCTCCTGCTGCACTGCAGTCTCGAAGCACCGATCCAAGGCGTCGTCGGTGACGAAGGCGAGCAGCGGTACTTTCCGATCACAAAAGAACAGCTCGCCGAACTAGAGTTCAACTACTACCTCGCCGGGCACTATCACTCCCAGCACCACACCGAGCTCTCGAACGGCGGCACGTTCGTCTACCCAGGAACGCCGGCGTCAGTCACACGCAAAGAAACCGGCCGACGAACAAGCGTCGTCATCGACACTGACGCTGCACAGGACGTCCAACTCCAGCATCTTGATTCGTTCCACTACGACTCACTCGACCTCCGCGTAACCCCCGGGAGAGAAGATACCGTCATCGAGGAGATTCGCTCACAGGTGGCCAACTGGGACGAACAGCAGGTCGCACCGGAGATTACCGTTGACGGCTACACCGAGATGGGGGAAAGAGCGTTCAACGACGCGCTCACCGACGTTAGTGGCGACGTGCCCGTCGAAAACAGGTCCCGGACAGTTGAACACATTCTATCGCATCCGCTGTTCGAGACGTTTCAACAGCGCCTCGAGGAGCGTGACCAACTAGACGCAGTCGAAGAGCGTGATGACTACGACGTCGAGAGCTTCCAGGACGAAATCTGGGAAGAAACCCTGACAGTGTTCGCTGACCTGTCCGCGGAGGGTAAACTTACATGAAACTAACCGACATCCACGTTGATCGATACGGCCCACTCTCCCGGCTGGCGCACGAGTGTAAGGACAACTTTGAGGTGTTCTACGGCCCGAACGAATCTGGGAAAACACTACTACTGGAGGCCGTCCTGAAACTACTTGCACCAGATATCGATTCTACACTCCCCCACGTGTCTCGCGTTGACGAATCTCCGACCGGACACGTCGTGGTCGAGACGAACGGCACCGAACAGAAGCTCGGAGATGGCACTGTTCTGGGGGATATTGCTGATCTCTCGCCCCGACACCTGCGGAATATCTTCGTCGTCCGGGACAGTGACCTGCGGCTCGAGGACGAACACGAGTTCTACGATTCCGTTACCCAACAGATCGGTGACCTCCATACGAACGAAATCGACGCAATCCAGTCTAACCTAGTGGAGACAGGTCGACTGACCAGCGTCGGAGGACGGGGTCTCTCGTCGGCACGGGCCCATGAGAATGCCGCAGATGTCCGGGACAGCGCTGCCGACCTCGCAACGGACATCCGTGACTACGTCACCGAGGCCCAATCAAACGATATCGCAGCTACCGAGCGAGAGTTGGTCGCGGTCAAAACTGAGCTTCAGCAGTGTGAAAGCGCTCTCGCCGTCCAAGAAGCCGCCAAGACATGGGATACGCATTCGACGCTCACAGAGCGGCTCGAAACATACATAGAAGCGACAGAACAACTCGACGACGAGGTCACGCAATCGACCCTCGAACAGCTGGAAGAGTTCGACCGTGAGATCGCTGAAGCCGACGACGAGATCAACGACCTCAAAGACAAACGCAGTGCCCTACGCGAGGAGCGCACACAGTTTGAAACCGAGAAAGAGTCCGTCGACGCTGAGGTAACGCCGCTGGAAAAGCGGGCCGATGACGTCGACAGCGTCAAGCGGGCACTTGATTCGTTCCGAGACACGCACGGCGAGTCGATCGGCGCATCGCGTGGGATGGCTTTCGCGCGGTACGTTGCCCTTGCCGGGATCGGGTTCGGTGGCGTCGCGGCCATTCTCGGAAGTACTGTCGCAGGTGTGTTACTCGCGGTAATTGGTGGCGTCGCTGCGGGGTGGTACGGCCTCCAGCATCGGTCGATAACTGCCGCTGAGCGGGAACGCGAACAGGTACTCCAGCAGGCACGAGACGCGGGCCTTGACGTCAGTGCAGTTGCCGAGATTGGAACGGCAGTGAGAGCGTTTCACGACGAATTGAAGGGTCTTCAGGATCGTCGCGATGAACTTGGGCAGAAAATCGAGGTAAAGGAGGAACTCATCACGGAATGCGACGAGGAGCTGCAAACCGAACGGCAGGACCGCCGAGCGAACCGTGAGGAGAAACAGGAATTGCTCCAGCAGGCTGATGTCGCTAATATTGAGGAATACCGCGAGCGGATAAACACGTCTGCAGAACTCGAACGGAAGCGTGCTCAAGCCGCACAGAGCCTCACAGACGCGCTCGGCATACCCCCCGGCGATGACCCGACCGAGGACGCCAAGATCCGGTATTGGGAGTCGGAACTGGATGCGATGGTCTCCGAACTTAATGAGAGTGTGACCGCGGATGAGTACGATTCGACCGAATTAGCCGACCTCCGTGAGGAATACGAGCAACTGCAACAACGTCGTGACGACCTGAACGACCAACTTGAGGCCCACGAGCGACGTCTTCGAGAGTTCGATGACCGGATTCAGGCCATTTCGGCCCGTCCATTCCTCGATACCTCGGTGGCACTTCAATCACGCTCGGTCGAGGGACTTCAGGAGGTCGCTCACGACCTGGATCGGCTCGTGAATCGGATCGAGCGTGATGCAGATATCGCACGGGAAGCGCTTGATATCTTCGACGAGATACAGACGGAGGAAGAACAGAAAATCACTGACCTCTTCGGAGAGGACAGTCGGGCGGCAGACGTCTTCCGGACGATTACGGATGACCGCTACACCGGCGTTACCTACGATGCAGTGGAACAGGTGCTACAGGTGCAACGCAACAGCAACGAGGTCCTCACACCGCAGCAACTGAGCCACGGGACGACGGAGCAACTCTATCTTGCGGCCAGGGTCGGACTTGCCGAGCAGCTGTTGAGTTCAGAACCAGGGTTTTTTATCCTGGACGACGCCTTCCTCCCGGCAGATCGGACTCGACTCCAGGACGGATTTGAGGTCCTTCGCGAACTCGCTGAAGACGGCTGGCAAATCCTCTACTTCACAGCAAAGGACGAGGTCGGAACTGATCTCGTCGATACGCACGATCTGCGTTGTCGAACGCTCGATCGTCTCGGGTAGTACTCTGGCGATTGCTGACGGCACGGCCTTTGCCGAACTACCCGGCCACTCCATCCCGACAAAGCTCGATGACCTACTGGGCAGCAACTAGGGCGAGTCCTGAGATTGGGATGAGGGCAAACCCACATACCCCTGTCACCCGCCCCGCGTCACGGCCAGTCTTTTAGGGGGCTTCTGCATAGTAGCCGGCATGTCCGATGGGTTGGAACCAACGGAAGAGTACGATGGGACTATCGCAGTCCACATTTTGAGCGATAGCGGAGACCACGAACGCATCCGATGCTCATCGTACGAGAACGCAATTGAACTGGTGAAGAGTCGCCAGTCGGATGCCACGGTGGTGAAAATCGAGGATCGGGATGACGAGATCGTCTTCACGTCGGCCGAGATGGATATTCGCGACTGGGAGCGGGAATGGAAGCACGCGAAACGCCGACTCGCCGCCGATATCGAGGAACGAGAATGCCCATATGACAGTCCGTCGTGTTTCGCCGATGATCTTTGCGTCCAGTGCCAGATGGATGAGGTTCAGGAGAACTACTAATCAACTACACTCGGCAGGCCTCGACTCTACTGACGGACCGGTGAAGGCCGTTGATTCCCCCACTTGATGCTGTCGCTGAGAATGGGAAGCTCATGGTGCGAAATCGAAGATTTCGCGTGGACACTAACGCACCGGCGGGGTCACGCGGTTTTCGCCACCCCATACCAGATTCATAGATTGCTCTGGTAATAAACCCGCGGGCTATGATCTACTGGGTTATTCAGATTCGAAGGAGTAGCCGCGCAGGGACCTGTGAATTTATGAAGCAAGACTATAATGGCTCATCAAGTACTTGATTCTGTGCCTCTTGAAAAGAGTGTAAATTGAATACATTAGGCCCCCAATATTGGTCATGTCTTTCGACAAGAAACCCCACTTTAAAGAGGAACTGCTTCTCGTGTGGCTTTTGGTCTCGGCCATCAGGATACAATTCGGCGTCAATCCTGAACCAAAACATTTGGCCATCAGTGTAATCAATACCCCGATCACGTAACTCGGCTTTCAGTAGACTTCGAATATCTATTCGCTGTTTATCCACCGGTTCACCATGTTCCTGAAGAAAATAGTGCCGAGCACTCCAATCTGCCGAACCATGACTCACTTTCACTTCATCTGGTAGATCACCATAAGCTACATCTGGGTTTAGTATAGATTTCTCTTTATCTAACATTTTATACTGCGATAAAGAGAGCCTGATGGTAACATCGAAAGGAACCTCACCAGTATTTTGAAAAACGACATAGGAGTCCTGGTCTTCCTTACCTTTGTCTTCATAGATAGATAGTCGAGGGCGGCGCATAAACTGCAATTCCTCTCGCATGCTTGCAGCCTGTGTTTGTAGATGTTCGGTTTGGGCCCTCATGTCCTCAGCTTGACTTCGTATGAACTCGGTTTGCTGTTGCATATCCTGAGCTTGACTCCGGATGTGTTCTGCCTGTCGCCGATTTTGTAATACTGTGACTGTCGTCACCGCTGCTAGTGCAAGAGTTCCTATTGCGGTCGCGAAATCTGGATTAATCTGGAAAGAAAGAATAGCCACGCTCAACAGAAAAGCAATCAGAACCAAAGTATTCTGAAAGCATATGGTCTGCGGATTTGTCCGATAACTACACTCGCCTTCATTGGGTTCTGGCATAACAAAGGAGAATACGTCAATCCTGATAAATTTCTGTTTGTAGGAGCATCTTTTTATCGTAATTTAGCCCGTTCTCACAATTAATAGAGGAGGAGTTCGTCCGAAAAAGTTACGTACAGGGAATACTACTCACCAAGAAGTAGTTCAAACGCAGACTGGCGGGAGAGAGTCGGTTTATTGCCGACAATCCGAAGGTTTCGTGCACCCGTCATGATATGGTAGAGGTAGTCAGGATCGTCAAGGGGGGTGGGAACGGAATGTTCTTCGTTTGCTGCAACCAGACTCAGGACCGCATCGTCAACGGGTTCTCCCGTAAGCTCGCGGGGGAGGCGGACCGGCACATCGATGCTTGCCTCTGTAAGCCGGGTCCGTATCTTGTTCGCCTGCGCGGCGTAAGGCGTGATGACTATATCGGGTTGGGAATCGGCGCAGAGGTCGACTACCCGTTCAGCTTCGGCTTCGTTGAACAAAAGGCGTGGTGCTAGATACGGCGTTGCCGATAGCGGGATGTTGACCGTCATCTCGTGGGCATCACCGTCAGACGCGGCGTTGGTAACAATCTCGAACCGGATGTCCTGAACGGTATACGTTTGCCCCACACGAAGTTCATCTGCATTCAGGTTCCGTAGGTTGGAGAGTTGCCGGCTGACCTGGATTGCATCGACTTCGTCCACGGGCCGGAGACGGAGGCGGCGTGGTTCGTCACCGTTACACGGGATGGAACGGGTGATCGTTGTCTCCCGGAGCGAGCTGGCGTTCTCGCCGGACACATTTTCGAACGTGAGACTGCCCTCGATCCAGTTAAAACTCCCCTCGTAATTCTCGAGCAGCGGTTGTACCGCGTTTGACGCCGAACCTGGCAACCGGACCGATAGCGCGGACTCACTCTCGATGCGGGCGAATCGACGTAGCGACCGGACGAAGTACGGTTCATCGAGTCCCTCCTCGCGTGCGCTCTCACTCACCAGCTCCGGGCCGTGTGACCGGGCATCACCGATGGCCACCACACGGTCCGCGAGGATTTGGAGGTAGTGGAACTGTGGCTCCGTAATCGTTTCTGCTCCGGCGATGACGACGGTATCGAAGAACCGGTCTGTGTGAGTTCGGGCCTCCTCATCGCCACTGGTCATTGCATGGAACACACGCTCACTGAGGGCGTACTGCGTGGAGGAGACAAGCACCGAACAGTCCGCGATGGACTGGTAGATGTCGTGCCCACTACTCTCCCCCGTGATTGCGTTGTCCGTCCCGGCGAATCCGTCCATCCGAACGCTGGACTCATCCGGAAGCGTTTCTGTGATAACGTCACCGAGCGATGGGTCGGACGTAAGCACGAGTGTCCGTTGCTCGTCCTCATCAACTGGACCGTCTCCGTCAGGCTTCTCGACGTGAGCCTGCGTGACCGTCTGCACGAGGTCGGTAACGATGGCGGTCCTGTCCGTGTGAACGGGAACGTCGACGTACACCTCCTTGTACGTGAGGGGATCAACGAGGTCGTCGAATTCGGATGCAGATGTTGTGATTATCGCGTCTTCGGCCTGCCCATCCTTCTCCATGAGTGGGGAGACGCCGGACCGCTGTGCGTAATCGAGTTGGGAGAGCAGTTCACGCGGAAGAGAATCAGTTTCCAGCGTCCGCGTAGCCTCGAAGGTAGAGGCCGGGTTGATGAACGTCGCATCCGGGGTTTCGCGAAGCTCGAAGACGAACGAGTCCCCGTCTCGGGCGATGTAGGTCGCCTGGCGGCTCATATTGGTCGCCGTCTCGGTGATACGCACCGTGTCTCCTGGTGTAAACGAGGGGATCACCGGTTCTTCGGAGGCGTACACGAGCCGACGCTTGCCCTGAAGCTGCTCGATCTGCAGGCCCGGTACCCGGAGGCCGGCATCGGTCAGCGTCTGGGGATCCAGGCGATCCAGTTCACTCCCGGCCGCGTTCCGTACTGCACGTTCGTCATGCAGGGCCGTCCGGAGACGGTTGTAATGGTCGGTAACTCTGGGATCACGGAAATCCAGTCGCTGCTCGCATTCGTCGAACAGGTTACACTGGCTTGTGACCGCGCCTGACTCGTCGGTCTCGTAGCAGTCCCACCGGCGCTCCGACTGGCAGTAGAACTTGCACGGCGACGGGAGCGTCGTTTTCGTCTCTCCCGATCCGATCGTCGTCTCCTCCTTGAACTGGCAACCATCACAGTCCCTATTGTAGGTCGTGGGGACACCGAAAGCGTCACGAAGCGTGACCGCCTCGTTCCGTAACTGCAGAATCTCGCCGACGTGCTCCCAGGTGAGCGAGACCTCCTCGAACCGGACGCCGTCATGGCCGGACAGGTGGGGATATACCAGGAATCCGGAGACGCCCCGCTCAAGATGGTCTGAAAGCGACTCACCGTCATCCAACCGTTCGAGCAGGAGCGCCAGCAGGTAGACCCGGAGCTGGAAGGCGTGCTGCTCGGGTTGGTAATCGTCCAAGAAATAGTTCGTTTTCAGGTCGTACGGCCGCCCGTCGACGACTAAATCGACACGCCCGTTGAACCCGACTGTATCGGTCAGGGTCCGTTCCGCCTGGCAGTTATCTGCCGTCGCGATAGTCTCCGCCAACCGGTCACTCTGGAAGAGCGGGACCAGTGCGTCCCACGCGTGTTCCTTGATCTGGTTCGGGCTGACCCATGCGAGTCGACAGAGCGCGAGTTCTATGGAGAAGTCCTCTTCTAAGGTCTGCTCGAAGCACTCCTCGATCTGTTGTTCGGTCCAGCCATCATCGAAGCGGTCACGGAACGTTTCGTCCTCGATTGCCCGTTCAAGGACACGGTGGACAATCTTCCCCTTGATCGCGCCCGGGGAGAGGTCGTACCGGCCCGGATGATAGGTATTCTTCGCGAACGCCAGATCGTAGATACGCGGGCATTCGTTGGCCTGCCGCATCTCCGACTTCCCGATTGGAACATCCGGATTACGAACCAACAGAGAGGTGACGTTAAGATACCACTTCGAGTCCTGTGCGTACTCGCGCGGGATGCCCCGGACGAGCACCTCTTCACCTTCCCGGAGCGGCACATCCTCAATTGGGGACCGGACAGCGGCAGGAGTTTGTTTCAGGCCATCGAACCACCCCGGGTCATCGTGCCAGAACGACAGGAGTGCCGTCCCATCGAATTGCACATTTTGCACATCGAGACCGTACAGCGTTTTCTCTCCGCCCCGGGCACTTTCCGTCGGGCCGTCCTTGATCCGACAGCGGACGGTAATCTCAGTCCCGAGAACGCTACTTTCAGTGAGTACGTCTTCTAACGCGTGGATCATGTTTCCTCCTCCAAGTGCAAGAACACCCGGGTGAGCAGTCGCCTATCCAACATCTCGGTCTGGTACCGGTACTGGTGGGTGCAGGACTGCCGTTTGAGACAGTCAGGACAGCCCCGGACGCACTGTTTGGTCACTTCCTCGATCCGCTCAGCGAGTTCGCTGATGTCGCGCCGTTGCGAACGCCGGTTTGCGAACCGGTCGTACGTCCGTTTCACCCGGGTGTCAAAGATGGATCGTTCCTCCATCGCTAGGACCACGTCGGTCGTGGTCGGCGTCCGCCCCAGTTCCCTCTCGACGTCGCAGTAGGCGTCCGCGACCTCGCCGTAGAACCGGCTGACCTCCGGTGTCTCCAGGATCGACCGGAGGCGTCGGCGGACCATCGGCCGAAGTTCGTCCAGTGTGTTGTGGCGATAATCACTGGATAGGGCGGCAAACGCACTGTCGACCTGTGTCTGGTACTCCTCATCGTTCTCCGCATGGAACGCGTCGTACAGTGCCATGGGATCGGTCTCCGCAAGGAGCCCGATGACGATGTCCTCGCTCGCCCCGATGTGGCAGCTTCCCTGGGAACCGACTCCACCGATGAATTCCCCTTTTGAGACTGTTTGGAGGTCCTCGAACACCTCGCGACTGATCCCGGCACCGCCCTGGATCGAGTCGTAGATCCCGAGTTGGATGTCGTCCACGTGCTGCTGGAAGTTGATGTCGTACCATGCCTCGAAATCGCTACCCCCCGCGCTGAACTCGACGGCCCAGGTCGCAATCCCGTGCTTGATCGAATGAACGAGGACGTGTTCGGCGAACTCCGTCACTTCAGTCTGATCTGCACAGTCCACAAGGATTTCCGCCAGGCCGTCGCTGTGTTCCCGACAGATCTCGGTGTATCGTTCGAGTTGGTAGTCTTCATAGTCCAGTAACCCGAGCCGTTCGTTCGGACCGGGAAGCAGGGTTTCGAGGATCTCGACGATGTCGTCCGGTTCGCAGGCGAAGAGGCTGTCCGGTCCTCCCGGCCCGGTCCGGAGCATGTAGTCCACGCCCACGAGCGCCTGGTAGAACGGGTCAACACTGAACGCATGGCCCAGGATTTCGTCACGGAAGAAGAATTGATCCCACACGCGGCGGTACAGCATGGCAAACTGCATGTCCCGGTAGAACGTGTTGCCCGGCGTCACTTCCCGTTCCAGTAGTAATCCAATCCTTTCCCGGTCAAGGTTGAACAGGAGGAGTTGGCTTTCCTCTCGGCTCCCCATGAACGCGATTTGATCATCCGACTCGTGGCGGTAGCGGATCACCTCGGAGAACGTCCGGTCCTCGCCATACAGCGTGAGCAGGGTCGCATAATAGTTCTTCAGGAAGATAGCATCGTCGCTGAACGTCAGCGTCGAGAACAGTCCATCGTCCGGGTCACCGAGCGCCAGTTCGTCGGTCTGGTCGCGGACATTGAGCAGGTGCTTGAACCAGAGGAACTGCGAGGTCGGATCGCTCGCAAGCGGGAGATAGCCCGCCACCTCGTCGACGCTATCAACATCCTCCGGCAGGAAATTCCGGACCAGACCGGCCTCTTCATCCCAGTAGTAGTTCTGAAAGTCCACCTCGTCCGAAACCGACGGGTTCTGGAGGATGAACTGATTCGGGATATAGACCGTGACCGCGTCCGTCCCATGGCGGTACGGCGTGTACTCCTCGCGATCAGTCTCTGGGAGGACCTCCGCGAGCGACGCCTTCTGCCGGATCGAAACGCCCGGTTCGATGTTCGCAAACCCTCGCTCCGAGGCATCATCCCAGTTCCCGGTCCACATGTCGAATCGGTACCGACGCTTGAACCCGCCCGGAAGGAAACTGCCCAGGACAAGGTCGAGCGGTTCGTGGTCGAGATACGCACCTCGCGTGCTTTTCACGCTCACGTTCCCACCGACCTGTTCCGGGATGAACGAACTCGGGACCGAATACGGCCGCTCCGCCTCGGTGTCCAAGTCGAACAGATCCGGGACGTGACAGTACGGGCTAACCCGGCCGCGTCGAACCTTGTCAAGGAGATCCTCCTGGTGACGGATGAGGCCCTCCATCCGGTCCATGAGCCGTTGGGATCGGTCCGTACTGTCATCGTCCAACAGGTCGTGTGTATCTTCACTCATCGTTTCGCCTCAGTTGACCGCTCGCAACCCGCTCGAATATCTCGCGCTCCGTACGGAGGTTCCGCAACGCCTGTTGTAACTCCGCCTGGCTCGTGTTCCTCTCGATCCGTGCCGCCTCCCAGAACGGGGTCATCTCATCCCCACCGACATCCGTCCCCGTCAATGGTGCTTTCGTCCCCTGTACGTAGTCCACAACCTCGGAGACCACGTCGGCGGCTACCGGATCGGATACTTGGAACGCCTCGCAAATCCATTGCTGGATGTCCTCCCGTTCAGATTCGAGGATCTCCTCCAATTCCGGGATGTCCAGGCGGCGGTAAATCTCGTCTGCCGTATCGCTGTCCGTGAGATTGATGTAGTCGAAGACGGCCGAGACCATATGCTCAGTCCGGATGAAATCGTTCTTCTCGTCGAGATTTATCTCCAGGTACTGATCGTCCGGATCGCTCAGCAATTCGTTGTGATGGAAGTAGAAGGAGTCCTCGGGGCGTGAACCGAGGACGACGACGGAAACCGGCTGGTCGTCCGGGTCACGGCCACCACGGCCCTTCCGCTGGACGAATCCCGGGATGTTCATCGGGGCCCGATACTGGAACGTCCCGATGATCCCTGGGTGATCGAACCCGACCTCCAGGGCACTCGTGGTGACCATCAGATCCCACGCATCGTCCTCGACCCGTGTCCCGTCCGGGCGTTCCGTGCGCCCGCTCTTGTGCAGGTAGACGTCCATCGGCTCCAGATCGAGCGAATCCGTCATCGTCCACCAGCACTCCCCAGCCTCGTAGACCGGGCACGGGTTCAGGTGCTGGTTCGGCGGCATGGGTTCACACAGGGCCTGCTCGTGGTCGGCGGATGCTCCCTGAAACTGGGACTTGGGACACGCCGGATTATCTCCCTCTTCCTCCGGGCCGGTAAGGAATGCGTCCGGGGAGCGCAGCGAGAATAGTTCCTGGCCTTCGACGCCAGACCCGGATTCGGCACTGTGGATATAATCACCCAGTCGCTTGACCGAATCGATCGAATCGACAAACCCGAGGATCTTGTTCTTGTCCGGCGCGTCCACCTGTTCCTCCTTCAGGATGGTATGGTACATGGCGAACGCGACCTGGATCATCGAGGAAAGGTTGGTCACGTTCGTTTCCTGGTAATCCCCTTCCTCCCACTCCCGCTGGGGAAGGTATTTCGCCTCGCCCTGGGGGACCTTCACCTCGCGGGGATCCGTCGCCTTGACGAAGATGAGGTATTCCCAGCCGATCTCCTCGACCTCCCCGTCCTCGGGACGGGGCGTGATCTCGCACGCCCGGTCAACACCGTATATCCTGCGGGTAAAGTCCTCGGCGTTCGAGATCGTCGCACTGGACGCGACCAGGCAGGGGTCCTGTTCCGGGGAGACCTGCTCCATCGCCCGCCGGAACCGCCGCATGACGTTCGCAACGTGCATCCCGTACTGGTTCGTGTAGACGTGGACCTCGTCAAGCACCACGAACTTCGGCGGGAGGTCGTGGGACCAGAACTGCCGGTCCCCGCGGTGATCCATCAGGCGGCGGTGAAGCGTATCGGGCGTGATGACCAAGATGTCCGCGGTCGCTCCCTTCTGGACGGTCGTGAAATCAACGGTGTGTGACTCATCCTCCGAACACGTCATTTCCTCTGTACTCATCCGACCCGGACACCCGTTTTCCGGACAGTCGATCTCCGCATCGTCCGCACTGCTGTGCTGGAGCGCGACCGTGACCGGGAGCGTGTCGTACCTGTACTCGTCCTCCGCGTCATCCTCGATGATCGACTGGATCTTGTAGAGGTATTCGACGATACGCTCGAACTGGTTGTTACACAGGTCCTTCCGCGGATAGGCAAGGACCGCGTCCGCACCGCCACCGTTGACCGCCGTCGCGCTCGTCGTCAGTGTGTACCCCAGGATCGGGAACAGGAACGCCTCCGTCTTCCCGCCGCCCGTACTTGCCGTTATCACCCGTGCAGCACCGTCATTATCGTCTGTTACCGCCTGCCTGAACAGCGTCTTGAA
>SDGW01001384.1_pt1 | contig 20863 bp, 26 predicted proteins | sample 2873831 | NCBI WGS metagenome assembly SDGW01 (sample SAMN08132700, study PRJNA421101) | hypersaline lake metagenome | isolation source: celular fraction 0.22 microns magnesium sulfate-rich crust from ephemeral... | place: Spain: Penahueca Lagoon, Toledo | collected 2011-07
AACAGGCAGTAGCCTCTCGCCTCCGGCGCGGGATCCGCAACATTCTTGCCGAGACACTCTCCGCATTGTAAGCCATCTTCTCCGACGAGTATTTAAAGAGGTTGTATAGCCAAACTAGTATTAAAAGGGGTTGTATAACCAAAAGTCACGTAGAATTAGGACGGTCGCTTTCCTATATCTAATGCCGCATATTGACGAACCTCCGGGCGATTCCTGCTCCGTCCGAGACTCAGTAACCGTTGATGTACAGACACCCGAAGATGCACTGGTCGAGATCAAGAGTACACTGCTCCATCAGCATCTGCCGGAGATCGCTGAGGCGGGGATACTCGACGTCGATCATGAAACGAGCATGGGTCAGGAAGGTGATCGCTTCGATGTAGCCACCGCGTTACTAGAGGTGGTCTGAGATGGAGATGGTCATGTGTCGGTCGTGTGGGGAGTTCTTACAGGCGATTCCCGATGGAGAATCATTGCAGCCCGTCAACGATGAGTGCCAGTTATGTGGCGGAACGGAGTTCAAGGATAGCCAGAGTGGGATCACGTTTGACACGAGAGAGTAGCTCGAACAGCTAGTCGAGGGAGTCGCTGGTGGGTGTCACGGAGATTCGAGAATTGGTCCCGAGGAACAGACTGGTGGAACGGAAGCTCCAGTCAATTATCGGAAGATCCGTCGGCGAGGGGGTAAGCCGAGAGAGTGGGGGAATGCAACCACCTCCGTGGGGGAAACTGGACTGATTGCGGTGATGAAAAAAATCAATGCCACCCGGGGTAGAGGTGTATCATTGATTCTTCCCATATCCAAAGTTAAACGCCTGACAGACATAAATGAACTTTCTAACATATATGAATACACTTGTGAACGCAGCTGTTGGGACTATCTTTCTTCAAGGCGAGAATCCCGCCGTTTACGGCGGGCGTGAAGCCGACAACTACTGACCGTTTCACCGTTGGTCAAAGGCCGAATACCCCACGCTGGAAAACGTTTATTGAGATTGGGTATATAGAAATTAGTACGGCCTAATGAAGTATAACCTCGAAAAAGGATCGCACACGGTGTATGCGCTTCAATATCACTTTGTGACCGTCACAAAGTATCGGAGCGACATCCTCACCGAAGATATCGCAGAACGGCTTGGTGAGATTGCCAACGAGATTGCCACAGACTTCGGTGTGAATATCCAGAACGTCAACGGTGGTTCTGACCACGTTCACATCCTGTTCACGGCTGAACCGACCACTGACCTTACCAAGTTCATCAACTCGCTCAAAGGTGTCTCGTCCCGAAAAATTCGAGACGAATACCCTGAAACACGGCAGGCCCTTGATGATGCCTTCTGGCAACCGGGGTACTTTCTCGCCACAACCGGACAGGTGAGCATCGACGTGTTGATGGACTACGTGGAGGATCAGTAGCGATGTCTACGACCGTCACGAAAACGTTGCAGGCGACGTTCGCCCCACCAACCGCGCACAAACAGTCGAAGCTCACTGACCTGCTTGAAACCTACCGTGACGGGCTGCAAGCGGCCTTCGATGCTGGGGCGAGTACCATGTCGGCGGTGAGCGACATCGTGACGCCCTACGACCTGCCGTATCAGGCAAAAGCGGCCCTGTGCAACTACGTTCCGCAGCTCCACAAGACGTACAACGCGAAAGAATTGGACGACGACCACCCGATACGGCTCACCAACCAAGCAGCCGAGTTCGATCACTCCGACGACCGCGACTACGAGTTCACATGGTGGGTTCCCCAACCGGGTCGTGGAACGAACTTCTGGATACCGCTTCGCATCAACCCTGAACAGGAAGCCCTCTGGCACGATCTCGTTTCAGAGGACGCGAAAGCAGGCGAGATTCGGCTGCAAAAACACCGACAGAACTGGGTACTACACGTCACCGTCGAGTATCCAGTCGAAGAACTAACGACAGACGGTGACGCCACATACGTCGGGTTAGACATCGGAGAAACCGCTCTGATCACGGGCTGTGCCCTCAAGGGCGGTTCTCCGACTAACCCGTTCGTGTGTAGCGGCAGTAGAGCGAAACAACTCCGCAAGGAGATGCACACGACCCTGAAACGACTCCAAGAGCGTGACGCTGCCGAGTGGCGGATTGATGAGAGATTCGATCACTACCAGAACGCGCTCACAGATATCGTGGAGAAAGCGTCTCGCCAAGCCGTCGAGTACGCCCGACAGTACGAGCATCCAGTGTTAGTAATGGAGGATTTGACCTACATCCGCGAATCACTGGACTACGGCGAGTACATGAACCGTCGCCTGCACTCGTGGGCGTTCGCCCGGCTGCGAGGGCGGATTGAAGACAAGGCGACGGAGGCGGGCATCCCGGTCGAGTACGTGAATCCAGAATACACGAGTCGGACGTGCCACTCGTGTTACCGTCTCGGTCGGCGAGACTCACAGGCCGAGTTCCAGTGCTTACATGAGGATTGCCACGTCTCGACGTTTCAGGCTGATATCAACGCTGCCGCAAATATCGCACGACGGGTTGACCCGTGGGGAGAGAGCGTCCCGCTTGACAAGGCGGGACACAATGACTCGCCTCGGGATGGGAGCGGTTGTGACACCGCCACGACTCACCGTGAGAAGAGCGAGACACCCTCGCAAATGACGCTCACGGAATACGACGAGTCGAAACCCTCTGCCAGCGATTAGCTGGTATTCCCCATGCGTGGGAAGCCGCACCGTTCACGGCGCGGAGGATGTCACGGAGTAGACTCCGAGTGGCGAATTACGTACTGGAACGAACAGATGGCCGTGAGAACAGAACGGCCTGCAGACAAGGTTTGCGGTCAAACACTCTGGGAAGCTTTTCCCTCGATCGAAGGAACCGAACTCGAAAGGAAATACCGGCGGGCAATGGCTGACGGTGAGTCCGAATCATTCGAATATTATCTGGATGACCCACTCGACTATTGGGTCGAAATAGATGTGTATCCTGATGAGGAGGGACTCTCGATTTTCTCTCGAGAAATCACAGCGCGGAAACAGCGCGAATTGCAACGACGGGAAACGAATACGATCCTTCGGACAATCGTCGAAAATCTACCCCATGGCATACTCGTCGAAGACGCCAATCGAGACGTACTCATGGCTAACGAGTTACTCTGTGAGCTACTGGAGATCTCCGTCGACAGTGAGAATCTTATCGGACGTGACTGTGATGCGGCTGCACGTGAGGTGTCCGACCTTTTTGTCGACTCTGATGGGTTCATCGAAGGCATCGAGACTCGTATCGAAGAACGAATCACGGTGCTCAACGAGACACTCGAACTTGTTGACGGTCGGATTCTCGAGCGCGATTACGTGCCCTACGACCTCCCTGAGGGAGACGGGAACCTCTGGTTGTACCGTAATGTCACCGAACAATACGACCGTGATCGAAAACTCAAGCGGTCCCAGCAGATAATCAAGAACTCGACTGACATCGCAACGATCATCGACCCAAGCGGAACGATTAGGTATGTGAGCCCAGCTGTCGAGCAAGTGCTGGGCTACGAGCCGGATGAGTTGATTGGTGAAGATGGATTCGTCTATCAACCACCTGAGGCCACTGAGGCCGTCGCTGAGGCCATCGAGTACGTCATCGCCAACCCTGATGAAACACAGACAGTCCAAACACAGTTTCGGCGGGCCGACGACTCGTGGTGTTGGATCGAATCGAAACTCCGCAACCGTATCCAAGACGACATTATCGAGGGCATCCTCATGAGTAGCCGAGATGTTACCGAGCGCATGGAATACGAACAACGGATAGAGGACCAACGCGACGATCTACAGACGCTCAACGAGGTGGTTCGTCACGATGTCAGGAACGATCTCCAATTAGTGACTGCCTACGCGGATATGCTTGCTGACCTCCAGAGCGAGGAAGCGGAACGAAAGGAGATCATTGACAAGCTTCGTGATCGGGCCAACCAGGCCGTCGACCTGACGAAAACGGCCGCAGATATGGCTACAGTGATGCTTCAAAAAGAAGGTGTCAGCGACCAGGTTTCGCTTCGGCAGGTGTTCTTCGATGAGATAGAGGATATCCAAGACGCCTATCCTGAGGCGGAAATCTCCATCAAAGGCGATGTGGCATCGGTGAAAGTCCAGGCAAACGACATGCTTGAGTCGGTTTTCCGGAATCTACTCAAAAACGCGATCCAGCACAACGACAAAGCAGTCCCGACAATCACGGCTACGGTGACAGATCACGACGACAGGGTACGAATTCGCATTGCCGACAACGGCCCAGGGGTGCCCGACCTGCAGAAAGACCAGATCTTCGGGAAAGCGCAAAAAGGGCTGGATAGTGAGGGAACCGGCATCGGATTACACCTTGTACAGACTCTGATGACTAGTTATGGGGGAGATGTATGGGTCGAGGATAACGACCCAGTGGGTTCGGTGTTCGTTTTCGAACTGCTGAAAGCTACCTGATGTTAGATACTCGGGAAAACGTAGATCAGTTCGGTGATTAGATGCGTCGACATCGTACAGAACTCATGGCGTAGCGAAACGCCTCAGCTCAGTGGCACAACCCATATGGAGGGTTGCGAGACTGCGGACACGTATCCTAGAGGCTATTTTTTCGACTGCTTACTTCTGAACTCCTTTTTTAGATGCATCATTGCGAGTGTGGGCGCATGTTTGATAAAATCCCAGACTGCCCTTGGGCCTGCATCGGTCAGTACTCTCAGGACCCCTTTCTTTTGTGTGAAGAACACTGGGCGGCCGCGGTAGATATCACGCTCATTGATCCTATTTTCGTCTTTATTTTTGAGTACCTCCGTCACTGTTCGAATGTTGTTCCAGTCGCCTCGCATCACGACCACGCCGTCGGGATTCACGATGTGTACGGAGTTCGGCATCCCCCCGTATTTTCTGTGGGCGGTTCCTTCGATCTCGTCGACGAGAACTGTGCGTTCGACGTCATACTCAGCTAAAAACGTCCGTGCTCGTTCGAGCTTGTCTTCCAACGAGGTGTGGGCCTCATAGTGTTCTCCTGGGTGAGCCTCTCTGGTATACAGCAAGATGAACTCCACATCTTCAAACCGCTTATTGAGTTCATCCATCACGTGGACTTTCGAATCCGTGATGGGACACGTGAGGCTGCCGGTCTCGAGGACGACCCAACGTCCCCTGAAATCCGAAAACTCGACTGTCTGTCCTTCCAGTGTAACTGCTTCGAAATCAGGGGCGTTGTCACCTGGCTCAGGCCCATCGAAATTTCTGAAGTCGTAGTATTCCGGGCCGAAATGCCTATAATTGTATGTTTGATTCGTCGTTTCGTCTCCCCTCGAATCTGTTCGCGATACTGCCATGGCTCTACTAGCAGGTACGACAACGCGACGGGTATGATAGCTGCCTAGTATTATCGGGTCTATATATGGTTCCGCGGAGCCAACTAGCTACAATGAGTCCAGAGAGTATCGAAGCGGGGGCTAGCTGATTGATGCGGTCGGTCACCTTCACGCTTGACTATCCGGACGGTCCACACATCGCATACCGGATGTTCGGTGCGGACTCGGAATTCGAAAGAGAACAAATCTACCATCTCAACGTCCTTGCGGACGAAACTGTCATCCTGCTCGGCAGGCTTCGAGGTGATCTCGATGAAGCGAGACGATTGCTGGGAGAACACGCGGACGTACTCGGATACAGTATTTCCAGCGAGGAGCCACAGCAGGGGCTCGTGTATGTACACGCGCGGCCACCGCCAGCAATGAGTCGGTTCCTGAAGCTACCACGGACTCACGAGGTATTCTTCAATTTTCCGATCGGGAGTACCAGCGACGGACGACTCCAAGTGGTGATGCTCGGAGAGACGAACGATGTGTTGCGAGAGGCGCTTGCTGAGGTACCATCAGAACTCGACGTGACCATCCAGCGTATCGGTCCGTATCCTGACGCGGAAGGACGCATCTTGGCCCTGTTGACGGACCGCCAACGAGAGGTATTAAATATCGCGCTGGACCTCGGGTACTACGACGTCCCACGGCAGGCAACTCACACTGATATCGCCGAGCGATTGGGCCTATCTACTGGGACCGTGAGTGAACATCTCCAGAAGATTGAATCTCGTGTCTTCAATCATCTCCGTCCGTGATCCGATTTGCTGGATACATCTGTTGCTTCCAACCTACCCCCTGCCGAGTAATGCCCATGTTTCGGTCTGGCAGTGAGCGGGTGACCGATCGAACCATGGCTTCGCGACAGAATGTCGATTCAGTTTGAATTGGACGACTAATATTCTCGGGGAGAACTAGATAAAGAAACAGTGTTACTAACAACGGATAACGCCCAGCATTCACGCAAGTGTCACATACTGTGTTATTCGCCTATGTTTTGATCCTCTTGATGACGAATCCGGGTTGGATGTGTCCAGGAGACATTCTGGTTACGTAGCACGTCGAATGCACCCTTGAATAAGATTACATCCAGGAATTGTTTGAAGCCGATAATCGTCAGAGGCGCGTATTTCAGCAGCGAGAGATCCCCGTCTTCGATCAGGATCGCCAGTGTACAGAACAGTGTCTGGATGAGTACAAAGAGCGTCAGTATGCCCATGAGCTTGAGCACTGATCCAGTAAACAGCATCCAGAGAATTGCTCCAAACACGACTACTCCCAAGAGTGGTATGACGACCATCGAAAACAGAATATACGGTGTCACAAAGAGGTGCAGATATCCGAAATCAGGATCTCTAAAGATATTGTTGTGCTTGAGAACGGCCTGTATGCCTGATAACGGTCAACCGACTCGATTTCTGTCGAGACGCAGTGTGCTCGGGGCCTGTGTCGTCGCAGGAACTGCTTGTCTCGCGGGGTGTACGTCCTCTGGATCGCTAGCGGGCGAGACCACGGTTACACGGGAGTACGACGGAGCCGAACTCTCCGAGTTCACAGTTGAGACGACGAAGGGGGATATCGATATCCGCGAACAACAGCGCGAGACGGTAAGATTTGAAGCGATGAAACAAGCAGCAGATGAGGACGCAGTAGGGAGGTGCAGCGTCCCCACTTGGGCTACATAAAGAATACCTGATCTATGGGTACATTAGAGTCGCACGAATTTAGAAATAGAACCGAAGCGTGCGACGTCCCCTACTCACAACAATCTCTATCGTATGACACCCTCCAATATAGACACGAACCCCTCCAACACCCCGTATGCAACACCGGCATCCGAGATCATTTCGGGGTTTTCGACCGACGAAACGGGGCTTTCATCCGACGAGGCGGAGCGCAGGCTGTCGGCGTACGGAACGAACGACATCCACGAGGCCGAACGGACGTCGATCTTCGATCTGTTTCGCTCCCAGTTTCGAAACCCGCTCATCTATCTGCTTGCTGTGGCGGCGCTGTTGTCGCTCAGCACCGGATTGGTTCCCGGTGGTGAGCCGAGTTATACTGAGGCGGTGTTTATTACCCTCATCATGGCTGCTAACGGCGTGTTTGGCTTCATCCAGGATTATCAAGCCGCTCGGTCCATCGAGGCACTTCGCGAACTCGCAACGCCGGAGGCGACCGTCTTCCGTGACGGCGACAAACGGTCGATCGACGCCGAACGGATCGTCCCTGGAGATGTCATCTCTCTCGAACAGGGAGACGCGGTTCCGGCCGACGCCAGAGTGCTCTCCGCCGAAGAGTTACGGACGAACGAGTCCCCTCTCACCGGAGAGAGTACACCCGTCGAGAAGACGGCCGAGCCCGTCGACGAGGAGACGCCGCTGGCCGAGCGCCACAGCATGGTCTATAAGAACACGACCGTCGTGAAAGGCCGCGGCCGCGCGGTCGTCGTCGAGACCGGTATGGAGACGGAGGTCGGCGGCATCGCCACCCAGTTACACGAGGCCGACGATCGGCAGACGCCGTTCCAAAACGAGGTCGAACAGCTCGGGACGCAGATCGGTGGGCTCGTCGTTTCGCTGATCGTCCTCGTCGTCGCTGTCCAGTTCCTCTTCACGGCGACAGAGCCGACTGCGATCCTCCTCGTCGGCATCACCCTTGCCGTTGCAGGCGTCCCGGAAGGACTCCCCGCAGTCGTGACGTTCACGCTGGCGCTGGGGGCACGAGAGATGGTCGACCGGAACGCGCTGGTCAGACGGCTTCCGGTCGTCGAAAGCCTCGGTTCGGTCGACGTTATCGTCACCGACAAAACGGGGACGGTGACCGAAAACCGGATGACGGTGACGCGGCTCTACGCCTCGGGCTCCGTTGTCGACCTGTCCGAATCGAACTCGAAGTCGGCAACCGACGACGCCGACGGCCAGCCAGCCGAGCCTAACGGTCAGCGAGTTATTGCTAACGGAAACCACGAACGTGATCCAGTGGTCGACCAGTTGTTGCGATGTGGTGCTCTTTGTAATAACGTGGATCGAATGGACGACGAGTATCGCGGTGATCCAACCGAGATTGCCCTCCAACGCGTCGCTGACGACGCGGATCTCGACCCACCCGGAGATCGGATCCGGGAGATCCAGTTTTCCTCGGAGCGAAAACGGATGACCGTTATCCACGAAAACGGGGAGCCGACCGCCTACATGAAGGGGGCACCCGAAACCGTCCTCGACCGGTGTGATTCCATCCTCGAAAATGGCGAGATAGTCGAACTCACTGAGGAAAAGCGACAGGAAATCCTCGGTCAAACACAATCGTTCGCAGCCGACGCGCTCCGAGTGCTGGGGTTCGCGTCGAAACCGGTCGAGGACCCGTCGGTCGACGTCGACCGGATCGAAGACGAGATGGTGTTTCTCGGTCTGCAGGGGATGCTTGATCCACCCCGCGAGGAGGTTGCCGAGGCAATCGCCGACTGTCGGGCCGCGGGGGTTCGAACCGTGTTGGCGACCGGCGACAATCTCACGACCGCCCAAGCCGTCGGCGAGCAGATCGGCCTCGACCCCGATAATGCCCGCACGGGGAGTGACGTCACTGACTGCTCCGACGACGAACTGGGCCGAACCATCGAGGACGTCGACGTGTTCGCTCGGGTGGAGCCGGAGCACAAGGTTCGTATTCTGACGGCGCTCCAAGACAACGACCATACTGTGGTGATGACGGGCGACGGCGTCAACGACGCGCCAGCACTCACGCAGGCGGACGTCGGGGTGGCGATGGGGCAGCGCGGCACCGACGTCGCTCGGCAGGCCTCCGACATGATCCTACAGGACGACAACTTCGCTACGATCCGTGGTGCCATCGAGGAGGGGCGGGGCATCTTCGAGAACGTCCGCAAGTTCGTCAACTATCTCGTGTCGACCAACACCGGCGAGGTACTGGTCGTGTTCTTGGGAGTGTTGCTCGGGAGCCTGCTCTTTCCGGCACAGTTCTCGGGGACCTCACAGGCCTTGATTTTGACACCGGTCTTGATCCTCTGGATCAATCTCGTCGCGGATACACTGCCCGCGCTCGCGCTGGGTGCGGATCCACACGCCGATGGGCTCATGGACCGCCCCCCGCGCCCCACGGACGAAGGGGTGATCAACACCCGCGTGCTCGTATCAATACTAACGATCGCGGTCCTGTTAGCGGTGACCGGGCTGGGTGTCTTTTTCTACGCCCTCGACCGCACTGGGTCGCTCCTCCGTGCACAATCGCTGCTATTTACGTTTATTGTGGTCGTCGAGTTGATCCGCATCCAGGTCATTCGCTCGCGGTACGACCAGCCGCTGCGGTCGAACCCGTGGCTCGTCGGCGCGATCGGCGTCTCGCTGCTCGTTCACCTCGCGGTCCTGTATACGCCCCTCCAGGAGTTCTTCGAGGTCGTCCCGCTGTCCCTCGTCGACTGGAGCTGGATCGCCGTTGGATTCGTCGTGTTCCTCCTGCTCAACGTGGGCTCCTCGGCGCTGAATAGTCGGCTCTTCGAATCGCGGTCTGCAGAGTAGCCGCGACGCGAGAAGGACAACGGGTCGACCGGTCGCCCGACCCACGAGCAAAAGCCCAGAATCCGACTCACGATAGTTTGCGGAGCGGAACGCGAGAAACGGGGATGAGAACGGACCGGACCTGCTGTGCTCCGGGACACGCATATGAATCCGATGGTTCGAGCCTTCGCCGACGACGCGCCCCAAGCGGAGCCGACCACCGGGGCACAGTCCAGTGACGATATCTTTCTCGGCCATGCCGACGCCCCAATCCTCGCGGGGAATATGGACACTGTCGCCCTCTCCATGGTAGCCCACATTCGAGATCGTCCCGCCCGGCTTCGTGACTGAGACACACTGTTCGAGAGTCTGGCTCGTTCCGAGCGCTTCGATTGCCGCGTCGACACCCTCGCCATCAGTGAGGGCCATGATCTGATCGACCGGGTTTCGCTCCGCAAAGTCGACGATGTCGTCGGCCCCATAGCTTCGGGCGAGTTCCTGTCTGTTCGGCACCGTTTCGACGGCGATGATCCGTCCCGCCCCCTGAAGAGCTGCACCCTTTGTCGCCATCAACCCGACTGGTCCTTGGGCAAACACGGCGACAGTGCCGCCAACGGGAATCCGAGTATGTTCGGCTCCCATGAATCCGGTACTCATCATGTCGGTTACGTAGACCGCCGCCTCGTCGGTCACGTCATCGGGGATATGGGCCATGTTTGCGTCAGCCTCGTTGACGTGGACGTAGTCGGCGAACGTGCCGTCTTTGACGTTAGCGAACTTCCAGCCGCCGAGCGCCTGGGTCGACTGTGAGGGATGATCATCTTGAGCAGCGAGCGACCCCCAGTCCGGCGTGATCGCCCCGACTGCGACGCGGTCTCCCGGGCTGAACTCCGTGACCTGATCGCCGACCGTCTCGACGATCCCGACAGTCTCGTGACCGAGTGTCAGGTCCTCCCTGTCTCCAATCGCACCGTGGACGGTGTGGATATCGGAGGTACAGACGAGTCCCTTTGTCGGGCGGATGACAGCGTCCGTGGGGCCTGGTTCCGGTACATCTTTGTCGACGAATCCAGTCTCGCCGATTCCGTGCATTACGAATGCATCCATTGGAGTTCCCTCTGCTGTAACCGAAGAGAACTGACTGCATAACGATAGTTACCAATAGTGGCACACTCGGTTTGCGACTGGGCCCCTCATAGCGTCTCGACAACTGATCGCTCGACTGGGAGAGCGTACCTTCAGGTACGGTGCCGCCGAACGAGCGGTTGGTGAGTACGTGTTCGATGATTACCCTCGATGGCGCTGGTGGTGGCGGCCAGATCCTCAGGACGGCGCTGAGTCTTGCGACCATCACCGATACCCCGGTTCGGATCGAGAACATCCGCGGCGGCCGACCCGATCCGGGACTCAAACCACAGCATCTCACGGCGGTCGACCTCGTCGCCGAGCTGTGTGAGGCCGATGTCGACGGAGCGGAACTGGGGGCCGACTCGCTGACGTTTCAGCCCGGGGAGGCGCGTCGACCGTCACTCCAGGCGGCGGTCGGCACCGCCGGGAGCCTCACGCTCCTGTTCGATACCGTCCTGCCGATCGCAGCCACTTTGCAGGGGCCGTTCGAACTGACCGCGACCGGCGGGACGAACGTGAAGTGGGCCCCGACGATCGAATACCTGCAGTTGGTAAAGGGACCCCTCTTGGCCGACTGGGGACTGGACGCCACCATTGGCTGCTCGAAGACGGGGTTCTACCCCGCAGGCGGCGGCGAGGCTACCCTCCGAACGACGCCGTCGTCGCTGTCGCCAATCGAACTCGAATCGCGCGGCGAGCTTGAGGCCGTGGAGATCTATTCGAAGGCCTCCGAGGACCTCGCCGACCGCGAGGTAGCCGATCGGCAAGCGAGCCACGCACAGGACGAACTCGAAGCGGCGGGCCTCCCGGCCGCAATCCAGCGTGTCGACTACGTCCCGACAGCGTCGACAGGGTCGTCGCTCCTGCTTCGCGGCGTCTACGAGCACTCGATAGTCGGCTTCGACGCGCTCGGCGAGCGGGGTCGTACCTCCGAGGCCGTCGCCGAGGGTGCCGTCCAGCAGCTCACCGCGTTTCACGACACCGAAGGGGCCGTCGACGTTTTCATGGCCGATCAGTTGATGCCATTTCTGGCACTCGCTGGCGGGCGGGTCCGAATCCCAGCCGTTAGCGCACACGTCGAGACGAACCTGGAGGTCATCAGCGCCTTCGGCAGCGATCTGCGACTCGACCGGCAGGACGACGGAACGGCGGTCCTGGAGGCGTCCAGTCTTTAAAAATCTAGTCGTCGAGACGGAACGAGTCGACTGTAGTTCGCCATCGGTGGCCAGCGGCCACCGATTTATAAAAAAGCTTGCCAGCAACGGGCGGGATGGTTGTGTCCCATCCAAGCGACTATCGAACCTGACACCGAATACCATGGCATGGTGTCGAAACGTCATCACTATTGCAATCCCTGTGACACGGATTTCGAGACGGGCAAGCAACTGGAAGATTACGTCGACCGTCGGCACCCGAAAGAAGATATGCACTGGTGGGTCGTCGCCGAAAACCCCGAGCGAGACCTGCGGTTCGAGCGGTGACCCACGATGGCCCTCGAAGGACCGTCGCGCCGGACAACGCTCGCGCTGCTGGTTGCTGGCTGTCTCTCGCTACTCGTGGGCCGGGCGGTCGACGCATTCGGAACGCTTCGACCCGACGGTGGTGATCGCTGGCCAGCCGACGACGCCGTCTCGCTGCCAGCGCCGCGAGAACAGAGCGACGTCTCAGTCGAGGACACCATCGCTAGCCGCCGCTCACGGCGTACCTACGACCACCGCCCGCTCGACCGCGGTGAACTCGGGCAGTTGTGCTGGGCGACACAGGGGATAACCGATCAGACAGATGCCCACCGGGCGGCACCGAGTGCGGGCGCGCTCTACCCGCTTGAGGTGTACGTCGTAGTCGGCTCGCCCGGCGTCAAGGGGCTCGACCCCGGCGTCTACCGCTACCGGCCGGAGAGTCACGAACTCGGCCAGGGACAAACCGGCGACCGCCAATCGGAGCTTCGGGCGGCGACACTCGATCAGGAGTTCGTCGACGACGCGCCCATCGATATCATCATTTGTGCGGTCGACGAGCGCACGACACGGAAGTATGGCGAGCGTGGGCGGCAACGGTTCGTGCCGATGGAGGTTGGACACGCCGGTGAGAACCTCTACCTGCAGGCCGAAGCACTCGGCCTTGCGACCGTCTCGGTCGGTGCCTTCGACGACAACCGCGTTCAGGAGGTCCTGGAGATCCCGTCGACCCAGCGACCGTTGTACGTCTTTCCGGTCGGTGCGCGAGCGGAATAGACGAGTGCCGCATACGGCCGTCATCCGAGCAGCCCCCGTAGGAGTCTGATCCCGAGCATGAGCGCGATGCCGGAGAGGAACACGAGAAAGTGGAGGCTGGACCGCAGTAGGTTCTTCTCGGCTTTGATGCGCCGGATGCTAACTACGACGCCCAGATGTTCGTGGCCTACCTCGGCGAGGAGCTGCCAGCCGAGTTCAACAAACTATTCGAGGTCGCCGCGATCGCCAGCAGACAAATGAGTAGCTAGACGGGTTTCGTCGATCACTGGGGCGGGATGTCGGCGGCACATTCCGTACAGAGGCTGTACTCGTTGACGTAGTGGCTGCGACAGACGAGCGTCCCGCACTGATCACACCGGTCGCTGGCCACGGCGGCTTCGCAGATCTGACAGAGCGTCGTGACGCTCATCAACGCGTCAGAACTGGTATCTCAGTGTGTTCGATCACGCGTGCGGCGACGCTCCCGAGCAATCGGTCCGGGGCCGCGCCCCGCCCACGACTGCCGAGGACGATCAGGTCCGCGTCGACCCCCTCGGCGAACGCGAGGATTTCCTTGTCGGGTAGCCCCCGCAAAACGTTGGTCGTGACCGGGAGATTCAGCTCACGGGCTTCGGCGGCGACAGTTTCGGTTGCCTGTCGACCGCCCTCTTTGAGCAGTCCGATGATACTCCGTGGCGCGTCTTCGAGATCGTAGGTCGTCGTGTCGACGACGTAGATCGCGTGGACATCTGCCCCGTACTGTTCGGCGATCTCGATCCCGTTTTCAGCGGCTGTCTCGGCGTCATCGCTGCCGTCAGTGGCGATGACGATCTCATCGTACAGTCCGTACCCCGCCCGAACGTCGGCAGTATCACCGAGGGGAACAGACATGACAGGAACGTCTCCAAGCGTGATCACGCGCTCGGTCGTGCTGCCGAGGCGAGCCCGCTCGGCCCCCGTCCTGCCGTGGGAGCCCATCACAATCAGATCAACATCGTGTTCGTCAGCGTACTCCAGGATCGCCTCGTGTGGGACTCCCTGACGGATTTCGGCGACGGGTTCCAGTCCGCGGTCGCTCGCCTGCTTGACGATTCGATCCGTGGCTGTCCGACACCGGGCTTCCTCCTCCTGGCGGAGCGTTTCGGCGTCGGCATCGTCGATCCCCGTCGGTTCTGCACTCGTGTCGACGACCGACAGGATGTGGACCGTCGCGTCGGCCACGCGGGCCAGATCAAGCCCGCGAATGGTAGCGTCGTCGGCACCGGCGCTGCCGTCGGTGGGAAGCAGAATGGTCTCGTACATTCCGGGACCGCCTACCACGGCAAGCCACAGAATACCACCGGCCGAAAGGGACGATTACCAGACTACATCCTCGTCGGGAGATGTTCGCGCAAAACCGTGTATACTCCAACATCTGCCGGGACAAGATCGCGATGTGAATAAATCATAACCTACTTGCCAGTATGTTCTTTCCGCGCTTTTCGGTAGAGGTCGTATGCCGTTTCCGATTCGGATCAACGACATCATGAGCAGCCCCGCCGAGACAGCGCCTCCTGACGCCACGTCGACCGCGGCTGCGGCCACCTGCCAAGACGAACATATTGGATCGCTGGTCGTCGTCGACGATAGCGAAGTTGTCGGCATCGTCACCAGCGACGACTTCGTGGGCATCCTTCGCGGCGACACGGACCCGCGGCGGCGCAGGCTGGCCGACTTCATGTCGACCGACGTGGTGACGATCGATTCGAGCGCGACCGTCGGCGAGGCCGTCGAGCGGATGGTCGACAACGATATCGCTCGGCTAGTCGTCCTCGACGGCGAGGAACTCGTCGGGCTCGTCAGCACCGACGACATCGTCCACCACGTCCCGCAGGTCCTCCAGCGAAGCGAGTTCGACCGGTCCGATGACGAGGGGCACCGCTACCAGCGGTTCCAGGAGACCGCCTACGAGATGGACGACTGGGAGACCGAGAGCCGTGGGCTCTCGGATGCGGAGATCTCGGTCGGCGACCGGATCGCCTTCACGAAACCGATCAGCGAAGGGGATGTGCGGGGATTCGCGGCCGCCAGCGGTGACACGAACCGCCTCCACCTCGACGAGGACTACGCCAGCGAGACACGGTTCGGTCGACGGATCGTTCAGGGGACGCTCGTCGGGGGCCTGATCAGCGCTGCGTTGGCTCGCTTCCCCGGCGTGACCATCTACGTCTCCCAGACCCTCTCGTTCCTCCAGCCGGCCGACATCGGCGAGCGGCTCACCGCGGTCTGTGAGATCAGCGAGCACGTTCGCGGGGACAAGTACCAGCTGACGACGGACGTCGTCGACGCCGATGGGGAGCGGCTCGTCGAGGGACAGGCCGCCGTGCTAATCGACGAGCCACCGGATATCGGTCGGGTCGAGGTCGAAGCGATCCCCGCTTCATGAGGACCTCCGTCACCTGATGATGGTTACTAACTCGCGTTCCTCGATGGCTTGCTCTGCTCGGTCTTTGGGCCAATCTGAGTCTTTGATAAGAGCGAGAAGGAAGTCAGTCTCAACGTATACTGTCATTCGTCGCTATCCTCAGTGGCACGTTTTCCACGTTCAAGTCCTGCCTCGGTATCCTCTTTGGCCTGTTGTTGGGTTTTTTTACGGAGTTGTTCAATCGACTCATCTTCAAACGCGTCGCCAGCAGCGTCACGAACGGCTTGGAGTGGATCGTCATCAATTGGGAGGAGTTCGAGACGGTCCTCGTACTCGACGACGTGGAACTTATCACCGTACTTTTGCCTCAATTCTGAGGGTAGGTACAATCGCCCGTGTGAATCTGTTTCGACTGACACAGTTGGAGCTGTTTGGTCGAAGCCGCTCAGTCCAGCTTGGTCTGGTGGTCGACTAATATCTCTAGACCATCTTTCGAGAGTCGACCGTAGATCGGCTGGCTGACCGGATGGGTTGTGTCTCGAAACACGAGACCCTCGACGGCTCCTGGAACAAGTGGGAGAAAGTCCCCGAGATGAACTCAACAGATAGGCAAGGCGAGTGCCTCGGGGCTTGACCCCGAGGCGGTTCACGAGGCTTACATCAGAGGGAGCTGGTCTAGCAGAGCAAATCTTAAGTCATTATCGAAGTAATGATTACTTAGAGTATGACCTTCTACGACCGAGTCGACGAACTTGATGCACTCACATCTTCGTTTACAGCTCCTGGGCACGGGTTGTACGTCGTCTACGGTCGACGCCGTGTTGGAAAAACTGAATTGCTCAAGGAATTCTGCACTGATCGCCCCCACATCTATTTTCTTGCCGCACAGGAGGCGGAACACCGTCAACGTGAGAAGTTTATCGAGAAAGTTGCCGACCATTTTGACGACCGCGTTCCACGCATCGACGGGTGGGACGAGGCCTTCGAATACCTTGGCGAGAAGCTTTCGACCGAGGATACAGTAGTTGTAATCGACGAATTCCCGTATCTGATCGAGGAGAACGATTCGGTACCATCGTACTTGCAGTCGTTCGTCGACGAACAGCTCCAACAGACAGACTCGATGGTCATTTTGTGTGGCTCGAGTGTGAGTACGATGGAGTCTGACGTACTTGGTCACAAAAGCCCGTTGTACGGCCGTCGTACCGGCCAGATCGATCTCCAACCGTTTTCGTTCCAGCAGTCGACTGAGGTGATCGATTACAGTCTCGAAGACACGATCCGATCGTACGCCGTCACCGGAGGCACACCCCTATATCTCACGTTGTTCGATTATACCCAGCCACTGAGTGAGAACATCCGAACACAGATCCTGTCACCGACGGCAGTACTGTACAACGAGCCAGAATTCTTGCTTCGCACCGAATTACGCAACCCAGCTCGGTATATGAGTATTCTCGAGGCAGTCGCACTCGGCCAGACGACGCCCAACGAGATTGCAGGCGCAACTGGCATCGACGTCGGCCCACTCTCGAAATACCTCCAAACGCTGCGGAGACTTCGACTCATAGATCGTGAGGTGCCGATCACAGCCTCCAGTAAGAAATCAAAGCGGTCGCGGTATCGTGTGGCCGATAATTTCCTCCGGTTTTGGTTCCGGTATGTCGAACCCAACCGGTCGAGTATCGAAGAGGCACCACAGATTGTGTTCGATACAACCATCGAACCAGACCTTCCAGATCACGTTGCAACAACGTTCGAAGCAGTCTGTCAGGAAGCAGTTTGGGAAGCAATTCGGCGTGGTAAGATGGACTCGTACTCGGAAGTCGGTCGGTGGTGGTACGGCGAAGACGAGATTGATATTGTCGGCCTTGCGCCGGATGCTGATCGAATTTTGTTCGCAGAGTGTAAATGGACCACAGATCCCGTCGGGAGGAGTCTCGTCGATAGTCTTCAGACCAAAGCTGAAAATGTCCGTTGGGGGCCAGCAGATCGTACCGAAGAGTTCGCACTTTTCTCGAAGAGTGGGTTCGTCGACGGACTCGATGCTGAACTGAACGACGCATGGTCGCTGTTCGATCTCACCGAGTTGGAGACGGTCTTTTCACAGGCCCCTTAGTTGGCTCGAGAAAAGCTAAGAGTCGCTCGCTCGTATCTCAGCATATCATGTCGACGGACGATGTCCAAACGGGCGGTGGTGGGTTCCCAGAGAGCCCCGAGGACCTCTTGCCAGAAGATAGTATCCTCACTCTTGAGGAGTACTTAGCAATGCATGCTGCTGTCGGCCATCGGACCCGGTACGAGATTCTGTATCGACTCGTCCACAGCGGCGAGATGAGTCCGAAAGAACTCGAAGAGGCGATCAGCATCGATGACAGTACGCTACACTATCACCTCAACAAGCTCGTCGACGTGGGCCTCGTCGAAAAGCGCCAGCGGACTGACAAAGGCCAAGATGGCCTCTACACGTATTATCGAGCCACTGTATTCGGAGAAGTAACACTCTCTGAAGGCGTTGATGAGTTAATCCGCGGCGAGCAGGAATTCAAAGAGATATACGATAGTTCGACCAGCAGCTAACTCAGATTAGTATGTCTGTGGAGGCTGTTCGAGGATCTCGAAGATCTCCTTTGCGCGATATTCCTTGTTCCTGCCCTTGCCTGTGACTTCTTCGAGAATCCCGTCTTCTTCGAGGGCAGTGATTGCACGGTAGGCAGTCGACTGTTCGACATCGAATAGATTCTGCACAGTCTGGGTCGTGAGATAGGGCTGTTCGAAGAGGGCACAGACGAGTTTGTGTTTGGTATACGAGATGCCGCCATAGTCTTCTTCGTACTTTCGTCGAAGCTCATCAAGTGCAAGTGTTCTATTGACAGATTCTTCGGCTTGTTGGGCAATTCCGCGGATGAAAAACGAGAGCCACGCCTCCCACTGTCCGTCGGATCGAACGCTATCCATTCGATCTACATACTCGGATTTGTTACGGTTGAAGTACTCACTGAGATAGAGATTCGGATGCTGAAGATAGCCCGCATCGTACAACTGGAGTGTGATGAGCAGTCGACCGAGTCGACCATTTCCATCCCCGTATGGATGGATAGTCTCGAACTGATAGTGGAACAAGGCGATATCAACAAGTGGGTGGTAGCTTCCCCCAGTTCGATAATATGTTATCAGAGCCTCCATGAGACCCTCGACAGCTCCTGGAACAGGTGGGAGAAAGTCCCCGAGATGATTTGGGATATTCTTGTATTCACCGACTGTGTCGGTATCGACTCGATCACCTGGAACTCCGGTGAGGAGCCTCTCATGGAGATCATGAAGAAGTCCAACGGTGAGGTTCTCACCTTCGTCAAGGGCTTGGATGCCATCTTCGATGGCTCGCTCGTAATTCAGAACTTCACGGGTATCTTTCGTCTCCGAAGGCGGAGTGAGCGGTTCGATAGTGTCGACATCGGTTGATTCGTCGAGACTACGAGTCTCAAGACTATACAGAGCGTTGTAGTCAATGTCTGCGCCTTCAATTTCGGCCGACTCCATTGCCTCTTTGCGGAGTAGCGAGGTGTAGAGAACCGGCGGAAAATCAAGCTCACGGCTGATACCACTGAGTTGGCCAAGCCAAAAAGTAGCAGTGGCAAGTGTTTCATAGAATTCGTCGGTGAGTTCCAAATCCCGCGACGGTGGTAGCGGATCGGGCTTGAAATATGATGTCTGACCGTATGCGACGAGTCGTCCTGGAGCCGACTCGCCCAAATCAGATTGCTTCATGCACGTATACTCCTATCCACAGCGGGATTCGGAGTTATCTTTTGTCTGATGTTCTCTGCACCATTGCAGTCAGCGTTGGCTACCATCCCGCAAGAGTCACATACGTACAGACCACGTTCGACGCGATTGCTATCGGCTGTCTCACCGCACGCACAGCAGGTTTTTGAGGTATTCCACTCGTTTTCTTTCAGCACCTCAATACCCCGTTCCTCACCCTTGTAGGCGAGATACTGATACAGTCGGTCGAACGCCCATGTGTGCAACCACTTATTGTTCGTCTTGCCGAGGTCGTCTGATCGGACGTCTTCGGGCCAGCCGACCACGAGCGTTCCAACGCCACGATCTACACACTCCTCGATGATCGTTTTCGTGAGTGTGTGGTAGAAATGTGTCTCACGCCGGGTTCGCTTCCGTCGAAGGCGTTGGGCCTTCTGTGATGGGCCGTTCTTACCTTCCGTGTTGTACTCCTGTTGTTGGTAGTAGTGATTGTCCTGCTTGATCGTATTGCCGGGATACAACACGTATTCATCGGGGTAGGCGACAGCTGCGATATTCGACACACCGAGGTCAACACCAGCCACACCGTCACCGGGCGAGTCTGGTGTTTCAATCGTCTCTTTGACGACGAAATGGACCTCCCACTGGTCGCCATTCCAGACAGCTCGAACGTTCTGGACGGAATCAACAGCAGAAAGGTCAACATCGTTGCGGGTGTCGTATTCACACAGCACGAAATCGCCCCACCCATCTTTCAGGTTTGCACCTTTGCTGAGTCGAACGCGATCATGTTTGGGATCGTGCTTGAAGCCGTTGTCTTTGAACGTGATCGTTGAGCGTGGTCGGCGATCGTACTCTTTACGGTAGCCGGGCGGGTTCGCTGTCTCGTCTTTCTGCCGCAGATCAAACCACGACTGGAAGGCGTCAGACAATTCTTCAATGATTGCCTGACTTGAGAAGGCGTTGAGATTCTTCCAGCAGTCGCGGGTTTTCATGTAGGCTTTGAGTGTGCCTTCATCGGGGATTTCGCCGGTCGCTTCCCAAACCCTATCAGCGGTCCACCGTGCGACGTTCCAGAGTTTTGAGCCAGCGTCCCCAAGCGAATCCAGATCAGCCTGTACCTGTTGGTGGTTTTGGACATGACCAACATAGGTACGAGTGACCTGAATCGCCATATATAGCCTATGTAGATTATTTTACTTATTGATTTCGGTTGAATATCCGGTGAGCCATGAGTTGTGATTAGTTAATGCTCATGTCGGATTCACGCCCGGCGTAAACGCCGGGATTCTCTCCTTGTAGAAAGATAGTCCAAGCTATAATAGTTGGGGCTACAATATTGGATAGATACATACGTTGGTCTAAGCAATTCCTATAGGGCGATTTGTCGACCAAACGTCCGAACTCAACTGAAAAGTTAGGCTGAGATAGAATCGTGCTTGGCAGCAAAGCCGTACTCGTTGAGTGCTGCTCGGACGAT
>SDGW01000487.1_pt1 | contig 20847 bp, 38 predicted proteins | sample 2873831 | NCBI WGS metagenome assembly SDGW01 (sample SAMN08132700, study PRJNA421101) | hypersaline lake metagenome | isolation source: celular fraction 0.22 microns magnesium sulfate-rich crust from ephemeral... | place: Spain: Penahueca Lagoon, Toledo | collected 2011-07
AGTGACCCAAGTAGCCCTGAAACTGGTCAAGTGTGGATCAATACGAGTCAGTAACATATGATGTATAACGGTTCGTTTCGAGTCCAGACGAGTAATGGAACTGTTTCATACCCTATCTCAAAACACAAACCATCTGGCGAATACTATGGTGTTGGTGGTGGATATATTCCCACAAAATCTGACTCAGACCAATTCAAAGTCCAGATGGATACAGGGGGTAAATCGCTGAAAGATGAGTTGGTAGTTCGTGGGCCTATTGATGATTTTGGAGATGGAAAATTGCAAAATAGAGATGTTTTTTCATCTTCTGCGTTACCATCTCCTGATGATGAATCAGAGTATATAACATATCCTGTAGACTGGAATGACGCAGTTACAACCACTACATCTCGGATAGAATGGGGATCTGTATCAGGAAATTATTCTTTCTCTAATAATAATCTTGTTGTCAATGGTGGTGATTCACTACAGTTAAGTTTTGATATGTCAAACCCTGGTGATCCAGTTCCTGTTATTGGTGTAGAAAGTGATATGGCAAATTGGACAGGGTATTTCGAAATGAAAGTTATGGGGGATAACGGGCAAGGAATGGCATTTCGATATACCAATGATGCTATTAACGCTGTTTCCTACTACAATGGGAGCCAAACAGCGATGAGTAGTTCTGGTGCAGGTTCAGGATATGATGGAAACTATTATCTTGGAACTGAAGTTGGATATATTACATGTAGGTCAGATGGCCAAATTCTTGCTGACGTTGAACATCAAGATGGTAGTGGAAATGCTGTTGACGTTAATTTTGGAACCACAACAACATTCTCATTAGATATCCAACCTGATTCGACACGCGAATTTAGCACATATGGAATATTTGTCGTCTAATAATGCTATCTCCATATCTTAACGCAGACGACGATTGGATTGAGAAGATCAGAAAGTGGTTCTACCCACGTCTCCACCCATATCTGAAGAAAGTAGGTGGGTATGGGATTGGTGGTCAAGGTTGGAATTACATGTGATAATTAGATCTACTTTTCCCTACGAAAAAGTCCCGGATGGGGTTATTCTGGCACCACACCATCTCACTATAGGAGCCCTTATTGGTTTGTATTTCTGTGCCATCGTTTGGGATAACTATCGCTATCGCCAACCGCACGTCGTTGGGGGCTCATTACTGTCAGTAATATTCTCATTTATCTCAATCTGGCCGTATTATCCCGTTCTCGGTGCAGTACTCACACTACTTTCACTCCTGGCTGCAACAATCGCAGTCATGGTACGTAGTATATGGTATGAGTATCCCTTGAAATATAGACAGGGAGTTGCTACTGCTATTATTATTGCCTGGGATGATGCACTGAGCCACACGTTCGGGGTACAGACACCATTAGATTGGCTCTTCCTGAATATTATTTTTCCACTCATCGTCGAACTCCACAAATTTGTGTGGGCACTCTGATGTTTTGAGGGGCGCTTTTATTACCCTTTTATTGAGAGGCTGATACTTCTATGTCTTTATTCGGTGGAAGCAACGCAGACTATTGGGAGCCGATTAGGCGACGTTTGATCCCACACATCCATAGCGTTCTTCGACGGTATGGAATGTACGCAGAAAACCCCGCACACGACCGTGAGTACGCATACACAGTCATGGTCGGGGAAGAGGAAATGGAGCGTGTCCTCGACGAGGAGTGGGGTTTCTCGAGGAATCCTGTCGCGGCCCTCAAACACGAAGAGTCTGCCTCCGGTGAACCTGTATACGAGATCGGGTCGTGGCGAAAATGTTACAAGGAAACTTCCGGAGGCTATGCCGACGGAAGTCCCTTCTCAAAGTGGCAGTTTCACATCCGACTCTATCCTCACACGTGCGATGATGGGTGCGAGCATGCAGAAATCGACGGCAGGGCCGTCGATTTATATGTGCATTGGGAGATAAACTGGCTCTACGACCCATTTGCCCATTACGCAGGAAAGGGGTGGGAGGCTGAAGAGGCGAAGAAGAGAACTCGCGAACTCGTCTCTGAGGAGTTCGCGAGTGAAAAGTATTTTGATAAATTTTCTGACTAATTTCTTTCATCTATGTATGAATATCGAGCAAGACTTCTTAATGTAGTCGACGGAGACACGATTGATGTAGAGGTTGACCTTGGCTTTAAGATGCGACGTGAGATTTCTTATGAGTAATCTATCTACACTTCTACCACTTGTACAAAACGCGCTCATTGGGGCGTTCATGGCGGCAACATACGCCACAATCTTCTACGTAAAAAAGCGGATGAAGAGAGCGGACGACCCGACGAGCATCGAATCATTCGATAAACGAAAGTTCGCTGCCACCGTAATCGTAGGCATGGTTGTGGGTGCGTCAATGTCTGTCATGGGCATTGATCCCACACGTGGCAACGTTCAAGAAGCACTTACAACCTATATCGGCGCGATCGCGCTCGTTGAATCGTTACTGAAAGCAGGATGGCGTGTGATTCGGCAGCGCTAACGCTACCGAATTACAGTACTATGATTGTAAAAAGTTTAGCAGCAGGGTTGGCCGCCGGGGCTTCACTACTGCTCGCATTTATCGGGGGTGGCTACCAAATTGTCGGGCCAACACTCCTTCATATACAAATGATTCTTGCTTCTATTACACTCTGGGATGCGCTCCAGATTGTGTCAACGGTAGTCGTCCCGTTTCTTGTGCTCTTTCTGACTGGGTTGGGGAAACTCGTCTGGGCAATGCACGGCCGTCTCAAACGGATCGAAGCATCCCAGGACCAGCACTCGAAGACACTCTACGGCGACGACGCTGACGTTATGCACGAAGGACTCTCCCAGGAAATGTCAGACCTCAAACTTAAAGTATCGAATATTGAACAGATGCTCGGGAAGATTTCGCGACAGATCGAAGAAGCCGATAACGACGACAACAGCGACTAACTATGAACTAACTTCTACACATGTCACGCCAGAATCACGCTATCATTTGCCTCGTTGAACAGGTTGAGAGTATGGATATGATCGGATTTGTGCCCGTTCTCTTGAAACAAGGTACAGGCGGCAGCAGCGACTGTTGGCGTTCGCCAACAGTCGATGATGATACTGTATCCACTCTCGACTTGATACGAGGAAATCCGGTGCTCGTAATCGCCTAACGGCGATTATGATGCATTTAGCCGCCCCGCAACTTTTCTGGGTTCACGACTGTGACGTCTTCGATGACGCGGATTTGATACTCGCCGCACTCGCACTGCTCGAGGACACATCGGCCCTCTCGTGCACCGCGATGATAGAAGGTACTCACACCAGTCCAGTTCTCTCGTTTGTCAGAATCACACATATTATTCACCCTGCAATAATAAATACTGTAATTCCAATAAGATACATTAACGATAGCAATAGAAACACTAACGTTAACAAAAGCGTATCACGTTCATCCACATGGTCGCTTGTTGAGACAGACATGCTATCCCTCATTTCCCCCGATACGCTCTATTGTGCCAGTCCACAGAGCCGTCTCAAACCGTTCGCGAGGACACGAGAACTCGTCGTTGAACGTCGTTTCGCATTGGATCTGCGGGCCGATTGAGCGGACGTAGAACTGTTCGCCCGTGATCTTGTCTTGGTAGAGGCCGCCAACTTCGACGGACTCGTAGCGATCGAGGCGGCGACGAAAGGAATGAAACCTCATCTCTCAGAAGACCGTGTCTTCGCGGAAGTCTTTAATTCGCTCCCGAAGGTCGCGAATTTCCCGCGAGAGTTCTGTTAGACCGCGAGTACCGTGATAGTCGTTCGTGAGCGCCGTGATGGCCGAATAAAGAAGGTGGACTTGATCCTCGGTCAGTTCCAGGTCTCCACCATCGATCACTTGCTGGATGATGTCACGGGCCGCTTCAGCGCGATCCATATCTTTGCGCTGGATCTCCTCAACCTCGCGGCGAGCGAGAGCCGCGAGAAGGTGATTTCGCTGAGTATCAGAGGCAGAGAGGCTCAGAATGTATTCTTCGCCTCCAGCCTCTGATCCATCAGCGAGCCCGCCATCGCCTTCGGTGCTCTCTGCATCCTCCTCTGCGCCTTCGTCAGCGCCTTCGACGCTGTCCGCATCTTCCCCGGCTTCTTCAGCCTCGTCGACGCTGATAAGGTCAACTGCCTTCTCGTGAATCTCCTTCGATCGAGCGTCACCGAAGCCCTCGACGGCCTGGATGTCGCTCGGGTTGGCCGCAGCGATATCTTCGGCGCTCTCGAACCCAGCCTCCGCAAGGTCGTCTGCTTTACTACTCCCAATACCAGAAATTTCCGTAATATCAGTCATTGATATACGAGTATGTATGTGCCAGGTAGTAATAAATCTTGCGGTACCGTTTAAGTCACATAGTGGCTTGGCGAAACATTTATAACTCTCTGGAACCAAGGGTTACTTATGTAGCAATAAGTCTTTCTCCCGCGGAGCGGTCGAAACCGTCACCGCTCCAAATCGTGCCACAGGCACGATTTGTCGCATACATGCCAGATCTGAAGAGACAAACGGTGGAAGGTGTCGGTAGGGTCTACTTTGACGACGACGGAAACTACTATCCTTCTGTTACGACTGTTCTAAACGAGAAAGAGACGCCAGAGGCGCTTATCCGGTGGAAAGAGCAAAACGATGGGTCCGGAGATAGCGAGCACTGGCGAGACATCATGAACTTCAAGGCGAACAGGGGCACCCTTATTCACTACCACTGTCTAAATGAGTTCGCTGACGGCGACATGTGGTCTCCTGACGAGGCATCCTCGGAGGAGGAACTCAAGATGGATCTCGACCAGTGGGACCAGTACAAGGAGGATCTGTACTGGGCTCGAGAGCAAGCGTGGCCGCTGTTGAAGCGTACGCAAGGCATCAACGAGGACTCGGTCATCGACGTCGAGATGTTTACGTACAACCAAACAGTTGGCTATGCCGGACAGTTTGACATGCTATACCAAGACCCGGCTACCGAGGAAACAGTGCTGGCAGATATCAAGACCTCCAAGGGAGCGTATCCGAAGCACCGGATGCAGTTACTCGCGTACAAGAACGCTGTCGATGTCAGCATCGATCGCGTCGAAGTACTCCGGATGAACCCCGACTACCAGGAGTGGGAGGTCCACTCGAGCGATAATTGGCAGACACCATTTGTGGAGTACTGGGACGAGTTCCTCGAACTCCGTGAATCCCTCAATGACGAACTCATCGAGGAAGTCCGTGAGCAGGCAGGAGATCGCGTTGAAGAAGAACACGGAGGTGGATGACGATGGATGTGATGATGTTCGCACTATTCGCGTCATTTCTCGCATTAATGGCGATTACTGTTTGGGTTGCACTCATTGGACACGTTTACACGGAAGAGAGGAGCCACCCCGTCGTGTGGACAGTGGTCGTCTTTTTCTTCGGTATCTTCGGGTTCCTTGCGTGGATCTTCCTCGGCGATCCCTGTTAAGATATATAGTTATATATCTAACCGGGTATCCAAAGCGGCGCAGACCGCGCCGCTTTGTCGCATCTACTCTTATGATTGATAGAAACGAGTACACCAAAACCGATAGCACGTGCCATTTCTGTGGTGGTACGCTATGGGAGAACGATACCCACACACTGTGTGAAGAGTGTGATACATCCTTCGGGCAGGACGAAGTACAGAGACAGTATTCGAGGCGCACAGGAAAGAAGGATCAATGGCGCGAATTCAGGGAGAATCGGCCGACATACCACAATAGCGGTATTCCGAAATGTGTAGGCGGATTTCCGGATTCATACGAATGGGTGAAAGCAAGTGAAATAAACAAACCTGTTTCCTCCATACGACCTGACGACTTCTACAATTAGGATCTCTTTCCATATACTGATGTACGATGTCTTCTTCTAAATTTACTATTATCGTCGATACCCGTGAAAAGGACGTTGTCTCTTACGACTTCGAGAAATTTCCCGTGGACGTAGAGCGCGATAAACTCGATACTGGAGACTACTCGATCGAAGGATACGAAGACGAGTTTGCAGTCGAACGAAAATCCCTCGACGATCTCGCAACGTCGTGTGGGAAAGATCGTGACCGCTTCCAAGAACAAATTCGCCGAGGCGGAGACCTCGGCGGGTTTGCTGTTGTTGTTGAAGGATCGCGAGAGTCCGTTGAGGAGGCGGAGTACTACTCCGGTATCCATCCGAACAGTGTTCTTGGGACTGTTGACTCCTGGGGTCGCGTCCACGATGTTGATTTCGTCTTTTGCGAAGACGAGGAGCACGCCGAACTCAAGACGTTTCAGAAACTCAATCTCTGGTACGAACAGCAAGTTTCCTGAGTCTTTCACACCCCATTTTTCCAATGCTATTTCCCATATAGTGAATAACATTGGAAAACCGCTGTGTGTCGGGGCACACTTCCAATGCTTTTCCTAAATAGTAATTAACTCAAGAAAACCGCTGTGGGTGGACTCCGGAAAACTGCTGTTAGTCCGTTGAGATCCGGAGGTCCATCTTCTTCCACGCCATGCCCTTATCTTCGAACGCATCTCGAACCTTCTCGGGGCTGACATCGTCACTGAATTCGTGTTCGTTCCACTGCCCACCACTTGCCCCTTTGTTGTGCTCGATCGTGTTGACGAATCCGAACATGACCAGTTTCGAGAGATGGTTGAACATGCCGCGTTGGGTCAGGGGCTCTTTACCGCTTTCTTCGTTATACTTTCTGACTACGTGCTCGTAGGCCTGGTGGATGGTTTTCGTCCGAGCCGGTGCCTCGTCGATCTCGTGGAGATGGGCGAGTGCCTTTAGGATGTAGAGTTTCTCATCGTCCTGGTCGACGAGCGACTCGACGATGTTCCCGTATTCGAGATCTTTGTCTGCCTCACGGATGTGCGACTCTTTTATGTTCTCCGAATCGTCCTCTTCGGCGATTTCCGCCGAACGGCGCAGAAGCCTAATGGCTCGTCGCGCACTCCCCGACGCTTCTTTGTACGCGAGTGCAGAGCAGAGTGAGATCGCTTCTTGAGTGTATGCATCATCGTAGAGCGCCTTCTCTGCTCGCGCCTCGAGAATCTGTCTGAGTTCGTTTGCGTCGTACGCAGGGAACTTGATCTCGGTCTCACATAGCGAGTCTTTGACCTTCGGGGAGAGGTTCTTCCGGAATGTGTAATCGTTACTAATCCCGATAACGCCGACACGGACGTCTTCGAGATGTCCGATGTCACGTGCACGGGGGAGTTCGTAGAGAAGTGTATCGTCGTCCCCGATCTTGTCGACCTCGTCGAGGACGAGAAGGACAGTTCCCTCGAGTTTGTCGAGTTCTTCGTACATGATATCGTAGACGTCCTGGGGAGCATACCCTGTCCCGTTGATCCGATTACCAGGCTCACGAAGTTTGTTTACGATACCAACAGCGACTTGATACGACGACGTTTTGTGATCCCCGGACGTGAAATTCTCACAGTTAATCCACACGACGTTGAGGTTGATCTGGTCGTCTTCATCAATCTCGTTCTTTCGCTCTATATCGTTCTCGAGATTCTCTCGAAGGAACTTTGTTGCAGCCGTCTTCCCGACACCTGTATCGCCGTAGAGGAAGGCGTTTTGCGGCGGACGTCCCTTGTAGATCGGCTTGAAGACGCTCTTGTACTTATTCAGGACGTCATCGCGGCTGATGATCCGCTCGGGAGTGTAGTCCTCCTCGAGCACTTCGGCGTCCTTGATGAGTTCTACACTGTCCGCGAACATAGAGTCAATCTGGTCTGTCATTGTAGTTGGAACGATGGCCTGGACATACTTAAATCTTCTTCACGAGTTTTCCCGAGTTTCCTGAGTCCATGTTCCTTTATATACCTCTCTCACAGCGATTTTCCTGAGTCTTTCTCTGAAACAGAGGTGGGGATAGAGAGAGGCTCCTCTCACACAGCAGATTTCCGGAGTTATTCTCCACAAGAGCAACCCACCCCTTCAACTGGAACCAATACTACCTACTACTACTAACTTAACTGTTACGGTAGTAGTAGTAGTTACCGGTTCTTTGAACCGGTATGACCCCGCCTACGGCGGGGTGTTTTGCTGCCGTCGTCTTGGGTTGTTGTTGTGTTGTAAGAGGTTCTTTTATATGCGTAAGGCAGAATCCCTTCAGCAGCCGCTACTCGCTCTCGTGGAAAGACTCAAGAAAACTGCTGTGAGAGTGTTCTCGTTGGTTGCAGTCAACCTACCCTCCCCCACTGTTGAGACAAAAGACTCAGGAAAATCGCTGTGTGAGTGTCCGGGAGAGTGCTATTCACGATATAGGAAATAGCATTGGAAAAGTGGGGTAGTGGATAGCCGTTGACGGACGTCAGCGGATGTCGAATTTCCGCACACGAGCGTCCTTGTAGTACCCAATCGTGTCGAGGATATACTCGGCGTCACTCTCTGATGCCGAGGGCCACTCCTCGGCATCAGGCTTGTACACCATCAGATTGCCGCCTCTCGTAATCTTTGACTCGACGGGGCACATAGTGTGTCCTGACTCGACGACGTCCTCGAGCGTACTGTCGTCGTTCACGTACAACTTCACGATCACGGCTCGACGGTGATTGAATCGAACGAGAAGATATGCATACGTCGGCGGCCCGTACGTCTGACTAAACTCCATCAGTTGCTCGATCTCGTCGCTATCGAACGACCACCGATCGTCTCCAATACGCTTCACCTCGAACGCGTGTGCGTTCGTCCCGTCGTTGATCAGAATATCAGGTGACGGGGTGACATGGTTGCCACTGTAGCCACATGGGAGTGGAATAACCTCTTCATCAGAAACGTCGTAAATCTCTCTAATGAGATCAGATTCGTATCGCTTACCTTTACTTTGAGACATAGAGCGACAAAAGAAATAGCGCCTCACTTCGTCCGATTTCGCTCGTCGAACGGAGCAGGCTCTGGCATTCCGAGATCGTATTCCCCGGCAATGGTTACCACACCATCGGTGATATCGTGAACCTGCCCGTTCACGTTCTCGATCTCGTGTCCATCGCACGCGAATGTGAGGCTCAATGTATCGCCAGACGTGTCGAGATCGTCCAGCAGTAGGGGCACAGTGTCGTCGAAGGTGATCTCCACCTCGTACACCATGTGTTCTATCGACGGCCGTAGCGTGTCTCTCATCGTCTCGTAGCCATCGTCTGTCCGGAAGTACTTCCGACAGTCTCCCGGCGCGATTCCTTCGGCACGGAACACGACGTTCTCGTATTCGAGTTCCGTGTCATCAACTACCACAGTCGCATCGCCGTCCGTGTTAAACCGTTCTCGCATACTCGATCAAACTATTACGTTACTTCGCTGTCATTTGGTGTGCCGTTGCCTCGATCACGTAATCCCCCATCGGAGACGTCTCGATCACGATATCGGAAAACATCTCAAATTCGAGAAACTGTTTCTTTCCCCGATCATACATCAATACTGTTGAGTCCATATCAAGTTGAACGGGGACCTTGAGGGTGATCTGTAAGTAGTATGTTTCATCTTTTATCGCATATCCCTGGTCTATACCTCCCCAACCTCCGATGGGTTCTCCGCTTACTTCCTTCGAATATTCCAGTACTTCAGGATTGTATATTTCGCCATCGATAGCAAGAGTAAGACCGTTCTGTGGTTGTAGATTTGACATTTACATATACCGCTCGAAACCGCAAAAGAGTTAGTCAGAACTCGATACTACAACAAATCGCCTACGGCGATTTAGTGGCGAGAGATATAACTAATGTCCTCGGCAAAGATCCACACGTCGTCGTCATCTTCATCAGTGTAGCCCTCAGTGTAGATGAGCCCTCGACCGGCGAAGAAGTACGAATCATATGCATGTACTTCAGCAGGCTCCTCACGTCCGCGAAGATGAATTTCTGCTTCTCCTGTTGCAGCAATTTCCTTCGCGAGATTAATCTTCGAATCGGGAAGATCGGGCTGAACCTCATCACGTGGTGGAATATCAGATTTGTCGCTAACCATGTTCACTCATTTGTAGTTACCTCTTCTATCGTATTAAGTGTTTTGGTTCGCGCTACCTTCAACCCGATAACAATCCCCATCGTGAACCATCCAAGAACGATACCACATGCGTACGTCGCCCAGTACATGATCTCACGTACCTTGGGCATCATCGATCTGATCTTCAACTTCTGCCTCGATGTGGTCCTCTACTTCTGCTCGAGTCATCCACTCGGGGTCGTACCTGGCCATCTTCCACCACACATGGACAGCGTACGCTAACAGTACCCCGAGGGAGAACGTTACTGCTGGTACGATGGATTGATACAGTGCCAATATCACAACTGCGGCAAACAGTAGTCCACCGTACGCGAGATCTGCAATTACGTCTGCTGTATCTGGTTGCATTGCGACAAAGCGGCGCAGATCACGCCGCTTTAGATACCTGCTTAGGTATATATCTGGATATATACCTGAGGGGCGTTATCGCAAGATACGCGACAAGATGAGTGTCCCGATGTTTGTGAACGATGCGGCCATCCATCCGGCAGCGAAGATCCCCATACTGTCGGGGATAGAATCGACGCCGAGTATCCACGCGAGCGTAGCGACCGTGGAGAGGACTATCAGCGCGATCCAGCCGTATGTGACTACTTCCCGTGCGACTTGATTTTGCAGTTGTTCCTCACCGTCGGCGACTTCATTTGCGGCTTGCATGTTGCACTTGAATGTCGTGTTCCGTCGGGAAAAATGTTTGGTTACACCGGCTCCAGCCGAGATTGGGGGTAACTATAAATAAGTGTATTGATCATTTCGTCGTTCCTCTCAATGACTGTGTCTGCAACGTCGGATGCATCCATGACGTGCCATTCTGGTACAAGAGTATCGAGATCGCTCTCAAAAGAAACGCCAATTACCGGGTCTCCTCTGGCTGTGTAGTGAAACATCTCTTCATTATACTCCGCGACTGTTTTGTCTAATTCCGGCAGAAAGAAATCTTCTGCGGGTATCTCTGTAACACTCACGACTATCATATGTTTATTCCCGCCGAGTTTATCCTGAACCTTGTCTCCGACAGTATAATAGGCTGTATACGGTGTACTCGTTGTACTCATAAAAAATGATACTGGCTGAATAGTATTAAATCTTCCCCTGGCTACCTACGGTCCATATGCGACATTATCATATCGAAGATCATCATCGTCTGGGAGGTGAATTCTCTCATCGAGTTCGACGCCTTCCTCCTTCAGATCAAAGTATAGCGTTGTGGGGCCCGAGAAGAATTCTGATGTTGGTGTGAACGTGTTCTCGATAAGGAGGGCAACGCCGTCCACGTACTGTCTCAAATCATCAGCCTGATTTTTCGGGCTTCCGGGCGCTTTGAAGTTGATACCACCGGGTGGGAACACCTTTGGATTGAGTGACTGAAGATATTTTTCAGTTTTCCGTTGGCAATCAGGGCACGTAACGGATGTGGTTCGTGCACGCGTTGTCCACGTATATCCACATTTCTCACACTCTATCCCGAAGTGAACCTCAAAGAGTGCGACGTGATTTTCGAACTCAACGACCATTTTCCGATGTTCGGGTATGAAGTCCCCAACAATCTTCTTCTCTTCTTCAATACCGAATCTCTCCAACTCGCGACGGAGTGAGGTTTCTGTGTCCATCTCCACCAACTGGTACACTTGGTGGTAAGTTATAAACTGTTAAACAGGAAAATGCTGCCTGAAACTGGCGTAGCCAGTTTCACATGAATGCGTCGAGGCCGCTCTGTCGCCCCTCACCAACAATATGCTCCCAATCCATGCCGATAGTTTTCAGGATCGGGTTCAGTTTCTTTTTCAATTCTTTTTGCTCCATTTTCTCGTAGTCAACTTCGAAGTCGTCCGGAATGCGATCAGGCTCCGTGACGGACACAGCCTCGACAGGTGTCTCGACTTCTTTCGACTCCTGTGAGTACTGCCACTCGCCGGTTTCGGGATCACGGTAGTCGTACACTTCAGGGTACTCGTCGGATCGGACCTTCTCTATGTAGAGGCGGATCGGTTTCTGTCCGGGCGATATATCCTCCCAGTCGAAGTGCGTGTCCGCGTACTTCGCACCGCAATACGTTGGCCCAGGCTTGGATGTGTACGCCTCAACGTCATCATCGTAGCCGTACTCATCAAGGGGCTTGCTCATCCCCTTCGGCTTCCCGATCTTCTCGTTCGAGATATCACCTGAGATGACTTGCTCGTGGAGGTCACTCACATATTCGTAGATAGCGTCCTCCATCTCATCACCATCCTTGTCGAGCAAGTTCGTAAAGACTTCAAACTGCGCCTCCTTCGTGATCGTTGCGGTGTCAGAGCGCACGTACTCGAAGCCCTTGATCCCGATTCGGTCCTCCAAGGATTCGGGTTCCCACTGGTCATCGCCGATCTCGATCCCGAGATCGTCGATTTCTGCTTCGGTCAGGTACCAGGTACCTTCTGCCTCTTCCCACCCGTCGAGATCCTCGTCGACGGAGTCATCCCAGATAATGTCCTGCGCATAGCGTTTTTTCACACCGACGTTTTCATCAGCGTCGAAGTCCTTGACGAAGAAACACGCCGAGCCGAGACTCTCGATCTCGACCTCGGTCTTATGCTCATCACCCACGACGCACTCGCTACACGCTCGTTTGTCGTGGTTGCTCTCGTGTTCGGCCGCGTCGCAAGACCGGCCGAATTCCACGCCGAAGCGTTCCTCCATGTAGATGTCGTACAGCCCAGGCTCTCCATGAGAGGGTTCGAACTCCTCACTCGCTCGTTGGGCAAGCCGAAGTGCTTCTTGGGGCTCAACCCCCGGCACTGAGGTAATGACACTGTCAGTATCACCCCCAACGAGTTTGGCGTTCGCGTTCTCGTTGTACATATTGATCAGTTCGACATACTGGTTCCCGGTGTACTGGATGATCGAGCGCCCAGTTAGGGTGATCGCCTCGGCAATCCGCCAGTCGAATAGACGGAATCCTTTACCAGCGGAAGCAGAGTCGCCGAGAACGCCGTACAGGCTATTTGTCACACGCTTGACAGCATCATACATGCTGCCGCCTTCGTACTCGTACTTCAGATCGACCATCCGATCGACGACCTTCCGGATGAACCCCTCCTTCCGTTCGGGCTTGAGGAAGTAGATCTCCGTCTCTGAACGGGGATATTCATCCCCGCGCAGCGGTTCCAACATTCCGGGCGGATTGCGCAGCGAGTCGTTCTCGTCGACAGCGCCCTTGTACTTCTCAGGGTCGAGTGTGCCGACTTCTTCGCCTTCCGGCACGACCTTGAAGTCCCGTGTATCGATGTATGCTGTGAAGACGTCCTGATCCGTGTACCCCGCGTCCCGATACTCTTCCTTCGATGTGAAGAGTGTCTCGGGACTCATGTTGAGCGTCCACATGATGTAGGGGTACATCGACTTCAGGTCGGGGTAGACGACGTTCCTGTGTTTACCCGGAACAGGCGGGAACACATACGCACCATGATAGTTACCCTGTTCGGGCGGTTCATTGGTGGGGAGCGCATACCCTTCTTGCGCCGCCTGGCGCAAGAAAAGCATGTCAATCATCTGGCCATTGCTATGGCAGTCTCGGTACGTGGCTCCCGTAACGCGCCGAAGATTGTCGAATAGATCGAGCACACCCTTGGCGCTCTCGATCCCAATGACAGCCCGTGTGTCCACGACGTTGTACGCCATGAACTCGAACGGGTGGTAGTGCCAGGCGTCGTCGTAGTCATCAACCTCGAGTTTGGCCTCTTCTGATCCGAGTTCGAGGTTTGAAACGTAGTCGAGCGAGTACGAGCGAAGTTTCTGCCACTGCGTCTTCTTGTACCCGTCGAGCATGTCAAAGGCTACCAAGCCGTCTGTTTTGAACCCGACATCGTCATCACCCTGGCTCCAGACACCCATCGCATCGTCGAACGGAGACCAATCGCGGATCGTATACGCACCCTTGTTGAAACTCCGTTTGATCAGATACGGATAGTCGAAGTCGTCGGAGTTCCAGCCCGTGATCATATCGAACTGGCGGTCGGCAACCCACTCGTTGAACTCCTCGAGCATGAACGACTCTCGGTCGTAGACCGAGACGATCGGCTCCGTTCCTGTCCGCGATTCAATTTCCTCTTCGAACGTCTCCGCGAGTTCGTAGTCAGAGAGGCCGCTAATTTCGCTGTTATCCCCCCACTCGTCCGAGCGAAGAACCCAGACCATGTACTGGTCCGTGTAGTTGTCGTGGGCACTGATCGCCGTCACAGGCTTCTTAGCCCGATCTGCGTCCGGGAAGCCGTCTCCCTCGGTCGCAACCTCGATGTCCAGTGTGAGAAGACGAGGGTCTACGTCAGGAGCATCAGCAGACTCGATTTCTTGGATCTTCTTCTCACCGTCCGAGTGGCCCTGCCAATTCTCGTACCGGACACGTGTCTCTCCCTCGGGGACTGTTGCCCCGAGACGGATGCCTGAGTCGATCAGAAAGCGATTCGTGAATAGGACGTCCGCTTCCTTGTGCGTGTTAAAGAAGTCACGTAGTTCGGGTATATCGTCGGGTACCCTGGTATATATCTTTACTTGTGGACTTCCTTCGAGAGACGTACGTGTGGACTCATCAATCACTACGTGCTCATACTCGCTAATTGCTCGCGTGAGGGAGTCTCGGAAGTACTCGGGTACGTCCTCTGGATCGGGGACGCCAATTTGAACGATCCGGCGCTCCGTGAGGATGTTCTCGGTTTTCTGACTGAACCCGCTTCCAAGAGACTCATCCTCGAGTGAGAGAAACTCGTTCAGACTGACGAAGAACGACGGTCGGAAGCCTTCTACCTCGATAATGCGCTTCTTCTGGTTCGCATTACGGCATATCAAATAAATTATAGGTTCCTTCACCTTCCGACCGGCAGATTCCACCTCGTATTCGACGCCAATCGTTTTTAACGATTCGCGCCGCTCATCCTGCTCGGCCAACTCGCTCGCTAAATTCATACAAAATCTTACCTTCCGAGTCGTAAAAAGCCTTACGGCTTGGTAGAGTCTGGCAAGCCGTAGACTGGGTATCCACACCACTCGAGATATCCTGCTCGTAGTAGGTCTCCAAAGCACTCCTCGACTACAGTGTACTCCTCACCATACTTTTCTTTCAGATCGTCGAAAACGTCTATATAACTCGCATACCCATCGTTCTCCGCGGCACGCTTAACGAAGTCTATTTTAATATGTGTCCTTGTGTTAGACATGATCTCACGTCCCACTGATGTAGTATTCGGGATATGTGCCGTACTCGAGATAGCCTTCTACGACGAGTTCGTCGAGGATACCGTCTAATGGGTACTCAATTGAGCCGTACTTCGCATAGAGTTCGTCTTCGGCATGTATGAAACTGGCCGATCCGCCTTTTTCGTAAGCGATTCTCACTAACTCATATCTCGCTGTTTTTCTGTTCTCAAGAGTCATACATTGCTGCTTCTTTCATTGTCCAGATAGCATCTCTAACGAACTGTTCTTCTCTATTGTATGGTATATGGAGATGGTACGTCTCCCCGTGAAGAGCGAACCGTCCTTCAGACCACGACGCCGATGGGGTCTCGTTGTACTCAATCTCATTCTTTGCCCCGTAATGATCTGCGAGGGAATTGAGAAACGTAATGTATAGCGACAAATCTGATTCCTTCATCATATTATGCGAGCCTGCCGTCGATTACCATCATTTCACCGAGGACGTCGGTTGTGTCGTGATTGTCGCACACGTAGTCGTACGTCTCTCCGGTGAGCCTATTCGTGATTGCATGGTACTCCTCGAGTTCGGGATCGATTTCCCATCCGCACACACCACAGGTGTGTGTCTCATCACTCATAGAGGCATCACCACCGGATTAGAGGGGAGAATGCCAAGGAAGACGAGAATCTGGCAGAACACCCAGAGACCGAGGCCGAGAAGCCCGATGACAATGGCTATTTTCCCAAGAATGACTAACGTCACGAGAGACAGCCAACATAATACCGTAAATAGGCCTATAATACCCTTAAAGAAGCCAAGAACACTCATACCAGACCCTCCACATCGACACCTGTCTTGTCTTTATACTCGGATGCAAACTCGTACTCGTCGTCAGCGTACATCCGAGCCTGTGCGGCCAGCATGACGCAGTAGTTCGCCCAATCGAGAAGAGTATCATCGATCCTCTCGTCATCAACGGCTCCGCCGTTGCTTGGCCCGCCTTCCAACATTAATTCATGGAACCGGCTCTGTTTATCGAGCATGCGGACGAAGACTTGCTCGGCGATGCACTCGAGCAGCAGTTCGTCCGTGATCTTACCGTGGCGATAGTAACACATAATCGCCGCGGATCGAACGTACGAGTCTCCGTAGTCCCGATTTTTGCGAATGAATGTCTCGATCAACTCTCCATACATATCGACGACGAGAGCCTCCTCCTCGCCGAGATCGGCTCCATCGACCTCGATAGTTACTTCGATTTCCATAGACGTGTCTACCTGTTCAGTCACAATAAACCTTGTGTATCACTCGGTTCCGATATTTCTATTGTACGTAAGGTGATCTGGTTGATGTTTCTGAATCTCTTTGAGTTGGTCTACAACTTCCGAGTTCGTAAACGAGCCCTGGTACGCTGCACCGTGGTTCATCGTCCCAACAGTACTAATGTGGCCGTTTGGGATTGAACCATGCCCTCCTGTAGCGATCGGAATCTGGTTGTCCGTCGGCTTTGGAGTGTCATACCCCATGGATTCGTAATATGGAGCAATGTCGTGCCGGATGCAATTATCAGTAGGATCGTCCGAGTGACGATCAGGCTCCATCAAGAAGTCGTACCACCCCTTCTCATCTACTTTCTTCGGCTTACAGAGTGTCTCGCATGCATCACAGTCGGTCTGACGTGAGATCTCGGTAAGGTTCCCATCCTGATCAAACATCAATTCTCTCGTCATGGTAACGTCATCTGCCGATGCAATTGAAAACTCATCTATCTGCCCAACACTTGTGTCATTAATTTTTAGTGTAACGTCGTCTCCAGCGTCCATAATAAATATTACTAATTCTGTTTACTTAAATCTTGCCCCTTCGCAGAATCCCGGCGGGATTCTGCGAGTTGCGTTTGCCACTGAAGAACGTCGGCGATCTCTTCTTGAGATAGCCCACGCTCAGAGTATTCGTGTGCCAATTGACTGATCTCTTCTGCCAATTCGACCTTCGTGGCTCGTTCATCTGTCATGATATCACCTCCGTTGCGACAACTCGCCAGAGGCGAGTTATGAACTGCCCCCGCGTACTTCTTCTTCTACAATCTCATCGAGAAGTATTCCAGCATAATCCTCAGCCTTCTCGCGGATGATCTCCTCGGTTCGGGGGCTCTCGTAAATGCTCGGAAGGATGTCAATCTCGATTGAGTACTTCTCTTGCTCGGTCCATATACGTTCTCTTCTAATATTGTTTCTTTTAGTTCTCTAATTGTTTTCTCAATGTGATACTCTATCTCAACCCACATGTCCTGGTCAATTTTATATTCTGGTATTTTTATCTTCACTTCATATATGCCACATCCATCAACAGATGTTTGAATCTTTAATGTAACACGGCCTGTGTACGGGTCATACGTTCTCTCTACTGTTGCGTTTATACCATACACATCTAAATAGGACTCTGTAACTCTGCGAAGTTCAGGCATTGGCAGACTGTCTCACTAAGATACCATCTTCAACCATATCCGCAACTTCTCCGAGATCCTCGACGCGTATCGTATTGACACCATCAGCAGTGACGCTCTGATTCCAGGGCCGATCGTAGAGGAAGAGATGGTCAACTTCACCAACCATACGGGGGTTATCGTCAATAAATATGTCAAACTGAAGTTCCTCGTTGACGTGCGCCTCTGGTCCCCGTTCAAACTGCTCCTTTGGCTGTCGAGTTGACCAGAATCCATCGACAGTCACCCCGTGACTGTCGAGCCATTGTTGGATTTGATCGTCGACGCCGGTTCGCGCCGTAAGGATCTTCACCTCGTTGCTCTCTCGAAGGCGATCAACGTTCTCTGGAACACTCTCAGTAGAGAGTGGGATCTGCTCCCAGTGGTTGTGCCATAGGTTGCTCGAGACGTGCATATATTCCTTGTACACGTTGTCATCCATCGCCTTCCACTCGTCGAAGTGGTGGGGCTCGAGGATGTCAGATCGTTCTCGAGCGGGTTCGTGGACGTTTGAACACGGTCCCTCAAGATCTAATGCGATTCTCATAAGAAATCGTACCCACCGAGAACAAATAAATCTTTCCCAAAGGGGCTCTTGTCAATTATAGATCTCGTTTTCGAGGATCGTGTCGTACATATTTATCACACAACTCTTGACTTGGACTTTGATCACGCTTTCCGGTAAGTATTTTATTTCTTCATCGGTAAACGCTAATTTAAATTCGTATGTGTTATCATCGACGTGTGTTTTAACTATATATCTGTCTTCCATAAAGTCAGGATCTCGTTCTACCTCAACTGAGCCATTAATCCCATAATTGTCTAATTCGTCCCAGATGAAGTCCTTGACATTAGTCATTGCTCGAAAATCCAGTACTTAAAGGCCCGAGCATTATCCGAGCCGTCCGTAATGAGGTAGTATCGGGCTCGATCACGCAACGCCTCAACAGGGTTCACGATTGGACGCACATCCTCGATTGCAGCCAATGCTTCGTCGAAGTTGTCATAATACCCTTCAGCGGCCAATGCTGTGGCTACAACAGCCGCGGAACGGGAGACGCCTACCGCACAGTGGATGAAGACTGTAGAGTCACTTCGAAGTCCTTCTCTCGTCGAATCAACGGCGTGAGCGAACTCCTCGTAATCACACGAGCCATCGATGATAGGATGGTGGTGTGTTGTAGCCTCATATGGATCACTCGTAAGAGAAATCGCGTACTCCAAATTAATGCCTGGCTCCTCTCCGATAACGTGGATATCCTCTACATCACCTATAAATACACCTTCTGGTTCTCGAAGTTCATTCATAACAGAAACTATGTATCGAAAACTATTAAAACTTTCGACAGGCTACGCCCTGTCGAAAGATATCTATGTATATACCTAACCTTTATGTGAGAGCAGGTTTTATGTGTGAGTGGAGTTCAGTAGGCTATATGTCCGGCACAAGGACGGTCTCCACCTGGGGAGTCTCCGGTGGAGGAAAGACTACCGTCGCTGTGAACGTCGCTGACGAGTTAGGCCGACGAGGCAACAACGTCCTCGCGATCGACCTCGATCACCAACGAGCCTCGATCACCGGCTACCTTGGCAGGTACGACTTGAAGAACCAAGACTATTCGAACATCGGAGATGTTCGAGGAGAGATGCATCTGGGAGAAATCCTAATCGAGGACGGCTCGATGGAGAATATCATCATCGAGGAGGAGAACTTCGACTGGGTCCCCGCACACGGGGCGATGGAGAATTTCGATGAATCGTTGGCTCAAAGTAATGTGCGGGGGCGGGAGGGGTTGCTGCTATCTCATATGAAGAGCCTGGGCTCTTCATATGATTACTTTATCCTCGACCCCAGGGGAAGTGCCGGTGCACTTGTGGACAACGCGATCTATGCGACGAGAAACGTCCTGGTGCCGGTCGAACTCTCCCAGAAAGGCAAAGACACCATCGACGATATTCACGAGAACATCGAGTTGATGGAAGGACACTTCCGTCGGATCGAGGAAGACTTCGAGATCAGTCTCATGGGGATCATCCCCAATAAAGTCGGCGACTCGAGTATTTACGATGAGATCAAAACCGAGTTAGAAGACGAAGGGAACAAGATCACGCCGTTTGCGATCCGTCAACGCGATTTGCTCAAGTACGCGTGGCGGAATCACCTTCCGGCCCGATCCTACATTCGTGCCGCAGACGGAGACCTCGATGTCGACATCGAATACAGCCGGAGTAAGCCGTACTACGATTACGAACTGGACGTGCTTGAAAAGTTCGAACGAATTGCGGACATGATAGAAGTTACCAATGGATAAGAGTGACAAATTTGGGTCTTCAGCAAGCCCGCTCGATAGTGGAACCGACAAACAAGAGTCCGACGGAACGAGTGACACGGAAGGCGGCCCAGGTGAGACGTCTTCGACGTCTCGCATGCCGTTTATCTACCGGAGAAAGAACGTCAAGGATCAGCGCGACCAAATACACATCTACATCACGAACGCGACAGAGCAGGATCTCATGGACGTTGAGAGGGAATTCAACAGAGAGTTTGAAGATGATACTGTATACTCACTCGACGTCCGTGAGGCGGTCATCAAAGCAGGCCTCGAGAACGTTGAGCGAGCGGAAGAAATAATGGAAGAGTGGGGATACGGGCTCCGATAATTATCCGTGGTCTTCTTCGAGAGCATCTAAAACTCGCATAGTCTGGTCAAACATCGGTCCTCGAGATAATATTTCACTATCATATTCGTACGTTATAATACCTGATTCGACAAGGGGAGGAAGATGTTTGTGTTTAATAACAGAATAAATATTGTCGTATTCTTCACCTTCTACTAACTCTTGAGAAATATGACTAAGGCTTATTTCATCTTCTTCACCCAAACATTGTAATACTTCCCGGCGACGGCGATGCGCCAAGGCTACTAAGATCTCATCTTCCATTACCCGGTGCAACAGGAGAGGGAGTAATAATTCTATGGAATACTCAATCAAACAGGTGCTGAACCCATAATTTTATCTTCATCTTCCACACCACGCCAATAGAGTTTCGATCGAAGGTAGTCAACACGGGTCTCCCCCTCTTCCGAGATAACTTCGGGGTGACCGAGTGACGACACCACGAGCCTCCAATCATCCTCGAGCAGTGTCAGTTCTCCATCTGTATTCGTCACTTCGAGGTGGATGTCA
>SDGW01000751.1_pt1 | contig 20833 bp, 21 predicted proteins | sample 2873831 | NCBI WGS metagenome assembly SDGW01 (sample SAMN08132700, study PRJNA421101) | hypersaline lake metagenome | isolation source: celular fraction 0.22 microns magnesium sulfate-rich crust from ephemeral... | place: Spain: Penahueca Lagoon, Toledo | collected 2011-07
GTCATCCGTTCGTGGATGGTTTCATGATTATCGTGGTCGAACACAGAGACATTTGCCGGGTCTGTCGTCCCGAACTGGGACTCGTATTCAGCGCGTTGTTCTTCGAGTGCTTTCACGCGGTCAATGATCTCCTCGAGAGCGAGTTCGTCTGCGATTCGGCTGGCGTCCTGCCATTCGAGATACCCTTCGTTTCGTTCGTACGTTGGCGGACGACTGTCTCTGTCTGCGCGGACGATACCCATCTCCGTCAAACGGTCAAGGTGCTTTTTCGCGGCGTTCGACGAGCAATCCGCGAGCTCTGCGATCTCGGTATACGTCGTTGGCGACGTAATCCCGAGGATGACATCGTAGACACGCCCAAATGTGTCTGTTCCTTCCTGCCATCGCCGTTGCGAACCCTCGGATTCTGGGGCGGGATCAAACTCGGTCATAACTGACTATACGCAGTCACACTCAATATATCTTTGCTTTTTTCAGATATATGCGAGAGTTGGTCTGTTGTTAGAACAGCAAATACCTCGGCATTGATCCGTAGCGAGCTGTGACTCGTTCCCCATCTCCTCTACCAATTCAACCATCTAATTGAGGGAAGGGCGTGAATCAGTCTGCAGTTAACCAACAAACGCCGAAATACGCGCTCGTCTGTTGGTTAAGATTGTCCTCCTTTCTACTGGTCTGCTTTGGGTTCTGGCCCGTATCGAGGCATTCCGCAGACTTGACACTCCCATATTGGCTGGCCACTCCACTCGTCGTCTGGGACGGTCTCGAAGTCGAGGAATCGGTTCCTCGTATCGCGGTCGCATTCACGACACTCGAGGTGCCTCCTGTTCGAGTCGGGTGGTGCTGGCTGTTAGTCGTGGAAAAGGACGGGACGTGTTTGTTCCCGTCAGTCTGCTGGTTGTGCCTCTTGTTGTGCTGGCACGCCCGGCAGACTTGGGATGTTGAGGTCGACCCGGCGGAGGAACTGGGCGTTAATCGCGACGATTACTGTCGACAGCGACATCAAGAGCGCGCCGACCGCGGGCGAGAGCAGGATACCAATCGGAGCGAGGACACCCGCTGCGAGCGGGAGTGCGAACACGTTGTAGCCCGCGGCCCACGCAAGATTCTCCTTCATCTTTCGGTAACTCGCCTTGCTCAGCTTCACGAGACGGACGACATCCAGCGGGTTGTTCTGGACGAGGATGATGTCCGCCGACTGGACGGCGACGTCCGTCCCGGACCCAATCGCGATACCGATGTCAGCACGCGTGAGTGCCGGCGCGTCGTTTACACCATCGCCAACCATCGCCACAAGTTTACCCTGCTCTTGGAGTTCGGTCACTTTCTTGTCCTTGTCCTCAGGCAACACCTCAGCAAACACCGTGTCGATACCAAGGTCGTCGGCAACGGCGTTGGCGACATCTTCAGAGTCGCCAGTTAACATCGCCACCTCGATGCCGAGTTCGTGGAGTGCGTCAACCACTTGGTAACTCTCCTCGCGAACGACATCTGCGAGCGCGAACGCAGCGACGGGCGTCTCATCGCGTAAGAGATAGACGACCGTTTGGGCGTCCTCTCCGGCCCGTTCCGCGAACGCCGTCAGCTCTGACGGAACGTCCGTGCCGAGATGCGACAGGAGGTTCGGACCACCGACGTGAATCGTGGCACCGTCGACGGTCCCACGTACCCCACGGCCCTTGAGCGCCTCGAAACCAGTAGCGGTGGGCGCATCCACGTTCTGCTCGTTGGCGGCTTCGCGTACTGCCTGCGCAATCATGTGTTCCGAATCACCCTCGACGGCGGCGGCGAGCGACAGCGCCTCATCCGCGTCGATGTCTTCGACAGTCTCCACGTCGACGATGCCCTGTTCGCCCTTCGTGAGCGTCCCTGTCTTGTCGAAGATAATCGTATCCAGTTCCCGAGCCTGTTCCATCGCAATCCGATCCCGAATCAGCATGCCGTTCTGTGCGGCCAGCGACGTGTTGATAGCAACGACAAGCGGAATAGCCAGTCCAAGCGCGTGCGGACAGGCGATGACGAGGACAGTCACAACTCGCTCAATGACCGTCGCGTTGAACGAGACGGCGATCGTCCACGCGATTCCGGTCACGATAGCCACCGCCAGCGCGATGTAGAACAGCCACCCCGCCGCGCGATCGGCAAGTTGTTGTGTCCGAGACTCGCTCTCCTGAGCCTCCTCGACGAGACGCATGATGCCCGCGAGTGTCGTTTCGTCGCCCGTCGCAGCAATTCGCACCCGGAGACTCCCATCACCGTTGATAGTCCCACCGATGACCTCGTCGCCAGGTTCCTTCGACACCGGCTTCGACTCGCCAGTAATCATCGACTCGTTCACATCCGAGTCGCCCTCCTCGACGACGCCGTCAGCAGGTACGCTAGCCCCCGGACGGACGAGTACAAGGTCGCCTTCCCCCAGTTCATTCACCGGAACCTCCTCAGTCTCACCGTCGTCGGTGATGCGCTCGGCGGTGTCAGGGAGGAGTTTGGCCAATTCGTCGAGCGCGCTCGAGGCCCTGCGGACCGAGCGCATTTCGATCCAGTGGCCGAGCAGCATGATGTCGATCAGCGTCACGAGCTCCCAGAAGAACGTTGAGGCGGTCGGGAAGACGACGCTCGCGAGGCTGTAGACGAACGCGACGGTGATGGCCATCGAAATGAGTGTCATCATCGCTCCGTGGCCGCCGTGCATTCCATTAGACTCGTATTGCTCGTCGACCTCTCGTTCAGCCTCGTCGGCGTCTTCTGCCTCGTCCTTGAGTATTGATTGTTCAACTCGCGGCTCCTCGGGTTCGTCAACAGACGAATCGTAATCGTTCTTGCTGTCCTCGTGTCCGTCGTGACTCGAATGCCGGTCGGACCGGTTTCCATCGCCGGATTCGCCGCTGTGGTCGTCCATGTCTCCCCCCGTAACCAGATAGTATGACTTCCCGGTGGAAGAGTGTATGGCTCAGCGATAGACCAGTAACATCGACGAGAGCAGTCACAAAGAAGAGACGTGACGATACGGTCCGTAGGCCTATCACTCTGAAACCCGTGTTCTGGACTATGAGCTCTCGAACGCCAGGAGAGTGTATCGAACTCGCACTCGACGAATCGGCAACTGAGTCTGAACGTGAGGATGCAATTCACGAACTCGAGATGGCCAACGAGTGTGACGAACTCGACGCTCTCGCCCGGAGGGAGAGTTTGAGCGACGAGTTCCGCCAGCGAGCACTCCAAGCGTTGGCGACCCCACAGTGCGATACGATGCTCCGGAGACTTGCCGGGGAAGAGTCCTTGGAGCCATCACTTCGTCAAGAAGCGGAAGAGATCCTTCACGAGCGAGACGATCAGTAGTAGGTTAGATATCGAATCTGGCAACTCTCTGCCTGTAGTCGAACAGCGTGACGACGTACAGCGGTTGGGTTGCGACGAGAACCGCCCCGAGTGTGGCAGTAGCAATCGCCAATATCTTCCACCAGTTCATCGTGTCCGATTCCCACTAGCGGTCGCGTCTCAGTCTGTGTTCAGACCGAGTGGTCCGGCAGACGTGCCACCGCAAGACTACGCGTACACGGAATGATTGGTCTACGTTCGGAGTGTGCGTCGCTCCGGTCGTGTCACTGACCGAACCGACCATACATACGCCTTGGCGGCGATTGAGTGCTCATGACCGAGACGGACGAGACCGCCAACGAACTCGTCGCCGATGATTGGGCGACGCTCCAGCGGCTCCTATACCGGGACTCGTGGGACGAGGAGCTCGGACGCCATCGGTCGCCGTACGTGTTCCGCGGCATGACTGACACTGAATACACCCTCCAGACATCGCTTCAGCGCTTCGTCGGCGATTCCGGAAAGTGGGACCTCGAAGTCCACCTGCTCCGAAACTTCCGGCAGTACGCGCGCCAGGAAATCGACCAGCCCGAGTCGCCGTTCCACCTCATGGCGCGCGCCCAGCACCACGGCCTCCCGACGCGACTCCTCGATTGGACCTACTCGCCAGCGGTCGCTGCGTACTTCGCAACCGGCGGTTCACCTGACAGCGACGGTGTCGTCTGGGCGGTCGATTACGAAGCGACTCACGAGCGACTGCCCGATCACTTCCAAGCGTTCCTCGATGAGTTGGGGGCGAACATGTTCAACGCGGCGATGCTCTACGACCTCATGACGGTGGTGATAAGGCGGACACGGGAGGACGACAACCAGTTGGCCGACCGGCGCACACTTCCGATGCTCGACGTCAGAGACGTCCTCGAGGAGTTCTCCGAACAGCGAGGTGAGGACTACATCGTCTTCTTCCAGCCGCCGTCAATCGATCAGCGCATCGTCAATCAGGCAGCGCTCTTTTCGAGCATGGCCAATCCACGGACCTCGATGGACGAATGGCTCGAAGACCATCCAGAACTCTACTGGAAAATCGTCATTCCCGCCGAGCGCAAACGGGAGTTCCGCGATAAGTTGGACCAGGCAAATATCAATCACCGCACCCTGTTCCCCGGCCTTGACGGAATCGCGACATGGCTCAAGGAGTACTATAGACCGAGCGCCTCACATTGACATCCTCCCCGCCCTGAAGGGCGAGGATTCCCGCGTTGGGATATTGTGGTTTACGACGTGACGTGTTCTTGAGGTGCGAACGCACCAGTTTCCTTGTCAAACAGGAACGTCGAAGGTCGGTGAAGCGGTCGAACGTCCACGAATGCAGGTCGAGGTTGCCGTGCTTACCCCAGTCCTTCGCCTCGCTATTCTCCTCGTCCTCGCGGATACCGGAGAGGTCACCCACTACAATCGTTCCAACACCTTCGTCAACACACCGCTGAACGATGTGTTTCGAGAGGGTGTGGAAGTAGTGAATGCGGCGAGCCGATTTCTTCTCGTGCAACCGTGTGGCCTGCTCGGAGTCCGAGTCGTCACAGCGAGCGATGCGTTTGCTGAAGTAGTAGTCGTCCTGCTTCAGGCAGTTGAGCGGATACACCTCGCTGTGGCCGTCTTCGTAGGCGAGTGCGGCGAAGTTGTTGATGCCGAGGTCAACACCCACAGTCTGCTCACCGGGTTCCTCTGACATTTCGATTTCGACTTTGCAGACGAAGTGCAGTTCCCACTCGTCACTAGCCCAGACCGCCCGGACTTGTTGGACGTTCTCAACGGTGGAGAGGTCAACATCGGGACGGGTCTGGTACTCGCCGGGTGACGACCTGTTTCGCCATACGTAACCTATGTAGATAAACCTATTTGAAGGCATGGATTACGCAGCGTGGAATATCCAGATGTGCCATCGAATGGTGGTGGGTGTAGGATATTGTCGGATTCATCCCCGCCCTAAAGGGCGGGGCTTTCTCCTCGATTCTCCGTAAACGCACAGAAAAGTAGACAGTATTGTTACAATTATTCTCCGCGGACGCTAGTTGGACTGCTCAATTTGTGGTGCGAATTTAGTAGTGAAGGAGTCAGAGGCCGTCTCATTACCTGTTCTTCTCGACAGTCGGTGGTCACGTTATGGCCTGAAAAATGTCTATGCTATCCAGTCAAGGGATCCCGAGCAGATGTTGCGGCAAGTTGTGTGCTCATAGTCTTCTGAACGGGATGGAGAGAAAGCCACCATGTCTCAGCTGTAACGGTAGTTACGTACCTGTATTGGCGATATCCTCAAGACCACGTAGTGTGGTTCAGATGAACTATATACTCGATATAAGATACAGCGGAGAGTCTTTTAACGGGATGTCTAAAAACAAGAAATCACCGCGACGGCGTGACATTCTCCGAGCAAGCGCGGGAGCAAGCCTGCTGGGTATCACTGGGCTAACTGCCAGCAATGCCACCGCACAGGAAGAGACGACCACAGAGACCTCAACCGAAGACGAGCACGATGGCTTCGAAGTCAGGATACTCGGAGAACCTGCACCCTTCGTTGACGATGTGGCCGCGAGGTTCGAACTCACCTTCGCCGACGCCGAAACTGCACAGGAGGAGACGCCCACAGAGACCGCGACCGAGGACGATGGGCCCATCGTCATCGACATGGAGGACGCGTCTAACGTCATCGTTGCCGAGGCGACCTGGACGGAGGGCGCGAGGTCCGGCTGGCACCAACATCCCGGGATGTCCATCGTCCACATGGTCGAGGGCGAAATCGAGTACACGCGGGCAGATGACTGCGTCAGCCGAACCTACGCGGAGGGCGATGCGTGGATCGATCCCGGCGCCGTCCACACAGCGGATAGCGAGACTGGCGCACGAGCCTACGTGATGTTCCTCGGTATTCCTGAGGGGGAACCAGCGACGGAGTCGATAGCCCCCGAAGACGTGGACTGCTGACGGTCTCCATCTGGAAGTCCGGTGGCCGACGCTGGCGGGCCCAAGCCCTGTCTGGTAGTCTATTTTGTTTTTACCGTACGTCAGAAAATTCACTATCTAGTCCGTTTTCTGTATTGTGCGTGTCAACACATGGTATTATTTTGTGAGACTACAGAGGATTATTATTGGTCAGAGATACAGCAAGTGTATACCTTATACTGCTCAAGGTAATACGAATTTGCCGATATCCTCGGTTAGCAACAGTCGCTTTCGTCAGGAGACCATTCGCATGCATCCCCCGTCGTAAGCTCGTTCTCTTCTACGTACGCTGAGAGACACGCGTAGTTACAGAAGAACGTGGGCGACCCACAGTTGTCGGTACAGTCACGGACGCAGATTGGGTCGTGGTCGAAGATACGTGACCCACAGTACGAACACTCCTCATCGACATCGGGCGTTACGACGGTCGTGGACATACCTGTGTTACGAAGTCGGTCCTAGAAAGCGTTTTGCAGAGACGCTACTGAACGCGGCCGACGCTGGTTGGTTCTTACATTGCCCTGTTCGATGTATGCCTTGTATTGCTTATCACTAACTTATTCTCTGGGAAAGTAGAGTGTTTCAATGTGGCTAGAGAGACGAGACTGCCGTCACGGCTAGAAGCCTACTTAATGTCGTCCGTGTCCATGGTGCCTCCCGCGACGACCACACTTTTGGCGGTGACGGGGAGTCTGTTTCGTGGCTTCTTGATCAATCTGCGGAGTCTCGCTCTCTGTTTCTGAATCGACATCAACTCGGTTTTCGACGTCGGCTATCGTCTCGTTCTCCAGTAACGTCTCCAATCGACGCTCGAACTCCGCGTCGTCTATCTCGCCAACGGCGTACTGCTCTTTCAGCGTCTCCAGCGCGGCTTCCGGGTCGGTCGAGCTACCTGCGGCACGGTCGGACGTCCCGCTTCGGTTCTTGGACCGCCAGTTCGTCAGAATCCACGCCGTACCGGCCGCGACGGCGAGGGCGGCGAGGGGCCAATACCACGCCATACCCGCCCTCGCGGCGACGAGGGCCCCGACGAACACCAGCGCCCCGATGAGCCAAGCGCGGCCCATCGGCGCATGCGGAATTGTACGCTTCACACATTACAGTAGTGACCTTGCAGTCAAAAGCGCACGGTTTCACGCGGGTCGTTCCCAGGGGTCGGTCCGCGTGTCGAAAGGCCGGTTCGAGTTACATACCCATGTCAGCAGCCATCTTTTTGGGGTTCATCATCCCTTCCTTGACGCTGTAGTGGATGAGTACGAGATTAACCGGATACGCCGCGAGGAGACCGAGCGAGAGCGAGAAGAACAGCGACGACCAGAATAACACGTCACCCAAGCCTGCTTCGCCCGCCAGCCAGATGCCGGTACTAATGGCGACGATTTCCATCACGGTGATTGAGGCGGTCTCGGAGTAGAGTGCATCCTTGATGGCTTCTCCCCATGACACTCCTTCTTGGACGAGCGGTCCGACGGTCATCAGGTAGCCGAACAGGTACGCGAACCCGAACGTGATCGCGATGACGTACAACTCCGCGAGCGCCAGAATCCCGACGGCAAGCACGAGACCGGTGACCTCACCGGCTCCACACCCCGAGTAACAGTGGGCGACCGATCGGAACCCCTTCCGCCAGAACGAGTCGTGAGCAATCTGCTGGCGGCCCGAGTACCAGTAAATGGCCAGACCCAGTGGCCCGGAGTACAACACCGTAAGGACCCACACCAACTTCATCAGGCTCTTCATTTCGTTGTTGTTCGTCTGGAGGTCCCACAGTAGGACGGCCTCGCTGGCGACGACCAGCGCGACCCACGTTGCGAGAAACGCCGGGTTCGTCAGAATGTTCTGGAGCGTCTGTTGGAGACTCATCCTTGTCGTTGTATTACCGCTCGGAGTTTTTGGCGGTTATGGCTAAATCACAAAAGACTGTGTTAGCTCTGCGACGCTACACCGTAGCTCGTCAGTACACGTTCCTCCAGTAGCACGGATAGCTCTTGGCGGCGACGGTTCGCAGAATTTCGGGTCCTCGTCCGTGATAGACCGTCCCGTTCACGGTGAGGAGGGCGTCACCCCCACCGAGATACACGGCTCGCGGATGCCACCGGATGTTGTGTTCAAGTTGGCGTTGGCCTCGAAACTCTTGAAGAGCGTTCTTTGCAGCTATCCTCGCTTCGAGTCCGGCGGAGTAGCCGTCCTTCACCTTGCCGGGGTAATCGACCACGTCACCCGCAGCGTACACGTCGTCAACGCCGAGACAACGCAGATGTGAGTCGACGCGAAGCCCGCGTTCATTCCGTGGGAGACCGAAGTGCTTGATTACTGGATTCGGTCGTACTCCTCCTGCCCAAACAGTCAAATCACTCGGCTCAGTGTCGTCACCGTCAAGTACGACACCGTTTTCTGTCGCTTCGGTCACCCGCGTCTCAGTCTTGAAATCGACTCCCTGCTGGCGTAACTCATGTTCGGCGATTCTACTCGCATCCGGCGGGAAATCTGCGAGCAGACGACGGCTGGACGTAACCACCGTGACTTCGGTGTCATGGACGGATGAAAGCGTCACAGCCGTCTCGACGCCGACCGGCCCGCCGCCGACGACAACCACGTCACGGACGTCGGAGGAGTGTACCTCGCTTCGTATTTCTCGGACGTCAGTCCGGATGTCGAAGACGTGCCTGCGGTCGTCGATGTCGTAGCTCGTCACGCCGCCCACGGTAATCAGGAGCGTATCAAAGTGCAGCGACCCGCTCCGAAGGTCGATTCGATTCTCGGTCGCATTCAGGCCCTCGACCAATCCCTGAACGAAGGTGATGTCTTTCTCTCGGAACGTGTCTGGAAGGTCGAGACACGCACGGCTGAACGGTGTTCCCGCCAGTACGTCGTAGAGGAGAAACGAGAAGATGTGGTGCTGGCGTTCGGAGATCAGAACAACGTCGGTCTCCATCGCCCGCTCTACGTACGCCGCAGCGATCACCCCCGCTTCGCCACCGCCGATGATGATGGTTCGGTGCATGTGGTCGGTGATTCAGTCTCGTCACTCGCAAGGAAGGGAGTCAGACAATGAAACGTCACCGACAAGCACGATGCCACATACGTCTTCCCCCCGTGACCCGCAGTAGTATTCGTAAATCCCCTCCTCGTCGAAGGTATAGACGGCACTATCACCGGGCTGGAGCGTCTGTGTCCGGAACTGCCAGTCCGCTGCGGCGTCATGGAACCGCACACTGCGTATCGCGTAGTCCGCCGTGCCGACGTTCTTCCAGACGACTGTCGTTCCGGGCGATACCGCGTTCCGAACCGGATCGAACCCGCCGTCGGTAATTTCGATCGTCGTCCCTGCCATCGATGTACAGACGACCTCCGGCCTTTTGGACGATGTGGCCTCCGGCATCACGGACCCGAATCGCGATGGCTAACGAGAATTGCCGACCGGCAGGGCGGCATCAGTCTGATATCGGCGGCTCCCACAGGAGAATCGCTCCCGACCCAATGATAAGGACGACGCCAGCGACGGCCAGCGCGAACAGTGGCGACACCCTGTCGGAGATGACACCGCTACCGAGCTGGAACGGCACGACCGTCAGGCCGCTAACCATCGCCATCGCACTCAGGACCGTTGCGCGACCGAGCGAGCCGATGCGGTCGTTGACGTACTGGCCCGCGAACGACCGCGTGACGTCCGCGAGCCCGCGGGCGACCAGGAACGTTGGGAGCGCGAGCAGCGGTACGAAGTACATTCCGACCAGCGCCGTCCCCACGACGAACGGGAGGACGAGAAACCACGTTCGCATCCCGATGTACTCCCTAATCGCCCCGGTGTAGTAGCTGAGCGCCGCACCGAAGAGACTGTACGCCGCGTAGAACCACCCGAGGAGCGACTCGACGTCCGCGGGAGCCACGCCGAAATCCACGACGACCGTCTCGAATATCGGTTGGAGGAAGACGAACACGAGGTACGTCACGGCGGCGTAGAGCACGTAGTAGTAGAGAACGAGCGACCGGATGTTCGGTCGCGACAACGCGTCCTCGACGATGTCAAGCGTCCTGCGGAGGTCCAGTTCGTCGGTGTCGACCCGTTCGTAAGTGTCCGATTCATCTACGGTGAGCAGAACGACGACACCAAAGCCGGTGACCGCGGCGGCGACGAACCAGGGGTACGAGAGGTTGATGCTCCCGAGGTACCCGCCGACGATAGCCGCGCCGGCGCCGACCGCAAGCGAGACGGACTCGCCCCGTCCGCGAACGTGAGCGAACTCGCTCTCCGAGAGTTCGTCCGTGAGCGTGTCGTACAGCCAGGCGTCCTCGCTTCCGGACCGGAAGTTGTAGCCCGTCGACCAGAACACGTAGAGGACCGCGAGTGTGAGAAACGAGTTCGCGAAGCCGATACCCACGAGCGTCCCGGTGATGAGGAGGGTCCCGATGAGGAGGCTGTTTCGTCGCCCGACCCGGTCGCCGACGTAGCCGGTCGGGATCTCGCCGAACACGGTCGTCAGGTTGTATATCGCTTCGAGTACGGCGATCTGGGTGAAATCGAGACCCTGCGAGAGAAAGTAGAGATACATGATCGGCCGGTAGAACTCGACCGCCTTAGTGGACTTGTAGAGGTAGTACTTGAGAACGCTGCCGGACGACGAGAGCCAGCGTCGTGGAGACAGATTCATAAGTGGATAAGCATTACCGAGTTAGTCCGAACAATGTTTCGTTATTACAGAATGCCGGTGGCGTATTAATATCAGCCTGTATAAGAATGGGATACTCGTACGCCTACGCGAGCGATAGCAAAACCATCTCCGTCGGGCATTGTCCGAACTCGGCCGCTCTTGCACGTCGGACTCGACGGTCACCGGCAGTTTCCGGTGGCGTTCTTCTAGCACGTCAAGCGAGTCGTGTCTCGAAAGCGATTCCAGAAACCGGACCCGACGTCGACCACCATGGATACGCGAAAGTGATACAATTTTTATAACAAGGTCCAGTCGCTGCTTTCGCAGAGCGCTGCTATACTTCCACTCTTTCCGGTCCGGGCTTCGATGTGAACGGGCGGGTACTGTATCGCAGATCCCGAAGATAACGTCCATTCGATACCCCTATATCCGGATGTGTCAAATAGATCTCGTATGAACACCGAACCTAGTTCGTTCCCTCCCGGCTATGTGCGTTTTAGCGAAGTCGAAGAGTCAGTACCAGAACCGACACGAGTGCAGATATCCGACACGGTCGAGTTAGAGACTCTTCACGTACCCGGTCCCAAACCGTATCTCGTTTTCGTCCACGGCGGACTCGGATCGCTCTGGAACCCGTACCCACAACTCCACGCGTTCGCTGGCGAACGTGGACTCGTGACGTACGCGTTAGCGGGGAACGGCGATTCGACAACTCGCCCGGAACAATCCATCGGGGGGCACGTTGCCGACCTCCGAAACTTGCTTCAGAAACTCGACATCGAGCAACCGATTATCCACGGTCACAGTTACGGCACCGCGGTTGCCATTGAGTACGCGAAGCAACACGCACCGAGCGGTCTCGTGTTGCACGCCGGAGGTGATCACGACCTCACACCATCGTGGGAGAAACCGTTGTTACGACTCTTTCTGGCACTTCGGCTATACCGACTCCCATCGAACAAGGCCTTGATGCGTCGACTCGCCTATAGCGTGGGGGCACACGAGGCAACGCCGCGGACGGCCATCGAGGACTTCTTGGAGTCGAATCCGATGCCACACCGCCGTTCGGCGTGGACGACCGTCACCGAGGGATTCTGGGGCTATGACGGACGCGACGACATGGACCGTATCGACAGTCCGTCGCTCGTCGTCCACGGGCCTGCTGACGGAATCGTCCCCCTCGATGTAGCACGGAATACCGCTAATCGAATTCCCGATAGCGTGTTCTGTCGGATAGAGCGTACCGGCCACATCGCAATGATAGAACGACCGAGTGTCTACAACGACTTACTCCGAGCAGTCGGTACGACCGTCAAAGAGGGACAACCGCTAGCTGATTCGGTGATGGACGTTCTCGGCGAGAGAGCATCAATTTCCGAGAAATGATGCGCCTTACTGTACAGTTCCTAACCTGTTAGTAAGCAGGACCATCAGAGGCTATTTACTGACAGACGACGACGGTTTCGCTGGTATGGGGAATAATGGCACGATTAAACACAATCCGAGTGTTCGCAATAGTTTTCTCAGTTCTACTCGTCGTGGGAGGTGCGGCCATCGGTAGCAGTGATATAGCGGCATCGGACACTAAATCGGTTGTCGGGCAACCAATAGCCGAATCGGTCGCTGAACAAGATAGTGATTCGCCCGCAGTAACTTTTGAGAACCAGACGACGGACGGCACTATTGTCGTCGTTCGTTCTGTAACTATCCCAGACGGCGGATTCATAGTCATCCACAACGAAAGCGGGGCCGTTGTCGGTCAAAGCGAGTACCTCAGTCCCGTGCGATACAAGAACGTCACAGTTCCCGTGACGATTCGCACATCCGCTAGTCGGCCTCAGTTGGCCCAGATGCAGTCGTTGCTGAACCGGACGCAGAGTCGCGAACGGACGATGTTCGCGATGATGAACCAGACGATGAGACCGGGAATGATGCGAAATCAGACAGTGAGGCACGGGCAAATGCACGACGTGGTGACGGAACCGGATCGCCACCGGCTCATGCATCAGATGAACCAATCGATGAGTCCACAGATGGTCGGGCTCATGCTGAACCAGACGCGAGATTTCCGACAGATGCACGCCCTGATGCAGATGCTGATGAGGAACGGAACGGTGAATCAGACGTCCATGCAGGCAATGATTCAGTTGATGAACTGGACCGAGGAGCGAGAGACGCTCATGTTTCAGCAGATGATGAACCGGAGTCTCGGTCGGCAACAGATGCGGACACTGATGCTGAATCAGACCCGCGACTTCGCTCAGATGCACCTGCTGATGGCGCAGCTTCGAAGTCAGCAACTGACCGCCCAGGGGCTGACTCTCACTGCGATGCTCCACAGAGACACCAACGGAAACGAGGAGTTCGATTTCCCGGAGGCCGACGGCCCATACACCGTCGATGACGAGCCAGTAACCGACAGTGCCCGAATCGTCGTTCAGCAGGTAGTTAAAAACGAGACGACTACCGGAGCATAGCGTTTCTACCTACTGATATATTCTTGATATCTGCGCCGATACTCGTCGGCGGGCCCAGAGTCAACGCAAAGCCTTTCTTTCAGCCCTCCGCTTCTCAGCGTATGTCGCCCTCCCCCACTAGACGCCGGCTCCTCCGCACTGCGACGGCACTCACCATCAGTACCGCCGTCGCTGGCTGTAATCAGCAGATACCGTCCGATACGTCGACCCCCCAAACTACCATATCGGAAACCACCACGGAACCTCGGGTATCCGTCGATGTCACGCGAGAATCGTATCTGGCGAAGGCATGGACGCTTCCGCAGGACAGATTCCCGAAGGACGACGCGGTCCCTCTCGCAGACCTCGACGAACCCATACGTGACGCCGTCAGTACCGCCATTGACTCACCGCCATACACGACTCGAGACGCCTCACGGGCGTTGCTCGACGGTATCGACGACATCGGCCCCGTCACTGACGACGGAACTGTCTGGGTCGTCGAACACACGTTCCCGACTGTGACCGTCCGTCTCGACACCGACATCTCCGAGAACGAACCCGTCGAGGATCGCACCGTCGCGTACGGTAGCGATGTCGTCCAATCGAACGATGCAATCGAGGACGTGGTGTCGACCATCGCACCCCACGGCGTCGAAACCAAGCCTCGACCCTACGAGACGGTCCGTCTCGACTCCTCAGTTCGGGACTTCCTCGACCGATACGACTACATCGAGGCTCCGGCGGGCGTCGGTGAGATCATCGTCTCCCGAACCAGACGTTCCCCTCCTCATACCGTCCGTGTCAGGGAAGCTACTGACGAGGAACTCTACGGCCGCCGCATTCGGGAGGCCGCCGACTACGGCCCGCCGACGAGAGATTTCATCGACCGCGTCCTCGCCAGCGACCGGAAGACGCCGGGCAATTATCAGGACCGCATTCGAACTCTCTACCCCGACGACGTTCCCCGGCAGTTCGCCAGGGACCTCGACCGTGGGAGTAACTACGTCCGCCTCAACGACGAGGTCTACGGGTTCGATACCCGCCACGTTCACTGGGACGACCTCCCCGTCGAGTTCAACGCAATCGTCGCCGACGAGAACGCGGGGAGGGACGGCCATGTGGATATCAAACTTTCCGTACGGAACCCCGGCACCGTCACCATTCAGTTGCAGATGACTGGTCTCGCCCCGTTCGGCGTGCTCTGGGCGTACGGCCCGGGCGGTGAACGCGTCCTCTGGAACGACGCTTACGAGCAGACCGAAGACGTAGTCATCGAAACCGGGAGCGTCGTCCCGGAGTACCACATGGAATTGGACCTCCGGCCAGGCCAGACCGAGTCCGCGACCTACCGTCTCGGCCACGACCATCTCGGCGCCGACGGTTCCTTCCGGTCGGGGACGTACGAGACACTCGGTACTATCTGGGCGAAGTGGCCGACGTACGATGGTGCGGAGGAGTACGACTGGCGAAGTCAACTCTTCCCGTACACACTCACCATCGAGGTTGCCTGACCTCGTGAAACATCAGTATCGCGAACGCGTCGAAGAGTGTTGCGAGGAAGGTAAACGCCCCAAGAGGAATTAGTAGTCGCAGGCACGGCGAAACCGCCTCCATACAGCAGGTGTCGGGATAACCCCGACATGCGAAATTTCGGAATATCACTAGGCGGGGAGTGACGTACGCATATAGCGAGCCAATACTGGCTACAGTTCGACTTCGGGGTCGATTTTCACCAGCCAGATTCCCTCCTCACCGCTCCAGCCACCCACAACTAGCGCACCGTCTTCGAATCGGGATAATCCAACAGGAGTTCCAAGTCTAACAGATACTGTGACCGTTTTCTGCACTCGCCCCCAGCGATCAACGATGTGAATCGGCTTCTCGGGGTCTCGTCCTGATTGGTCCTGATTCTGCGGTTCGCCCGTGAGCGCAAACCCATCGCGGTAAGGACTCAGGTCCACGATATGCTGTAGGTCGTATGTCCGCCGCCAGACGAACTCGCCGTCGGTAGTGGTCCGAATGAGCATCCCTCGACTGTGGATGTCCGGTATCGAACCCGTGTTGCCGCCGTAGAGGATACTGTTGGTTGAGGGAACCGCGACGTTAACGCCCTCTAATCCGACCCCACCGTAGGTGTGACGCCAGACAGGTGTGCCGTCGGGACCGATAGCACAGAGCCAGGCGTCATCACCACTTCCGCCAGCGAGGACGAACCCCTCGTCCCGCGGGAAGAGGTCACCGACGTAGTTCCCGTCGTAGGTTCGCTCCCAGCGCGTATCTCCCCCGGCGTCAACTGCACGGACCCAGGCGCGCAAGTCAGCATCGACTCGTTGAGGATCTCCACGATACCCGGAGATGAGATAGCCGCCGTCTGTGGGGTAGAGAGCGAGGATGCCGTGGGGGGCCTCGGCACGCCACCGCCACTGCTCTTAACCGTCTTTGTCGAGGTGAAGAAGCCAAAGTCTCGGTGACTCGTCTGTCGTCCCGAGTACCGTGTATCCACCGTCAACGGGAACGACATCGACAGCTCTGGTGAAACCCGGCGTATCGACGGTCTTCGTCCATTGAGCGGTACCGTCGGGGACCGATTTCGGCGAGCCACGCGGTCGCCGAACGGCTACTCCCGGTTCGTCCGACCACTAGTACGCCATCGTTTGCATCCCCGATTGCTTGACACTGAAGTTCGGAATCACCGTAGGTCTGCTTCCATGCGACTGCGTTAGAGTTAGATGTGCCTTTGGAGCGAGAGTTCGTACCAGTTGTAATTCCGGGGACTGCTACGACAGAACCGGCCCATTGGAGGAGGTGTCGTCTGGAGGGCGGTGACATACTCGCCCGGTAACTACGAGAAATCATAAAACCTCCGTCATTATTTGGAAAGCATTTTGTCAACGCTTCCAGCACGTCAAGGTATGCGAGCCCTCCGCGCAGTTCTCCTCTCAGCAGTCGTGCTGTCCGCTGGCATCCCCCTCGGCACGGCAGCCCCGACAGTCACTGCGAACGAAGCAACGCTTGAACGCGTCGGCGTCTGGCAAGCACCGACGAACGCAACCGACTTTGACGCCGCCGCCGACGTCCAGACAGCAATTTCCGACGGAACGTTGACCCGAGCGACCAGCATCACCCACGACGATATCCTCGTGATAGGAATCCAGATGCGTGGTTTCTCGGACGTCGTCTCAGCCGCCAATGGTTCGACTGTAACGGAACGGTTCCAATCCGCGATGGCCACTCACGGTGATCTGCTAGTCGAACAAACGAACCCGCCACCCAGTCGCCAGGCGATGCAAGTGCACGTCCTCAACGGGACCGGCGTTACTGTCTTACCGGATGCCGCGAACGACACCTATTACGTCGTGGCCGACCTCGACGAAGCCCGTATAACTCGCGGCGAGGACGGTGACAGGGAATCTCTCGATCATGGACCGTACGAGTTCATCGTCAGAGCGGAGCTCGCGGTTGACTCACCGCTGACCGAGGACCGACAGTACGCCGTAGCTCCGGTCGAATCGCGAATGGCGTCCATCGAAACGGCCCCAGATGGGACGGTGCATGTTAAGGCAGGGTCGAATCTGACGGTATCCGGGACGACAAATGTCGGAACGGGCTGGCCGGTGACCGTTGTCATTAGCGGAGGAGACAACGCAGACACGTCTTCCAATGAGTCGTTCCGATTAACTAGGGAGGCGACTGTCCAACCATCCGAGCAGAGAAACCACCATTACAGAAGAACCTTCGACATCACGTTTGATCAAGATGGGATCCCGAACGCGGCCGAAAACGTGACTGTTGCGGCGCGATTCGACGGACGCACATTATACGATGAGCTAGTTCCCGTCGCGCTCGCCGACCCCCGCGCCTCGGTCACGGTCGATGGGATCCATGATGACAGCAACATCACGGCTATCTCGGTGAATGCGTCTCTTTCCGCAGGCGGATTTCTCGTGCTCCACGAGGAGTCGGTAGACGGTCCGGTAGTGGGTCACACTAAGTATCTCGGTTCCGGTGAACACGACGTATCCGTGTACAGTAGCGAACCAATTGATACCGACAAGGTAGTCGCCGTCGCCCACCGTGACGCCAATCACAACGAGTGGTTCGACGGTCCGAATCGCGACCGTGCCTACGCTGAGGAGGACCCTAACGATGCAATTATCCCTGGCCAGACCAAGACAGCAACGCTAACAGAGACAACGACTGCGTCCACACTGACCGGCGCTACTGTCACGTCCTCGACTGACGGCGCATCTAGTCAAGGTGCGACGCCCGACTTCGGAGTGACCGTAACTACGCTCGCCGTGCTGATTGCTCTTGTCGTTCTAGGACGCCGCTGACATCACCTTTCTGTCTCCAATTCGATGTGGATGGTCCGTTTCAACGTCTCCTCACCCCAATCCAGAATCATTGTCCCTTCAAAAGCGACAGCCGCTTTGAGGTGACAGAGTTTGACGAACTAGAAATTGGTATTCCCCGGTTAAGCCGTTCATCCATGGGGTGCTTGTTCGTAGCGATGACCGCTAGAATCTGTGGAAGGGCATCTTCGAGCACTTGGCGTCGTAGCTAAGAGCCTTGTTCACTTTTGAGTACTGGCTTCCGCTTTCGAATCAAACACCGATCCCCTGCGTGAGTTTAGAAATTGAATAGTAATGGCAATAACTTACAAGACCATATCTTCACTTGTGATCGAAGTAATCCTCTTCACCCAGGAAGCGTGCGGGGCGTGTGCCACGCAGCGAGAGAAAAACGAGGGCATTGAGGAGGAGTTCCCTGATGTGGAATTTCGCGAGGTCGACATACAGAAAGACCTCGAGACGGCTGAAGAGTACGATGTCCGGAAGACACCCACAACCCTCATCTACGCGGATGGCGAGCAAGTCGGTTTGAGATTGCCGCGGGCACCCACTCGGCCACGGCGTATCAAGACCGCATCCCCGAGGGCGCACAGACCTTCGATAGCGGTGTTATCTCACAGGGGTCGTTCGAGCATACGTTCGACACGCCCGGTACCTACGACTACTACTGTATTCCGCATCAGTCAGTTGGCATGGTCGGCCGAATCGTCGTCGGTGAGCCCGGCGGACCCGCAGAACAGAGCCAAATTCCGAACGGCGACGTCCCGAGTAGCGACAGAATCATCGACCAAGGGACAATTGCGTACGAGTCGTTTGCGGATGGAGACAGCAACTCCGGTGGTGGAATGATGGGTCCCGGGATGGGTCCAGGAATGGGGCCAGGACGTGGCCGTGGTTGGTTCGGTGGCCTGCCATTTGTCGGTGGCGCACTCGGGATGCTCGGTGTGGTCGGCGGCGCGCTCTACTGGGCACTCCGTCGTGGACAAACCTCGTCCGAACCAGACAATTCGGCCATGGAAACGCTTCGGAATCGGTACGAACGAGGGGAAATCGACGAAGAGGAGTTCCAGCGGCGCCGTGAACAGTTGGCGTCCACCGACGAAGACACGCCATAGAGAAGGCTCTCCCCGGCCGGCTCCACCGGCTTCTCCCGTTGCTAATGCGAACCGGTACAAAGGCCGAGACCCAACGACGAGATATGAGTAAACGACGCACCGAATCGGGGTGGAGAAAATGAATCGGCGGCGAGCTGACGCCATAGTCGGCCTCCTCGTTACAGTCGTCTTGATATTCGGCAGCGCGCTCAGCTGGCAAGCCTATCAGCAAACCCGCGCCCTCGACGGAATGATGGGGTCGATGATGGGAACGTCGATGGGGTCAATTCATGGACCAAACCCGTTCTGGTACCTCCTCGGGACGCTCCTCGCCTCAACTGTCATCGCGGGGGTCTATCTCGCCGTCCGTGACGATATTTCCACCACCGATGAAGGAATCACACCTCAGACAGACACTCCAAATGCGCCAGAATCGGATACTGTCGACCCATCGGATACAGATGCAGTAATGAGCAAGTCGGGAACCTCCGAGGAGAACGCACAGACGCGTACGCTCGACATCCTCCCAGAGGATGAGCGCCGTGTCCTCGAACCGGTACTGACCTCACCTGGCATCACGCAGATTGAACTACGGGATCGCTCGGACTTCTCGAAGAGTAAGGTGAGCCAGACTGTGAGTGCGCTTGAGAAACGCGGATTGCTGTACCGTGAACGCCAGGGACGGACGTATCGAATCTACCCGAGTGATGAAATACAGCAGAACCACGCGTAAAGCGCTCTACTAGCGTCCAATCGACGATCTTGGAATCCTTACCTCGGTTACGATTGGTGAAGTAAGTCAACCTGCTTGAATTCGGTAGCCATGAACGGTCTCCTCGAATAGAAACGGTTAGAGCGTTCTATATACGTTCTCGAACGTTCTCCTGCGCGAGTTCACATCCATCGTGATAACTTCTGAGCTCTCCTACGACTAACTGAGGAGAAGGACAATGAACGACTTCAAATTCGGTCGCTGGCTGCTCGTGGCGCTCGCAATCGTCGGACTTGCGTTCGCCGCGCCTGTGGTCAGCGCTCACGGTAACGAAACGACTGCAGACGACGCACCCCCGTACAACGGGACCGCCGACGACTGGGCGGGCTGGATGGAAGCGCAGATGACCGAGCACATGGGTCCCGGTGCTGTCGAATGGATGGAGTCACACATGGGTGTGACCGTCGATGAGATGGCCCAAGACATGGCTGACGACGACTACGACGGCGAGATGTATGGGCAGGGCCACTGCTGACGACCCCTGACCATTTCAATCGCTTCGACAGAACACCGTGACTTACCAAGATACGACAATGACGCAACTCACCACACACATCGGACGCACAGTTCGCCGACTCATGATACTTGCAGTTCCGCTCTTCGTCGGGGCGGCTAGCACGGCGACTGCCCACGGTGGCGGGAACTACGGTGGCGGCATGATGGGCGGCGGCTGGGGTCTTTTCGGCGGAGTGATGGGTCTCTGGGGGCTCCTCTGGATGGGGCTACTGCTTGCTATCCCGCTCTACCTCGTGTACGCACTCGGGAGGCGTCGAGAAGATGGAACCGACGAACGGCCGCTGTCCGTTCTCCGTGAGCGGTATGCCCGCGGCGAACTTTCGGATGACGAGTTCGAACGTCAGCGAGAACGACTAGAGCGTGCTGGATGACCCTACCCGGAACCAGTTTAGAATCATTATTTTCGCAATCAGCACTCTAGGTTTCTAGTGCTATTGTCTGTTGTGCTGGCACCCATCGGTAGCACAGCATCAGGGCCGAAAATAATCTGATTTCTAGTTAACCAACAAACGCCGAAACACGTGTACATCTGTTGGTTAATAAGGATACTCGTCTATTGGTCTGCTTCAGGGTTCGGTCCGTATCGGGGCGTACTGCAGATGTGGCACTCCCACATCGGCTGGCCACTCCACTCGTCGTCAGGGACAGTCTCGAAGTCGAGGAATCGGTG
>SDGW01000303.1_pt1 | contig 20829 bp, 18 predicted proteins | sample 2873831 | NCBI WGS metagenome assembly SDGW01 (sample SAMN08132700, study PRJNA421101) | hypersaline lake metagenome | isolation source: celular fraction 0.22 microns magnesium sulfate-rich crust from ephemeral... | place: Spain: Penahueca Lagoon, Toledo | collected 2011-07
CCGGTTGCGATCCCTCCGAGGGTCGCAACGACTGCGAGTGTATCTATCGTCTTCCCGATTACACCGTCCATCCCATCTTCGCCGAGAAGCGGGTACAGAACGGTCGACGTCCTGAACGGGGCCCCCTCGCGGTAGACGTAGTAGGCGACTGGGATGCCGATCGCCAAGTAGCCCGCCCAGGCGCTGATCCCGTAGTGGAAGATCGCGTACGCGATCGCTGGGACGATCGCCTCCTCCGTCCCTCCCCCAACACCTTCGAACAGGGGAGATGGAGTCGAGTAATGCGTGAGCGCCTCGACCGGACCAAAGAACACGATCCCCGCGGAGAGCCCAGCCGAGAAGAACATTGCAAAGTACGAGTAGTAACTGTGCTCCGGGTCACCATCGCCCAGTTTCAGGTCCCCGTACCGACTGAACATGAGCCAGAAGCCGATCAGAACGATGAGAAAGACCGACATGAGGTATAGCCAAGCGAGGCCCTGACCGAACACCTCGAATGCGCTGTTTATCTGTTGTTGAACCCAATCCGTGCGGACCGCCGCTAGCGTAATGAACGCTAGCGTTACAATTGCCCCAAACGCGAATGGGATTGGGTCGATCTCATCAACGAATGCTCTGAACATACTCTCAGCTTCGTTTGACATGGGTGCGCTTCGGTATCACAGTTCAACCCTGAATATAAATAATTTACTTTTACTATAGAATATATCACATTAATAGAATTAGAACTGACCGTTTGGGTTCGATATGCAACAGCACACAAAGCGCCAGCCACTTGATCCGATACGGCGTCCGGCCGCTGGGAGGGGAAACGTTAATAATTGTCCGGTAGGTGTCCAAACTATGACCGGCGATAGACCGATCTTCGACTACGCAGCGTCGGCCCCATGGGCCCAAGTAATTAGATCGTACGGCGGCAATGAGGCGGTCAACGACGCGATCAAAGATATGGTCGCAAACGGGCAGACCAGAGACGAGAGTTGGGAAGCGATTTGGGACCACGAGGTCCAGCGATTCGTGACCGATGAGGACTACAGGGACGAAGTCAGGGCGATATACGAGTCGGCGGGGGTGGACCTGATCAGTGTCACCCCGTGGGTACACGACAAGACTGCGACCGAGCGTGCGGGCCAGCGCCGCGATCTCGCCCGCTGGCAGGCTCGCTTCGATGCCGCTGACTGGCTGCGGAAGGTAACCTCACCGTCGACCGCGAGAGAAGTTGTCAGCGACGGCGATGTCGGCGTTATACTGAACACCCAAAACGTCGGTGGGGCCATTGACGGCTCTCTCAAGGATGTAGACGTGCTCTACAACGAGGGGGTTCGGCTCTTCCAGCTGACGTATAACTACCAGAACGCCATCGGAACCGGCTGTAATGATCCCTCCGAAGGGGGGCTCTCCGAGTTCGGACGCGACGTTGTCGACCGTATCAATGCCCTCAATGGTGTCGTGGATGTCTCCCACTGTGGAAAGCGAACGACGCTCGATACGATCGAGTACTCCGATTCGCCAGTCGCAGTCACGCATGCGGCTTGTCAGGCGGTCGCCTCCCACTACCGTGGGAAATCCGACGAGGAGATCGAGGCGCTGGCCGAGAACGACGGCTACATGGGCATCGTCACGCTCCCATGGTTCATTGCTCCGGGTCGGGACGAGCCTACCCTAGACGTGTTCCTCGATCATATCGAACACGCCGTGTCGATCCTCGGCCCCGACCGCGTTGGCATCGGGACCGACTTCTTCCCGGCAGACTCCCAGTTCCCGTCGGAGCTGCTGAAGTACTACAAACGCCACATCATCGAACTCGGATTCGACCGAGAGAAGGTAGAACAGCGTACCATAGCCGACGGGATCGGCGCGTTCGAGACCTATGAGGACTGGCCTGTCATCCGCGAGGCGCTCGAACGGCGGTTCTCCTCGACGGAGGCCGAGAAGATACTCGGTGAGAACTTCCTGAACTACTGGGACCGCTCGACAGAAAACCGCCTCTAGCCTTCCGATTAAAGTATCCGAACGTTATTTGCAGGAACGGTTCTGAGCAGAAATTTGCCCGAAGCTACCCTTCGAGTTCGTTCAGGTCGAATCCGGCCCCTTTCTCCGACCCCTCGAACGGTGGTGCGAGGATTCCGTTACCGAACTCGAAGATGTCCTGCCAGAGATCACGGTCGACCTCCACACCTTCGTTAATCAGCCGCTCGACCCGCTCGTCGATCTCCTCGGGCCGGAACTGGTTTTCGAAACGATCATCGCTGTGGATAGTTCGGTCGAAGACCTGTCTAGCCTCGTCCGAGTACCGCGGGTGGTGCGTATTGATGCAGGCGACGACGAACCCGGAGTCAGCCTCGGCATCAGGTTTCGGATCGGCCGATTGGGAAACCAGTCGGTAGAGCAGCTGGGCGTCGACTGTGTTGAACGGTTCTGCGGCCCGGTCGTCGAAGAACGCACGGAAGAGTGGCGCTTCGTGTGCCCCTTGGCGGTCGGTGCGAACGGCGTGTTCGATGGCCGCAATCCCCCTCGAGGGGTCGTCCAGCGTCGTCTCTGCCAACGCCGGCCGTGACTGGCGGGGTATCCCGAGAACGGTTCTCGATTCGCCGTCGTCGTCCACCGAAAGGACGAGGGTTACGTCCCCACGCTTTGCCCCGCGGTGTGCGAGCGCCCCGAGTACGTTCCCGTCGACACTAACCTCGCTCTTTGGTACGTATGTGACCCCCGTTCCGTACCGGTCGGCGTGGGCACCGGCGAGATCCAGCGCCGGGACGCCGGACAGCAGACAGGGGTGACCGTTGCCCTCAAGCACCGAAATCGGCGAGTCACGCCGTTCTAGTTCGGGGGTCATCGTCTCGATTTCCGCCAGCGGTTCGAGGAGACTGTGGAGCGTCGAAAGTCCAGTCCCTCGGTACGCCTCGGTCCACCAGATGGCCGACGCGTTCGACCGCGCAGTTCCCTCGTCAAATCCGGCGGCCGAGAAGCAGCGTTCGGCGCGACCGATGACTTCCCTGACGCTCAGTATCATCGGTCATCCCTCCAGTATGGGGCCGGATCGGGCTTCGGCGGATACACCCAGTGGCCGCCTTCGCCCTCACATATTTCGTCCGCCAGGGGTGCGCCCTGGAAGAAGGTCCCCCGAACCCAACCCTTCGATTTCGGATGGGCTTTCTGGATCCCCCACATCGCTTTGAGGCAGGCAATGAAGTGCAGCGGAACGAAGTCGGCGTCCAGCGGGTTCCCCCTAATCTCGGCGTAGGGAAGCCCGTGGAGGTTCTGAATTCGGGTGACGATGTTTCTGTGTTCGGGGTGGGCCAAGAGGACCTCAGCGACGGTGTCTGCGGGATCGAACTCCGCCAGGTCTCTGACCAGTTGCTGGACCTGACGGGCGATGTCGGCGGGAAGTTCGTACTCCTCCGGTCCGTCTCCCCGGACACCGAGGCGCGGTTCCTCGTTTTCGATCGACCGATACCAGAAGTGGCGGGTCGCATCGGGTCGCGAGAAGTCGATATCGAGCGCCCAGGAGTACCCCTCCTCGATTCGCGACTGGAGCGTCGAGACCTCCATGCCTGGAATGATATCGCTTTTTTCCGAGACGGTGAACGACTCTTCGAGGCCCTCGCAGGCCTCCGGATGTACGTCCAGCAACAAGGAGTGGAGCACTTCTTGTGTTTCCATCTGGAGTTCTGCGTCTGCCCACCGACAAAGCGCGTCCCAGAACCGACCATCCTGCCCAACGGTCTCCTGCCTGTCGACGCGATCCTGGAGCTGGGAGAGTTCACTTGCGATCTCGTCTTTCGAAGTGAAGTACTGGTTGGTACTGCTGTCGTCTTCGCTGAACCACCGTCTCGCCTTCTCAACCACCTCGTGGAACCGCTCGCGGTCCGCCGCGGACGGCTCGGCTGCCCTCGCCCGGGCCAGCGCGATCTCACGTGCTCGGAGCCACGCGTGGAGCTGTTTCGGGTGGTTCACAAGATAGAGGATGATCCCGACGCCCGATGAGTTGCCGGTCCCAAGGTAGCGCTTGATATCGTCGTCAAGTGCCGGAGCATCGGGGTTGCGAGCCGTGGCGATGTGCTCGGCGAGATCGTAGCCGAAGACTCGCAGCATATATGCTGTGAGCATCTGTGACATATACGGTTGAGCCAACGGGTGGTCGTCGTCCAGTGCATGGAACATTTTGGTGCCGTTCAGCCCGTTTCCGTAGTACCCTGACGATCTAGTGAGATAGCCACCTTTGGCAAGCCGATCGATGTCGGGCTGGTGTCCCTCGGTCAGCGACTCGACGACGTGACCGAAGAACCGGGAGCTACGGTTCGCGCGGGTCCAGATCAGGATCTCCGGGGTCGCACGGCCTTCCATGACATGCGGAAGCTGCTCGCGCTGGTCGTCCATCAGCTCCGGCGTCGCCTCGCCCTCACAGAGGAACGCCCACAGGTCCCAGTCCTTCGCAATGATGCGGTCGGTGTTTTCTCCTTCAGGCGATTTCCGCGAGAAAACGCCGAAGGAAAAACGGTTCGACGGCGTCTCGATGGCGTATACGACGCGCCCGACACCCTCCTCGTCGAGCGACATCCGATCGATGCTGATCTCCCACTGCTCGGACACCATCTTCTCTATCAACATCCGCCCAAAGCTCAACCGTGTCTGTTTCAGTGCGCCCAGCCGCTCGGGCTGCATCAACTCCGACGGGTCACGGAGCGACCCCGGTTCGAACGGCAGAACCTGCTGGTCAGTTCCCATCATGTGTACCACACACTACCACACCCACACAAATTTCTTGCGATTTTTGAGGATTGATAATGACATATGTATCAGTCCTGAAAGAGGTTCACAGGCACCTCGGTACAGCTTGACACAGATCGGGATCGAGCAGTCGACATAGTGTATTATATCATACTACTCTGCAAATACCGAATGGTTCTGTTTAAATAACTCCGCACAGCGGCACCGCGAACATATATGATGCTGGCCATTGTTCCCTGTCCTATGGGACTCGATAAACCGCCAAAACGGTCTATCAAGACGGCGAATACCGCTTTCGGGATTATCGAATACCTCCTCGAGACCGGCGGTGCCGAGGTCGGCGAGATAGCAGAGGCCCAGGAGATGGCGAAGAGCACGGTCCACAGCCATCTCGCAACATTAGCCAACCTCGAATACGTGGTCAAAAACGGCACAACGTACCAAGTGAGCCTCAAGTTCCTGGACCACGGTATGCGTGTCAGGGATAACCACCCCCTAGCGGAGGTCGCTCCACCAATTCTCAAACAACTATCGGCGGACACTGGAGAGGCGTCTTGGATTATCGTGGAAGAACACGGGAAGGCGGTATACCTACTGAAGGAAACCGGTGAGAAAGCGGTCAAGACCCGGGGATACGTCGGCAAGCGAACGACAATGCACGACATCGCCGCCGGAAAGGCGATCCTTGCCCATCTCCCGGAAAACAAAGTGGCGGATATCGTCGACACCTATGGACTCCCACAGCGGTCGGAGAACACAATAACCGACGAGGCCGATCTGAATCGAGAGCTTGAGACGGTCAGAGAGCAAGGATATGCGGTCAACAAGGGTGAAACTACCAAAAAAGTCTGGGCAATCGCAAGTCCGATTATCTGGCAAGACACCGTCTGTGGTGCAGTCGGAATCGCTGGGCCGAAACATCGCATGAGCGGCGAGGGATTCGAGGAATCTATGCCAGCGAAAGTCTTGGAGGCTGCTGACACGATCGAACTGGAGCTCGAATATCGCTGATACAGGGCACCGACCCGGCTTCTTACTGCGATTAGAATACGAGCCGTACGCAGCTCCGGCTGGTTTGTGCCGGCATTCGATAACTGCATAGAACTAATATTATATATACAAATTCAGTGAAATTCAGTGTCATAACGGCCAGTCGTGGTATCACCCAATCAGAGTATAGTGTCCGTTCGGTGTGAAGAGGCCCAGTGATTACGACGAGTGACGGGATTCGCTGTTCGACAGGACAACAATTTTGGGACACCACTATACCCGTCCCAGATTGTGGGTCGGAAACCACCCTATCTCCGAGACCACAACATTTAGGAAACTGAACGGTATTTGATGATCGCAATGGCTTCAAAGCCCTGTTGTAAAGTCGACCGAGTTCGTGCCGACCACGGGATTTTACCACCGAGCCGTGTTGACGGGGATCTCGATGCGTATCTCGTAGACAGGTGGACTGGTGCGGGCGAGGCCGAACCAGCCGGTGTTCGCACGCTCACGGAGTGGTTCAATAAACAGATCCTCAAAACGATCTATCGTTCCCACGGACGATCCGATTCGAGTGTCCGGATCGATTCGGACTACGAGGCGCTCCGGGGCAACGGAGTTCCCGACCACGAACGGGCGGAACTCCTCTCGGAACTCGCCGACGAGGGTATCGACGGCGAAGCCACGACAAAGCAGTTCATCGGCAAGAGCACGATGTCACGCCACCTCAAGGAGTGTCTGGATGCGACCAAAGAGACCCCCGAATCGGAGACCGAGTGGGAGATCGACCGGATACGGATCGCAACCAACACCTATCGTTCTCACCTCGAATCAGCGCTCCAGTCGCTCGGAAACAAAGACCGGATCAGCGGCGTCGACGAGGCGTCATTGCAGATCCAGTCGTACCTCTCCTGTTCGGAGTGTCCGACTCGTGTCTCCCTCGAACAGGCCTACGAACAGGGGTATGTGTGTGCCGACCACCACAGCGACACGTTGTAACGGGACGAGTGTCGACTGAACGACCGATTTAAGTCCTCACTCTCTAATATTGACTCATATGTGGGAACTCGAGATTTCAAACATTGCGGGGATCCATACTGGCGAACCGACTATCAAGCCCGGAATTAACGCTGTCCAAGCGAGCAATTGGCAGGGCAAAACGTCACTGGTAACTGCTCTCAGAACCGTCCTCGGTGCCACAGTTACGTCTACGACACTCACTGACGGTGCAGATTCGGGGTATGTTCGGCTACAGACGCCGGATCACGTCTACGAACGCCGTCTCCAACGGACTGGCGAGAGCGTGACTGCCGAGGGGGAGCCGTATCTCACGACGGAGCAACAACAAGTCGCTGCCGAACTGTTTGCCTTTTTGGATGAGCACAACCGGATTCGAACCGCCGTTCGTGAGGGAGAAGACCTCACACCACATCTCATCGAACCACTGGAACGAGAAGACATCGAAGGCCAAATCAGGCGACTCAAATCCGAGCGAGAGACGGTCGAATCCGACCTCGACCGTGCACAACAGGCAGCCGAAGAACTCCCAGCCAAGACGGAAGCTGTCCGGAAGCTCGAAACGGAACTCGCAGAGTTGGAAGCCGAGATCAACGATCTCGAAGGCGATACGACGGGAAGTGGTGAGCAGGAGGAACTCCGCGAGGAACTCACACGGGCTCGGCGCGAGCGGGAGCAAGTCGACCAACGGGTCAACCGACTGGAAGGCAAAATCGAATCGCTGGAATCACAGATCGAGGACAAAGAGAGCGAACTCGAAGCGCTGACCGTCTCTACGGCCCCTAATCTATCCGAGGAACTGGAAAACAAACAGACTGCTCTCCGGGAAGTAGACCAAGAGATCGAAACCCTAGAGGCGCTATATAACGCTACAAACAAAGTCCTTGATGGTGGACATCTCGATCTCGTCGCTGATGTCGACAGACGAATCGATACTGATCACCTCTCCTGTTGGATCTGTGACAGTGAGACCACTCGTGACGACATCGAAGGCCAACTAGACGGATTGAGCGATTCGATCTCCGATCGTCGGGACCGGCGCTCCGAGCTTCAGTCGACGGTGTCCGATCTCCAAGACAAGCAGCGTACAATCGAACAAACGCGTCGGCGGAAACAGTCACTCGAAAACAGTCTCAACACGCTCCAGACGAATTTAGAGGACTCTCAGGAAGAACTCAGCGATGCCAAAGAGGAGCTGGCAGAACACACCGAGCGTATCGAGACACTGGAAAGCCAGGTACAGGAAAGCGACGATCGACGGAAGTCACTCGAACAAGAGATCGCGCGAACGGAGACGAAACTGGAGCGTCAACGGGAGCAACAGACACAGCTGGAATCGCGTGCACAGCAGCGCGACCAGCTGCAAGACCGCTTCGATTCGCTCTCCGAGGAGATCGAAGAACTACGCTCGCGGCGCGAGCGGGTGATTCGGACCGCACGGACAGCCTTCGACGAGGCGCTCGAAGACGTCGTCGCCAAGTTCAATCCGAGCTTCGAGCGTGCGCGACTGAAAAATCACGTCGACCCTGATTCGGGGCGGACAGAGCAGCTGGAACTGGTCATTGCCCGAGACGGCCGTGAGATCTCTGTCGATGCACTCTCCGAAGGCGAAGTCGAGTTGATCGGACTCATCGCAGTACTGGCCGGCCACGAGGCGTTCGACGTCGCTGATCAGGTTCCGTGCATTTTACTCGACGATATCGGCGGACTGGCCAGCGAACACATACACACCCTCGTCGAATATCTCGAAGCTCGAACGGAGTACCTCGTCACGACTGCATACCCCGAGGCTGGCGAGTTCGATGGACACATCCTCTCGCCGGACGACTGGGACGTCGTTTCGGATCGCGTCGACCAGCCGGCTTGAGATTACTCAGTCGACACTGCGGTATCTCCGCTGGGGTCCATCCCTGACCCACTGAGACAACGCGTTCGTTCCACCATTTGGGACGCCACTATCTCCGTCCCAATCTGTTTCTGTTGTCGGTACCGGATCAATCCGGCTCGATTGTCACCGGGGATCGACGGCCGGGTTGAAACAGGACTCCGTTTCGGAGTCCCCCGTCTTCGCTTTGGATGACCGACAATAGCCTATGACAGAGGACTCTGCTCTGGGAAGTCGGGGACTACAATTCGTCAGTAACGAACAGTAGGGCTGCCGTTTCAACTGACACGCGTTGTGAACTGGGCCTTCACAATCTCAAAAAATACGGCTGAATTTCAGCGGACCGAATCGAACAGCAGGCTCTGTTCGACGCACTTGACCTCGTGTTGGACATCCCGGATAGCGTCGATGGTGGTACTGATCGAACTGATACCCTGTTCGATGAGGCGTTTAGTCCGTTCGATATCTTCGGCGTCGGTGACCAGCGGCACGATGAGTTCGACGTTGTCAGAGCCCATCTCGCAGGAGACGATCGAGGCGTGGGAGGTCATCCCGCCCTCGTCGGTGATGATCGCCCCGGCTCGTTTCATTGCGGGCACCATATCCGGCATCGTCATCTTGTTGACGGTAATGTCGCCCTCGGTAACCTGATCGAGGTGATCGAACTTTTTGATGAGGCGGACGGCTCCGGAACCGGTTCCTAGGCCTGCGCTCACACCACGGACAAGCACGTCATCGGTGCCGTCGACTGAACGGGTGGCTGGATCGGTGTCAGTCGACCGTACGTCTTCGCTGTTAACGAACATGCGAAAATCCTGACTGGTAGCTATCGTCTGTTCGGATATGCAAAACGCAACGCAGACGTGCTCTCTCGGTAGGTAGCCGGAGATCCTACTCCAAGCAGATGGCTGAGCACGTGTATCAATCACGATTCATCAGAGACTACTGAGAACACTACTAACAATAAAACTGACTATTTTTCTTGCTAATATACACGTATAGTGATCTTTCTGGTATATATTTGGAAGTAGTCGACCGAGTATTGATTGACAACAGATAACACAGACAGTTCGTTATTGACGAACTTCCGCAAAACCAGTCCTAAAGGTTCCCGGTGTACACGGGATCCCCGTCGTCAAACCTACTCGTTGTCACGTCCCATAACCGTGACAACGGGTCGTTCCGCACCTAACAGGACCTGTTGTGTTGTACTTCCGAACAGTGCCTTCCCGACTGGTGAGCGCTTCTGTCCGCCGATCACGATGTATCGGGTGTCGATATCGTCGGCGTACTCCAGAATCTGGGCTGCTGGCTGGCCGATGCGTCCGACTGGAACCGTCGGCACCTCAAACTCGCTGGCCGCCTCGGCGGCAACAGCCGACGTCTGTTGTTTAATAGTTTTGTCCGTGCTGTTCTGCTCTTTCTCGGACAGTGAATCGTAGGACTGTACGTGGACCACGTGAAGCTCGTCGTCGAACGCGTCGGCGAGCGTTACCGCCTCCGACAGGATCTGGTCATCGACGTCCGCGTCACTGATTGCTGCGAGTATCACCATACATGCCTCAGGGAGTGAATTGAAATAAGTGTATATGTCGACTGAAACGTTAGGAGTATGCAATGTTCAGTTCGAGCTCGTTTGCGGTTCCAAGCAGTAGGTCGACCATGTTATCGTGAATTCGGTCGGCTTTCATACGGTGTCTCGGCCCGGAGATGCTAAAGGAGCCGATTGGCGTTCCGTCGGGCCCCATCACTGGAACGCCAACCGACCAGAGTCCACTGATCGATTCGGCTTTGTTCAGGCTGTAGCCACGATCACGGATTGCAGCGAGATCCTCGTACAGCGACTCACGTGTCGCATGTGTGTTGTCAGTCTCCTGAGGCAGTCCCCGTTGCTCGATGATGGCCTCGATTTGCTGCTCGGGCAGGTGTGCCAAAATCGCTTTCCCACCCGCACTCGAGTGGAGATACCGCTGTTTCCCGACGCGACGGTCGGCTTGGACGGCGTGTTCGCCCTGTTTCGTGTGAATATAGATCGCACGACCGTGTTCCTGGGCGAAAAACTGGGCTCGTTCGCCGGTTTCCTCGGCGAGTTCTTCGACCAACGGTTCGGCCAGTTTGTACGCGGGCTTCCGTGTGCGAACGTGCTCTCCGAGATTCAAGAACTTGAGACCCAGATGGTACTGTTTGTCCTCCTGGACGACATACCCCAACTCGACCAGTGCCGACAGCTGCTGATGGATGGTGCTTTTTGCCAGATCCAGCTCCGCAGCGAGGTCCGTGAGGCGTCTACCGTCGCTAGATTCGAGTGCCTCGATGACTCTGAACGTCGTTCGCGTCGACTTCACCGACCGACTGTTCGTTGGATCGCTCATGCACTGTTCGTTGTAAGCGAATAATAAAAGGGTTCCCCGACTGCAGGTCGAGAGACGTTATGGTCGAAGCAGATCGATGAGGTCCTCGGCCGACCCATCGTCGTCAAGTGAATCGATGACGTCTGCAAGCTGTGCGGTCTCGTCGTCGTTCAGCACGGTCAACACACATTCGTCGAACTTCGCCTGAAGTCGGTCCTCGCTGACGGGGTTGTTCGGGCTGCCCGGATGGTGTTTGACTTCCTCGACGAGCGTCTCTCCGTCGGCCGTTTCGACAGTGACGCGGGCCCCGTAGCTCGCGTAGTGGGCGTCGAAGAGGTTCTCCTCAAACGACCGATCGATCTTGGCGATAGCTTCCTTCGTCTCGGGCTGATTGACGTACTCGTCGGTAAACTCGTGAATGCCAGCCTTCTTTTCGCGAAGGATCGCCGCCAGACAGAACTCGATCGAGAACTTCGCTTGGAGCGCGTCCTCCGGATTCGCGTGATGGAGCATCTCGGAGGCCGCATCGTCGAGCGCGACAGTGATGCTGTCGACCGATTCGGGTGTGAGGTCGTGGTCGATTACGAGTGTTCGAAGCCCGTCCATCGCAGCGTGTGTGATGACGCCGGATGGGTGCGGTTTGAAACCGAGATCCAGGACGGCCCACTCCTCGCCGAGGTCGTCGGTGATCTCGCTCGGATCGTAGGAGCCGTCGGTCGTCATCACTTCGCCGTAGCCGATCTTTCCCTCCAGGATGGCGTCGTCCGACGTAAACCCTTCAGCCGCCAATAGTGCCGACCGAACGCCGATTTCGGCCGCATGCCCCGCGTGCAGCGGTTTGGTCATCGTCCCGAAGTTCTTCTTCAGGGCTGAGGAGCCGGAGGCGACGATGCCGAACGTGGCGATCGTTTCGTCGACCGAGAGATCGAGCAGGTGGGCGGCCGAGGCAGCTGCGCCGAAGGAGCCGGCGGTCCCGGTGCTGTGCCAGCCGTTCTGGTAGTGGTTCGGATACTGACTGTGGCCGACACGGAATGCCGCCTCACAGCCGACCGTGTAGGCGGTGATCAGGTCTTTCCCGTCGGCGTCGGCGACCTCGCCGGCCGCGAGGGTCGCGCCGAAGACGGGTGAACTCGGGTGAATGACGATCGATTCGAACGTGTCGTCGTAATCGATGGCGTGGCCGAACGCCCCGTTGGCGAGCGCCGCGCCCGTCGGACTCGCCGTGCCCCGCCCAATAACTGTCGACTCCTCGCCGCTCATACAGCGGTCGACGTACCCCATGATCTGGTCGCCGACCTCGTGATGCGAGCCGTAGACGGCGACGCCGAGATAATCTCGAATCCCTTTCTTGGCGTAGTCGGCGGTTTCTGTCGGAATGTCTTCGTATTCAATACTAACGACGTACTCTGCAAGCGCTGCTGTCTCGCCCATACAGCTACTCTACGGGGAGACATACATAAATATACGTGTATGATCTGCCATCATATAACGAAGATGTCAGTTGAAAACCCGCCTATCGGAGGACGAGGATCAGTAGGCCGCCGCCAGCGAGGGCACAGACGATCAAGCCGAAGGCCACCACATAGCCGAACACGTCGGAGAGATAGCCGATGACGAGAGGGGCGACACCGCCGATAGCTGTCATCCCCGTTCTAACGATTCCGAGAGTGCCGCCGCCGATCTCCGGAGGGATGAGATCCATGAGGTAGGAGTCACGCACAGGCCGAAATCCGTGGAAACCGATCCCGGTGACCACGGTCAGCCCCAAGATGAGGACGACCGAGTCACTGATCAGCAGCGCGACCAGGCCGCCGATCATGACGCCGAACAAAAGCAGCGAGATGGCGAGTTTACCGATCGTGTCGCTTGCGCTGCCGGTGACCGTCTGGCTCACGCTGGCCGCGAAGAGGAGACTGTATGCGATGCCGGCCACACTCGGAGGGAGTCCCTTTTCGTCCGCCAAAAACAGTGGATAGAACGCCGACAGCCCGTTCCAGGAGAACGTAAACAGCATCGTGACCGCCAGAAACAACAGTAGTTTCCGGTCGGTGAAAATTGCGATATATGAAGCGTTCTCAGTGGTTTCGTCGGCTGTATCAGTGTCACTGATCGAGGTGTCTGGTTCCTCGGGGGTGGGTTGGTCGACCCCATCCTGCTGGTCGCGTCGTTCGTACCCCTTGTTCGGATGGGCACGGTAGAACAGCGCGGCAGCGAGGACGACACTCACCGTAGCGCCGATGAAAAACACGCTCTCCCAGGGGAGGACACTCGCAAGCAGCCCCACAACGGCAATCGGCGCGAGCATCCCGCCGAACTGACCGATAGTGTCCATAATGCCGAGGCTGAGTCCGGTTCGCTCGGGATAGACACGCGAGAGGTAGGAGATGGCGACGGTTTTGTGAATCCCAGTGCCGATACCGATGCCGACTGCGGCGGCCGTGATGAGCGTGAACGTCGGTGCAAAGCCCGCGAACACCGCGGCGAGCGCGAACAGGAACGCCCCACCGACCATCACCGAGACTTCGTGGAAGCGATCCGCAAGCCAGCCACCGGGGAACTGCATCGCCGAGTAGCCGAACATCAAGAGGGTAAACAGTAGTCCGGTTTGGGTGTTCGAGACGCCGTAGACCGCCTGGAAGGTCCCAAACAGTGGCGGGAAGATGAACCGGAGGAACTGTACCATAAACCAGAGAAACGCGACCAGAAAGACGAGATCGTAGCTCCTGAGAAACCGACGAACTGAGCCGAGAGACGGACGAGACAGTGAGAGGGACATACTCCCTGAATTCAGTCCACTGATTTATGCGTTTCAGTTGGGCGTAATCGCACGCTCAACAGCGCAAATACCAGCCAGCAGGACCGTACAGCCACGAATTCGGGACCGAAACCAACTGTGTTCTGACAGTCTCCCGAGGCGTACATTTATCCCTACCTCTCCACAGCAGGGTGTATGGATCTCGACTTAGTCGACAGAACAGCGTTCGTTGCAGCCTCAAGCCAGGGCCTCGGCTTTGCGAGTGCGGCCCGACTCGCCGCCGAAGGCGCAAACGTCGTCGTCACCTCTCGGAGCGCCGAGCGCGCTGCCGACGCAAAGAACCGACTCCGTGAGGAACAGCCAGCGGTCGACTCCGAACAGGTGCTGGCGCTCCCCTGCGATATCACCGACCGCGCGGAAATCCAGGCGGCCATCGAAGAAACCGTCGACACCTTCGGCAGCCTCGATATCATGGTCAACAACCACGGCGGCCCGCCGGCAGTCACCCTCGACGAGGCCACCGAAGCGCAGTGGGACGACTCCTACGAGGGGGTCATCAAGAGCAACGTGATGCTCTCGCAGGCCGCGCTGCCGGAGTTGGTCGACAGCGATATCGGTTCGTTGATCACCGTCACGAGCGCCTCGGCCCGCGAGCCGCCAGAGAACCACGCTATCTCGAACGTCTTCCGGCTCGGCCTCTACGGCCTGAGCAAAACGATCGCCAAGGAGTACGCCCCCGACGTCCGGGCCAACTGCGTCACGCCGCGGTTCATCATGACCGAGCGAATCGAGTACAAGGTCGAACGCCGGGCCGAACACCGCGGTATCTCCATCGAGGAGGCCCTCCAGAGCCGAACCGACGAGGTATTGCTCGACCGCCCGGGACAGCCCGAGGAGTTCGCCGACGCGGTCGCGTTCCTCGCCTCGCCGCGGGCGAGCTACGTCACCGGCGAAGTGTTCCGCATCGACGGCGGCTGGCTCGAAGGCGTTATTTAAATGCGAGCCGTCGTCTGTCACGGTTTCGACGAGGCTACCGTCGAGGAGGTCGACCGGCCAACCCCAGCCGCCAACGAAGTCCTGCTCGAGATCCAGCGCGTCCAGCTGAGCGTGACCGAGTGTGCGCTCTATCAGGGCGAGGCGATCGCCCACGCCGAGGCGATCGCCGAGCGACTGGCCGACGGTCCAGCCCGACTGTTCGGCCACGAGTTCTGCGGGACCGTCGTCGACCGCGGCTCCGATGTCGACACACTCGCGGTCGACGACCGGGTGTACGCACCGGGGAAAATCCCCTGTGGGGAGTGTGCGTACTGTAACTCCGGGTTCAAACGCTACTGCCCCTCGAAAACCTACATCGGCTACGACATCCCCGGCGCGCTCGCTGAGTACGCCGCACTACCTGCCGAGGCGCTGTGCCGCGTGTCTGACTCGCTCACCGATTCCGAGGTCGCGTCGCTCCAGCCGCTTGCGAGTTCGGTGCTCTGTGTGCGCGACAGCGCCATCCAGTCGGGCGACATCGTCGCGGTGATCGGCACTGGCGTGATGGGATACCAGTGTGCCCAACTCGCGCTCGCGGAGGGTGCCCAGCAGGTGTTAGTCGTCGACATCGATGCCGAGAAACTCGGGCTCGCGGCCGACCGTGGCCTCGATCCGATCGACGGAACCGAGTGTGACCCAGTCGACGAAATCATGGCCCACACCGATGGGGTTGGTGCCGACGTCGTTTTCGAAGCCGTGGGTGGCGATCAGTCCCACGCAACCACTGGGAGCGACCCGATCGCACAGGCGATGGACGCGGTCAAAGCCGGTGGAACGGTCGTTCAGGTCGGCTACATCATCGGCGACGTGACGTTCTCCGCGCGAGCCGTTCGCAAGAAGAGCGTGACATGGCAGAATCCGGTGACCGGGGTCGCGCCAACCGGTCCGGGACGCGACACCGGGGACTTCGCGGCCGAACTCGTCGCCAGCGGTCGGGTCTCGATTGCGGAGTACACGACCCACGAACGGTCCGGGCTCGATTCGTTCGAAGAGATCGTCGACATCACTGCTAATAAGGCAAAATACGGGGCCAGAGGCCCCGCACAGCTGATTCTCTGAGTATCGAGATCGACAGAGAACACAACCCTAATAATCGATAATTATATTACGCTGCGCGGTTGCGAACTGAGTACTGATGGAAATCATCGACGTAGAAACAGCAGTATTAGGAAGCGCTGTCGAGGCCGCCTCGTTGCCGGCTCAGGTCGGCGCTCGGGAGCTGGATATCAGCTCAGTTGTCGTCCGTGTTCACACGGATGAGGGAATCACCGGGTTCGGGGAATCGTTCTACCGCTCGAAGGAGAACAACATGTTCCTCGCCGAGAGCATCGATGCGATGTCCCGCCACATCATCGGCAAGGACCCACAGGACGTCAAGGCGATCTGGCACGAACTGTACCTCCACGTCAAGCGCGCCGGAGCCTACGGTGCATTGTCGGCGATCGACGAGGCGCTGTGGGATATCAAGGGCAAAGACGCGGGCAAGCCGGTCTATCAGCTGCTCGGCGGACAGACGAACGAGGTGAAAGCCTACGCGACGTTCCCGGTCGACAAGACCGCCGAGGAACTCATCGACTACGCCGACTGGCTCTCGGAGAAGGGGTTCCAGGCGATGAAGATCGGCGCAGGCTACGGCATCGAGGAGGACCGCCACCGGATCAAGACGATCATGGACAACATCCCCGAGGACTTCGGGCTCGCTATCGACGCCAACACCTCCTACAGCTACAACGACGCCGCACGCGTCGCCAAAACCGCCAGCGAGTACGAGGTCGAGTGGTTCGAAGAGCCGATCTCCCACACGGATCTCGACGGGCAGGCCGAGCTCAACCGCAAGTTCACCGTCCCGATCTCGGGCTACCAGACCCATACGCCACACTACCCGGCGCTCGACCACCTGAAAGCCAAATCCCTGGACATCTACCAGCCGTCGGTCGACTACGTCGGCGGGATCACGGGCGCAATGCGCGTCGCGGGGCTCGTCGAAGCCTTCGACAAGGAGCTCGTCCCCCACGCACTCGGTCCGGCGATCAACTACGCGGCCAGTCTCCACGTCGCCGCCGCGAGCAGACAGTGTCGACTGATCGAGTTCGCCGTGCTTGATGACGACATCGAGGACCCCGGCACCTACATCGCGGGCCCGTACATCGAAAACCGGGATGCGATCCACGTCGAGGACGGCGGCACGATCGATCCACCCGAAGAACCGGGTCTCGGCGTCCGGATCGACGAAGACGTGTTCGAAGAGTACCGCGTCGACTAACTCTGACTGCCGGTTTGCGGGCGGTTTTTTCGCGTTTTTTGACCGTTTTAGCTGGTCAGATATACATCATAATTAATAGAAATATATATGTATGGTGGGCTATTTGATCAATCCGTAATGGTTGATACCAACAGACGACAGTTCGTGAAGCTAACAGGAGCAGGGATCGGAATGGCTGGCCTCGCAGGCTGTCTCGGCGGAGACGGGGGTAATGGCGGCGGTGGCGGCGGAGATGACTACCCACCGAGCTCGCTGACCTTCGTGAACGCGTACTCCGAGGGTGGCGGCGTCGACACCAACTTCCGGCAGATCCAGGAGTACTTCGAGGAGTCTCTCGGCGCGAACCTCTCTCCGGAGTATCGTGCCGGTGCAGGAACACGAACGGCAGCAACAACGGTTGCCCAGGATGAGGAGCTGATGCGGATCGGCGGGACGCTCTCGCCAGCGACGCCGGCGGCGATCGCCGTCGACGAGGTCGAGGGCACCGAACCCCAGTACACGCTCGATGATCTCCAGCCGCTCGGGACGCTCTCGGGCGAGGCGGCGATCGTCCGCGTGCGAGAGGACGAAGAGCGGTTCCGCACGATTCAGGAGCTCGTCGACTACTCGGTCGACAACAATATCACGGTCGGCGCATCCGGCCCGACCAACCGGAACGTGCTGTCGATCATCCAGCTGATGGAGCAGACCGAAGCGGACTTCACCATCGTTCCGTTCGACGGTGGCGGTGCGACCCAGACTGCGCTTCTTCAGGGCGAGATCGACGTCGCGGCACGCAGTGTGTACAACAGTGCGAGCATCGCGGAGGACTCACACTGTCTCTGCATTTACGCCGAAGAGAACCCGGAGCCCGGCCTCACCAACGACGCACCACCGATCAACGACGAGCTCGGCACGGACATCAACTACGCGCCGTCGAACGGGACCCAGTTCTACTACGTCTCGGCTGCGGCCGCCGAGGAGTACCCCGACCGCTACGAACACGTCCAACAGGCGTTCAAGGAGGCCCACGAGAACGAGGAGTACCGAGCCGATCTCTCGGAGATCGACGAGGAAGGGAAACTCGTCTGGAACTCGCCCGAGGAGACCGACGCCATCCTCCAGAGTGCGTACGAAACCTACCGGGATTTCGCACCACTGTTCGATGAGTACGTGCAGTCCTAACACTGCACGCGTTCGGTAACTCTGGAATTCTATTTGAATACTGACCAAAGATACACCACCCCACAATGACATCAACAGAGGCCGAAGAAGCGGCCACGAATCGTCCAGCTCGGTCGACGAGCGCGATCGCCCTGTTCAGGCTGGCAGTTCCGATTGCCGGCGTGATCCTTGCGATTCTGTACATCGAAAACACCTACGGACGGATCCGACTGAATAACCTGTACTATCCGTACTTCGTGATCACCGTCTTAGGAATCCTGACGCTCACCGTGTTCGTAACTGAGATTCGGGAGCTGCTCGGGCGGCAAAGTGACCTCGGATTCACAGAATCCGTCCGTGCGGCAGCTATCGAGTGGAAGCGTTCGATCGGGTTTACGGTCGTCGCGATCGTCTACATCTGGCTGATCGAGCCCGTCGGCTTCTTCATCGCGACAGCCATCGGGATGGTCAGTGTGATGGTTGTTGGCGGACGCCGCGACCCGGTCTGGATCTCCATCTCGACGGTGATCATTCTCGTGTTCGTCTACCTGATGTTCGTCCAGATAATGGGGTTGCGGCCACCACAGGGACCTCTCGGACTATGACGACCGACTCACGACATCGACAGCCGACACGACAGCACTGTGACCCCGTTTGCGGGGTTTCGACAACTGATCAGTCCGGAGGGGTAGCCCGATGATACCGCTTCAGGTCGAGCTTATCGGAGAGGCGCTCGGGGTGCTGTTGACGCTCGAAAACCTCGTGTTCATCGCGATCGGTGTGACCTTCGGCATGCTGGCTGGCTCGATTCCCGGCTTTACCGGCACGAACACGGTCGCAATCGCGCTGCCGTTTACGCTGCCGATGACTCCCGAGATCGCGCTCGTCACGCTGTCGGCGATCTACGTCGGGGCGAACTACGGCGGGGCCATCCCTGCGGTACTGATCAATACGCCCGGGACCGCCGGGGCGACAGCGACCGTTCTGGACGCCTACCCGATGTCCCAGCAGGGAGATGCCTCGAAGGCACTCGGGATCTCGATCTTCGCGAGCGTGGTTGGCGGGTTCGTTTCTGCCATCATCATCCTCTTCATGCTCCAGCCCATCGGCGAGATCGCCTTCCTGTTCACCAACCGGGAGATCTTCGTCCTCGGCATATTCGGGCTGGCAGCCGTCGCGGTTGCTATCGGTGACAACATCCGAAAGGGCCTGATCGGCGGCTTCATCGGACTGTTGATCGCCGCGATGCCCGTCGACCCGACGACCGGACAGCGTCGGCTCGACTTCGGGTTCTTCGGCCTCTACGACGAGGTGCCGTTCGTCCCCGTGGTCGTCGGCCTGTTCGCCATCTCGGAGCTGTTTTATCTGATCAACAAAGCAGCCATCAGCGAGGACAACTCGATAGAGACCTCCTACGGTGACATCTTCAGCGGCGTGAAATACGTCATCAGTCGACCGGTAGCACTGTTCCGGGCGATGGGGATCGGCCTCGTCATCGGATCGATGCCCGGCGCAGGGACGTCGGTGGCCAACTTCGTGAGTTGGGCCGCCGCGAAATCGCTGTCGAACAAACCCGAATCCTTCGGTGAAGGGAACCCCGACGGCGTGATCGCCTCCGAGTCCTCGAACAGCGCGGTGACCGCTGGCTCGCTCGTGCCCACGCTTGCGCTCGGGATTCCGGGCAGCGGGACGACAGCCGTGATGCTTGCGGCGCTCCTGCTCCACGGACTTCGGCCGGGGCCGCAGCTGATGCAGAACTTTGCGCTTGAGGCGAACGTGATCATCCTCTCGCTTTTGATCGCAAACGTATTCCTGCTGATTTCAGCGCTGGCGATCTCGAAGTACCTCGTCCGGGTGGTGACGATGCCAGCGAACCTGATCGTGCCGGCCATCCTGGCGTTGACAGTGATCGGTGCGTTCGCGATGCGGAGCAGTATGTTCGACGTCTGGCTGATGTTCATCTTCGGGATCATCGGCTTCGTCATGCGGGAAAACGACTACTCGCTGATCCCCCTGATCTTGGGCGTCATCCTCGGCCCCATCATCGAGGGATCGTTCCTCCGGAGCATGCTGATCAGCAGCAATGATCTCACCTACTTCTTCGGAAGTACGATCGCGATCATCCTCTGGGTCCTGATCGTGCTGGTGCTGTTCATCCAGCCGATCTCGAACGTCGTCCGCGGGGTGATCGAAAGCCGAACGGATCTCCTGAACTGACCGAGTGGGTCGACCCACCCGGGCAGGTGGGTCGACCGCTCTCCGCACAACAAACGGAACAACATATCAACACGCAGGCCGAACCACGAGACACACATGGGAGATATCACCGCAGAACAACTACCGATCAACGCCTTTGCGGGCATCTTTCTGGCCGCGACCGGGATCGGCGTGGTGCTCATTAGCGGAGATCTCGTTCGTTCTGGGCTGTTCTTTGCGGTCGGGCTGTTCTTCCTGATGCGGGCACTCGCGCAGTACAACGCGGACACCGCCACCGGTGACGATGCCGACTGAGGGTCCACGCACGGGGCACCCCACAACGGACCCTCAGAGCCGCCGTCGACACGGACCGAGACCATGACGACGCCACCGTTCGAGCTTTCGAGCGACGAGTGGCGGTTCGGGCTCGTCATCTCGTCGGTCCATGGGATTCAGCCCCGAT
>SDGW01000670.1_pt1 | contig 20781 bp, 19 predicted proteins | sample 2873831 | NCBI WGS metagenome assembly SDGW01 (sample SAMN08132700, study PRJNA421101) | hypersaline lake metagenome | isolation source: celular fraction 0.22 microns magnesium sulfate-rich crust from ephemeral... | place: Spain: Penahueca Lagoon, Toledo | collected 2011-07
TGCCCCTGTGCGTCCGCGAGGACTTCCAGTACCTCCTCGTCGCTCACGTCGTCGGTGACGACGACTTCCGCGCCCGCGTCGGCGAGGGCGGTCAGGCGCTCTTGGTGAACCGGGTCGGCGTCCTCGTAGACCACGGTGACGCTGGCACCCTCGTCGGCGGCGCGCTCGCCGATGCCGACCGCGGGACCGACGCCCGGCCCGCCCGCGAGGACGACGACGCTCTCCTCGTCCTCGTAGTAGGCGTCGCCGAACGGGCCTGCGACTTCGACCGTCTCGCCGGGGTCGAGGGCCGCGAGGTAGGGACTGAGCGACCCCTCGGGGTCTACCTCCACGGTGGTCTCGAACGTCTCGCCCACGTCGGGCGACGAGAGCGTGTAGTGGCGCGTGACCTCCTCGCCGTCTATCGTCGCGGCCAACTGGACGAACTGGCCCGGCCGGGCGTCGAACTCCGGGGGCGTCTCCAGCGTCAGCGCGATGGTGTCGGTGCCGACCGTCTCGACCGAGCGGACCGCGACTTCGGTTCCGTCCATGCGTGTCGCTTGCCGAGGAGAGAACAAAGAGTCTGCGACTCCGCGGTTCGGTGTTACCGGTCCACCGGCTCCGCTACCGGACTACCGTCACCGTGACCGCGCCGCAGGCACACTCGTAGGCGCGGCGCTCGCCGGCGTCGGTCGTCATCCGGAGCATCAACTCGTTCTCGCCGAGGGTTCGCTCGCAGTTCCGACCGTCGCAGACGCACCGTAGGTCTTCGAGCATGACGTAGGGTCGTCCCGCCATCCTACTTAAATTGTGCCAAGGCCGCGGTGAAAGTGAAAGTGGTCGCCCGCGGGACGCAAAACCTATCTGGTGTGGGTTTCGTTCACCGAGTATGTCCCTGACCGACTGGACGGGCGCGGCAGTCGCCCCGTCCGCGGGCGACGAGCCACCCGCCCCCGACGAGTGGCACCCCGTGGACGTGCCGGGCCGCCCCGAGCGGTTCGCCGACGCCGACTGCGTGGCGTACCGGACCGCGTTCGGCGACCCCCGCGACGGCGACGAGCGCGCGACCCTCGAACTCCGCGGCCTGTTCGCGCGGGCCCGCATCTGGCTGAACGGCGACCTGCTTGGCGAACACGACGCCTACTTCCGCCCCGCGAGATACGAGTTGGACCTCGACGCGGACAACGAACTGGTCGTGGAGTGTCGCGCTCCCGACGAGTTCGGCGGCGTCTACGCGACCGACCGGGTGCCCGACGAGCGCGCAGTGCCCGGCATCTGGTGGGGCGCGGACCTCGAAACCCACCCGCAGACGTTCGTGGACGGCCTCTCGCTTACTCCTCGACGGACCGACGAGGGCGCGGTCGTCGACGCCGAAATCGCGGTCGAGGCGGGCGAACCGCTGGACGACCGCATCTCGCTTTCGGTCCGCCCGCAGGGGTTCCGGGGCGGCGGCGTGATGGAGCGCGCGAAGGTCGAGACCGACGGCCCCGAGCGCACGACGGTCACGAAGACCCTCGAACTCCGCGACCCGGCCTACTGGTGGCCGAAAGGGTTCGGTCCCCAACATCGGTACGCGGTCCGGGCGAAACTCGGCGACTCCGAGCGCGTCGTCCAGACCGGCCTCTGCGACGTCAGGCGAGACGACGGCGGAGGTGACGCCGCCGACACGCTGGTCGTCAACGGCCAGCGCGTCCCGGCCCGCGGGTTCTCCTTGCTCCCGACGGGCGACCCGACGTGGGACGTCGAACGCGCCGCGAACGCCAACGCGAACCTCGTGCGCGCGTACGGTCACGTCCCGTCCGCGGAGTTCTACGAGGCCGCGGCCGACGCGGGCCTGTTGGTCTGGCAGGACCTCCCGCTCGTGGGGTCCGCCGAGGCCGACCCCGACGAGGCGTCGGCGCTGGCCGAGGCGGTCTCCTCGGCGGTCGAACGCCACCCCTGCGTGGCCGCGTTCGGCGTCCGGGCCGACCCGACCGACCACCTCGCTGGCGTCGGCCCCTCGCGACTCGCGCGCTACAAAGTCCGCTGGCGAGCGTGGCGCACCAGCTACGACGACGGCGGAGACCGCACGATCGCCGACGCGTTCCCCGACGATACGCCGGTCTTCCCCGTCTCCGGCGGACCGGGCATCGACGCCGACGCGACCCACGTCTACCCCGGCTGGCAGTTCGGCACGCCCGGTGATACCGACTGGGTGCTGGACAAGTACGACTGCGACGGCGCGGTCGGCGCGTTCGGCGCAGGGTCGCTCGTCGCCGACGACGGTCACGACGCAGCCGGGTTCGACGCGGACGTGCACGGGTCGTACGTCGGGGCGGACGGTGGCTCCGGCGACGACGAGTCGGCGGTCGAAGCCTCGCAAGCGTATCAGGCTCGCGTCCTCAAGAGCGTGACCGAGACGCTCCGCCGACGGCGGAGCGGACTCCTCGCCGCCGACGCGCTCCGAGACACCGACGAAGGGGCAGGCATGGGCGTGCTGTCGGCCGACGGGACCGAGAAGGCGGGCTACGAGGCGATGGCCGCGTCGCTGGAACCCGTACAGGTCGTCTTGGACGCCTACCCCGCACCCGGCGACACCCGTAAACTGGTCGTGGTCAACGACACGCCAGAGGCCGTCTCCGGGACCGTCTCGTGGACCGCGGGCGGACGGACCGGCGGAAGCGACGTTTCGGTGGACCCCCTCGACGACGAGCAGGCGGGCACGTTGACCGTCCCGTCGGACGCCGACCGCGTCGAACTGTCGTTCGGCGGGACCGAGGACGGCGTCCGGAACGTCTATCCGTTGTAGTCCGGATTGCCTATGAATCGTCGTCCAGAACCCCGCCGGGAGTTCTTTATAACCCCTTGAGAAGTTTGGGAGCGGCTTACACGGCCGTTAGCGGGCGTGTGAACCGTTTCCACTATGCAATTAGACGGAACATTTATATAGCCACGGCGAATATTTGCTGATACCAGAACGCCACGAGCGTTCGGCAAGCATCGTGCGACAAATGACATGGGACTATTGTCACCGGTCGATTGCCAGTTGCATACAGCGATTGCTGTCGCTCTGGACTGCCGAACGCCACGGCGGGCATGGAATCGAGGTTTAACTAAGCATGGTAAGTGTAACAGAAGAGGAACTCCAGAACAAGTCGAAAGGCGAACTAATCAAACTCGCAGGCCAGCTCCGAGACCGACGAAACGAGCTGAACCAGAAGGCCAGCAAACGCGCGTCCAAGCGCGACGACCTGAACGCCAAGACCCGCGAGAAGGTCGACGAGGCTCAGGAACACCGCGAGAAGCGCGACGAGCTCAACGAGCAGGTTCAGGAACACAAAGAACAGCGCAACGAGCTCAACGCGAAGGCCAACGAACTGTTCGACGAGGTCGAGCAGAAGAAGTCCGACCTCGAACTCGACGAGGGCAAGGACATCGAGGAGCTCGAATCCGAAATCGAAGACCTCGAGTTCAAACAGCAGACCGAGGTCCTCTCGACGGAGGACGAGCGCGAACTCATCGAGAAGATCGAGGAGAAGCGCGAGAAGTTGCAGGCCCGCAAGGAGAAGCTCGAGGAGAGCGAGGACCTCGAAGGACTCGTCGAGGAGGCAGAGGAGGTCCGCGCCGAAGCGAGCCGTCACCACGAGAAGGTCACGGAACTCGCGGACAAGGCCCAAGAGCATCACAACCAGATGATCGAGGCCTACCGCGAGGCCGACGAGATTCGCGACGAGGCCGACGAGATGCACGAGAAGTTCGTGGAAGCCCAGGAGTCCGCCGACCAGCACCACGAGGACTTCGTGCGCGTCCAGAAGCGCCTGCGCGAACTCGACAAGCAGGAAGAGGAAGAGCGCAAGTCCGAGAAGGAGAAGGAGCGCGAAGAGGCCAAAGAGGAGGCCGAGGAGATCTACCAGCAGTTCAAGGAAGGCGAGACCCTCGACACCGAGGACCTCATGAAGCTCCAGAAGACGGGGCTCCTGTAGTCGGTTTGTAGTTTTGCGATTCTGAATTCTCAGTTCTTCAGCGATGGGTAGCGTCGGGTGTGCGACTGTTCAGTAGGAAAATGGACCAACAAAAAGTCCAGAGTCTGCTCTGTGGGAAGTGACCGAAAAAGCTAGCCACAGGCTTGAGCAAAGGAGTCTACCGCACAGCACCCCAACCGCAGGCCACACCCTCCCCAACCGATTTCGTTGTCTGCGAACGACGTTCGCAGATCAGCGAGACGCGTCGCGTCTCGCAAGCCTCGGTCGCTTCGCTCCACTGTGCTACTCATCCCTCGCGCGGTTGGCGCGGCCACTTGGGGGCCGCGCCGTCGGACAAACCGCGTCCGACGAGCCGTGCGCTCACGTCCGTTCGCGCAGACGCCAGCACGCGCCGACCGCGCCCGGAGTGCGATAGAGTACCAAGCTAGACGAACCCTTAAATATCGAGCCGTCAAACCCAGAATCGTGTCACGCACGGTCCGGGGCCTCTCACGTCGAGGCTCCTCGCACTCGTCGGCACTCCCCCGCGCTATGCGCATGCGGAGCGACGCGTAGCGTCGGGAGGAGTCGCCCGGACCGTGACCTGCGGACGGTTTTTGGGTGTCGAAACCCGATTCTCTGCTCGAATCGCCAGCCAGTCGTTCCTGCGAAACCATACGACCACAGCCATGCACGAACACGGAAATCGGCGGGTTTTACACCCGCCACGAAGGAGAAGATAGTATGAGCCACGACGACTTTCCCACGGAGCAGCCAGCGGTGGTAACGTGTGGACTACCGTACGCGACCGGCGACCTCCACATCGGCCACATGCGGACCTACATCAGCGGCGACGCCTACACTCGCGCGCTGGAGAAACTCGGCCAGACGACCGCGTTCGTCAGCGGGACCGACATGCACGGGACGCCGGTCGCCGTCAACGCCGAGAAAGAGGGCGTCGACCCCGAGGACTACGCGCTCGAACTCCACGAAAAGTACGCGGAGACGTTCCCCCGGTTCAACGTCGAGTTCGACAACTACAGTCACACCCACGACGAGACCAACACCGAACTCACTCAGGAGTTCGTTCGGTCGTGGATCGACAACGACCACGTCTTCGAGAAGGAGATTCAGGTCGCGTGGGATCCCGAGACCGACCAGCCCCTGCCCGACCGCTACGTCGAGGGGACCTGCCCGTACTGCGGTGAGAAGGCCCGCGGCGACGAGTGCGACGAGGGGTGTCAGCGCCACCTCGAACCCGGCGAAATCGAGGACCCCCGCTCGACGCTGACCGGCAACCCCGCCGAGTACCGCACCCGCGAACACGAGTTCCTGCGCCTCTCGGACTTTCAGGAGTATCTGGCGGGCTTCATCGACCGCCTCGAAGGCACCTCCAACGCGCGCAACCAGCCCAAAGAGTGGATAGAGGGCGAGCTACAGGACCTCTGTATCACCCGCGACATGGACTGGGGTATCGATTATCCGGGTGAGGGGAGCGAGGACCTCGTCCTCTACGTCTGGGTGGACGCCCCCATCGAGTACGTCTCCTCGACCAAGCAGTACACCGAGCGCGTCGGCGAGGACACCTACGACTGGGGAGCGGTCTGGAAGGACGGCGCGCCCGCGGCCGACGACCCCGCGGCGGCCGACGACGAGACGTGGGCCGACGCCGACACCGGCGAAATCGTCCACGTCATCGGTCGGGACATCATCCAGCACCACACCGTCTTCTGGCCGTCGATGCTCCGAGGCGCAGGTTACAACGAACCGCGCGCCGTCATGGCCAGCGGCTTCGTCAACCTCGACGGGCAGGCGTTCTCGACCAGTCGCAACCGCGCGGTCTGGGCCGACGACTACCTCGACGAGGGCTTCGACCCGGACCTCGTGCGCTACTACCTGACCACGACCGGCGGGTTCCAGCAGGACGTGGACTTCTCGTGGGAGAAGTTCCAAGAGCGCGTCAACGGCGAGTTGGTCGGCACGCTCGGCAACTTCGCGTACCGGAGCCTGCTGTTCGCGGCCCGGAACTACGACGGCACCCCGGACGCGACGCCAAGGCCGTCGCGGTTCTCTCCGCGCCCATCCTGCCCGGCAAAGCAGAGGAACTGTGGACTCAACTCGGCGAAGAGGGGTCGGTCCACGACGCCGCACTCGACGCCGCACTCGAACCCCCGGCCGACGAGTTCGGCGAACCGGACGAACTCTTCGAGAAGATAGAGGACGAACGTGTCGAGGAACTGAACGAGAAGTTGGACGAGCGAATCGAAGCGGCTACGGAAGCGGCCGACGAAACCGAGGAGGACGAACCAATGAGCGACACAGACATCGACCCCATCAGCGACGACCGCATCAGCTTCGAGGAGTTCCAGGACCTCGACGTTCGCGTCGGCGAAATCGAGGTCGCCGAACCCATCGAGGGTGCCGACGACCTCGCGCGCCTCGAAGTGGACATCGGCGTCGAGACCCGCCAAATCGTCGCGGGCATCAAGCAACTCCACGACTTGGACGAACTGCCGGGCACGAAGGTCGTCGTCGTGGCGAACCTCGAACAGGCCGAGTTGTTCGGCGTCGAGAGCAACGGGATGGTGCTGGCGGCGGGCGAGGAGGCCGACCTGCTGACGACCCACGGCGACAGCGTTCCGGGCACGAAGGTCAAGTGAGGACGCCCGGAAATAACTGGCCTCTCCAGAAAAATTACTTCAGATTAGTTAGTGAAAAGTATTTTACGTCGAACCAAAAAGCTCCTACTGCGGTGGGTTGCGGTCGTACTCACTGACAGAGCTACCGGTAGCGGGAAGCCGTTCCCTCCGCGACCCGAGATGGGAGCTATCGCGTGAAGTTATTCTTTCACGCCATCTCGGACTTCCCCTATTCGTTCCCGTCGGTACGTGAGAGAGCAAATCCGGTTTAGAGGTCGTTCAGAGGTCGTCCACGACGTTGGCCAACTCCTCGGTCGGGATTATCTCCATCGTCTGGGCGTCGAGGCCGTGGCGCTCCAAGGCGACCCCGGCCTGATACGCCGCGTCGCGGTCGGGTGCCTCCATCACGACGAGGAAGTCGTACTCGCCGAGGATGGCGTAGGTGTGCTTGAGGTCGGCGTCCTGTTCTTCGAGGTCCGACCGGATGTCCCCCCAGACGGACGTGAGTTCTTGGGCGTTCTGGAAGTCCGTCCGTACGTCCACGAGGGAGGCGTACTCGGGCATATCCTACCCGTTCGGGAGCGATACAATAAGGGATTGTGGCCCGCGAAACGACGGCAGACTGCGCGACGCTACCGGGGTCGGAAGCGACAACTCGGAGTCGAGTGAATCCGCGGGAATCACCGGGGGTTTTTAGCGCGGTCGGACCTACCCGGACCCATGAGAAACGCGAAAATCGTCTGTACGTTGGGTCCGGCTTCCGACTCCCAGCGGACCATCCGGGAACTGGCCGACGCGGGGATGACCGTCGCTCGACTCAACGCGAGTCACGGGTCCCGCGAGGACCGCGCGGAACTCGTAGACCACGTCCGACACGTGGACGAGACCACCGCCGACCCGCTCGCAGTGATGGTGGACCTGCAAGGCCCCGAGATTCGGACGGCCGAGACCGACGAACCGGTCCACCTCGAAACCGACTCGACGGTTCGGTTCGTGAAGGGCGACACCGCGACCCCCGAGGAGGTCGGCCTGAGCTACTCCATCACGAACGTCGAGCCCGGCGACAAGGTGCTGTTGGACGACGGTCGCATCGAGACCGTCGTGGAGGAAGTCGAGGACGGAAACGGCGAGGGCGTCGTCGTCGCGCGCGTCGTGAGCGGCGGCGACCTGAGCAGTCGGAAGGGCGTCAACGTTCCCGGCGTGGACTTGGACCTCGACGTCGTGACCGAGAAGGACCGCCGCGACCTCGAACTCGCCGCCGAGAAGCAGGCCGACTTCGTGGCCGCGAGTTTCGTCCGGAGCGCCGAAGACGTGCTGGCGGTCAACGAAGTACTGGAGGAGTTGGGCGCGGACATCCCCATCGTCGCCAAGATAGAGCGCCGCGGCGCGGTGGAGAATCTGGACGAAATCGTGGACGCCGCCTACGGCGTGATGGTCGCGCGCGGCGACCTCGGCGTCGAGTGCCCGCTCGAAGACGTGCCGATGATTCAAAAACGCATCATCCGCGAGTGCCAACAGACCGGCACGCCGGTCATCACCGCGACCGAGATGCTCGATTCGATGGTCCACGCCCGCAGGCCGACCCGCGCGGAGGCCTCCGACGTGGCGAACGCGGTGCTGGACGGCACCGACGCGGTGATGCTGTCGGGCGAGACCGCCATCGGCGACGACCCGGTTCGCGTCGTGGAGACGATGGACCGCATCGTCCGCGAAGTCGAGGAGAGCGGGGAGTACGACGAGATTCGCGAACAGCGCGTCCCGGCCGCCGAGGACGCCCGGACCGACGCGCTGGCGCGGTCTGCCCGCTATCTGGCGCGGGACATCGGCGCGTCGGCCATCGTGGCGGCCAGCGAATCCGGCTACACCGCGCTGAAGGTCTCGAAGTTCCGGCCCCAAGTCCCGGTCGTCGCCACGACGCCCAACGACGAGGTGCGCCGGGAACTCGCGCTCTCGTGGGGCGTCAACCCCCAGTACACGCCGCTCGCGGAGGGCGTGGACACCATCATCGACGACTCCGTGCAGGCCGCCCTCGACGCGGGCGTGGCCGACAGCGGCGACACCGTGGTCGTCGTCTCCGGCATGATGTCGGAGTTGGAGGGGACCAGTTCGACCAACATGCTCAAGGTCCACGTCGCGGCCGAGACCATCGGCACGGGCCGGAGCGTCGTCCGCGGGCGAGTGGCCGGACCGGTCGCCCGGACCGCCGACGGCGACCTCTCGGACGTCCCCGAGGGCTCGATTCTCGCGCTCGACCCCGACTTCGACGGCGAGTTCGACGGCGACGCCTCGAAACTGCTGGGCATCGTGGACGCCCGGCCGGGGATGACCGGCTACCCCGCGATGGTCGCCCGCGAACTCGACATCCCGATGATAAGCGGTGCGCCGCTCGACCCCACCATTCGGGACGGAGACATCATCACGCTCGACGCCGAGCGCGGCGTGGTCTACGAGGGCGACGTGACCCACGAGGAGCGCGAGCGCATCTGAACGCCCGTCGTCCGCGCCGGCGAATCGACTCGCCGTAGCCAGCCTTTTGCCGGTGGACCGCGTACGCTCGGCCATGTCGGACTGGAAGTACGACACCGACGAGGTCGGCGAAGACGGCTACCAACCCCAGCAGGCGGACGACGTTCCGCCGATAGAGCCGGGGTCGCCGACGCTGGAGAACACCTTCTTCGTCCTCCTCGGCGTCGCCACGACGCTGTTCATCTTCGCTCGCGTCGTCCTCTCGGCGGGCGGGTAAGCGGCGCTGTCGGCGCGGAGGCGAGGGGCGCTGTCGGCGGACGGGCGATGCTGTCGGGAGACGCCGCCGAACTTCTCTCATGTCTTCAGCAACGTATAGCTTTCTTAAAGAACGACAGTGGAGTTCCTGCGGGCGGCCCTTCTCTCGCTCGGTTCCCGGAACGCTCGGCGGTCGTCGTCTCCGAGACTGCAAAACGTTAACCGGTCCGAATCCCAAGACGTTGGTATGGCACCGCTGTTGGACTCGCTCCCGCTGTTGCTCCTCGTCGCTGGCATCGGCCTCGCCATCGCCGAGGCGCTGATTCCGGGCGCACACTTCGTCGTCCTCGGGGTCGCGCTCGCGCTCGCGGGAGCCGTCGGCTTGTTGCTCGGACCGGCCGCCTCGCCGCTCGTGTTGGCCGCGCTAGTGTTGGGCTTCGGCGCGGCGTCGCTGTACGCGTACCGGGAGTTGGACCTCTACGGCGGGAAGGGCGTCGCGCGCACCCGCGACTCCGACTCGCTGAAGGGCGAGACCGGTCGCGTCACCGAGCGCGTCACGCCCGAGGAGGGCCAGATAAAGCTCCACGAGGGCGGGTTCAACCCCTACTACGCCGCCCGGACGATGCGTGGCGAGATTCCCGAGGGGACCGAGGTGATGGTCGTAGACCCCGGCGGCGGCAACGTCGTCACCGTCGAGGCGCTGGAGGCCATCGAGGACCCCATCGACCGCGAGTTGGCGAAGGGCCGGGACGGCGACCCTATCGACCGCGAACTGGCCGACGAGCGCGAGACCGACACCGACGAGCTGTAACTCCGTCTCCGTTCGTCACCCAGATTGACAAAATTTCACCGGCCTCCCGCCGAGAATGAGGGGAACGCTTAACATTCGTTCTTGCTAACAGTCCGAGTATGTTGGTTCCACTACAGGCCTCCGCGGTCGGGGGCTTCACGGTAGTCGCGCTGTTGGTCCTCGCGCTGGCGGTCATCACCATCTGGCAGTCGGTCGAGATCGTCGACGCGACGGAGAAGCGTGCGCTGACGGTGTTCGGCGAGTACCGGAAACTCCTCGAACCCGGTATCAACTTCGTGCCGCCGTTCGTGAGCGCGACCCACCGCTTCGACATGCGGACGCAGACGTTGGACGTGCCGCGCCAAGAGGCCATCACCCGCGACAACTCGCCGGTGACGGCCGACGCCGTGGTCTACATCAAGGTCATGGACGCCAAGAAGGCGTTCCTCGAAGTCGAGGACTACAAGCGCGCCGTCTCGAACCTCGCCCAGACGACGCTCCGTGCGGTGCTGGGCGACATGGAACTGGACGACACGCTGAACAAGCGCCAAGAGATAAACGCCAAAATCCGACGCGAACTGGACGAACCCACCGACGAGTGGGGCATTCGCGTCGAGAGCGTCGAGGTTCGGGAGGTCAACCCGAGCAAGGACGTTCAGCAGGCGATGGAGCAACAGACCTCCGCGGAGCGCAAGCGCCGCGCCATGATTCTGGAAGCGCAGGGTGAGCGCCGGAGTGCAATCGAGACCGCGGAAGGTGACAAGCAGTCCAACATCATCCGCGCGCAGGGTGAAAAGCAGAGCCAGATTCTGGAAGCGCAGGGTGACGCAGTGTCGACCGTCCTCCGCGCCAAATCCGCCGAGTCGATGGGCGAGCGCGCTGTCATCGACAAAGGTATGGAGACGCTCGAATCCATCGGGCAGGGCGAGTCCACCACCTTCGTCCTCCCGCAGGAGCTCTCGTCGATGCTCGGCCGCTACGGCAAGCATCTCACCGGGAGCGACGTGAAAGAGCAGAACGGCGAACTCGACAGCCTCGACTTCGACGAGGAGACCCGCGAACTCATCGGCCTCGACAACATCGAGGAGATTCTCGGCCAGATAGACGAGGAGGCCGAGATGGACGTCGAAGCGATGGAGCAGGAGGCCCAAGCCATCAAGGAGGGCGAGGACCCCGCGAACATCAAGAGCGCCGACGAGGTCATCGAGGAGATGGACGAAGACGCCCCGGACGTAGACGAGATGGAATCCGAGATGGACGCCGAACTCGAAAAGTAACCGAACTCGCCCGTTTTTCGCGCCGCCTCACTCCGGCGAGACGAATCTCTCTGGAGAGTTCGGAAACGTACAAGTAGGTGGTTCGAGAGGGGACGGTCGTGCGGCGGTGCCGAGTTGCGCCGGTTTCAGACCGCCGCCACACGTTTCGAGGCGCGAATCGTGTACCGAAACGCTGACTATCGAGCGGCGGCCGCGCCGACCGATTCCGAAAAGTTCTGTCCGAAATTCGTCCCTCGATACCGACGCGAATCGTGATAGCTCCCGGAGACGACGATTTCTAACCGCTCCGCGACCGACCGCACGGCGACGCTCCCGACCGACTCCGACCTCTCGGCCGTGCGACCGACTCGCAAGCCGAAGGTGTTTTAATCCTCCACGCCGACCCTTCTATCGTAGATGGTTGAGCGCTCCGAAGTGGATGAAAATAAGCGGGCGACGCTCCGCCGGTTCGCGGTCTTGGGGGCCGCGACGCCGTTGGCTTCGTTCCGCGCCGAGGCCGACAGCGGCGAGAGCGAAGCCCGCGACGCGATAGCGGGCTACGTCGCGACGACGCCGGGCGCGCACTTCTCGAAGGTCCGCGACGACCTGAAACTGGGAACGGGCGAAGCACAGCACCACCTCCGACAGCTCTTGGACGCCGGCGTCGTCGAGAGCCGACGCGACGGTGACTACCGGCGGTTCTACCCGGCCGAACAGTTCTCGTCGTTCGAGCAGGTCGCGCTGGGCTACCTCCGGCGGGACACGCCGCGAGGGATGCTCATCGAGTTACTGCGCGACCCCTCGGCGACCGGTAGCGACCTCGCCGACGCGCTGGACGTGTCGAGACCGACCGTGAGTAAGTACGCCGCCGACCTCGAAGACGCCGGGCTACTGGACCGCGAGGAGGGCTACGCGGTCCGGAACCCCGAGACGGTTATCACGTTGCTGGTCCGCTACGCCGACTCGTTCGGCGAGACCGCCGCGGAGTTCGCGGCCGAAGCCGACGGAGTCATCTCGTTCGACCCGTAGTTTTTCGGTCACTCACCGTTCGTCTTCTCTCATGGACACCGTGGCAGTCACCGGCGGGAACGGCGAGTTGGGCACGGCGCTCCTCGGGGCGCTCGCGGACCGGGGCTACCGAACCGTCAACCTGAGCCGACGAGACCGCCGAGAGCAGGTCGCCGACCGGTATCTCCGGACCGACCTGTTGGACCCCGGCGAGGTGTACGGGTCGCTCGCTCGCGCGGACCCCGACGCCGTAGCCCACTTCGGGACGATTCCCCGGCCGGACGAGACGCCCGGCCACGTCACCTTCCGGAGCAACGCCCAGACGACGTACCACCTCCTCGAAGCCGCCCAAGCCCTCGGAATCGAGACGGTGGTACTCGCGTCTAGCCTCTCGGCGATGGGCGCGGGCTTCGAAGACGAGGTGGCCGTCGAGTATCTGCCCGTGGACGAAGCCCATCCTTTGGCTCCCTCGAACCCCTACGGCCTCGGCAAGCAGGTCGCGGAGGTCGTCGCCGACGGGTTCGGTCGCAGGGAGGACGCGCCGACCACCGTCGCGTCGCTTCGGTTTCCGCTCGTGGTGACCGACGAGGAGCTACGGAGCGTCTTCGCCGAGGCCGACCGCTCGCTGGCCGGGATTCGAGACGCCGGGTTCTTCGAGAAGGCGCGCAAGACCCTGTTCGCGTACCTCCACGTCGAAGACGCCGTGGACCTCGCGGTTCGGGCGCTGAAAGCCGATTTTGCGGGCCACGAGGTCTTCTTCGGGGCCGCCGAGGACACGACGGTCGAAGCGCCGAGTTCGGAGCTGGCCGAACTCTACGACGCCGAAGTCCGCCGGTCGTTCGAGGGGTACGAACGGCTAATCGACGCGAGCAAGGCCGAACAGCGACTCGGCTGGTCGGCGAAGCGGTCGTGGCGCGAGTAACAAAAGCAACACGGGGACCGAACTGACGGCGGAAATCCCACTCCCCGAGCACGTGCCAGCAACGTTCGCGTCTCGGGCGTGGCGGCGCTCTACGACGGGCAACGCGGCGCAGTGTCTCGGCGCTCCTCGTGGCGCTCGCGTCGTGTCGGCGTCCGCGTCAGGCCGTGACCTTCCACGTCGTCGAGGACGAGTAGCCCCACTTCTCGACGTCCACGTCGAACTCGCCTTCGGCGATGGCTGTCATGTTCGCGCCGACCTCCTTAGCGGTCATCCCGAGTTCGTCGCCGATGAGTCGGGACTTGAAGTACGTCTTCATCTGCCCTTTCTCTCGGAGGTACTGGAGGATGCGCTGTTGTTTGTCGGTCAGGGTGGTCGTGCCAGCAGTTGCGGTCGTGCTCATGCCTTACTCACGTCTTCGACCGAAGCCACCTTAGGGGATTTGGTACGTGGAGTTAACACCACGCCGTCTTGCGATTTCATCCTATTTCTAATTGAACTAAACCACCCCCGAGGGGACTGTTGGTACGGCTGGTTAATCTGGAGTTTCCAGAGAACGTTCGACCGACTCGTCGGTACGACCGGCCGGACCCTCGCGAGCTGCGACGAGTTCGCGGCCGACCGCGACGGACGACGACCGACCACGACGAACCCGGAGGCCGACCGGCGTTCCGCGTCCACTCGTCGGTAAGCCCGGATTACCGAGCGTAACGTCGGCGCGACTCGCTTCCACGAGGGCTTTTCGGCGTGAACGAGCGTGAACGACGCTCCAAGGCCGGGCCTACGACCGTACACTGGCTGGAACGGAGCAGAAGGTACTTAGGAGGCTGGACAGACTATCTTCGATAATGAGCGGTCGTGGAGTAGAGGTGAGTGTCGTCCTTCCGGCCTACAACGAGGAGGCGACCATCGAGAACACGGTCGAGACGACCCTCGCCACACTAAAGGAATTCCTCCCCGCGGGAACCTTCGAAGTCATCGTCGCCGAAGACGGGTGCGAGGACCGCACCCCCGACATCGCCGACCGGATGGCGGCAGAAGACGAGCGGGTCCGCCACTACCACAGCGACGAGCGGTTGGGCCGCGGCGGAGCTTTGAATCGTGCCTTCGAGGCCGCGGACGGCGAGACGCTGGTGTACTTCGACACCGACCTCGCCACCGACATGCGCCACCTCGAAGAACTGGTCGAGAGCGTCCGGTCGGGCGAGTACGACTTCGCCACCGGGTCGCGCTGGATGCCCGGCGAGGAGGCCAGCAGGCCCGCGAAGCGAGACGTCGCCAGCCGGGGGTTCAACGGGCTGACCAGAACCTTCCTCGGGTCGGAACTGCGCGACCACCAGTGTGGGTTCAAGGCCTTCGACCGGACCGCGCTGTTCGACGTGTTGAACGAGGTCGAGGACGAACACTGGTTCTGGGACACCGAAGTTCTCGTGCGCGCACAGCGCCGGGGCTACGACATCAAGGAGTTCGCGGTCGATTGGGAACCGAAGGGCGACTCGAAGGTCGATATCGTCCGGGACGTGTTCGGGATGGGGAGCCAGATCATGCGCTGTTGGTGGGAGTTCACGGTCCAACCGCGCATCACCAAGCGGGTCTCCATCGCGGCGGGCGTCTTCCTGACCGCCGTCGCGGTCATCCTGATGGGTCAGTATCTCCCGCTGAACAAGGTCGTCGCGCAGATGAGTCAGGCCGACCCGATGTTGGTCGGACTCGCCGCGCTCGTGTACGTCGTCTCGTGGCCCCTGCGCGGAAGCCGCTACCGCGACATCCTCGAAGAGTTGGGCTACACCGAGGACGCGAACTTCCTCACGGGGGCGATATTCGTCAGTCAGACTGGCAACCTCGTGTTCCCCGCGCGGGCGGGTGACGCGGTGCGGGCCTACGTCGTGAAGGCCCGCCGGTCGATTCCGTACCCGACCGGCTTCGCCTCGCTGGCGGTCGAGCGCGTCTTCGACCTGCTGACCATCACGATGCTCGCGGGCGTCGTCCTCGTCGGCCTCGCGCTGACCGGCGCGACCGGCGGTCTCGAATCGACCCTGTTCGGGTCCGCGCCCGCGGGAGCCGAGTCGAGCGGCGAGTACGGCGCGGCCGGACAGACCGCTCTCTACGTCGCTGGCGGCGTCGGTCTCGCGGCCATCCTCGCGGTCGGCGTCATCGTCCTGAGCGCCCGGTCGGACCGCAACCTCGTCCGCGGCGTCGTCTCGGGACTGAGCAACGACTCGTACGCCGACTACGTGGCGGGCGTCATCGAGCGGTTCACCGGGGACGTCCAGACCGTCGCGGGCAACCGGAGCGCCTTCCTCACGGTCGGGGCGTCGAGTCTCGCCATCTGGACGCTCGACGTGCTGACGGCGCTGCTCGTGTTGGTCGCGTTCCCGAGCGTCTCGCTCCCGATTCCGCTCCTGCTCGGCGTGTGTTTCTTCGCGGTCAGCGTCGGCAACCTCGCGAAGGTCCTGCCCCTCTCGCCCGGCGGGGTCGGTCTCTACGAGGGAGCCTTCACGCTCCTCGTGGTCGGTTTGACGCCCATCGGCTGGAGCATCGCACTGGGCGCGGCCATCCTCGACCACGCCGTGAAGAACATCGTGACGCTCGTCGGCGGCGTCGCCTCGATGTTCTGGCTGAACGTCTCGCTCACCACGGCGGTCGAGGAGAGCAAGGACGCGCGGGCCGCGGCGGAACCGACCGACGACTGAGTTCGATTCGGACCTCGTTTTCGCGTTCGACGCCGACGAACCGTCGAGCGGTCAGTCGTAGAACTCGGTCACGAACGGGCCGAGCGCGCCCGCGATGGCCTGTTTCAGCGCACCTTCGCGGTCGATGACGTGGCCGGTCAGCGCGCCCGCCGCGCCCTGCTTCTCGGCGACGTTCTCCATGTCCAGCACGTCGTCCATGACCGGGCCTAGCTCCTCGCCGTCGCGGACCCGACCCGCGATGGACTCGGGGAGTCGGAGCCGCGGTCCCGCGCCGTGGCCGACCTCCTCGGCGTCGGTCGCGGCCGCCCACATGATCAGGAAGAGTCCGTCGGTGCCTTCGACTTCGGCGACGCCGCCTTCCAGTCCGACGCCGAGGTCGTAGTCGCCCGCGTCGAGGACGTTGTGCGCGCGGTTCTCCGCTCCGGCGACCGTCTCGCGCTCGCCGACCGGTTGCTCGCTCACTCCCGACTCGACGGCGACGGACTCGACGACCGTGCCGGGGAAATCGGTCAGGGCGGACTCGGCCGCGGCGCGCTTCACGGGGTTGGTGCTTCCGACGCCGACTCGCATGCGTGGGGAGAGACGCCCGCTCGACTTGGTGGTTGCGCTCCGGCGCGCTCGCCCGACATCCACATTTATCAGCAGAGAGAGAGACACCGTCCGGTATGGACACCGGAACCGTCTTCGCCGCGGGGCTCACCGCGGCGCTCGGGGTCGCCTTCGCCGGGGCCGCGCTCCACTCGCGACGACCCGCGAGTCCCGTCCGCGGGTGGTTCGGCGTGGACCCCGACGACGACGCGGCGGTCCGGGCGAACGCCGCCGTCGTCGGGGCGAGTGGGGTCGGACTGGTAGCGCTCGCGGTCGCCGTGGCCGTCGGCGTCTCCGGGCGGGTCGTCGGCACCGCGTCCGTCCTCGCCGGGGGCGGCGCGTGCGCGGCGCTCGGGTGGCTGATTCGCTACCGCGACCGGCGGGACCTCCTGACGACGCCCGGCGTGGACCGCGAGACTGCCGCGCGCCTCGGGGCGGCCGCGATGTGGTGTGGCCTCGTCGTCTCCCCGCTGGCCCCCGCGATTTGGTTCGGCGCGAGCGACGCGCTCGTCGTCGGTCTCACGGTCGGCGGAGCCCTCGGCAGTCTCGTCGCGGTCGGACTCGCGTATCGGTAGCCGGTCGAAGAAGCGAGCGGGGTTCTCGCGAGGCGACTACGCGTCGAACGCGTCGGGGTGAAGCAGAGCCGCGAGACGTTCGACGCCCTCCACGAGGAGCGGACTCGGCTGGTTCAGCAGCGAGTCGTCCACGACGTGGACGTCGTCGCGGGCTATCGCCGAGAGGTCCCAGTCGCGGTCGGTGACGGCCTCGGGGTCCGCGCAGGCCCCGTGGCCGCAGACGTGGATGACGACGTGGTCAGGGTCAGCGGCCTCTACTTCGGTCGCCGACACCTCCCGCGAGCGTTCGCCGGGGTCGAGGAAGGGGTAGCGTCCGCCCGCGAGTTCGACCACTTCGGGCACCCAGTTGCCCGCGACCATCGGCGGTTCGGACCACTCCTCGCAGTAGACCACGGGGCGCTCGCCGGGGTCGTCGTCCGGGACGCGTCGCCGAACGCGGTCGAGACGGCCGCTGGCGTTTTTGGCGAGTTCCTCGCCCTCCTCGGCCATTCCCAGCGCCGCGCCGAGGTCGGCGAACGACTCGACCACCTCCTCCAGCGTGGTCGGCGCGGCGTGGAACACGTCGTAGCCCTTCTCGCGCAGGTCGGCGGTCACGTCGGCCTGTAGGTCGTCGGCGGTCAACACGAGGTCCGGGTCACGGTCGGCGACGGCGTCGTAGTCGGGGTTGAGCCACCCGCCGACTGCCGGGACCTCGGCCTCGCAGTGGTACGTCGCGCCGACGAGGCGGTCGGTCGCACCGAGTGCCCGGAGGGTCTCGGTCGCGCTCGGAGCCAAAGAGACGACTCGGGCCGCAACGCGGTCGGTCTGGACTGCCATCACCGACGCCTTCGAAGCCCGGTAGGTTAAATCGTCCGCCCCCGGACTCGGACCGACGAGACGTGACTTAAATTTTTCCGACGGTCGGGAGAGACCGGCGTCTCGTCGGGGTATGTGTACCGTTCACGATACCCGCCAAATCCAAATCCGAAAATACTAAATACCTTTCGGAAGAAGCGAAGGTCAAGGAATTGAGGCCGGGTTTTTCAGGTTTTCCCTGCCCGGTAGCCCGCGCCATCTCCGTAACGAGGAGTAACAATGTCAGACGTAACTACGCGAGTCAAGCGAACGGAAGCAGAGGAAGAGGTAGAGGAAGAGTCCGAGCAGTCGACCGCCTGCCCCGAGTGTGGTGGCAAGCTCATCTCGGACACCGAGCACGGCGAGACCGTCTGCGAGGAGTGCGGTCTGGTCGTGGACGAGGACCAAGTCGACCGCGGGCCGGAGTGGCGCGCGTTCGACTCCAAGGAGAAAAACGAGAAGTCCCGCGTCGGCGCGCCGACGACCAACACGATGCACGACAAGGGGCTCTCGACCAACATCGACTGGCGGAACAAGGACGCCTACGGGAACTCGCTGGGGTCGCGCCAGCGCGAGAAGATGCAGCGGCTACGCAAGTGGAACGAGCGGTTCCGGACCCGCGACTCCAAAGAGCGCAACCTCAAGCAAGCCCTCGGCGAAATCGACCGGATGGCCTCCGCGCTCGGTCTGCCGAACAACGTCCGGGAGACCGCATCGGTCATCTACCGGCGCGCGCTGGACGAAGACCTCCTGCCCGGCCGCTCCATCGAGGGCGTCTCGACGGCCTGCGTCTACGCCGCCGCGCGACAGGCAGGCGTCCCGCGCAGTCTGGACGAGATCGCCGACGTCTCGCGCGTCGAGAAGAGCGAGGTCGCCCGGACGTACCGCTACGTCGTCCGCGAACTGAATCTAGAGGTCAAGCCCGCCGACCCCGAGAGCTACGTCCCGCGGTTCGCCTCCGGACTCGAACTCTCGGACGAGGCCGAACACCGAGCCCGCGAACTTCTCAAGACCGCGAAGGAGAAGGGCGTCCACAGCGGCAAGTCGCCGGTCGGGCTCGCCGCGGCCGCCGTCTACGCCGCCGCGCTCCTGACCAACGAGAAGACCACGCAGGCGGAAGTCAGCGAGGTCGCAGACATCAGCGAAGTCACCATCCGCAACCGCTACCACGAACTGCTGGAGGCCGAAGAGGCCCCTGCGATGGCCTGATTCGTCGGGCTCGCGCCGTCCGGTCGGTGTGACGGTCCTTCGACCCCGGAGACGTTTCTAGTTACACATCGTTTCGAACCGAAAGAGAATTGTATAGCCCACAGAGACGCCTTACAGAGCGGATGGAGACCGAACATCGGATTCACGTCGGCGACGCCCGCGAGATGACCGCGCTGGGCGACGACTCCGTCGAACTCGTCGTGACCTCGCCGCCGTATCCCATGATAGCGATGTGGGACGACCTGTTCGCGGAGTTGGACGACGAAATCGAACAGTTACTGGCCGACGGCGACGGCGAGGCCGCCTTCGAGGCGATGCACGCCGCGCTGGCCCCGGTCTGGGACGAACTCTCGCGCGTCCTCGTCGAGGGCGGCGTCGCCGCCATCAACGTCGGCGACGCCACCAGAAGCGTCGGCGACGGCTTCCAACTCTACCCGAACCACGCCGAACTCATCACCAGATTCCGCGAGCGGGGCTTCGACCTCCTGCCGGACGTGCTGTGGCGCAAGCCCGTCAACAGCCTCACGAAGTTCATGGGGTCGGGGATGGTGCCGCCCAACGCCTACGCGACGCTGGAACACGAGTACGTCCTCCTCTTTCGGAACGGGGGCGAGCGGCGGTCGTTCGAGACCGGGGCCGAGCGCCGCTACGAGGCCGCCTACTTCTGGGAGGAGCGAAACGACTGGTTCTCGGACCTCTGGACCGACGTGCAGGGCGAAGGGCAGCGACTGGACCACGACGAACTCCGGACGCGTTCGGCCGCGTTCCCCTTCGAGGTTCCCTACCGACTCGTCAACATGTACTCGGTGTACGGCGACACGGTGTTAGACCCCTTCTGGGGCACCGGCACGACCACGCTCGCGGCGATGGTCGCCGGGCGCGACTCGGTGGGCTACGAACTCAGCACGGAGTTCCGGGAGGTGTTCGACGACCGCCGCGAGTTCGCCGCGGGCCAGCAACTCGGCTACGACGCCGAGAACTACGACTTTCAGGTCAAGACCAAGCAGGAGCGGGAGTTACAGTTGTACACGGTCGAGGAGTACCGCCGAGATGGCGACCACTACGTCGTCTCCCATCGGCCGTTCGACGGGTGAGCGGGGTACCGGACCCGATTCGGGGCGTCGGTGACGGCGCGCCGGAACCACGGGTCTCCTCGGGACGGCCCCGGCAATCCCGACAGCAATCCCGTAACGAGTACACGGTGCACAGTACACTTTTCCACCCTCCGACCAACACCCCGATATGAACTTCGAGGAGTTCGTCCTCACGGCCAGCCTCACCGACCTCGACGCCGAACCTCGTGCCCGCGACCACGCCGACGCCGTGGAGTTCCGGATGGACCTCGCCAGCGACCCGCTGGCCGCGCTGGCGGAGTACGACGGCGAGCTACCGGTCCTCGCGACCAACCGCGCGTCGTGGGAGGGCGGCGAGGCCGACGACGACGAGGCTCGGCTCGCCGACCTCGCCGAGGCCGCCGAACTCGCCTGCGTCGGTGCCGTGGACGTTGAGTTGAAGAGCCTCACCGCGGGCGAGGGCGAGCGCGTCGCCGAGCGCGCTCGCCGGACGGGGACCAGCGTCGTCGCGTCGGTCCACGACTTCGAGCGCACGCCGCCGAAACCCGACCTGCGC
>SDGW01000745.1_pt1 | contig 20752 bp, 28 predicted proteins | sample 2873831 | NCBI WGS metagenome assembly SDGW01 (sample SAMN08132700, study PRJNA421101) | hypersaline lake metagenome | isolation source: celular fraction 0.22 microns magnesium sulfate-rich crust from ephemeral... | place: Spain: Penahueca Lagoon, Toledo | collected 2011-07
ATGCTGTATCTCGACATCGCGCTTGCCGGGTGACGGTTCCGTCGTGCTCGCTGCGGTCACGCCGCTCCAGTCGGGCGTATACCCGGCCCGGTTCTGTCACCCAAAATATCTTCACTTCGGCTGTGTCACCGGTACTGTATGGGGCTGCTGACCGTCGGGTATCGGCTTCGCCACCTTCTGTCCGGGGTGGCGGTCGATATCGCACTGTCGGGCGGCTCGGTCTCGGGGCGACTGTGGCCGTCCCCGAGACGGTCGGGACCGTCTCGACGCCGGTGGGCCGCCGTCCAGACCGTGACCTGGGTCCACTCGCTGTCGCTGCTGGTGCCCGGGGCCGCGGGGCTGGCCGGCGGTTTGCCTTCGAACTGGCGCGTGTACGTGCTGTTCTTGCCGGCGGTGCCGTTCGGGCTCGCGGGCACCCTGTTGCTGGTGACCAGTGCGGTCCGGGCACGCCGCGGCCAGCGGGTGCCTCGCAGGGATATCGTCGCCGCAACGCTGCTGCTATCGCTGCTGGTCGTCTACGTCCTGGTGCTCCCGGAGTTCGTCGGACCGCCGCTGTGAGGACGCCGGAGAGAGACAGCTAGCGGTCGTAGGGCCAGTTGGGGTCCCGGTCGAACTCGTCGGGGTCGATGCAGGTGTCGGCCTCCTCGGGCGTGCAGGCGCCGTACTCGCGGAAGTTCTCCCGCGCCGTCGACAGCGAGACGTGGTTGCTGTCGCCGACGTAGTCGATGTCGCCGAACTGCGTCGGGTCGTCGAGCCAGTGACAGACCGGACAGACCTCGTAGGACCCCGGCTGTCCCTCCGGCAGCGTCCGATACCCACAGCACGGACAGTACCCAAGCTCCCGCGCCGCGGGGTTGCCGGGCGTGTCGGTCGACATACGCCGTGGTATGGCCAGTTCGGCGGCCATCTCGCGGGCCTGGTCGGGCGAGAGTGTCACCTTGTCGGCATGGGGCTCGACGTTGTCGACCTGGGTGTTGTCCATCTCCAGTTGCACCGAGACGTGGTCGGGATTTTTCTTCGGCGAGGTCACGTTCAGCACGGCCATCGCCTCCTCCTCGAAGCCGTGGCCCTCGACTTCGCCGTCGAGGAGGTCGAAGGTCGTGTACGCCGTGACCATCATGATTCGGTCTACCATGCCCGTCCGTTCGCTCCTCGGCGTCTAAACGTCTGTGTTCGCGTCGATACTCTCGAAGCCGACGCGGTCGGCGTCAGTCCCGGCCCGGGAAATGGCCGCATCGAGGTCGAACTCGCGGACGACCTCGCCGTCCCGAATCAGCGGTTCCATGAGCGAGTCGGCGTCCTCTGGCCCCTCCTGGCTGGCCAGGCCGATGTGGTGGCCCCCGTCGCTGGTTCGGTACACCGCCTTCCGGCCGGTGAGTTTCCCGCGCTTGGCCGCGGGCTCGCCGTCGACCTCGACGATGTCCAGCGCGAAGTCCAGCGGGTCGGCGTTCGAGACGTAGCTCCCGACCCCGAAGCCGTCGGCCACGTCCCGTAGCTCGCGAAGTTTTGCGGGCCCGAGTCCGCCCGAGCAGAAGATGTCGACGTCCTCGTGGCCGTACGCGTCGAGCGTCCAGCGGACCTCGCGGACGATGTGGCGGAAGTCGCCACGGCGCGACCCCGTCGTGTCGAGGCGGACGCCGGCGAGGTCGTCGATGGCCTCGGCCGCTCTGAGGGCCTCGTCGACCTCGTCGGAGTAGGTATCGACCAGCGCGATTCGCGGGGTCGACTCGGGGACCGCCTCGTCGAAGGCCCGCCACGCGTTCTCCTGCTCGCCGCGGCCGAAACAGATCATGAGCGCGTGGGGCATCGTCCCGCCCGCCTCGCGGCCGATGACGTCGCCGGCCGCCACGTTCGAGAAGCCGTCCATGCCGCCCAGCAGGGCCGACCGCTCGACCATCGCGCCCAGCGACGGGTGGACGTGCCGGGAGCCAAAGGACAGCACCGTCGAGTCCGGGGCCGCACGCCGGGCTTCGAGCGCGCGCGTCGCTATCCCCGTCGGATGTGAGAGGAAGCCGAGCAGGGCGGTTTCCAGCCGGCAGAAATCCCGATAGGGTCCTTCGATACGCATCACGGGGCCGCCGTCGAACAGTGTCCCCCCCGGCAGGGCGTCGGCGTCGAGCTCCCGGCCCTCCAGCAGGGCCGCGGCGTCTTTCAGCCCCGCCAGCAGGTGCCACTCGCCGGTCGGGAACTGGTCGGCCGTCACCTCCGCGACCACGTCGGGGTTTTGCCCGGCGTGGTCCAGCGCCTCTACCGTCCGGTCGAAGTACGCGTCGGTCGCCCGCCCCGACTTGATGGCCTCGGACGAGATGATGTCGAACGTCTCGGTCATTACCCGGGCTTCGGGCGGCGGCGGAAAAAACGGGCCGGTCGGCGTCGGCGCCGCCGACCGTCGGGCAAGACGCCCACTGGCGGAAAATTTTCCCGAACACGCACCCATGTTAAAGATATGTGGAGTCCGCCGCGCGTGTTCGGACTCATCGTCGGACTGACGCTGCTGGTCTCCGGCGGCGTGCTGGCCGCGAGCCAGTACCACCACATCAGCGGGTACGAGTCGACGACGGCCACGGTGGAGCGCGCCCAGGTCGAGGTCGTCGCCGTCGACGCGGCGTACGCGCCGGACGTCACGTACACCTACACAGTCGACGGGAAGCGTTACACCGGCGACAACGTCGCCGCCGGGACGGGCATCGTCACGGGCAACCGCGAGAAACTCGAGTCCGTCCTCGCGTCGTCGGCCGGGACGACGACGGTGTACTACGACCCCGCAAACCCCGGCAACGCCCACCTGCTCCCGCGCTACAACTTCTTCCCGGGTGGGGTGCTCCTGGTCGTTGGCCTGTTTGTCCTGACGGACACGCTCACGCCGAAGCTGCGGTTCGTCCGCACGCTCAGCTCCCTGTTTCCCATCGACCTGCTCGAACGGATGCCCGGCGTCGAGCCACGGACGGTCGCCCACGCGCCCGACGAACCGACCGCCATACTGGAGAACCAACAGCGCTGGAGCGGCGGCGGAGAGGCGCCCGTCCGGGGCGGTGCCGTCCCCGCCGTCTGGTTCCTCTGTTATCTCCTGATGGCCGACATCGCCATCGGCTACTTCTGGCTCTCTGGCTGGCCCTACGACCTCTGGGGCGTCCTGACGCCCCTCGTCGTCGTCGCCGGTGTCATGCGGCTTGGCTTTGCGACCCTGCTGGACTAGGGGGCGCTATCGAACTCCTCGTCATCAGCCGTGCAGCGGTGAAACGAAGGGCGGTAGCGGTCGTGCGAACGAGACGCACTGTCGGAAAATTTTCCACGACAGGCGCGTACGTTGGCATATGCCGAGTCAGCCGCGCGTCCTCGGTCTCGTGGTCGCGCTGACGCTGCTGGTCTCCGGCGGCGTGCTGGCTACGGGCCAGTACTACCAACTCAGCGGGTACGAGTCGACGACGGCCACGATGGAGCGAGCGCAGGTCCAACCGCAGTACACCGACGGGTTCGGCCCGAGCCAGACCAACGCCACCGCCGACCAGGGGGCCCAGCAGCCCGAATTCGGTCTCAGGAACGTGGTATACAGGCCGAACGTCACGTACAGCTACACCGTCGACGGCGAGCGGTACACCGGCGAGAACGTCGCCCTCGGGACGGACGTCGTCACCGACAACCGGTCTGACGCAGCCGCGCTCCTCCCCGCGCGCCAGGCTGGGGCGACGACGACCGTCTACTACGACCCCGCAGACCCCGACGACGCCCACCTGCTGCATCGCTATCGCTTCTTCCCCGGTGGACTCCTGCTGGTCGCCGGACTGCTCGTGTTGACGGACACGCTCACGCCGAACCTCCGCTTCGTCCGCTTTCTCACCGGCAAGATTCCCTTCGCGACGCTCGAACGGGTACCCGGCGTCGAGCGGACGGCCCTCTCCGAGTTCTCGGACGACCCGACCGCCGTTCTCGACAGCCTGGACCGGTGGGAGCGGACGGAGCCGTCGCCGATTCGGGCCGGCGCTAGCCCCGCCGTCTGGATGCTTTGCTATCTGTTTATCGCCGACCTCGCTATCGTCTACTTCGCGCTGTCGAGTCGCCCCTACGACCTCTGGGCCATGGTCCCATTTTTCGCCGTTGCCACGGGCGTCATGCGACTGGGGTTCCGTCGTCTGGACCCGTAGCTCGTCCTGTTACCACCGAGCGTATCAGCCGCCAGCGCGGTGGATGCCGTCCAAATCGTCGACCGTCGGGCCGTTGACGATGCGGACCGTCCGGCCGTCGCGGACGATGCGGAAGGCGTCGGCGAAGGGGCCCTCTGGGACGACGTAGACGTGATTGCGGGGGTTGCGGGCGTCGTGTGTCTCGGTCAGGGCGTCACGATAGGCGGCCGCGAACTCGACGGCGTCGCCCTCGGTGTCCCAGCGGCTCTCCCAGACGTAGCCGCCGCCACCGGAGCCGTTCCGGTAGGGCACGACAGTGTCGCCGGCCCACCCCTCCGAGGGCTGGCTCACGTAGCTGTAGCGCTCGGCATCGGTCTGGTCGTTGTGGTACATCGCCGCGAAGATGGAGGCTTCCCCGACCGTGTCGCCGACCGGGTCGTGGTCGAATCGGCCCCACTCGCCGTTCGAGCGGTCGGCGACTGTCACCGAGACGGGCGTCTCTTCGGTGTAGCGCTCGGGGTGGATGATCTGCTCGGAACTCGCGGCGTAGTCCTCGTGGAGCGCGTCGACGGCGTCCCAGCCGCCCTCGTCGTAGATACTGTCGATAAAGGCCGGCCCGCTGACGTAGGGCTGGATGATGACGGTGAACACGCCGGGGTTCGACCGGCTGCCGCCACTCCCGCCACCACCGCCGCGCTCGGGCCGCTCGATACAGCTCCAGCGGCGCTCACACCGCGCCTCGTAGGTGTTCTGGATGTAGTTTGCCTCCCCCTCGACGACGCCGTTTCTGGCCAGCTGCGTGTCCTGTGTCTCGGGCCTGGTGCCGAGGCCGAACTGCTGGTCCTGGAGCGCGTGGACGAGTTCGTGGGCCAGGGTCCCTCTATCGACGACCGGCGTCTCGCTCTCGCTGACGATGACGATTCGGTCCCGGCTCGGCGAGTAGTACCCCAGCACCGAGTCGCTGCGCGTGTCGCTGATGGCCTCGCTGCTCCCCGAGTTCTCCCCGACGAGCAACAGCGCCTCCCACACCTGGTCGTTCCAGGGGTCGCCGCCGGCGGCGCCGCCCCCACGGGCGCCCGACCGGTTGCGGTACTCGGCCCGCGAGATGACCTCGACGGGGACAGTGGACTCGAACTCCCGGTCGCGGATGCGCTCGATGCGAGCCATCGTCCGGGCCGTGACGGCTTCCAGTTCGCTCTCGTTGAGCCCGTCCTCGGTGGTCACGTCGACCGGGTCGTCGTACCAGTAGCCGTTCTCCCAGCCGATGGCGTCCCCGCCGCGTGGCTCTTCGGGGTGGCCCCAGAACGGAACCGAACAGCCCGCGAGCGCGAGCGCCAGGGCGAGACCGAGCGCGAGGGCCGCTCGCCTACGCATCGTACAGCTCGGTCAGCTCTGCCTCTGTGGGCGCGTTGACTACGGTGACGGTGTCGCCCTCGACGTGGACGGCAATGGCGTCGCCGAACGGACTCTCCTCGGCGATGACCCAGTTTCCGTCGGCGGTGCGCTCGCCGCCCCAGTGCCGGACGACCCGCTCCCACGACGTCGCGAACTGCTCGGCCGCCGCGTCGTCACTCCAGGCCGTTCGCCAGACGTAGCCCGTCTCACCGTCGTTCGTGTAGACCTGCATCCGACCGCCGTCCCAGCCGCTCGTCCCCGGGAGGTCGTAGTTGTACGGGTCCGTGCGGTCGAGTTGATTGCCGTCGTAGTTGACTATCTGGACCGGCTGGACCACCGACGACTGGTTGTAGTCGTCGTAGAGCGTGTAGGCCATCGCTGCGGCGATGCCCGACGGGCCGACGGTGGCGTAGTCGGGCCGGTCGCGGTCGGCCGACGGCCGCACCCGCTCCCAGTCGTCACTCGGCGGTGCCGGGAGCGTCACCTCGCGGGGCTCCCACTCGGGGTAGTCGGTCGGCGTGGTGACCTCACGGGCCCCCTCGGGGATGTCGTCGTAGGCGTCGTCCACCGCAGGCCACCCACCGCGGTCGCGGAGGTCGGCGACGAACGAGGTCCCGTCGCTGTAGGGGAAATATAGCATAAAGAAGACGCCGCGATGCAGGTCACTGCTCCCACTACTTGCGCCCGACCGGTCGACGGTGACACACGACCAGCTCGACCCGCAGCGGTCGTCGTAGGCCGTCTCGACGGTGCGGGCGTCCCCCTCGATGAGCGCGTTACGACCCTGGATGGCATCTCGGGTGCTGGCGTTGCCGTCGATGCCGAACTGCTGGTCCTGGAGGGCGTGGACGAGCTCGTGTGAGAGTGTTCCCTCGCCGATGCGGGGCGTCTCGGAGTTCGTGACGATGACGATTTCGTCCAGCGAGGGACTGTAGTACCCCTGGACGCTGTCGCCGAGCGTGCGCTCCTGGGTCTCGACGGAGCTTTCGCCCTCGCCGATGAGGAACAGCGCCTCGAACTTCGCGTTGTCGAAGGTCCGAAGCGCGTCGCCGTAGCTACCGTTGCCGCTCTGGTTCCGATACTCGGCCCGCGAGACGGTGGTGACGGGCACGTCCTCCTCGAACTCCAGCCCGCGGACGTGCTCGACGCGGGCCATCGACCGGTTGACGACGGCCGACAGCTCGGTGTCGTTGAGCCCGTCGCTGTTGTCCACGTCGAGCGACTCGTTGTGCCAGTAGCCGTTCTCCCAGCCGAGCCGGTCGCTCTCGGGGTCCGGGCGGACGGTCGACGAGCCGTCCGAGGGCCCGCTTTCGGTCCGCAGCTCCAGTACTGTGGAGTTCGTCGGCCCCTCGGTCCCGTTCTCGGTCACAGTCAGTGTCTCGTCTGTCCCGGTCGGTGTCCCCTCGTCCGCCCCGATACCCAGCCCCTGACAACCGGCAAACAGGAGCAACACGGCACAGCAGACGGCCCCAAACTCACGTCGCATTAGCGAATCCTCGGGGGGCACGGGCAAAAGTTACACGCCCGAAGCTTACGTAGGGGCCCCGACCGAATGGGCGCGTATGCAACTGGACCCAGAGCAGACAGCTCTCGTGGTCGTCGACATGCAGAACGGCTTCTGTCACCCCGAGGGGAGCCTCTACGCACCGGACAGCGAAGCTGCCATCGAGCCCGTCGCGGGGCTGGTCGAGCGGGCCCGAGACGCCGGCGCGAGCGTCGTCTTCACCCGCGACGTCCACCCGCCCGAGCAGTTCGAGGACGCCCACTACTACGACGAGTTCGACCGCTGGGGCGAGCACGTCCTCGAGGGCTCCTGGGAGGCACAAGTCGTCGAGGACGGGGTGGCTCGACGCCCACGGTATCAAGGACCTCGTCGTCTGTGGGACGCTCGCGAACGTCTGCGTGCTCCACACTGCCTCTAGCGCCGGCCTGCGGGACTACCGCCCCATTCTCGCCGAGGACGCCATCGGCTTCATCGAGGAGAGCCACCGCGAGTACGCCGTCGACCACGCCGACTGGCTCTTCGGCGAGGTCGCCGAGCGCGCCGATATCGCGTTCGCCTGAGCCGCTCGCTCACGTCTGAGGGTTGCTGACGGTCACCTCGACTCGCTCGCCAACTGCCAAATCTACCCCCTCGCCCACCAGCTTCACGCCGGCGTCGTCGCGCGAACAGAACAGTGCCACGCCGGTGACGGGCCCGCCGTTGGCAAGCACCGTGATGTCGTCCCAGGCGACGGTGCGCCCGTCGGCGACGCCGACGCGCTGGCCGGCCAGGTGTGCCGTCCCGTCCTCGCCCCCGAGCGTGCCGCCCCAGTCGTAGTGGGGGAGGCCGCCGTCGAGGACGCCGGCCCCGCCAGCTGCCAGCCCGACGAACCGCTCGCCCGGCGCGGGATGTGTGGGGCTGTCCAGGCGCGCCCAGCTCTCGCCGGTCTCGACGACGGTGCCCGTGCCGTCCCACGCCAACGGCTCCACGTCGACGTCAACCTCGACCGGTAGCGACCCCGCCGCACGGTAGGGGTTCGCGTCCGTGGCCCTGAATCCCAGATGAATGTGGTTGGGGACCCAGGGCGCGAAAAAGCCCGCCCGGACGAGTTCGCCCAGGTCGTCGCCCACGGCGACGCGGTCCCCGGCCTCGACCCCCGGGTTCACGTGGAGCAGACGAGCGACGTGGTCGCCGGTGTCGACCAGAATCAGGTAATCGTGCTCGGCGGCGTAGGCTTTCGGCGGCGCCCGCACCGTCTTCGTGTCGACTACCTCGCCGGCGACCGGCGACGGCGCTCGCGACCCTTCGGGGTAGAGGTCGATGGCGCACCCTTCGTCGTGGGCGTCGAAGGGCGAGTTGTACAGCGAGAACCGGTAGTACTGCTGGAGGACCTGCTCCGGGACGGTGACGGCCATTGCCCCCGGTTAGGAACGGGCCAGTATGTGCCTGTCGTCCGGGGGTTCATGCGTGATGGCGGGGCCAGGGCCGCGTATGGTCTGAGAGCTACCGCGACGAGTTCCGCGGGAGCGCGACACAGTCCGTCGCGACGCGCCGTGTCGCCTGTTCGCTATCGACGTGAGTGTTTAGTCCGCCTACCGCATACACCGGCTATGCGACTCCTGCGGGGCCGGGCGAGCGACCACGAGCGCGATTACGACCGCACTCGCGAGCTGGTCGCCCGCGTCGCCGACGACGGCGAACCCGCGCTCCGAGTCTGGCGCCCCCACCGGCAGGTCGCCTTCGGTCGCCGGGACCGACGCGCCGAGGGGTACGACCGGGCCCGCGTGGCGGCCACGGAGCGGGGCTACGGCGTCCTCGAACGCGCGGTCGGCGGTCGCGCCGTCGCCTACACCGGCCGGACCGTCGCGTTCGCGCTGGCCGAGCCCACCGCCGACGGACGCGAGGGCATCGGTGACCGGTACGACCGCGTGAGCGGGGCGGTCAAGCGCGCACTCACAGCTGTGGGCGTCGACGCCAGCGAGGGCGAACCGGCCGACTCGTTCTGTCCCGGCGCCCACTCGCTGCAGGCCGACGGCAAGCTCGTCGGCATCGCCCAGCGCGTCCGGCAGGACGTGGCGCTTTCGGCCGGTGTCGTCGTCGTCAGGGACCACGACGCTATCGCGGCGGTGCTCGCGCCCGTCTACGCGGCGCTCGACGTCCCGTTCGCCCCTGGTTCCGTGGGGAGTGTGGCCCGGGCTGGCGGGGACACGACCGGCGTGGTCGACGCCTTGGTGACCCAACTCGCCGGCTCCCGACCCGTCACCGCCCGCGACAGTATCCGAGACACTTAGGGGCTCGCCCGGTCCAGGGTGGGTATGCTCATCCGCAACGCCACACTCGCGGACGGTCGACAGCGGGACGTCCGGGTGCGCGGCGAGACCATCGCCGAGGTGGGTCGGGGTCTCTCGGACGATGACCAAGGCACCATCGACGTCTCGGGCAAACGGCTGTTCCCGGGGATGATAGACGCCCACGTCCACTTCCGCCAGCCCGGCTACCCCCACAAGGAGACGTGGGAGACGGGCTCCCGCGCCGCGGCCGCCGGCGGCGTGACCAGCGTGGTCGACCAGCCAAACACCGACCCGCCGACTGTCGACGGCGCCGCCTTCGACGACAAGGCAGAGTTCGCGGCCGACTCGATAATCGACTGGGGCATCAACGGCGGCGTCACGGCCGACTGGGACCCCGAGAGCCTCTTTTCCCGGCGGCTGTTCGCGCTGGGCGAGGTGTTCCTGGCCGATTCGACGGGCGATATGGGTATCGAGCGCGAGCTGTTCGAGCAGGCCCTGGCCGCGGCGACCGACGCCGGCGTCACGGTGACGGTCCACGCCGAGGACGCCGACTACTTCAACGACGACGCGACGGTCCGGGACGACGCCGACGCCTGGAGCGCCTACCGGACCGCCGAAGCCGAGGAACGGGCCGTCCGGCGGGCCTGCGACGCCGCCCGCGAGGTCGGCACCCGCATCCACATCGCCCACACATCGACGCCGGAGGGCATCGACGTCGCCGCCGACGCGGGGATGACGACGGAGGTCACCCCACACCACCTCCTGCTCTCCCGGCGCGATTTGCGCGAGCTCGACACGTACGGCCGGATGAACCCGCCGCTGCGCCGCGAGAAGCGCCGGCGCGAGGTCTACGACCGGGTCGTCGACGGCACCGTCGACATGATTGCGACCGACCACGCGCCCCACACCGTCGAAGAGAAGGATGCCAGCATCTGGGACGCCCCGTCCGGCGTTCCGGGCGTCGAGACGGCGCTCCCGCTCCTGCTCGCGGAGGCCGCCGACCCCGACACCGACCTGGGCTACGAACGGGTGCGGGACCTGACGGCGGCCAACCCCGCGCGGGTGTTCAATATCCCCCAGAAGGGCGCCATCGAGCCCGGCAAGGACGCCGACCTCGTGCTGGTCGACACCACCGAGACGACCGAGATTCGGGCCGACGAGCGCCACACCGACTGCGGCTGGACCCCCTTCGAGGGGTTCGACGCCGTCTTCCCCGAGTGGACGATGGTTCGGGGGACCACTGTCTTCGAGCGCGATTCTGACGAGGATATCTTCTACGACCACGCGGGCCAGAACGTCCGCGACGCCGACGGCGAACTGGTGGAGTAGCCAAACTGTGCATCAATGATGCACGACCCCGCCGCGTTCATACCCGATACTGACCCAACTCCGGTATGGTTCGCTGTATCAACTGCGACAAGGAGTACGAGCACGAACACGAACTCGACCACGAGGAAGTCGACGAAATCGAGCTGGTCGAACAGGACGACGGCCCGCCCCGGATGCAGATAGGCGTCGACTCCCACGACGTCTGGCGCTGCAAGGGGTGTGGCAAAGTGCTCGGCGTCCGCTAGGGCTGCTCCGCCTCGACCGTCTCCTCCGGCCCCTCGTCTTTTTCGAGCCGGTAGGCCGGGACTGGCAGAAAGAAGCCGTAGACGGTCCGGTAGACGACGACCCCGGCGCCACCGCCGGTCAGCGCCGCCGCGCTGACGACCGCGGCCGGGGCCGCCAGCACGAGGGCGCAGCCGACGCCGACGGCGACAGTCACGAGGAAGGCCGCGACGGACGCCACCTCGGGGTAGACCCCGGGAACCACGTCGTGTTCCGCGAGGTACACCGAGACGGCGATGCAGGCGGCGATGGTCACCCCGACCACCGGCACCGCCCGGACGGCCTCGCTCCCGCCGCTGAACAGTCCGGTGCCGAGCATGATGGCCGCCAGGAACAGGTCCGACTTCAGGACCGAGAGGGCCTCACTTCTCATCGACACCGAACTCGTGGCCACACTCGGGGCAACACACCTCGTCGTGGCGCAGCGCCGCCGAGTGTTCGCGCACTTCGCGCATCACCGTCGAGATGCGGTCCTCGGCTTCCATCTCCTCCTCGACGGCGAGGTCGACCCCCTCGACCTCCAGGAGGAACTTCGCGACCTCCGTCGACTCGTACATCACGTCGTCTAACTCCTCGGCGGTGAAGAAATCCGACATCGCGCCATAGAGGAAAGTCGCCCCGGCCTTGCGGACCTTCTCCTCGAAGGAGGCCCGGGCCTGGTTGACCGCCTGGGGCGTGTAGGTGTCGGTCATGAACGGGACCAGTTCGGGGAGGTTCTCGCCGATTTTGGTCATTTCGACGCCGGTCTCGGTCCGGAAGTCCGCACAGAGGCGGGCGATGGCCCACTCGCGGGCAGTGATGTAGGTCCGCTCGCGCAGGAACTCGTTGGCGCGGTCGTAGGTCCCGCTCTCTATTTTGGTAAAGCGTTCGTACTTCCGGACGTCCTCGGGGACGGCGGCCGCGTCCGACCCGTCCGGGGAGGGTGACTGTGGCTCGTCGGGCTCGCTCTCCTCGCCCGCGTCGTCGGGCTCGTGGGGCGAGACGACCCGTGTCGGCTCCTCGTCTTCCGGCGGCGGTGTCATGGCTGTCCGTGTGTGCCCCCGGCGAAAAAGCGTATCGCCCCACTCCGTCGCCTGGCTTCCTCGTCCGGCCGAGACTCCGGGTAACGTGTTGCACAGCCTGCAGGACGTGCCACAGGGATTTTTGACAGATGACGGGAATGGCCCTACATGGACATTCTGCTCGGTGTTGGTGGGAGTGAGCTGTCGTACCACGCACTGGAGGAGACCGTCGAACGCGCACAGGCAACCGGTGACGAACTGACCGTCGCAATCTTCCACAACGAGGAGGTGAGCGAGGACGCCGAGGAGATACAGAAGCGTGTCGAGGCCACGCTCGCAGAGGCCGACTTCGACGCGACGATACGCCGACTGGAGGGCGACTCGCCCGGGAGCGAACTCGTCTCGGTGGCCGAGAGCGACGGGTTCGACCGCATCGTCCTGGGCGGCGGCGAACGGTCGACGCTCGGCAAGATACAGCTCGGCGCTATCGTCGAGTTCGTGCTGTTGAACTCCCAGACCCCGGTGACGCTCATCCGATGACGCGCGACTACCCGGACGAACCGGCCGACAGGTTTCCGCGACCGCCCCGGACCGTCACGGACCGCGAGGGCCGCGAGGTGGAGCTACTGGCGGCCGACGCCAGCGACCACGAGAGCGTCCTCGAGATGTATCTCTCCTTCGACCCGGCCGACCGGGCCCAGGGTATCCCGCCGGCCCGGGAGGAGGCCATCGAGGACTGGCTCGACACCATCCTCGGCGAGGACACGCTGAACGTCGTCGCGGTCCACGAGGGCAGCGTCGTCGGCCACGCGACGCTGGTGCCGGACCGCCACGGCGAGCACGAACTCGCTATCTTCGTCCTCCAGCCGTTCCAGGGGGCCGGTATCGGCACTAACCTCGTCGAGACGCTGCTGGGGCTGGCCCAGTCGCGGGGGCTGGAGAAGGTGTGGCTGACCGTCGAGCGGTGGAACGACCCCGCGGTCGCGCTGTACAGGAAAGTCGGGTTCGAGACGACCGAGGCCGAGAGCTTCGAGATAGAGATGAGTATCCGGCTCTAGACCGACAGCACCGGCTGGCTGGCGTATTCGAGCACGTAAATCGCGGCCCGCCCGACGGCGTCGTCGCTGTTTGCGGCCCGCGGGATGACCAGGAAGTCCGCCTCGATGTCTTCGGCCACGTCGAGGACGACGCTGCCGGGGTTTTGCATCAGCCGTGTCTGTGAGAACGCCGTCGCCGTCGAGGTGTCGAGCGTGACGTCGTGGCCCAGTTCGTGCGAGCGGTCCCGGACTCGCTGGCTGAACGCCCGGTGGTCCTGTGCGACCGACTCGGCGTCGACGGTCCCCTTGTCGATGTCACGCCGGAGCCGTTCGTCCAGCACGAACAGGAGGTGGAGACCGGCGTCGTACCGCTCGGCGATAGCGGTCGCGTACTCCGCGGCTTGCTCGGACCGGTCGCTCCCGTCGACCGGGACGAGCACGAGGTCGATGTCCATCACAACAGTCTGTGACCGGGCCGGTCAAAAAGCCACCGAGGCGTCGGTCGGTGACACGTCGCCGCTCTGGCCCGAAACCTGTGGATTCACAAGAATTTTCTCCCACCTTGCCCTCCCTCCGGATATGGATCCGACCCGTCTCCAGCGACTCGCTGGTGTGTTCTGTGCGCTCGGCTTCGGTGTCTGGCTCGTTTTCCGTTCCGGTGACCCCATCGAAGCGGTTCTCTGGCGGGACGCACTGTGGATTGTCGCGGTCGCGCTGGGCGCCTACGGTGCCGGAATTCGACGCGGCCGGGGCCTGCCGACGGAGTGACCGAGGGCCGTTCGGAGGTCGTGTTTAGTTGAGCGGGTCAGAGTTCGAACAGCCAGAAAGCCCCGGCTGGCTCCGGTCGAGGGCCTCGCTGTCGTTCGAAAGACGGCGCAGCCGTCTTTCGTGATGACGAGAGAGCTCTGCTCTCTCGAACCACGGTCCTCACTACGTTGCGGTCCTTACTTCGGCCGTCTTCCCGGAGCCAGCCGCCCCTTTCACCCCCGCCCGTAGCCGGTTGGCCAGTCGGCATGGGTGGGGCTTTCTGGCTCTCAGAGCTATTTCCTGCTAAAGTAAACGCTACTGTTCGGACAAGGGACGCCTTTTTGCCGGTCGCCCGCACAGAGTGGCGTATGTTCGATACGGTGGTCATCGCGACGGACGGCTCGGGGAGCGCACAGCGGGCCGTCGAAGCCGCGCTCGACCTCGCGGGGAAGTTCGACGCGACCGTCCACGCGCTGTACGTCGTCGACGAGGGCGAAGTCGAGTCCACGCCCGACGACGTCCGCGACGTGCTGGAACGGGCACTCGCGACGACCGGTGGCCGTGCACTCTCCTTCGTCCGGGAGGCGGCGACGAGCGACGGCGAGACCGACGCCGACGTGGTGACCGCGGTCCGCGAGGGCGAGCCAGCCGCGGAGATACAGGCCTACGCCGAGGACATGGACGCCGACCTCATCGCGACCGGGACCCGGGGTCGCCACGGCGAGCACGCGTTCCTCCTGGGAAGCGTCGCCGAGCAAGTTGTCCGCCACGCCCCGATGCCGGTGCTGTCGGTCCGCCAGCTTGAGGGCGAGGCCAACCCCGAACGCGAGAAGGTCTGAGCTCGGCCCGGACAGTGATACGGGACCGCCGGGTTCATTGCCGCTGACTGGCAGGTGTGGACATGGACGACTGGCTCATTGACGACGACCGTCTCTCTATCGGCCGCAAATCAGTACTGCCCGGTGAGGGCTTTTTCTACCCGGATTCGTTCGAAGAAGAGAAGCGCGAAGCCGAGGCCGCCGAGACGCTCGCCGACGCCGGCGTCGTGGTCATCGCTGACCCGGACGCCGACGGGCTCGCCTGTACGGCCCTGGTTCGGGAGGCCCACGGCGAGGGCGCCTTACTTCCGGCCGGCCCGCACAACCTCCAGGAAGCACTGGCCTGGGCCGCCGACTATGCCGAGCGCGACGCGACCGTCTACGTCTGTGACCTCTGTCCCGACAGCGAGGAGGACCTGGGCGCGCTCTCCGACCTCGTCGCCCGGGTCGAGCACGTCGCGTGGTTCGACCACCACCAGTGGGACGACGCCCTCGGCGATATCGTAGACGGCGCGGGTGTCGAGCGTACCGTGGGCGACTCCGAGGAGGTCTGTACGGCCGACGTGGCCCTCGAACAGCTCGACTACGACTTCGCCGACCAGTGGGCCGAACTCGCCGCGGTGACGCGTGACCACGACCTCTGGATTCGCGACGACGAGCGCAGCGACGACCTCGCGGACTTCTCCTACTGGGCCGAACCCGAGGAGTATATCGAGGCCGTCGCCGAACACGGCCCGGACCTCTCGACGGAGGTTCACGATTTCCTCGCGGAGAAGCGCGTCGAGAAGGAGGCACTCATCGAGAAGGCCGTCGAGCGGGCCGAACTGCGCGACGTCGGCGAGTGGACCGTCGGCGTCACCTACGGCCGCTGTTCGCAAAACGAGGTCGCGGAGGCGCTGCGCGAGCGGGGCGCCGACGCCGCCGTCATCGTCAAACCCGCCGGCTCGGCCTCGATTCGGGGCACCGAGAACTTCGAGCGCGCCCACGAGGTCGCCCGGCAGGTCAACGGCGGCGGCCACCCGAAAGCGGCGGGCTGTAAACCCGACATCTACGACGATATGATGGACTACGCCCACCACTGGACCACCCAGGGCGCGGTTGCGAAACAGGCCATCGTCGACGCGTTCAAGCGACTTCCTGCCGAAGAAGCGGAAGGCGCCGACACTGAGCGGTAGGGTGGGGGCTGTCCACTACCGGTCGTTCGCTCCGCTCACGACCGGCCTTTTTCGCCCACCTTTTTCGCCCACCTTTTTCCCGTTCGGGTGGCCTTCGGCCACCACTCACGGCAAAAACGTGGACTCGGACGACACAGGGTGCAGTTGCCAAGCAGGCCATCGTGGACGCGTTCAAGCGGCTGCCCGAAGAAGCGGTCGAATAATACTGCGAGCGGTCCAGCAACGCCCAGCGCCAGGAGCGACACCACAGCAAAGTACTACCCCGTCGAACGCTACCGTATGCCACTCGCGGGCTGGCGGTCTCGGCCGGTATCATGCTCATCGGCGCTGGCGTCTTCATCGTCGGCTATCCGGAGCAGCTGGCCGACCTGTGGGTGAGCGACGGCGACTCCGAGGCCCGGCCCGCCGGCATCACGGCCCGTCGGTGGGTCCAGCTCCGCGGGGGGTTCGCCGCCGCAATCGGTGCCGTCCTCATCGTCGTCGGGTTCGCGTCGATGTTCTGAGCCGACGGCTGTTGTTCCGCGTTCCTAGGCCTCGACGACCCACTTATCGGAGTACCGTTCCCCGCAGGCACAGACCGCGTAGGCGTGGATAACGTCCCCCTCGGCATACAAGCCGCCGACCTCCTCGTTCTGTTCCTCGGCGAACGCGAAGACGAACTTCGTCGTGTGGTTCTCCTCGGGCTCTGCCTCGGCGACGGGGCAGTTGGCGTCGGTGCAGTCGTCGTGGACGTCGCCCTCGGTCTTCATGGCCTCCTGGGCCAGTCCCATCGGGTCGATACCGGTCGCCGACTGGAACGCGTCACGACCGTTGTCGCCAGGTAAGACCAGCACCAGCCCGTCGTCGACCGGGTCGGCGTAGTCGGACAGCGCGTCGGGGTTCGAGACGGCGTCCTCGTGGAGGAAAAAGAGCACGTCGTCGGGTCGCTCGCCCGCCAGGAACTCGGCGTGGTTGCTCATACGGGAGAGAGTCGGCCACCGCCCAAAAGTCACCCGCTCTGGCCGCCCCCACAGTTTTGCCCCGACCGCCGGTACGACCGGGTATGTCCGAACTCGGCGACTACGTCACGGATATCGTCCACGAACCGACCCAGACCGACGGCGATGGATTCGACCTCACCGTCGCCGAGGTGTACGAGATCGTCGCGCCCGGTCGCATCGATTTCGGCGGCGGCGAACTCGAACCGGCCGAGACGGTGCCACACAGCAGCGAGAAACGCGACCCCGACGACGACTACGAGTGGTGGTCGCTGAGCGCGGGCCAGTATCTCCTCGAACTCAACGAGTCACTGACGGGCGAGGCGACGGTCACCGTCCAGCCCCGGACCGAACTGCTCGAACGCGGGGCGACCCATCCGACGCTGCACGTCGATTCGCTGCCGAAAATTCCGCTCTCGGTCGGGGGCGCGGGACTGAGACTGAAAGAGAACGCTCGCGTGAGTACTATCGTCGCCCCAGACACGTAGGCGACGAGCGTACGGGCGACATCCCAGTCGTCGCCCGGGTCGTAGTGATTATCGTAGATTATTCCCGGATAGCGCCGACCCTGGGGTCGGCGCACCCCGGTAACTCGCTACGAGAATCACTATCAGTCGTCGGCGGGCGCGAAGCTGTCCGAGGACGCGCTCGTGGCCTCGACCGAAGCCGGCCGGAAGCTGTCGGCGGCACGGGAGAGTGACTCGGAGGCGTCCCGCTGGTGTTCGCCCCACCGCTCCGTCGACAGCTGGAGGTCGTCGACGGCGCGGTTCAGGTCCCGGACGCTCCGGCTCAGTCCGTCGGCGGAGTTCGAGAGGGTCGTCAGTGAGGCTCCGAGGGTTTCGCGGTCGGCGTCGGTAGTGCGCTTCATTGTAATACTTACTCTAGCCTACAGTGAAGAGTGGGGAGTACCTAACTAGTGAGTGTAAATGATTGCAGACTAACATTTTATATCATGGTTTACTCTGGTTCGGCGCTACCACGGACGGTTCGATGCGTTTTTGACGCGCGATAGACTGGACTGACGTATGGCTGAATTCACGGTCGCCGTCTCCGATCCGGAGAGCGGCCACACGTATCAGGTCGAGGTCGACGAACAGGACGCGAACCGCTTTATCGGTCGCGAGCTCGGCGACGAGGTCGACGGCGGCGCCGTCGGTCTCGACGGGTACACGCTCGAACTGACCGGGGGCTCCGACACGGCGGGCCGACCGATGCGCCCGGACGTCCGCGGCACCGCCACCAAGTCCATCATGTCCGACGGCGGTATCGGCTTCGAGCCGACCACCGACGGCGAGCGCAAACGCATCACCATCCGCGGCCGTGAGGTCAGCGACGACACCCGCCAGATTAACGCGAAAATCGTCGGGCGCGGCAGCGACGACGTCGACGAGCTGCTCGGCGCCGACGAGTGAGCGGGACCGCTGTAGCCCGGTCCAGTAACGCGGCGACCGTCGGGTCGGCCCGTCCCGGCACGCTGGCGCGCGTCCGCCGATGAGCGAACGCGTCCCCAGTGACCACGACGCGGTCGACACCCATCGCGTCTCCCTCGAGGCCGTCGGCCGCACTGGCCGCCCGCGCGTCGAGCTCCCCGACGCTGTCGGCCTGGCGGACGGCGACGTCGTCACGCTCGCACTCGACGGCGACGACTACGAGGCCCGCGTCGAGACCAGCATCGACGGCGCCCTCGTCGTCACGCACGTCACCGACAACCGCCGCCTGGCCCGCGAGCGCGACGGCGAGAACCGACTCGCCGAGTGGGTCGCCGACGCCACGGTCTCGGTCGGCGGCTCGGCCCACTTCGACGTCGTCACCGAGGGCCACCAGTACGGCCTGCGTACCCCCGGCAAACGCGTCGTCTACACCGCGACCGAGGCCCCGGACTCGTCGCTGTCGGACATCGCGAGCGACCTCGACGGCTGAGACGGACTGTCGTGGGCCCGAAACTGCCGGCACCGATACACAGCGACCGCTCGGCCGATACTGACTTGTCCCGGCGCCAGGGCCGCTCCGTGCACCGGTCGACTCCGGTTTTTCGAGATGATACTGGCGCGAAACTCTCAATATCCGGGCCGCTGTAGCAGGCATATCGTGTCGGAATCCGTCATCGCGGACTTCGTCGGCCAGTTCAACTCCGAGGTGGCCAGCCGTAGCGACCCCATCAAGGGGCGCGTGGTCCTCTCCCAGAAACGGCTGGTCCTGGCCGCCAGCGAGGACGACAAGCTGACGATTCCGCTTGACTCCATCTTCGACATCGCTATCGGCCAGGTGCCGCCGGACCTGGGTGATTTCTTCCAGTCGACGGTGACCGTCGCCTTCGAACGGTCGGGGAAACGGCTCGTCGCCGCCATCGAGGCCGACGACGAGAAGATAGAGAAGTTCGGCACCGTCCTGTTCAAGGCCATCATCAACGGGACCGAGACCACGGTCAAGGAACGGGCCCGCGTCGGTGGCCGCGTCACCGACGAGGGGTTCAAGCGCGCGAACCTCTTTCTCAAGCCCGGCTCCGTCGAGTTCCGCCGCGACGGCGGCTCCTTCGTCATCGAGCTGGAGACCGTCTCGGACTTCGAGCGTACCACCCGCGAGATACAGGGCGCCGACCGGCCGGTGCTCGTGGTCCGGCACATGATGGACGGCACCGCCGTCACGACGGAGGCCGCGCTGGCCACGAGCCGGAAGATGTCCATCCTCGGGCGCTATCTCCGCCGGGAGTACTCCGAACTGATGGAACAGCTCAAGAAAGTCGAGCTCACGAAGGGGAAAAAGGAGGTGCTCGTGGCCATCTACTCCACTGGCGATATGGAGGGGATGCCGCTGGCCTCCATCCTCGGGAAAGACTCCTCGGAGGTTTCGATGCTGTTGGCCGACCTCGAGGAAGATGGTCTCATCCAGGACGGCGCCGACGGCCCGACGCTCACACCCACGGGCCAGGTCGTCGCGAGCCGGCACCTGGAGGACGTTAATGCATAGCCACTTTTTGCACCGTCGAGAGCGTCGCAAAGCGACGCTCGCTCGGGCAAAAACTTGGGGAAAATCGCGGCTTCGGCTCCCGTCGCACGCCAAAGGCGTGCGGTAGTCGCCTCGCCGCGGTCGAACCGGCGGCTCCGCCGCCGGATGCTCATCGCGACAGCCTGCCCTTCCCCGTCTTCGCGCGATGAAACGCGCTTCACGGCCACCGCGACTCGGTCTGGGGAGCCACCGCCTGCGCTGTCGCCGCCGCGCAGTCTGTCACTGCAGCGGGCCGCTGCCCGCGGTTCGTATCTCGATACGCGCGCCACCGTCAGGGCCGTCTGTCGCCGCGACCGACCAGCCGTGCTGGGTGGCGACCTCCGCGACGATAGAGAGCCCGAAGCCGGTGCCGTCCTCGCTGGTCGTGTACCCCGTTTCGAACAGTTTCTCGGTGTCCACGTCGCCGAAGCCGGGGCCGTCGTCGCAGACGGCGAACCCCTCCGCATCCGGGAGTGGCTCGACGCGGACGGTCAGGGGCTCGCTCCGCCGGGGGCGCTCCGCCTCGACCCCGTCTTCCGCGTCGTCGCGTCCGCTCCCGTCCCCCGATACTGGTGCGCTCTCGGCGGTGTGGCCGTGTTCGACACTGTTCCGAAAGAGGTTCTCGAACAGCTGGCTCAGCCGGTTCCGGTCCGCGTCGACGGTCTCGTCGACCTCGAGGACGAGTTCGGCGCCGTCGGTCTCGACGACCGCCCACGCCGACTGCGCGACTGCCGCGAGCTCGACCCGTTCGGGCTGGAGTTCGGCGTCCCGCGCGATGGTCAGGAGGTCGTCGATGAGCCGTTCCATACGCTCGTGGGATTCGGTAGCCCGGTCGAGGTGGGAGACATCGCCCGTCTGTTTCGCGAGTTCGACGCTTCCAGAGGCCACCTGAAGCGGGTTCCGCAGGTCGTGGCTGACGACGCCGGCGAACCGGTCGAGCTGTTCGTTGCGCCGTTCGAGTTCGTGCTGGCGGCGCCGCTGTTCGGTCAGGTCGACCAGCATGTACACCCGCCCCACGAGGTCGCCGTTCCGTTCGGTGAGCGGCGACATCTCGACGCGGTAGTAGCGGCCGGCCACCTCGACCTCCTCGGTGGCCTGGCTCCGCTCGGCG
>SDGW01000305.1_pt1 | contig 20740 bp, 20 predicted proteins | sample 2873831 | NCBI WGS metagenome assembly SDGW01 (sample SAMN08132700, study PRJNA421101) | hypersaline lake metagenome | isolation source: celular fraction 0.22 microns magnesium sulfate-rich crust from ephemeral... | place: Spain: Penahueca Lagoon, Toledo | collected 2011-07
TCGGGGTCTCGGCCTACCTCAGCCGGGACCTCCTGCCGGTGAGCGTCTTCGCCCAGAGCCTCCTCACGACCGTCGCCTTCGCCGTCATCCTCTACTCGCTGTACGTCGAGTGAAGGCGTGCGGATCGAACCGCGGCTGAACGTCTCCAGGAGTTTTCTCCGGCCGACTGCTCCTCGTCCGGATCCCGCGCTGGTCACGACCGACGACTGATCCGCCAGGGCCGAACTCGTTCGGGACGGCCGGTATCGGACCCGCTCGCGTAGCCGCAACCGTGACCGACAGGGCCGCGGAGCTGTCAGCCCTCGCCGAGCGGATCGCCGCGCGCGGGGACGTGCGGGACGCGTGGACGGCCAAGAGCTTCACCGATCGCATCATCGTCGTGGAGGTGCCGCCGGACGCGGCGCTCCCGGACGAGGTGGAGCGGGCGCTGCGGGAACGCGACTGCCGCGGCGCCGACGAGGTGTATGGCGTCGACGGGGCCGAGTCGGCGGCCTTCGCCGGCGACCTCGACGACGGCCGGCGCTACCGGTTCGTCGACGAGCGCTCGCGGGGCGAGCTACAGTCTTACGTGGTGGACTAGGGGAGCCAGTCCAGCGAGGGCCGGCCGGCGGTAGAGGTAGTAGCCGCCGCCGAGGACCGTCACGGGCAGCGAGACGATCGGGTAGGCGAAGTTCGCGAGCGCCGCGGCCGGCACGAGCAGGTACGCGGGGCCGGGCACCCAGTCGAGGTCCGCGTCGGCGACGCGCTTCCAGTCGAGAACGAACGCGACGACGAAGACGGCCGTCAGGGCGTAGACGAGCAGTCCGGTCACGAGGATCCCGACGACCGAGAGGACGAGCGCGACGAGTTCCGCGTCGGAACGCGGTTGCGGTTCCGGACCGAGTACTCCACGATCCCAATAAATCCGTACGTGACGACGCCGAGGGGGACGGTGACGGCGATCGCGTACCACCACCGCGAATCGGGCGGTGCGTCTGACACTCTGGCGGCAGAACAGACGGGAGTCGGTTCAGGATTTCGCTCCGACCGTCAGCCCTCGTAGCCGGCGTAGTCCATCAGCTGGGCGAAGACGTCCGTGTTCATCGCCTCCTCGTAGACGATGCCGCCGACCATGCCGCCGGGGTAGGTCGTGCCGTTCATGGCGTGGTTGACCTTGTGGCAGTGCATGAGGTAGACGCCGGGGTCGGCGTCGGCCTCGAACTCGATGGTCTTGCGCTCGGCGGGGGCGACGTCGCAGATGTCCTCCTCGTGCCGGGCCGCCTCGGGGATTGTCCCGCCGTCCTTCTCGACCACCCGGAAGCGGTGGTTGTGCGTGTGCATGGGGTGGTTCATGTAGCCGGCGTTGACCAGGTGGACGCGGACGGTGTCGCCCTGCGAGACGATGATCGGGGAGCCGTCCTCGGGGTGGAGCGTCCGGGGCGCGCTCTTGCCGTTGATGGTGAACGTGTCGGGGTTGCGGTCGCGCGGGCTGTAGGAGGCGTCGCCGCCGGCCATCATCCGGTTGAGCGAGGAGTCCCACTCCTTGAGCGTCATGAACACCTCGGTGTCGGCGGGCTCGTACCCCTTCGGGTCGACCCGGAAGATGCCGTACATGCCCATGTCGACGTGTCGGTGCGTCTGGAAGTGGCAGTGGTAGAAATGCGTCCCCGGAACGTTCGCGGGGATCTCGTAGGTGTGCTTCTCGCCGGGATCGACGGTGATCCCGGTCGTCGTCGGGACGCCGTCGTTCTCCCAGGTCTTGCTGACGCCGTGGAAGTGCAGCGTGTGGGGCATGTCGGCGTCCGTGTTGTCCAGCGTCACCTGCATGTCCTCGCCTTCGGTCGTCCGGAGGATCGGACCGGGCACGCTGGGCTCGCGGTCGTCGGCCTGGAACGCCCACACCTTGGGGAGCTCGACGGGACCACCCATCTTCTCGCCGGGGTGGGCCTGGTGGCGGGCGTTGACGGTCGAGATGGTCACCTCGCCGCCCTGCTCGTCGACGTTGACGACCTCCGGCGGCGACGTGGTCGGGAGGTCACTGTCGACCTGCTTGGGGGTCGAGTCGACCTCCGTCTGACCCTCCTGCTCGACGGTCGCGGCCGGCGCCTGGCACCCCGCGACGGCGGCGGTACCGGCGAGGCCGGTGGCTTTCACGAAATCGCGGCGACTCATGTCCGTTCCGGGGGCGCCGATGTGGTCGGTCATGTTCTCACTTCGTTGTTGGCAGTCCACCCTTATAGCCCGGCGAGGGGATTCCCAGTAACTGAAAAACCGCCAAACTGGGGGTAGCGGCCGTAAGCGCCGCCCCGAACCAGTTCGGGGCGGTCCGCGTCGATCGGGACGGGATCACCGCGTCGACGGGGAACGATCAGGCGCTCCCGCTCTCGCAGGTCCCGCTGCGCACCGTGAGGGGCTGGTTCGCGTCCAGCGAGATCGACTCCAGCGTGTCGCCGTTCGCGGAGAGGGCGCGCCACTCGCTGGCGTTCCCCTGGGAGAGCGGATCGAGCCGGGCGTCCTCGCCGAACGCCGCGTCGATCCGGACCTCGAACTCGCCGCCGAGGCCGCCGTGGAAGGCGCCGCCGTCGGTGTACCGCGACTGCCAGGCCCAGTGAACCGTCTGGGCCCCGTTCTCGGTCCGGTTCCACTGTTCGACCGACTCCGACTCGGGGTCGTCCTTCACGACCCACTGGCCGTCCTCGGGCAGCCCGTCGAACTGGAAGCTGGCGGCGCCGCCGGCGCTCCCGTCGGGCGCGCCGTGGAGCACAACGAGGCTGAGTCCGTCGGGGCCCTCGTAGAGGAACAGCGAGCTCGTCCGATCGTTGACGTCCTCGAGCCCGAGGGGCGTGTTCGCCGAGTAGACGACCCCCTCGTCGGAGGCGTTGGCCGTGTAACCGTAGAACTCGACGACCGACTGGTTCTCGTACGACAGGGGATCGATCTCCGTGCAGGCGTCGCCCTGCTCGATCACGTACGACTCGCCGGCCTGCTGGCTCGCGGCGACGCCGCCGCTCAGCGCCGCGACGACGAGAACCGCGACGACCGCCGCGCTCGTACGCCGTACCACTCGTTTCGCGCGTGACATCGGTCCGGGGTTGACGGACGGCCACGTTAGTTACTGAGGCGGTACGCGACGCCGGGCGCTCCCGAAGCCGGAACTACTTGCGGCAACCGACAGCCTTCCTGCTCGCTTTCCGCAACCTCGTCGCCAGTATCGCGTCGGTGATCGGCGCCTACGCGCGGCGTCGCGACCGCTCCCGCGTGTGCCCGCGCGCTTCCGCATGGAAAGCGATTTAGCCGGCGGGCGGGGACGGACCAGTAATGAGCCTGTCCGATCGGGACCGCGACCTCGTGGTCGAGGAGCTCGGCCGGGAGCCCACGCCCGCCGAGGCCGCCCTCTTCGAGAACCTCTGGAGCGAGCACTGCGCCTACCGGTCCTCGCGGCCGCTTCTGGGCGCGTTCGACTCCGAGGGCGACCAGGTCGTCGTCGGGCCGGGCGACGACGCCGCCGTCGTCTCCCTGCCGACCCACGGCGACGGCGACGAGACCTACGTCACGATGGGTATCGAGAGCCACAACCACCCCTCCTACGTCGACCCGTTCGACGGCGCCGCCACCGGCGTCGGCGGCATCGTCCGGGACACGCTGTCGATGGGCGCCTACCCCATCGCGCTCGCGGACTGCCTGTACTTCGGCGACTTCGACCGGGAGCACTCCCGGTACCTGCTGGAGGGCGTGGTCGAGGGGATCAGCCACTACGGCAACTGCATCGGCGTCCCCACCGTCGGCGGCAGCACCGCCTTCCACGACGACTACGAGGGCAACCCGCTCGTGAACGTCTCCTGCGTCGGCCTGATCGACGACCCCGACCGGATGATCACCGCAGAGGCCCAGGAGCCGGGGAACAAGCTCGTGCTGGTCGGCAACGCCACCGGCCGCGACGGGCTGGGCGGGGCCTCCTTCGCCAGCGAGGACCTCGCGGAGGACGCCGAGACCGAGGACAGGCCCGCGGTCCAGGTCGGCGACCCCTACGCCGAGAAGCTGTTGATCGAGTGCAACGAGGCCTTGCTCGACGAGGACCTGATCGAGTCGGCCCGGGACCTCGGCGCGGCCGGCCTGGGCGGGGCCTCCTCTGAGCTCGTCGCCAAGGGCGGCCTCGGCGCGGAGATCGAGCTGACGAACGTCCACGAGCGCGAGCCGGACATGAACGCCATGGAGTACCTGCTCGCCGAGAGCCAGGAGCGGATGTGCTACGAGGTCGCGCCGGAGAACGTCAACCGCGTCCGGGAGCTCGCCGATCGGTTCGACCTCGGCTGCTCGGTCATCGGCGAGGTCACCGACACCGGCCGGTACGTCTGCACGTTCGAGGGCGAGACGGTCGTCGACGCCGACGCCGAGTTCCTCGGCGAGGGCGCCCCGATGAACGACCTGCCCGCCGAGGAGCCCGACGAACAGGAGCGGGACCTGCCCGATCCAGCGCCCGACCTGGACGAGGCCTTCGAGGCCGTCGTCGGGAGCCCGAACCCCGCCTCCAAGCGCTGGGTCTACCGCCAGTACGACCACGAGGTCGGCGTCCGGACGTCGATGCGGCCCGGCGACGACGCGGCGATCGTGGCGATCCGGGAGGCCGGCACCGGACTCGCGTTCGCGGCCGGCGCTGACCCCAACTGGACGGACGCTGCCCCCTACGAGGGCGCCCGCGCCGTCGCACTGGAGAACGCTACCAACGTCGCCGCCAAGGGCGCGGAGCCGCTGGCCGCCGTCGACTGCCTGAACGGCGGCAACCCCGAGAAGCCCGACGTCTACGGCGGGTTCAAGGGCGTCGTCGACGGCCTCGCGGACATGTGCTCGACGCTCGACGTCCCCGTCGTCGGCGGCAACGTCTCGCTGTACAACGACTCCCAGCACGGGCCCATCCCGCCGACGCCGACGCTCGCGCTCGTCGGCGCCAAGGAGGGCTACGACGCGCCGCCCCTGTCGCTGTCCGGCGAGGGCGACCTCCTGCTGGTCGGCGCGAAGGCCATCGAGGGCGACGCCGAAGCGCGGCTGGGCGGGTCCGAGTACCTCGCGCAGTTCGGCGGCACCGACCGCTTCCCCGAGCTGCCGAAGGACCCGGACGGCCTCGTCAGCACGGTCGCCGACGTGGCGAACGACGAGTCGACGCTGGCCACCCACGACCTGAGCCACGGCGGCCTCGCCGTGGGGCTCGCCGAGATGATCCACGACGAGGCCGGCGCGGCGGTCGAGGTCGACGCGCCGAGCAAGGGCAGCGCCGCGGAGCTGCTCTTCGGCGAGCAGCCCGGGCGCGTCGTGATCGAGACGACCGACGCCGCCGCCGTGCGGCAGGCCTTCGACGGCGTCGCACCGGTGTACGACCTGGGCAGCGCCGACGGCAGCGGCCGCCTGGACCTGACGGTCAACGGCGAGTCGCTCTCCTGCGACGCCGCGGACGTGGCCGACCTCCGCGACGTCATCGAGCGGGAACTGGAGTAACGAGCCGGTAACACGAGTTCTCTCTCGAATCCGAGGACCGCAACGGTTCTCCTCGAGGTCGCGTACGGACGCTCGCGCACCGATCGTTTGTTTCTGGGTAGTTCTGTGAACGAGAGAGAGGTGCTAGTATGCCCACAACGGGAGTACGTGAGTGCGAAGGGATCCGAATGCTCTTCCCCGGGCAGTGTTATCATACGACGCATGCCACTGTTCATGGACGTTCACAGAGACGTCGACGCGAGTCCCGAAGACGTCGCCGCTGCGCACCAGAAGGACCTCGAAGCCCAGGGCGAGTACGACGTAGACTTCAAGGAATACTGGTTCGACGAGGACGAAGGTACCGTGTTCTGCCTGTTCGAAGCTCCGGACAAAGAGGCGGGCGAGAAGGTCCACAGCGAGGCGACCGGCCTGGTCGCAGAGGAGATACACGAAGTGCAACAGGGCGGGTAACACAGTCGAGCACACCGCTTTCGTTCGTCGAAGAGGACAAGCGACACGTTGCCGATCGATCGGCACGGCGAGCCGTGAGGAAAACGACCGGGCTCCGCTCTGCTGAAAACGGACGGTTCAGACCAGCGCGACGGACAGACCGAACACCACGGCCAGGCCGACCGCGAGCACGACGAAGCCGGTCGCGACCTGGCCCATCGTGAAGTCGCTCTGGGGCGCCGTCTCCCGCAGCGGGGGCGCCCGGTCCGGGACCTCCGGGTTTTCCGGATCGTAGTCGGGGCGGTCCGCCTCGTGTTCGCCTTCGTGCCCGTCGGGTGCGTGGGCGTCGTCGTCCATGTGCGGACGATTCCTCGCCTGCTACGAGTAACTGTCGGAATTCCGCACGTCGCCGGCGACGCGGCCGCCTCCGCGGACGCGGACCCCGCAGAGCCCGCCTCCGCGTCGGGTAACCGGGGCGTAGGGTCAGAGCACGCAGTGGTAACGCGACCCAAAGGACGCCGCCGTCGCGCACAGGCCATCCGTACTGCGAAAACGATCACGCCGGTGTTTTCGGCGGCGCTCCAACCGGTTCATGATGTCTTCGTCAGTACGGCCGATAGCCATCGCGCTGGTCGCCGTCGTCGCGCTGAGCGGCGCGGCGGTGCCGGCGCTCGGGAGCACAGCCCAGCAGACCGCCCAGCAGCAGGCGTCGCCGGGGAGCTGCGACTACGTGTCGCTGTACGACGAGACGATCGACTCCGTCGTCTCGATCCAGACTGACGCCGGCATCGGCTCCGGCTACGTCTACGAGACCGGCGAGAACGGCTCGGCGATCGTCGTCACGAACGCGCACGTCGTCGGCGAGTCGGACAACGTGACGGTCCAGTTCACCCGCGGCGAGTCGGTGACGGGGACCGTCGTCGGGAGCGACACGGGCACCGACCTGGCTGCCATCCGCGTCGACGACCGCCCCGACTACGTCGAGGCGCTACCGACGACCGAGTCCCAGCCCCAGCACGGAACGCCCGTCGCGGCGCTGGGCAACCCCTTCGGCCTGGAGGGGACCATCACGCAGGGCATCGTCAGCGGCCTCAACCGATCGCTGCCGACCCAGCGCGGCGTCCCGATCCCCGACACCATCCAGACCGACGCCGCCATCAGCTCCGGAAACAGCGGCGGCCCGCTGGTCAACTGCCAGGGTGAGGTCGTCGGCGTCAATGCGGCCGGCATCGCCGCGCCGAGCGCCGAGAACATCGGCTTCGCCATCTCGTACCAGATCGTCGAGCAGGTGGTCCCGGAGCTCGTCGAGGAGGGCGAGTTCGACCAGCCCTACCTCGGCATCGGCGTCGCCGAAGTCACGCCCACGATCGCCGAGGCGAACGGCCTCAACCAGACCACCGGCGTCTACGTCGGCTCGGTCGCCGAGGGCGGTCCCGCCGACGGCGTCCTCCAGGGCGCCGAGGAGATCGCCGTCGTGAACGGCGAGCGCGTGCCCGTCGGGGGCGACGTCATCGTCGGCGTGGAAGGCCAGGAGGTCCGCGGCATAGAGGAGCTCTCCTCCATCCTGCTGACCGAGACCGAGCCGGGCCAGAACGTCTCGATCACCGTCGTCCGGGACGGCGAGCGGCAGACCGTCACGGTGACGGCCGGCGAGCGACCGGCGCCGACCGAGCGGTAGGCCGGTCGCCGCCGCCGCGGTTCCGTCAGAGGGTTGAAGCGGTCGGGCGACCAACGGATCGGTGACCGCAGAGCGACCACGCAACCACCATGTCCTACCTCGGACTCGCCGACGAGACCTGGGTCGACCTGACCGTGAACCTCGTCCCGCTGGGCATCCTCGTGCTCGTGGAACTGCTGTTCGTCGCGTACAATCCCTGGGGCTGGGACCCGGTGTTCGTCGTCCTGATGCACCTGCTAATGCTGGTCCCCATCGCGTCGCTGGCCCTGCTAACCTACGTCAGCGGGTACTACGTCCAGCGCGACGCGGGCGCGGGAGAGTAGCGGACGACGGCGAGTGAGCGTCCGACTGCTCGCCCGCCAGCGAGTCCGTCATCCGCTCTCGTTCCCGAGCGCGTCCACGCGCTGGCGGTACTCCGCCGGCGGGAGGGCGCGGATCTGGGCTTGCATCCGGGCGTGGTCGGTCCCGCAGAACTCCGCGCAGTAGAGGCGGTAGGTCCCGCGCTCGGTGACCCGGGTGTGGACGACGTTGCTCTCGGCCGGGAGCGCGTCCTGCTTCAGGCTCAGTTCCGGGACGTGGATCGAGTGGATGACGTCCCGCGAGGTCGTCTCGAGGTACAGCGGCCGGTCCGTCGGGACGTAGATCACGTCCGCGTCGTCCACGGTGACGTTCGCGGCGGGGTAGCGCACGTCGTACTGGAACCGCTCGGCGACGACCTCGACCGTGACGGCGCCGTCGGGGCGCTCGGTCTCGGGGTCCGGGACGTTGGCCACGTACTGCGAGCCCATCACCTGGTAGGAGGTGACGGCGACGAACAGCAGGACGAGCGCGGTCGCGACCGTCCACGATATCTCGAGGCGCTTGTTCTCCGGCGTGGGAAGCGGGTCGTCGTTGCCGCGGAAGCGCAGGACCGCGTACACCAGGAGGGCCTCGACCAGCACCGCGAGCGGGACCGCGATCAGGAGGTAGTCGCGGTTGAGCGTCCGGATCAGCCGGTCGGTGGTCGACTGGAAGCCGGCGGCGGGCAGCAGGAAGAGACCGACCGCGGCCAGCAGCGCGACGCCGGCCGTGACCGCCGCGACGAGGCGGACGGGGGAGCGGTCGCCGAAGCCGCCCTCGGGGCGGTCCACGTCCGTGGGAGCGTCGCCGTAGGCGTCGTCCGTGCCCGGGATCGACTCGCCGCGCTCCTCGGCGAACCGGGCCCACTCGGGGGACAGCTGGCCCGTCTCGGCGAGGTCCCAGACGTCCGCGTCCTCGATCGGCGTCCCGATCCGCGCCGACTGGACCACGTTGAACAGCCACATCATCAGCCCGACGCCCAGGACGAACGCGCCGACGGTCGAGAGCTGCTGGCCGAGGAGGAACGTCTCCGGGTAGAGCGCGTACCGCCGGGGGAGGCCATCCAGCCCGGTCACGAGCTGGGGCATGAACGTCAGGAACGAGCCGACCGTCATCACGACGGCCTGGGCGCGGGCGAGGCCCTGGTAGTAGGTGCGGCCCGTCAGCAGCGGGAACCAGTAGAAGGAGGCCGCGAACATGCTGAAGGGGATGATCCCCATGATGATCAGGTGGAAGTGGCCGACGACGTAGTAGGTGTCGTGCAGCGGGAGGTCGACCGGCACCGACGCCAGGAAGACGCCCGTGATGCCGCCGAAGACGAACAGGGCGATCCCGCCGACGCAGAACAGCATCGGCGCGGTGAGCCGCAGGCGGCCGTTCCACATCGTGGCGATCCAGTTGAACGTCTTGACGGCGCTGGGGATCGCGATGGCGATGGAGACGGCCATGAAGCTCGCCCGCAGGCGCGGGTCCATCCCCGTCGCGAACATGTGGTGGGCCCACACGCCGAACGAGAGGACCCCGATGGCCAGCGTGGAGTAGACCACGAAGCGGTAGCCGAACAGCCGCCGCGCCGAGAACTTCGGGAGGATGAGGCTGATCAGCCCGAACGCCGGCAGCACGAGGATGTACACCTCTGGGTGACCGAAGAACCAGAACAGGTGCTGGAAGAGGATCGGTCCGCCGCCCGGTTCGAGGAAGAACGTCGTGCCGACGTTGCGGTCCAGCAGGAGCATGATCAGCGTGCTCCCGAGGACCGGGAAGGCGAACAGCGCGAGAGCGCTCTGTGTCAGGATGCTCCAGGAGAACAGGTCCAGGTTCGCCCAGTTCACGCCGTCACCGCGCTCCAGGACGACGGTCACGATGAAGTTGATCGCGCTGAGCGTCGTCGCGACGCCGGCGAGGTGCAGCGCCAGGAGCACGAGGTCGACCTGCTGGTTCTCGATCAGGATCGACAGCGGCGGGTACAGCGTCCACCCCGTCCCGGGCGGTTCGAGCGCGAGCAACCGGCGCGCGACGGGATCGGTCCACGCCAGCGCGTCGGCCCCGCCCGGGAGCGCGCTCACGACCAGCCCGATTCCCTTGCCGATCAGTTCCGTGATGAGGCCGAAGCGCGCGAGCACGAGCGACGGCGGCAGGAGCCAGAACGCGATGGCGTTGATCCGCGGGAACGCCATGTCGTCGGCGTCCAGAAGCAGCGGCACGAAGTAGTTCGCGATGCCGGCGAACACCGGCGTCGCAAAGAAAAAGAGCATCGTGATGCCGTGGGCGGTGAAGAGGGCGTTGTACGTCTCGGCGTCCCAGACGGTGGGATCGGGCGTCAGTAGCTCCGTCCGCAGCATCATCGCGTCCATGCCGCCCCAGAGCCCGGCGATCGTCCCGAGCACGAGGTACATGAGACCGATGTCCCGGTGGTCGACCGTCGTGACCCAGCGCAGGACGCCGGACGGCTTGTGCGCCGCCGACGTGGCCCCCTCCGCCTCGTCTGTCTCCGGACGGCCGCCGTCCGTCAGCGGCCGCGGCTGTCGATCGGTCCCCCGGAACAGGAGCACGCCCGCGACGCCGGCCGCTGCGGCGACGAGGGCGAGCAGCGAAGCCAGCAGGAGCACGCGTTACCGTTCCGCCGGAGTGCGAATAAGTGTTGTCGAACCAACTACTCTGGCCGGACGTCCGCCAGGTGCGCGTAGACCGCCCCGAGCGAGAACCCGTAGGCGAGGTGCGCGACGAGGGTGAAGGAGAGGTACAGCAGGAGGAGGCCCCCGGCCATGTCGCCCCGACCGATGACCGCGAACGGGACCCACAGGCCGGCGCCGAACAGCATGCCCGCCTCGGCCGGGTCCAGCTCGAGCGGCACGTACGGCTTCAGGCTCAGGAACAGCAGCGGCCAGACGACGATCCCGACCAGCGCGTAGAGGACGAATCCGATCGCCGGTTCGCCGGGGACTCTCGCGAACCGGGCGATGGCGTCGAAGATGCCGATGACGTAGCGGGCCTCGACCTCGATCATCGCGAGGATCACCGACATGATGGTAACGCCGACGAGGCCGCCGGCCATGGCGCTCACCGGTCTGTTCATCCACCCGGCGGTTCGCCCGACGAGCCCAAAAACGTACGCCCGGCGGCCACCGATCACGTCTCCCGACGGCCGGCTTCACTGCGTTCAGTCGGACGCCGAGGGACTCACTCCGCTCGTCCCTCGATCCCGGCCTCGCTACGCTCAGCCGGACCCCTTTTGACCCCGCGCGCCCGACAGTCTCCTATCAGATGACGCTCACCAAGCGAATCATCCCCTGCATCGACGTCGACGTCGACGAGGAGGGGAACGCCGCCGTCTACACGGGTGTCAACTTCGAGAACCTGGAGTACACGGGCGATCCGGTGGAGATGGCGCGGAAGTACAACGAGTCCGGCGCCGACGAGTTCGTCTTCCTCGACATCACCGCCAGCGCAGACGGGCGGGAGACGATGCTCGGTGTCGTCGAGGCCATCGCCGACGAGGTGTTCATCCCGCTGACCGTCGGCGGCGGCATCCGCACCCGCGAGGACGTCAAGGAGACCCTGCGGGCCGGCGCCGACAAGGTGTCGATCAACTCCGGCGCCATCGCGAACCCCGAGCTGATCACCGAGGGCGCGCGCTCGTTCGGCAGCCAGTGCATGGTCGTCTCCGTCGACGCCAAGCGCCGCTTCGACGAGGGCGGCGAGTACTACGCCGAGGTCGACGGCGAGTCCTGCTGGTTCGAGTGCACCGTCAAGGGCGGCCGCGAGGGCACCGGCCTCGACGTCATCGAGTGGGTCACCGAGGCCGAGGAGCGGGGCGCCGGCGAGCTGTTCGTCAACTCCATCGACGCCGACGGCACGAAGGACGGCTACGACATCCCGCTGACCTCCGCCGTCTGCGATGCCGTCTCCACGCCCGTCATCGCCTCCTCCGGCTGCGGCGGCCCCGAGGACGCCCGTGAAGTCCTCCAGGACGCCGGCGCCGACGCCGCGCTGGCCGCCTCTATCTTCCACTTCGGCGAGTACTCCATCCGCGAAGTGAAAGAGTACCTCGACGACCACGGCGTGCCGGTCCGGCTCTGATTCGGTCGGCCAGCTTCCCCCTTGCAGATTCCGGGCCGTCCCTTTTGTCCCCCAGTCCCCGAGGTACGGACATGGCGACGAACCGCCCCAGTGAGGAGGACGTCCGACGCGGGATGACGGTCAAGGTCGTCCAGAACCAGGAGAACAACGACGGCGAGCCCCTGATCGGTGACATCCTGCACGTCGTCGGCGACGACGGCCCCGGCGGCGTGGTCGTCGAACTCGAGTCGGGCGTGACGGGCGAGGTCGTCGAGATCCGCCCCGACGAGGGCGGCGGCGACATCCCCCAGGGCGGCCAGGGGACCTGATCGGCTGCGATCACTGAACCGGCGGGAGACCGCTGTCGAAACCCCTTTCTCCGCAGGTCGACGAGTTCGACGGCATGGAGTGGCGGTGTGCCCGGTGCGGGGCGATCCAGGACAAGGACGACCCGCCCTGCGACGACTGTGGGTTCCACGGGTTCGAGCGGGCACCCAGCGACGGCGAGGCCGGCCCGAGCGACCCCGTCTGGGTGTGCCCCGAGTGCGGCCGCCAGCACCAGAAGAACTCCCCGCCGTGCAAGCGCTGCGGCCACGTCCACCTCGAGCAGCGCGAACCCGACTGGGAGGCGTTCGACGACGTCGGCGGGACGACGTACCGCGACGTCCTCGAACTCCGCTACGTCGCCGGGTTCGTCTTCGCCGGCCTCCTCGGGACGGTACTGCTCCTCGGCGTCGCGGGCGTGATCACCCTCCCCGGGACCGGGCCGCCCGAACCGCCGGAGGCGCCCGCCGGCGACGCGGCCGGGCTGAACCTCTCCGGCGTCGAGTCGGCATACGTGGGCGCGCTGAACGATCAGCGGTCGGACGCCGGCGTCGGTGAGGTGTCCCGTGCAGAGGACGTGGACGCGATGGCGACCTACTACAACAAGCGCGTCGTCGAGGCGCGGTACGGCGACGCCGAGATACCCGATCAGGAGGAGATGAACCAGTTCGACGTCCGCTGTGGCGAGGCCGCTGCGTTCCTCCCCTACTCGGTGGACACCGACCAGCCGCTCTCGGAGTACGACGAGCGGGGACTCGCGAGCGAACTCCTCGACGCGCTGGAGAACCCGGAGCGAGTCACCGCTGAGGGCCAGTCGCGCGTCGGCGTCGACGTCCACGTCGCGCCCGACCAGCGCGTCTTCGTGACCGTCCTCGTCTGCTGAGAGGGGGCGACCCCGCGACCGTTAGCGACTGATTCTCTCGGAACCCCAGTAGAGTTCGGGGCAGATCCCGCGTCGGCGTCGGGTTCGTCAGGAACGCGAGGACGACCAGTGCGACTGCGACGACGAACAGCCGCGTCCCGACAGCGGTCGCCGCCGACAGCGGTTCCGGATACCGCGGACGCGACTCGCTCGAGAACGGGTTCGCCTCCGTCATCCTGCACTGAACGACGGGTGCGTCCGTTTCCTCGATTTCGGTTCGGTTCACTGACCGGCGAGACAGAGGCGTAGCCGTCTGATCTGGGAAGCGCTATCGACAGACAGCGGAGTCGAGACGGAGAACCGATTTGGAATCGAAAGCCGGCACCGACAGGAGAGACGGGTTCGCAGGGGCGACTCGCGTAAATCAGGTCGCCGCCTCGAACGCCGCCTCGAAGTCCTCCGTCTTCTCGATGACCCGGTCCGTCCCCGTCTCTAGCGCGTCCAGCGCGTCGACGTCGGCGTCTGTCTTGACCGTCAGCACCGGGTCCGTCTGGCCGCCGGACTGCTCGGGGTTCATGTCGTACGTCGCGGCCTGCACTCCCTCCGTCTCCAGCAGCGCGCCCTTGAGGACGTTCATGAAGGTGTGGTCCTCGCCGGCGATCTCGATAGAGAGCTCCGTGTCGGATTTGTCGATGACGCGCAGGTCCATGCCCCCTCGTATAGCCGTAGCGGGGATGAAAGCTTCGCTTCGCGATAACAGCACCGTAGACGACGGCGACGGAGACAATAGCGACGGAGCGGAGTCCGAGAACCAGAAAGCCCCCGGGCGCTCAACCGCCGGGACTCGCTGCGCGCCTCGTCGCTCACTCCGTTCGCTCCTGCGGTGCTTGCGTCGTCCGGGCTGGTTGAGCGCCCGGCCCCTTTCAGTCCCGCCCGTAGCCGGTTGGCCAAACAGCGCTGGGCTGGACTGAAAGGGGCGGCTAGCTGGACGAAGGCGGCCGACGCAAGGACCGCAATGAACGGAGTGAGTGAGGACCGCAGCGAGCCGCAGCCATCGAGCGGCCGGGGCTTTCTGGTTCTTCACGGCGACGACAGCAACAAAAGCTACGACTTCTAACGTTTCTAGAGCACCGCGTAGATCATCAGGAGGCCGAAGTAGATCAGGATCAGCGCGCCCAGCGCCTTCAGGCGGAAGCGGCGGATCTCGGCCTGCTCGTCGGCGAAGGCGTCGCGGTAGGCCTCGACCTCCTCGTCGTCGAGGTCACCGGGGTGGTCGACCCCGCGGTGGAGGCGAAGCCAGTCCTCGCGGGCGAACGGGCGGCCGCAGCGGTCGCAGCGATACACCGGTTCGTCCGTGGGGACGTCGTAGTCGTGGGCGTCTGTCGCGGCGGGGGAGCCGTCGACTTCGGCAGGGACGTCGCGTTCGCGGACGTCGGACTCGTGAGCGTCGCTCATAGGTACGGAACGGTCACCTCCGGCTGGGAGACGATCCAGAGGCTGATCATGGTGTACAGCACCATCGCGGCGGTGAACGGGTACTGCGAGCGGATCGCCTGCAGCCGGCCGGCGAAGAGGTCGTAGGCGGTGGCGTGGGCGACCCAGATAGCCAGCAGGTGGCCCAGGAGGACGGCGGCCAGCGCGACGCCGCCGAACCAGCCGGGGAGGTTCAGGACGAGCACGGCCGCGGGCGCGGAGAAGGGCGTCAGCGCGGCCTCCGCGAGCGCGGGCGCGAGGGTCAGGAAGTACCCCAGGTAGTGCGCGAGGTGGTAGCCGGCGGCGATGGCCAGAAGCGGCGGCGCGAAGCGGCGGGCCAGCTCCTCGACCGCGACGAACGTCCGCGACGTCCGGCGACTCGCGTAGACGGCCAGCCAGTAGGCGGCAAGGAAGAGGGCGTACCCGACGAGCATGCCGGCCAGGTACGCCGCCAGCGGCGGGACCCCGGCGGAGACGACCGGCAGGAGGAGGTCCCGCCAGGCCGGCGTCGTCACGAGGCCGTCGTAGGTGGTCACCCACAGCAGCGCGATCACGAAGGCCACCTCGTCGCTCCCGTCGACGAGCCGGGCCTCGGAGAGTGCGGTGCCGGGCAGGCGCACCCGGAGGTCGTCACCGTCGGCGGCGATCGGCGCGACGCGGCCGTAGTACCGGAACACGCGCGCGGGCGGGTCGATCCGGCGGAACCACGTCGCCGGGCCGAAGACGGCTGCCCCGACCAGCGTGACCGCGGTGTAGGCGGCCACGGTCGTCGCGAGCAGCGGCGGATCGTCGGCCAGCGGGCTGACCACTTCGAGCCATACCAGTCCAAGCAGGCCGGCGACGCTGGGCCAGGCGCCCAGTCTGTCCGGGTAGGACCAGTCGAGGGAGGGGAGCACGCGCGCGAGCGTCCGCCAGGGGTTGAGCATCGGCCAGGCGTTGCCCAGCAGGTACGCGCTCATCGCCAGGCCGGCCCACCAGCCGACCCACACGAGCAGGACGGCGAGGTTCGCGGTCGGCTCCGGAGGCCCTCGGAAGCCGACGACCAGCACCGCGGCGAGGCCGGCGACCCCGACGGCGCGGGCGCCAACGACGACGACTCTCCTCGCAGGCACGCGGACGCGCCAGTGCCAGTCGTGGATCGCCTCGATCAGCGACCGGTCCGTGACGAAGCTCGCCAGCAGGAACGAGGCGCCCACCGCCGCCCCGCCCGTCGTCAGGAACAGCCACGTCGGGATCGTGATCGACCGGCGCGCGCCCTCGCCCAGACTCCCGCCGTGGGCGCTCGCCCGCCCGATCAGCGCCAGCGCGGCGACGGTGACAGCGACCGCCGTCGCCGCGAGCCGCCGGCGTCGAGCCATTTGCGCCGGATTCGGACTGGCCGGCCGTCAAGCCGTCGATTCCCGCCGCGGGGACGGCGAACACGTTCGCCGCGCTCACGGTGCACCGCGGCGCTCGCTCGCTCGAGATCGCTCACTGCGGTTGCGACCTCGCTGCTCGCGTGTCGGTCGCTTCGCTCACTCCCGCTCGCATTTCCGAGGCCTCCCTTCGGTCGGCCTCGCTAGCGCGCCCACTTGGATGGGTTTTTGGTAGTCCGTTCGCAAGAGGCGCACATGACCGTTGCCGAAGACTCATCGGAGGACCACGGCGGCCACCACCTCCCCGCCCCGGAGGACTGGCCTCGCGGCTTCGGCGAGGCCAGCTGGTGGCCCTTCATCACCGCCGCGGGCGCGGGCGGCATCTACGTCGCCGCCGCCCTGTTCGTTCTCTCCATGGGAGAGAACGCGCTCGTGCCGTCCACGTACGGGGCCGTCGCCGCCGTCGGGAGCGTCGGGCTGTTCCTGTTCGGCCTCTACGGCTGGCTGTACCACGCCTTCGTCGTCAACTTCTGGGAGCGGGGGACCGACAAGTACTCCGGGCGCGCGCTCCGCTTCGCCATGGTGTTGTTCCTGGGGAGCGAGATCTCCACGTTCGGCGCCGGCTTCGCCTACTACTTCATCATCCGCGGGAGCGAGGTCTGGAGCGCCGACCTGCTGCCCGGCCACGGGAGCGTCCTCGGACCGCTGGTGATCGGCAACACCATCATCCTGGTGATCAGTTCGATCACGCTCCACTGGGCCCACCACAAGCTCCTCGAGGGCGACCGCGGGGGCTTCATCCGCTGGCTGGCCATCACGCTCCTGCTGGGCGTGATCTTCATCGGCGGCCAGATCTACGAGTACTACGAGTTCATCGTCGCCGAAGGGTTCACCATCGCCGAGGGCGCCTACGCCAGCGCGTTCTACGGCCTGACCGGCCTCCACGGCCTCCACGTCTCGCTCGGTGCCGTCCTGCTCGGCATCGTGTTCGTCCGCGCCGTCTACGGCCAGTACTCCCCCGAGCGCCACACCTCCGTCTCGACGGCCTCGATGTACTGGCACTTCGTCGACGCCGTCTGGATCTTCCTCGTCGTGGTCCTGTACGTCGGCGCGACCGCGCTGTGAGCGCGCAGTTTTAAGTCGGTCTCTCGCCTTTCCCGGGTATGGATCAGCTGGACGTCTCCGACGGGTTCGACGTCCACGAGTACCGCCACGGGCTGAAGCTGCTCAAGGAGGAGCGGGAGACGATGCACCTCGCCAACCGCGAGGGCTTTGCCTGCCCGGCCTGCGGCGAGCCGTTCGACCGACTGTTCGTCTCCGAGCGCCGCGAGAACACCCTCGGCGACCCCGGCGGTCCGTTCTGTCTCGTCCGCACCGACGGGGAGCTATTGCTGTTGACGCACTGATCTGACACTCGCGAGTTCACATTACGGATTAAATCACTCGTGCGATCCGGGAACAGTCGAAAGACAGCGACCGATCGACGCCAATCTCACCGGATCTTCAACCCGATCTTTCGCCCGTTCCGGTTGACTGATCGATATTTTACGCTATTTTACCGCGAGCGTGCCGATTCAACGATGAAGCGTCACTATAGTTTATCACTGGGTGAGTGGATACCTCCCATGGCATGGCGACAGAGACTGGCACGCGGGAAGGGGCATACGACGGGCGGTTGTTCGAGTTGTACACGAAGTACGTCAGCGAACCGGAGTCGAAGAAGGACGTCTACGGGTACACGCTACTGGTGGTGGGGTACGTGCTGGCCATCGGCGGCATGCTGGTGTACCTCCTCGGGCCGACCGGGGCTGAAGTACCGCAGTCGACGCTGTTTCTGGTCAGGGAGATCGCGGCGGTCCCCTCGGCGCTGGGGCTCGCGTTCTCGCTTCTGGGCATCGTCCTCCTGCTTCCGGTGACGCGACGGAGCCTCCTGGGGGCCGTCGTCGGCGCGATCGTCTCGGTGGCGGCCGTCGGGCTGTTCATCTGGTACTATCCGAACCACTGGCACGTCGGGACGCCGGCCTACAGCGGGATGATCATCGCGCTGTACACGACCGGCATCGCGCTGGTCGCTGGCGTCGTCATCATGGTACCCGTGATCACCGGCGAGCGCAGTTACTTCTCGGAGACGACTGAGGGCCACGAGTACGAACACCCGGAGATCATGATCGGCGACGCCGACCGCGGCGGCCTGTTCACCCTGTTCAAGAGCGGCCAGGGATGGAGCTGGCGGTTCATCGACCAGAGCGCGGTCGCGGCCAGCCGGACCGGCTTCTTCTCCCGGCTCGAGGCCGAGGAGTCCGTCGAGGCCGTCAAGGACGGCATCGCCGACGCGGGCCTGCTGGAGATCAAGAACGCCGCCTTCCGGCTCTACGAGTCCGGCGAGGGGGCCTGGCAGTGGTACCTGATGCGCGACGACGGCACCGCGGTCGCCGAGGGCGGCAGCGACTTCGGCTCGCGGGACGACGCCGACGCGTCGATCAATCTCGTGAAAGACCACGGCCCGGACGCGGACACGGTCGTCCTCGACGAGGCCACCTACGACTGCTACCGAACGAACGGGGAGTGGGGCTGGCAGCTGGTCGACGAGGACCGGAACCCGCTCGCCGTCGGAACGGAGACCCACACCGACCGCGCGGACGCGACGACCGGCCTCGAGACGTTCCGCGACCTCTCCGCCGACGCCACCGGCCTCGTCGTCGAGTCCTACGGCGTCGAACTGCTCGAGGACGACGACCGCTGGCACTGGCGCCTGCGCGACAGCGCCCACCGGCGCGTCGCCGCCAGCGTCCCCGACTACGAGTCGAAGGGCGTCGCGGAGAACGCGGTGTACGACCTGCTGGAACGTCTCGAGGACGCCAGCGTGCTCGACGCCGACCAGCCCACCTACGACGTCTACCAGACCGGGAGCGCGTGGGCGTGGCGGCTCGTCGACGAGAGCGGTCGCCCCGTCGCCCGCGGTCGCGACGAGATGGGCGCTGTCGAACCGGCGACCGAGGTCGCTCGCCAGATGCGATCGCTGGCCGGCGACGCCGACGTCGTCGAGATCGATGACATGGAGTTCGAGACCTACCGGACCGCAGACGGCTGGCGCTGGCGGCTGGTCACGGCCGAACGCGAGGTCCACGCGGAGAGCACCGCCACCTACGAGTCCGAGGAGGCGGCCTCCCGCATCGTCGACCGCGTCCGCGAGGAGGCGCCCGACGCCGACCTCATCGAGTTCGACACCGCGGCGTTCCAGGTCTACGAGGCCGAGGACGGCGCGTGGCGCTGGCGGCTCATCGACGAGGACGGGACGGTCCTGGCCGACAGCGGCCAGGGCGAGTACGACTCCAAGACCGACGCGATGAGCGCCATGACGACCCTCCAGGAGAACGCGCCCGACGCCGAACACCTCGAGATCGAGACCGCCGCCTTCGAGATCTTCCAGGACGACCGCGGCTGGGGCTGGCGCCTCGTCGACGACATCGGCGACACCATCGCCGACGGCGCCACCCGTCACGATTCCGAAGAGGGCGCCCGGCAGGCCATGGAGGGCCTCGTCAACTCCGTCGGCGACGTCGACGAGCGCCGCATGGCCGACGGTATCTTCCAGGTCTACGCCGACGACGACGACGAGTGGTGGTGGCAGTTCGTCCGCCCCGACGGGACCGTCCACGCCGAGTCGACCCGCAGCTTCGGCACCCGCCACGAGGTCGAATCCGCCGTGGAGGACGTCAAGCCGGCCGCGGCGAGCGGCCCCATCGAGACCATCGGCCGCCTGGCCGTGCTGCTCGACCCGGAGGACTGGTCGTGGGAACTCGTCGACGAGGACCGCGACCGCGTCGCCGTCGGGACGGCGGCCCACGACGACCGCGACGCCGCAGTCGACGCCGTCGAGGACCTCCAGCAGCACGCCGCCGATACGACCGTCTACGAGATCCGGGACGCCGCCTTCGACTGCTACCGCTCCGACGACGGCTGGACCTGGCGACTCATCGACGGCGACCACGACGCCCTCGCCCGCGCGCCGGAGACCTACGCGGACCTGACCGCCGTCGAGGACGCCATCGACGCCGTCGCCCGGGCCGCGCCCGACGCCGAGTTCGTCGACTACGACGACGCCGCCTTCGAGCTCTACGACGACGAGGACGGCTGGACCTGGCGGCTCGTCGACGAGGACCGCGCCGCCATCGCCGCCGCGGCGAGCCACTACGAGGACCGCCAGGCGGCCGAGGACGATCTCGACGACGTGCGCGAGGAGATCAGCGGCGCCAGCGTGATCGAGATCGACTCCGCCGCCTTCGAGTTCCACCACACCGACGACGGCTGGCGCTGGCGACTCGTCGACGAACGGGGCAATGAACTCGGCGAGAGCGTCGAGACCTTCGGCACCCGCGCCGAGGCCCAGGAGCAGCTCCAGACGGTCAAGGACCTCGGCCCCGACGCCTGGGTCTCCATCGCCGAGTGACACAGGGCGACGACAGTCCAGTTACCGCCGACCGGTAGCGCGTTCGCGCTTCTTTCGTTCGCATCGAGATTCGTTCTCGAAGTCGCGACACTGTTCGATAGCGGGTCACGGTCAGCGCCGCTACTGGTCGGCTTCGAAATACAGAAACCCGGCCAGCGCCGCTGCTGGCCGGGTTCGAAATAGGAAACCCCCCGAACAGCGCCGCTGCTGTTCGAGGGGTGAAGTATGAGCCCGACGCACTCGCGTCGGGGATGAATGGGTAGGCGGCGAACCGGATTTCCCAGAGGCTCGCGCACTCCAGT
>SDGW01000374.1_pt1 | contig 20729 bp, 16 predicted proteins | sample 2873831 | NCBI WGS metagenome assembly SDGW01 (sample SAMN08132700, study PRJNA421101) | hypersaline lake metagenome | isolation source: celular fraction 0.22 microns magnesium sulfate-rich crust from ephemeral... | place: Spain: Penahueca Lagoon, Toledo | collected 2011-07
TTGGCACAAGCAACCGAAAAAATGGGCTATACACGTTATTGGATCGCAGAACATCATAATACCTCTACACTTGTGAGTTCAGCGACATCCCTATTAATTAAACACACATTAGAACACACCGAACACATGCGTATTGGATCTGGTGGAATCATGCTGCCGAACCACGCTCCTTTAGCAGTGGCTGAACAATTTGGTACGATGGCCACGATGTATCCGGATCGAGTGGATTTGGGTCTTGGAAGGGCCCCAGGTACAGACCAATTAACAGCAAGTGCATTACGCCGATCTCAAAGCGATTCCGTGCATTCATTTCCTCAGGACGTAAAAGCTTTACAGAAGTACTTTGGAGATGAGGAAGTACAGGACTATGTAAAAGCTCATCCAGGAGTAGGCACTAATGTACCGTTATATATTCTTGGTTCATCGACGGACTCAGCTCGCCTAGCAGCTCAATTAGGCTTGCCTTATGTGTTTGCTTCCCATTTTGCTCCTACCTATATGGAGGATGCACTGGCTATTTACCGTAATCGATTCCAGCCATCAGAGTACTTGGAAGAACCTTATGTTATCGTGGGTCTGAATGTCATTGCGGCTGAAAGTGATGAAGAAGCGGACCGAGAAGAAACAACCATGCAGCAATTTTTCCTGAATGTGATAAGAGGTACACAAAATCCTCTAAGTCCTCCGGTTGATGACATGGACAAGATTTGGAGACCAGCTGAAAAACAGGCGGCTTCAACAATGTCAAGTATGACGTTGAAGGGTAGTAAAGATACAGTTCGCAAGCAGTTAATCGAATTTCAAGAGAAATACAATGTCGATGAGATCATGGCTGTATCCTATATTTACGATCGTGATAAGCAGAAGCGGTCTTATGAGATTTTGAAAGAAGTTGTGGATGAGAAATAGTGAGGTAGTTATTGATATGAGCGTAAACCAACAAAAGGTTTACGCTCATTTTAAATTTATAGAATAAGGTTGTGCGAGATATTGGTTTGTATTTTAATCCAAAACTCTTAAGTGAAAACCACCAGCTTCAACGGTTAATTTCTCTCCTTCGACGTCTACGATGTAAATAAAGGGTTTGTTTGTAGCTTTTATTGAATGGACCGATTTATTTCTATTATGAAAGTAATCTATAATTTCGTTCCGATCACTCGGATCAATATCACCATATGTAGGCATTCCTTCTTTAGGTGAGTTATCAGAGTTAAAGTCGAGTTCTTCATTGCTTCTACTTTGAACCTTTTCTAAAAGATGAATGATTTTTGCTACACCTATAAGTAGGAGACCAATAGCAATACCAATAATCAATGAGAACATCCCTAAAGCTGTTTGAAGGTTATTGGTCAATGTATGCTCTTGAAACAAAAGGGTACTTGACTGAATACCAATAATGATGGAAATGAAGCCAAACATCATATACATAAAAATAATTTTATTATCACTACTTAACAAAAGAATATCTCCTTCCCATAACAATTTGCTCTCATTTTACTTTATTTTCAAATTTCATACAATTCATCTCCGTCAAAAGTTGTAAACAACATAGATCAAATTCATGAAGCCATCACATCTTGAGGGTTGTAAGATATAGATAGTTAAAATGAATTGAAGGGAGAATCCACATGCAATTATTCCATTATCACTGGTGGACTGATAAACCTGAAGAAATGGAAAAGTTTTATCAGGGGTTAGGTTTTGAAACGAACTTAAGAGTAGGGAATTATAAAGGAGAATTGCAGACCTTTAACCCTCCTTTGACCTGGGACGATTTTAGAGATAAGGATGTTCAATTTAGGATTATCCAAATGGTGAAAGGGCAAACCAACATTACTTTTGGTAAAGGAAAAAAAGACATCTTTGAGAAGGACGTTTATTTCAACTCCTTGGAAGTTTAAGGTTGAATTGCAAATGAGAACTGAAGTCGTAACGGATGAAGAACATACCTATATAAACTTAATGAACATTCATACTCCATTCATAGAGGATCTAGATACCTTAAGTCACCTCCTGGATCTCAAAAATGTTCATAGAGATCATAAGAGAGTTGAGATGGGGAATGATCAGTGGAATCTTGTTTTTTATTTTGATCAGAGAACGAGTTTGTACTCTGTTGTGTTTCTTTCTGATGTAGAATTCGATGAAACGGATCCTGTTCAAACAAAACTAATAGGTAAAGGAATATAACCAGAGAGGAAAAGCCGCGCGTATATAGCAAACGTGTGGCTTTTCCTTATTTAAGGTCCTATTAAAGTCATTGTTCCCCTTTAATGATTCCCATAAGATGTAGATAAACGAGACATTAAGGGGGCTAAAATAGTGAATAACATTCTGGATTTAGAACAAAAAATGTGCGAACCGTCTGTTAGTTTAATTCGAGATTTGTCCTTATTGGACGGGGATATCATGATATTGGGGGTAGGAGGGAAAATGGGCCCTACCTTAGCTAAGCTTGCCAAAAATGCAGTAAATGCGTCTCAAAATCCAAAACGGATCTATGCTGTATCGAGATTTTCGAAAGGTTCACTTCAAAGCGAGCTTGAAGGGTGTGGTATTGAGACGATTGCTGCAGACCTTATGGACGACCAGCAGCTGCGAGAATTACCCGATGTGAAAAATATCATTTATATGGTAGGACATAAATTTGGTACAACAGGCAATGAGCACTTCACTTGGGCAATGAATTCCTATTTACCTGGTCGAGTAGCAGAAAGATTTAAAAACGCCCGTATCGTATCTTTTTCAACAGGTAATGTTTATCCTCTTTCTCCCATCGTAAATGGAGGAGTTTCAGAAGAGCATCCAACTGGTCCTGTTGGCGAGTATGCTCAGTCATGCCTGGGTCGCGAGCGTGTACTTACTTACTTTTCTCATAAATACAATATTCCTCAGCTTCACTTCCGTTTAAATTACGCGATTGATCTTCGCTATGGTGTCCTGCTTGAGATCGCTAAAGCTGTTAAAGAAGGCAAACCTGTTGACGTTACAATGGGGCATGCGAACGTTATTTGGCAAGGTGACGCCAATGAGATGGCGATTCGCTCTTTACTATATTGCAGCACTCCTCCTGAAACACTTAATGTCACTGGACCAGAAACAATGTCTATTCGTTGGGCAGCAGAACGATTTGGAGAACTGTTTAATACAGAACCATATATTGTCGGTCAAGAACAGGATACTGCTCTTTTAAGTAACGCTTCAAAAGCCCATAAACTCTTCGGGTATCCGAATGTTACCGTTCGAGAAATGATTGAATGGACAGCGGAGTGGATTGAAAATGATGGAGAAGTCATCAATAAACCGACCCACTTTCAAGAGAGGGAGGGGAAGTATTAAGTGGATACACGTTTATCAAAAGAGAAATGGAATTTGCTTCATGAAGGAACGGTTATTCCAGCACATCCTTTAGCATTAACAAAAGAAAAAGATTTAGATGAATGTAGACAACGTGCATTAACAAGGTATTATATTGATAGTGGAGCCGGAGGAGTGGCAGTAGGCGTACACACAACTCAATTTGAAATTCGAGATCCCCAAATCAATTTGTATAAAAAGGTACTAAAAATGGCAATCGAAGAGATAGAACAAGCCGATCTAAATCGTCCCTTTATAAAAATAGCAGGAATATGTGGCCCAATCGATCAGGCACTTTCAGAAGCAACTTTTGCAAAAGATATCGGATATGATTTTGGACTTGTAAGTATGGGTGGGCTTGAACTCACGGAGCGTGAACACCTGGACCGAATTAAGAAAATAGCTAAAGTCATCCCTGTGTTCGGCTTCTATCTGCAACCATCTGTAGGAGGTAGAACGTTTAGTTATAATTTCTGGGAACAATTTGCGGAAATAGAAGGGGTTTGTGCGATCAAAATGGCCCCTTTTAACCGTTATCAAACGCTTGATGTTGCCAAGGCTGTTTGTCACTCAAGTCGACGTGATGAAATTGCTCTTTATACGGGTAATGATGACAATATTATTGTTGATCTACTTACCCAGTATGAATTTTCTGTTGATGGTAAACTCGTTACGAAGTCTATTGTAGGTGGGTTGCTGGGACACTGGGCCGTTTGGACATCAAAAGCTGTAGAATTATTTGAGGATCTAAAAGAAGTCCGCAACCAACTTGTCCTTCCCACATCCATTTTGACTACAGCTACTCAAGTGACGGATAGTAATGCTGCTCTCTTTGACGCTGCTAATCAGTTTAAAGGGTGTATTGCTGGAATTAATGAAGTGCTAAGACGGCAAGGACTTCTGGCTGAAAACACCTGTTTAAGTGATCATGATGTTCTAAATCCGATTCAATCAGCGGAGATCGACCGTATATATGCTCAGTACCCTAATCTGACTGATGATGATTTTGTAAGAGAAAACATAGAAAAGTGGCTTTCAAATCGATCAGGCATAAAATAGGGAGTTTCTATTAGTACAATAGAATTAGAAGAAGTAGTAGAACAAGTCTATTTCAATTAACGGACAATTACGGTCAGTCTATTTTGAAAACTCATGCCATAAATTCATCACAAAGGTGGTGGATTTATGGTTTTTTGTATTCAAAATAATAGGATAAGGTGGTCGTACTATGAAGAGATCGATACTACTTAAGTTGGTGGTTATTTTTACGTTGTTTATTCCTCTTCTTTTCTCCAGCGGTATCAGTACAAATAAAGGGTATGCTGCATCTTCTCTAACCATTACTTCGCATGAAAACGGAGATAACCTACCGGTAGGGATTGTTCGAATTTCAGGGTCCTACACAGATGTTTCAGATATTCAACTTATTATAGACGGAATGAAGATTAAACATGCTCACATGCAACAGGATTCAAATCAAACGCATACAGGTGAATGGTACTATGATCTGGATACGCGTTCTTATGATGGAACCATTGAAATTGTAGCAAGAGGTACAGATACCAATACAAGGTACACGGCCTGGTCTGAACCAATTCTTCTCTATGTCGACAATAAGATAGAGAACACACCTACTGTTTCAATCCTCAATCCAGAAACCAATTCAACGATTAAAAAACATACAAAGGTGAAAGTATCAGTCTCGGGCAAAAATGCAACTGAAGAGGTCTTCATCCGAGTTAATGGAGATGAATGGATATCTGCTAAGAAACAAAATCATAATAATTACGCTACTCAACTGGTCATCCCTTTTGATCAAGATAAGACTTATAGCTTAGAAGCTAAAGCTATAGATGAATTGGGCAATACAGGTTATAGTTCAACAGTTTATGCGAAAACGGGGGGAGGAAGACCATCCTCTACAAGCTTTGAAAAACAGGACCGTTCAATTTGGATTTGGGAAAACGCATCCTACAACTTAATATTCAATGAGGGTTCGCGTAAAGTATTAGACGCTATGGCAAAAGATACCGCAACTTTTAACCAGGATCCCATTACAACCTTGTATTTGGGCGTAGATGAGTATTTTGGGGTTGATATGCTTGAGGATGAAAGAGACCGAGTTCGTGAATTCCTTTCCTGGGCACATGATAATGGCTATAAAGTTCACGCTCTCATTGCCGGAGGAACAAAACCACCTCATTTTGGTGCTTTTGAAAGATATCATGACACCGCATTAAAAGAGGTCGAAAACATTATTAACTATAACCTCTCTTCCCAACAAAATGAACAATTTGATGGGGTGAATATTGATATAGAACCTTATATTGCCTCTCAATTTAAGACAGATAAACCTTCCTTACAAATTCAATACCTAGATTTATTAGAGAAAATGATGAATCTCAAAAAAGTTTCTGACTCTAGTTTATTCATAGGAGCAGCAATTCCTAATTGGTATGATAGCTCACAACATGCTGAAGACATTACATGGGGACCGAAACTTGAAGAAGGACCAGAAAGAACAAAATGGCTCTCACAGCACATTCAAGATATTCTCGATTATATTTCTATTATGGATTACCGCGATTTTGCAGAAGGATCAAACGGGATTATAGAAAGAGCACGAGATGAAATCGAATATGCTGAAACGATTGGTAAGCCTAACTCTGTCGTGATTGGAGTGGAAACAAAGGATATTGCAGATGGAGGGGATCCTGAACTCATTTCATTTAGAGAAGAAGGAAGAACCTATATGGAAGCGGAACTTGATAAAGTATATGAGGCTATGAATAGTTTCAGTTCATTTGGCGGAATTGCGCTCCATCATTATGATTCACTTCGCTACTTACCATCGGAATGGAGCGAAGACGGTGTGTTATGGCAACCTCCACATGATACAGAGCTGCCAACTATGGTGGAGCGTCAGCCAAACGCTACAACAATCAGTTACCAAACTGTCGCTCTCGACTATGGTAGAGCATACGACAATTATGAAGTAGAACATTATAACATTTACAGAGGACAATCGGCTGGATTCACTCCGAATGAAAATAATTTAGCTGGATCGAGTAGAAGATTATCCTTTGTAGATGATGGATTAATGCCAGACACAACCTATTATTACAAAGTGGCAGCGGTCGATGTTAGGGGGAATATTGGTCCAGTATCATCAGTGACCTCAACTACTACTCAGACAACGAGCTTAAAACCAATGATGATCGGGGATGCTTCCATAACCTATGAAAATGGGATAGCACAAGTCTCATTACAAGTCTTAGATCAAGAGACGAAGTCCCCTGTAAAAGCGAACATTGAAGGTCGTTTTGAATATTTAAGCGGCAAGGTCGTAAGTGGCACAACAGATGAAAATGGGGAGATTACCTTCTCATCGGAATCTTTTGGAACCAATAAAGGGAAAATTGGGTTCAAAGTAAACTCTGTTGTTGCGAATGAGTATTATTGGGCGTCATCCAATGATGTTCCTTATGATCTTTCCACAACGTGGTCTCTTGAAAGCGTCTCAGCAACTCAAGATGCTCATGTTCGTAGTGATTCCTATGGAGATACCAATTATGGGGATGAGCAAATATTAAAAGTTAAAGGACTGGAAGAAACCATACAGAATTACGATCGAATGAGTTTTATCAAGTTTACGAATAACCAATCATCCTTAACCGATACCACGAACGTTACATTCAAATTTTACGTAGATCGTGATATAAGTGATCCTGAAGTTCAGAGTGTTCCTGTATCGATCTATGGAGCTCTAAATGCCTCATGGGATGAAAGTACAATAACGTGGAATTCACAACCAGACCCATCAACCTTTACAAAGCTAGGCCAGGTAGATGTATCTGGTGGAGGTTGGTATAAGATTGATGTGACCGAATGGGTCTCCCAATTAGAAAATATCGATACAATTACCTTCCGATTGTCTGATGAAGCTTTTAAAGATCGATTAGTCCCGATTCATAGTAAAGAAAATGCCAATCCATCTTTATTAGAAATAGAAAAATAAACGGAAAGGTTGCCTTTTTTAAGGCGACCTTTCTCCACTTTTTCGATTATAAAAGGTCATAATTAGGTCGTTGTTTCTTCCTTGCCCTTTCCTTAAAATGTAATAAAGCTAGATGGAAGTTTGCTAACAAACAATAGGAGGATCCTGATGAACACTTCTACGAAAAAAGGTATGTTCTTCTATGGGCTACACAATAAAACATTTCTTAAAGATGCATGTGAACAGTATTGGAAGCACGAAGCAGAAGAAGTAATTCATAGGGCTGATCTCGCTTGTAATCAGACCTTTGTATTTACGCATCGATGGGATATGGAACGCTGTGAGACACCGATTACCTTCCACGATAAAATTGATTGGACGTACCAGTATAAAGGTGATTTTGAATGGACGGTAAACCTCAATCGTTCTAGGTTCATGGCAGAGCTAGGCCAGGCGTATTGGCTTACAGGAAAAGAAAAGTATGCAAAAGGCTTTATTAATCTAATGAAAGACTGGATCAAGCAAAACCCTTTGACGGAAGAAGAAATTCAACAGAGTGAAGCAACGCAATATAATGTAAAAGATACTTGGCGTAAATTAGATAGTGGTATTCGGATTACCAATTGGATAAAAGGTTACTTTTGTGTAAAGGAGTCGGAAGCCTGGGGGACAGATGAGGAAAAATATTTTAAGGAGTCACTATGTTGGCACGGTCGATATTTAAGTGTTGCTTACACCCCACACGACAGACAAAGCAACTGGGGATTCTTAGAAACAAATGGCTTATTTCAAATCGCTTTATTGTTTCCTGACTTCACAGAGTCAGAAGAATGGTTGAGGTTAGCTATTCAACGTCTGAAAGTGATGTGTGAGCTTCAGGTCTTTGAGGACGGAATGCACAACGAACAAAGTCCGATGTATCATCATGAAGTGCTCCATTGTTTATTTGAACCTGTATGGTTAGCAAAATTGAATGGATTGCAGATCCCTGAGAAACTACGTAATACATTAAATGCGATGTTTACAGCCTCATTAGCGTTTGTGAAACCAAATGGGCATCAACCGATGATGAGTGATAGTGATCACACAGATATACGTGATGTGTTAAGTCGAGGAGCAGTTTTATTTAATCGTGGTGATTTAAAGTATAAAGGGTATCCTGTTTTGGATTTTGAAGGACTTTGGTATTTTGGCGAAGAAGGTATGAAAACCTATGAATCTCTAGAAAGTCAACCTCCATCCTTTAATTCCATTCATCTAGAAGAGTCAGGGTATTCTATTATGCGTGATGACTGGAGTGCAGATGAGCATTATCTTATGTTTGATGGAGGGCATATGGATATCATTCGTGCCCATGGACATGATGACTTTTTACATTTTGATTTATGTGTCAAAGGTGAAGATATCTTTGTGGACACAGGTCGGTACACATATATGGAAAACGAAGAAAGACGCTATTTTAAGGAGTCTTTCCAGCACAACACAACCAGTGTAGATGATCGAACTATTTCTCATTATCAAAATTCATGGAGCTGGGATCAAGTCGCCCAACCTGTTCAGCATTATTGGAAAAGCGATCCGTCATTTGATTATGTGCAGGCAGGCCACAATGGGTATTGGAATTTAGATGATCCTGTTCAGGTGCTTAGGCAAATTTTTTATGTGAAGCCGCATTATTGGATTTTAGTGGATACATTCCATTCAAATGAGAACCATGAATTTAAACAGCATTTTCATCTTGATGAGAATGCCAATGTTCATGTTGACTCAAAGCATGATATCGTTCGAATTGAAGGTCGTAATGGAATCAACCTAAATATGGTTTCATTAGATCCTGTTCAATATGAAAAAGAAACCTGTTGGATTTCAAGAGACTACAATCAAAAAAGAGCCTCGAATAAAATCATAAGTAAGAAAGAGGGAAAAGGGCTGACAAAATTCATAACAGCCCTAATTCCTTTCAAGACAAAACAAGAACCAGATCTATCAATAGAAAAAATTGATGTATGGAGCACACGGGGGCAAAAACTTTCAGATGATCAAGTAACAGCCCTCCAAGTAAACAGAGGGGATGAATCTGAAGTTATCTTGTTTTCTCATCAAGGACCTTACAGTTATCAATTCGACAATACACAAATGACGGGCGATGTGCTTTTTGTAAAAAGAGATCAAAAAAACGAACAAAAATGCATTGTAAAAGTGTAGGCAAAAGAAATATAGAAAAAAGGAAAGAATCACCAAGAAAAAGGTGGATTCTTTCCTAATTCGTTTCTTTTGTAACTCCAATTCTCTTTCGGTACTGAGAAGGGGTAATTCCAATGAGCTTTTTAAACGTTTTTGTGAAATGAGGATAATCTCCATATCCTGTAGCAAAAGCGACTTCATACGTTTTATAAGTAGGATTATTTAAGAGCTCTTTTGCTTTTTCGATACGTAACTTGGTAACATACTGCTTAAAGCTAATGCCCATCTCTGCTTTGAATTCCATAGAAAAATACGAAGGTGACATGCCAATCGTATCAGCTACTTCTACTAAGGATAGATCTTCTACGGCATAGTGTTCATCGATGTATTTGACAGTGGTTAATATATTATTACGATGACCAATGTTTCTAGAAGTCTTTAATTGTTCGAGTATGTTCTGGCACATATGCATAATGGTTTCTTTTATTTCAAGCTCCTCATCTGGGATATCAGACACTTGAAGAAGATTCTCCTCATTAAAAGAATGAGACTGTTTTTCTAGCTCTGACTTGAAATAGATTAAAAAGTCCGCGTACATAGAGCGTATTGAATGTTTTTTACCTATAAAGGATTTAAAGCATTCATGATATTCATGAATCAATCGATTTACTTCTTTCTCTTCTAATAGCCACAATTGCTGCACGAGTTTCTCTGTATAAGGTTTTATAACTCCTAAACATTCGCCTCTTTCTTTTGTTGAGTTAAGCTCTCCACTAATTTGCTGATGTACCTTTTCTAGCGACGAAAGAAATTGTTCAGGTTTGATCGGTTTTAATAAAAAGTCTACGACACCATAGCGTATCGCTTCCTGGGCATATTCAAATTGATCATAGCCAGATATAATAATGAACTTGGATTTCCTATTTGAATCCTTAACTTTCTTGATAAATTTAAGGCCATTCATCTTGGGCATTCGAATATCTGTGATAATCAAGTCCGGGTTACATTGCTCATTTAAGCTCAAAGCTTCTTCACCATCTTTGGCTTCACCTACTACTTTAAACCCTGTTTCATTCCCTTCAATTAATGCAAGAAGACTGCGTTTAATCATTTTTTCGTCATCGACCAAAATAACAGAATACATGGTTAAGCCTCCTTTTGATTGAATGTAGTGGTGTATGGCAATCTTACTTCTATCGTCGTACCTGACTCGTCCGTTTTAGTAATATATATGCCGAATGGGGAGCCAAAGTTGCCAAAAATTCGTTTATGCACGTTAATTAAACCGATTCTCTTTGTGGTCTTATTTGTAGAAGGTGGCTCCTCGTTGTGTCTAAATGCCCGATTAAACGTTGTTCGAGTGTCTTCGCTCATTCCTTTCCCTTGATCGACAATAGAAAGTTTATAATAGCCATCACATTTTTCTCCGTAGATCCCTATAAACGTTGGAGGAAGTTCATACTCCTCGTATCCATGAATAAACGCATTTTCAATGATCGGTTGAATCGTTAGCCTAGCAGTCAAAACCTCTTTAATATCCTCTTCAGAAACCTCCATAAGAACAGCAAGATCTTCAAAGCGTTCTCGTTGAATATCAAGATAGGTTTGTATTTGGTTAATCTCCTCTTCTAAGGTTACAACGCTCTTGGTATTACTAACATTATAACGAAACATATCAGCTAAACTCGTTGTCATTTTACTAATCATCATTTGTTTTTCAATGATGGCATGGGAGTTGATGATTTCAAGTGTATTGTACAGGAAGTGTGGATTAATTTGTGATTGCATAGCTTGTAACTCTGATTCTCTAGTCTTTAATTCCATTTCTCTCTCAACATCTTTGGAGTGTTGAATTTCTTTCATTAAACGATCCAAGTCTCCTGTCATATTGTAAAAGCTATTATATAAATCACTTATTTCATCATTTTGATAGAAACGTAATGGTTGTTTCTTCTGAATATTTAACTTTCCTGATTGAACTTTCTTCATTAAGTTTTGCAAAGTTGTTAATGAGTAGGTTAGGGAAAAGGAAAAACCACCAATGAACAATAATGCAATTCCAATAAGTATGAGTCCAATCCAAATGGTGGAGTTACGTAAGCTGATTAAATTTTCCATGATTTGATTCATCGGGACATTGGCTACCATTGTCCAATTCGATTGAGGAGAATAATCATAAACCATTAAGGTTTTGGAATGGTCATTTCCCAGAATAGCAAACCGATCATTAGCATGAGTAGATTCCTGGTTACCTGAAAACGTTTCACCTAATTGCTCTTCTTTAGGATGGTAAATAATCTTATTTTGTTCATTTACAATCCACACCTGTTTAAAGTGGCTTAAGGTGACTTCATTAATGATATTTGTAATTTGATTCAAACGAAGATTCAAAATCAGAAGGCCTGAAGTATTATAAGTGTTTTGATCATATACTTTTCTAACAATGGTAAGGACGGGTGTTGAATGGATGAACTCTACATTAATGAATTGATAAGGTTCTAGGTTATCGATGTTCCCCCAAAGTTCTTCATTCCGTTGTCTAATCTGGTCCATGTCTAAATAATCGTTTACTTTAGAGTAATTATGTACTTGCATGCCATTTTGATTGATGAGGGATATGCCATAAATATCGGAACGTCCATTTAATATGGAAGAGAACGATTCTTCCTGAATTTGTTGAGAGATGATGAATTGTTTGTAACGAGTAGAGTTAAACGTATTCAAATCTAGAAATTGCTGTACTTGAGGGTTAGATAGAAATGGGTATGTAGCTTGTTCTAAATCATGTAAATAAAAGTCCATGTATTCATTTGTTTGGGTTAATAGATGTTGGCTATATTGAACGGCATTATTTTCAATCGTTTCTGTAGATTTTTCAAACCAAATTAACCCTAGAACAAGTAAAGGGATACATACAAATAAGAGGATAATCATGAAAAGTTTAGAATTAATAGAATTAAGTTTAAATGACTTCATAGCAAGCTCCTTTAAAATAGTAGAAACTTCCATGTACTATCTATTTTATTTTAAAAAACACAATATTTCAAATATTTTCACATTTTAAGATTCGAGTTGTAGCATTAATATAATGTGTGAGCGTTTTCTTAAAAGGGAGGAGAAAAGATGAATCGAAAAAAGTTTTTGAAATTATGGGTTGTCTTTATGGGAGTTTTTGCTTTATTTTTGGCTGGTTGTTCAGATGAGTCTTCTGGTAAAGGGGGAGATAATTCAGATGCCACGGAGATTACGTTAGGGTTTTATTCATCTGGTAGTGCTGATGAGAAAATGCAGGAGTTGATCGATAAGTTTGAGGAACAACATCCAGATATTAAAATTAAAACACAAAATGCACCATACCAACAGTTTTTTCAAAAGCTAGATACCCAAATCGCAGGGGGAACTGCACCTGACGTTTGGCTTTCTGATGGGGTTTTTGTTCAAAAATATGCAGAGCGTGGAGCAGCAAAAGATTTAACCGATTGGATTAATCAAGATCTAAATAAAGATGATTATTACGGTCTTGATTTTAACAAGGGACCGAATGGGAAGTATTGGGCTGTACCTCAGGGTATCCAAATTGCATCGCTTTTTTATAACAAGGACATGTTTGATAAAGCAGGTGTCGATTATCCGGATGATAGTTGGACATGGGAGGATCTAAAAGAAGCTGGTGCTAAACTTACGGTTGATACCAGCGGTAAAACAGCGAATGAATCTGGTTTTAATTCCAATAGTGTAAATCAATATGGACTGACATTCTTCAGTATTACAGAAGGGTGGATGACAGTCTTAAAGTCCTATGGTGGAGGCATTCTCGATGAGAGTTTACAAGAATCCGTAATCGATTCACCAGAAAACAAAGAAGCAATGGAATACATCGTTGATGGTATGGATCGTGGGATTTTTACAGATCCATCTGATTTACAGGCATTCCAAAGTGCAATGTCTCCCTTTCCTAGTGAAACGGCTGCTATGAGAATCGGAATCTATGCCCGCGTCTTAGCTGCGAATGAAACAGGCGTTAACTATGATGTTACCGTCCTTCCAAAAGGGCCTGAAGGGGAGAGATTCTCTCCAGTTATTGCAAACTCATGGATCATAAACAATGATGCGGCTGATAAAAAAGCAAAAGCTGCTTGGGAATGGGTGAAATACTGGGTGTCTCAGGATGACGTTCAGAAAGAGTGGGCTGAGCTAGGCGAAGCGGTTCCAGTGAAAAAGTCTGTAGCACAGTCTGATATGTTCTTAAATTCAGGGGACAAACCAGAAAACAAAGAAGCATTTTTAGAAAGCTTTGATTTTGCAGGTACATTAGATGTGAATGCCGTCTGGTCTGAATGGGTGAAGAAAACAGGAGACAATTTCAACCGAGCATTTTTAAAAGAAGCCAGTGTCGACGAGGCTCTAGAACGAGCGGATAAGGAAGTACAAAAAGTGTTAGATGAATTCTATGAGAATCAATAACACCTATAGCTTTGAATTCCTTATAGAAAGTGTGACGTTGAATGATTGGTAATACAAATACGGGATTACAAAAAAGCACCGTAAAGTCTAAACGATTGAAGCGGAAAAGAAAATTAAGCAATGAGGGTAAATGGGGATTACTTATGGTATCCCCATACCTCATTCATTTTGTTGTATTTATCGCCTTTACTTTATTGGCCTCCTTATATTTTAGTTTTTCTCGTTACGACATGTTAAATGCCCCACAGTGGATTGGTTTAGAGAATTACAACAAGCTTATTAATGATCCAGTATTTTGGAAGTCTTTATGGAACACGGTTTATTTCACGGTTTTATTTGTACCAGCACAAACAATATTAGCTTTAATTTTGGCAGTAGCTCTTAATCAGAGTCTTAAAGGCCTTAAATTTTTTCGCATTGCTCATTTTATCCCTGTTATCTCTTCATGGACCGTTGTGTTATACGTAGCAGATGCGATTTTTAATCCGCGTTTTGGTTTAGCGAATGATCTTCTGTTGAAATTGGGTTCTCAACCTCAACAATGGCTAAACGATGAAGCACTGGTCATTCCGGTACTTGTTGGTGTGGCTGTCTGGAAAGGGATTGGCTACATGATGGTCATCTTTTTAGCGGGACTTCAGAATGTTCCTGAGGATCTTTATGAAGCTGCTGAAGTAGAAGGTGCAGGGGTCTTAAAGAAATTTAGACATGTTACGATCCCGCTGATATCTGGGACGACATTTCTTGTTCTAGTATTAAGTACGATCACCACGTTCCAAGCGTTTGAGCAGATCTATGTTATGACAGGAAATTCAGGTGACATTACAGCAGCAGGTGGTCCGAACAATGCCAGTATGGTATTAATGCTGTACTTATTCCAACAAGGATTTGCTTTCTTGAAAATGGGGTACGCATCAGCGATTGCATGGGTACTGTTCCTCATCTTATTCGTCATTACACTTATTCAAGTGAAATTGCAAAAGAAGTGGGTTCATTATGAAAAGTAGAGAAGCAAACTATGTTAGAGGTGTTTGTAATGAAGAAGAATCCAAATAAAAAGAGAAAGATCATTAGCTATATTGTCATTACGTTAAGTTCCATGATAATGCTGACGCCTTTTATTACAGCTGCCTTTAATTCATTAAAAACCTATAAACAATACACCGCGATACCGGTGGAATATATCCCAAATCCTTTCAGATGGCAAAACTATGTTGAAGTGTGGAAGATGACGGAATTTGCCCAATATGGATGGAATAGTTTTATCGTAACGGTATTATCTGTGCTTGGAGCATTATTATCCTGTTCCATGGTAGCTTATGCATTTGCTCGTTTAGATTTTCCGTTTAAAAACTCTTTGTTCATCATGGTATTAGGAACGCTCATGATTCCACCTGTTGTCATGATCATACCTCAATTTATTATCTTTAAACACATGGGGGCTCTCGATACGCTTGTTCCGTTATGGATTCTGGAATGGTTAGCTCAACCATTTGGTGTGTTCCTTATGAGGCAGGCTTTTCTAAGTATTCCTAAAGAGTATGAAGAAGCGGCTAAACTGGACGGATGTTCTCCTCTACAAACTTATTGGCGTATATTCATGCCGATGTGTAAGCCCCAACTGGCAACCTTAACAATATTTACGTTTATGACGAAATGGAATGAGATCATGGCACCAGCTATTTATCTTTCTTCACAGGAAAAATTTACGTTACCTGTAGGTGTTCTTTCGATGTCTGGAGCTTGGTTCGGGAAAGAACAGTATTTAGTAGCAGCTGCACTGATGTCCTTAATCCCCATTTTAATTGTCTTCTTCTTTACGGAAAAATTCTTTGTTAAAGGAGCAAGTTCTTCAGGTTTAAAATAATCAGTTAGATCGGAGAGATAGGATGTGAGGGTGTGAAAACCAAAGCGTTATTAATTGGAACGAAATCCATGATCGAAAAGGTAAATCGAATCCGTGGAGAGTTTCCTGGATTTACTTTTGTTCCTATGGTTGCAGACCAAAACTTGATACAGAAGCTGAAGAATACCCAGTTGGAAAGTGTTGATTGCGTCTTCGTTATTCACCCATTAATTGTGATTCAAGATATATCGATAATGGTAAAAGAAATCCCTGTTTATGAGATAAAATATTCGATGACCGCATTATATAAAACGCTTTTCAAAAGCCTTTTAACTGCTAAACAGGAATCGGGATCAATCAAAATGAGTGTAGATCTTCTAAGTGAAGATAAGCTTCAAGTAGAAGGGATCTCAAACGCTCCTCTATATATTAAAGAGCATCACCCTGATATAACGCTACAAGAATTAGTTGATTTTCATATACGTTCCTATACCAGTCATAACGTTAAAACTATCGTAACAAGTCATCCTAAAGTCGTGGAATCTCTAAAAGACGCGCCAGTGAAGGTAGAGCTCGTTACCCCAACAGAAACTTGTATTCGAGAATTTTTATATGATATATCCAAGAAAATCAAGGCACCTTCAGAATTTCCAATTCGCTACGAAAGTACTCAAGCGATTGAACACTTTAAAAAACAGGGGGTAAGTGGAGCTACAATTTATAAACTGCAGTGTTTATGTGAGGCAATTGGTCGAAACAGAATCACAGCTGCGGAACTTGCGAAAGGATTTTCAATCACGTTAAGAAGTGCGAGAAGAATCTTAACGACATTAGAAACTCAAAAGGTGGCTAAAGTCGTTGGTGAAGAGCAATTGAATGGAAGAGGGCGTCCAAGGTATGTGTATTACATTGATTTTAATCAAATGAATGAAGATGCTGTACCTGTTGCTGTAATGAACTGAGCTCTATATGGTTAGGAGGAATAGGATGACTTCATTTTTAATAAATACGGTCCTTTTAGAGAAAAATCGATGGGAAGAAGGGCGGAATCCATCTGTAGCTGTGAGCGAATGGTTGCCTAAAATAAAAAAGGATGGGTTTCATGGGGTAGAGCTATGGGAGAATCATGGCTTAAAAGCATCAGAGCCTGAGATTCAGCTTCTAAAACACGCCTCAGTACCCGTGGAAGTCTATAACTCTTACGTAAGCTTTGATGATGGAGATTCTCAAAAAAGAGCTAAAGCTGCCAATATGATAAATAGACTTCGAGCAAACAAAGTTAAGTTTAATTTTGGCAACGATTCAGAACGTATAGAAGAATACATTCAAAACTTTCATGTATGGAAAGAACAATTGCACAACGAATGTACCTTTCTTTGTGAATGTCATCCTGGAACTGTCATGGAAGATCCGAATATAGCTAGGGAAGTTTTTGATAGAATCGGCTCCCATAATATCGGAGCCATGATTCATCCTTTTCATAAGAGTACAGACTTATCTAGTTGGTTTAACTATTTAGGAGAAAAGATTATTTATGCTCATGTTAGTCTTTTTGATGGGAGTCGCTTTCATCTATTGGAGCGTTACCCTGATTTTGTTGAGGAACGGATTCAAGTTCTTAAGGAAAATGGGTTCGAAGGGGATTTTTCCTTGGAATTCACAGAAGGTACAGCAGAAGAACATGAAACACCGCAACAGTTATATCAAAATGCGATTCGAGACTTGGCCTTTCTAAAAGTTAGGTGGAAACGTCTCGCTAAGGAGATATAAACATGTCTCTATCAGTAGTTCTTATCGGAGCAGGTATTATTGCAACAGAGCATTTATCAGCCATAACTAATATAGAAGAATTATGTGCGGTAGCGGTAGCGGATATTGATGTGGCTAAAGTAGAGAAAATAAAGAGAGAATATGATCTTATTGGGTATCTGGATTATCGTGAAATGGTACAAAAAGAAAGCCCTGATATTGTCGTAATTAGTCTGCCGCATTTTTTACATAAAGAAGTAGCGATTTTCTGTGCCAAAAATGAATGTCACATTTTATTGGAAAAGCCCATGGCACTTAATGCTAGAGAGTGTGATGAAATTTTGCAGGCAGCTTCTGAATACGGTGTTCAACTGATGATTGGCCACACTCAGCATTATTTCCCGGAAAATGAAGTAGCGAAGAAACTCATTCATGAGGGGGATTTGGGGCAGCTTGTTCAAATTAATGAAACGAGACACATGAACTATTTTAAACAGGAGCGACCTCAGTGGTTTTTAGAACGTGATAAAGCTGGAGGAGGCATCATGATGAATTTGGGTGCCCATTCTATTGATAAAGTCCAGTGGTTGTTAAATACTTACTTTTCCAAAGTAATGGCTAACTTGAGCTATTATAGTAGCGATTTAGGGATGACTTGTGATGTCGAAGGAAGTGGGCTTGTATATTTAGAGACCGAAAAGGGGATTCCTGTCACGTTATCGATATCGGGCTATGAAGTAGTTCCAAAACATGATACAGAACTCATCTTTTCAAAAGGAATGATGAAGGTCGAGTTAGGAAACGGGGTGTATGTTAGTCGGAATGGATCTTATACCTCTGTTCCCGTGACTAGTAACAAAACACCTTTTGAGAAACAATACATGGAATTGATTCATGCGATTAATGGAAAGCGTTCTTTAGAGAATTCAGGTTCCTATGGCAAATCTGTAGTAAAGGTAATTCAAGGAATCTATGAATCACATGAGAAGAAAAAAATAATCGAAATTAATTAAGTGGGAGTCGGTTATAACATGAAACTTTCATTTAGAGGAGATATAGAAGAACTAATCCCTGCGATTAATGAATTAAATAGTGACTTAGGTTTCACTTTATCAGAAGGGGGCTTACCCGTTTCTGTTCAACAGTGGACACAAAATAAGCTTCAGGTTTCCTTTCAGAATGGGGAAGCCTGTATATGTTTTCAGGAGAACATTCATTTTTTCCGAGCTTTAGGACTCTTGTTGGAACATATTCCATCCAAGGATTCATTCACTTTGGAAGAAATACCGCACTTCATAACAAACGGGATAATGATGGATTGCTCGAGAAATGCGGTCATGCGAATACCTCAAATGAAAAAGTTTGTCAGAATCATGGCAGCAATGGGCTTAAATATGCTAATGCTTTATATGGAAGACACATATGAAATTGAGGGTGAAGCTTATTTTGGCTATATGCGCGGTCGCTACACTAAGGATGAATTACGAGAGATTGATATCTATGCAAAACAGTTTGGGGTAGAGGTGATCCCAAGCATTCAAACCTTGGCTCATCTTTCTACGTTTTTACGTTGGGATTCCAGTAACCAATATAAAGATACGTCAGATATTCTTTTAGCAGGGTCCCAGGCAACCTATAAATTAATTGAGAGAATGATTGAATCCGCATCATCCCCTTTTCAAAGTGATCGTATCCATATAGGAATGGATGAAGCGCATTTGCTAGGTAAAGGTCAGTACTTAAAACAAAATGGCTATAAGCCCCCTTTCCAGATTATGAATAATCATTTACAAGAAGTGTTAAAGAATACAAGGGACAAAGGCTTACGTCCTATGATATGGAGTGACATGTATTTTCGCATGGCTTCTAAACAAGGGCACTATTATGATCAAGACGCAGTCATTCCCGCAGAAGTAATAAAGGATATGCCAGAAGATGTTCAATTTGTGTATTGGGATTACTATCATGAGGATGAAGATATTTATCGAGATTTTATCAAGAAACATAAGGCTTTTGGTTCAACACCTCTATTTGCTGGTGGACTTTGGACTTGGAATGGGATATCTATTAACTATGAAAAAGCATGGAATACAACCCAGGCTGCACTTTCTGCATGTAAGCAGGAAGGTGTGAAGGAGGTTTTTGCTACCCTTTGGGGAGATGATGGAGCAGAAACCAATGCATTTTCAAGTCTCTTAGGTTTACAACTTTTAGCCGAACATACCTATTCAGAGCAGGTTAATATGGAAAAGGTTAAACGTCGCTTTCGAGCATGTACAGGAGCTGATGCTAAAGCTTTTCTTGCGTTAGGGAAATTAGATCAACCACCTTATAAATCTGAAGAAGTTCAGCTAGAACCTGACAATCCCTCGAAATTTTTACTATGGCAGGATCCTTTAGTGGGGTTGTTTGATAAGCAAATAGAAAGTATTCCACTAAATGATTATTACCGCATGCTAGAAGAAGAGCTGAAAGAAAAACAGCAAAAAGCAGGTGAGTGGTCAGGTATTTTTGATGTTCCTGTTCAAATCTGTTCCGTGCTAAGCATTAAGAGTGAATTAGGAATTAGATTAAAGAATAATTATGAAGCACAAGATCATCAATCTCTTCGAAATATTCTTAATCAAGACTTACCTCAACTAAAAGATAAATTAGAACATTTAAAAGAACTTCATTACGAGGAGTGGATGAATGATTTTAAACCTTTTGGATGGGAAACGTTAGATATTCGGTACGGTGGATTGTTAGCCCGTATTGAAACATCCATTAAGAGATTGAGTGAATATTTGGACGGAAAGCTAGCCTGCATTCCAGAGTTAGAACAAGAGAGATTGAAATTTTCGATTGAGCGGGAAGCACCGGGGTATGTGAGAAGTAATGTTTATAAAAGTATTGTAACGCCTAATGTATTCTAACTTGATAGAGAAGGTGGCAATAGAAAGAACTAAAAAGTTATTGTACTTTTTTTATTTCTAGTCTTATTTGAGAGACAATTCAGTAATACTTTACCATGATATTCACCTTTTCTTACTATATCTGTGTGATGAGTTTATACAACATATAAACTTCCTCATAGTATAACCTTGACCAACATATTGGGGGGTGAAAATATGGGGAACAGTTATTCAAGTT
>SDGW01000306.1_pt1 | contig 20714 bp, 19 predicted proteins | sample 2873831 | NCBI WGS metagenome assembly SDGW01 (sample SAMN08132700, study PRJNA421101) | hypersaline lake metagenome | isolation source: celular fraction 0.22 microns magnesium sulfate-rich crust from ephemeral... | place: Spain: Penahueca Lagoon, Toledo | collected 2011-07
GCGTGAAGCTCCGCGTCCGGACTTACTCGCGGAGCGAGCACTTCGTCACGCTCACGCACTGCCCGTCCTGCAGGTACGAATTCGACTGTGACGAGTCCCCAGCCCGACCACGACCCCACGAGAGGGAAAATGAGGAATGCCACGCTGATCGTGACGCCAAAACCCGACCAGAGCGTCTGGTTGAGGCTGTAGCCCAAGAGCGTGAACGTGCTGATGCCGGTGACGACGACAGCGGTGGGGCTGAAAAGCGGTGCGACGATGAGGTGTCGCAGGTCGAGCCTCCCTTCCTGTGGGGGCTGGATAGTCTGAAGATGCCATGCTGCGCGTCGGACGACACGCATCCGCTACTTAACCCAAGGAATTGCTCAATAAAACTAAAGTGTGGAAGAAAAGGGGCTACGCCGAGCCGTCAACCGTGACTTCTTCCTGGGTAACTACTGTTTTCGCACCACTACTACCCACAGCGGTCACCGTGACAGTTACTGTATATTCAGAAGCATCATCTGCTGTCAGTGTGGCTGTCTGCCCAACTTCCGGGATTTCAGCATAACCAGTTGCAGTTTCGGTACCGAAGCTAGTGTTACCAGAGTCAGATACGGAAACATTCAGATGATCTGCATTACCCTCGCTAATCCACGTCACCGTGGCGGAACCATCATCCTTCTCACTGATGTCTGCTCCCGCCTGCACGTTCTCGCTAACACTGTCACCGAACCCGAGCACGAAGCTCGCGATGACGGCTGCCAGGATGACTGTAATCGCTACCATCAGGATGACGCCGATAACCGGCGAGACCCCACGCTCGTCTCGGTCAGGGATGTCGAAGCTGATTTCCATTGTTCTCGTCACACACGCATGACACTATGTGCCAGCGCTTATCCACGAATGAGATTGGGGTGTAATAAAACCTCTGTGGCATCTAATAGGACTTCTAACAGGAGCAAGCCGCTCGTCTGACGCTTCGAAAAGCCGCGGGGGGCACCGCGGCCCGTGAAGGAAATCAGCTTCGAGATGCTGACTCACCTCGGACTCTCACCGAGGTAAATTCAACTCCACGACCATACTGGGAAAGCTTTCCGGTCGGTCGCAGACTCAGCGAGACGAGTCGTCTTCGTCGAGTTCGCCAGAGAGATGGTCGCGACCGCGTCCTGTGATTTGGTAGAAGCCGTCGCCAGTGTTCTCGACGAGGTCGTGGTCCGCGAGTGCCCGGACGCGTCGATTCACGTACTGGCGCGAGTAGTCGATAGCTCGGACGTCTCGAAGACCGAGGTCAGTCAGACCGTGAGCGCGCTCGAGAAACGTGGCCGCCTGTACCGGGAGCGCCAGGGGCGGACGTCTCTATCCGAGCGACGTTCGTGTATCAGCACCGTTGCGATGCCTCTTCGGCTACAATCAGCGTCGCGGGAGAGAGACTGGAACCCTCGTCCAGCAGTAGCTGAACGCGGTTAGAGTTCCGGCACCGCCGTGTACAGGAGGACGAACGCGTTCACGGACAGTAGCGCCAGCACGAGCCACTGGAAGATGCGCTCGGGGATGTTGTCGAAGATGTACACGCCGATCCAGGAGCCGACGAACACCATCGGAACGGCGACGACAGCCTCGATCATCAGTGGCGTCGTCACGTCTCCCGTGTAGGTGAGACTCCCGAGGCGGTAGAGCATGAGCGTCCCGAAGAAGGCGGTGAACGTGGCCTTCATCTCCTCGTCGGTCCAGAACCCGCTGGCCGACATGAACGCGCCGTAGACGATCATCGGCGGACCGGGAACGGCGACGGCACCGCCGAAGATCCCCGCGAAAAGCCCGGCCGTCGCGCCGATTACTTTCCCCGGCCGGTAGTCCTTCTCCTCGATCCAGTCCGTGACGGTATCGAGTTGCTGGGTCGCGCCGACGATGATGACGGCCAACACGAGCACGCCCCCGATGGCGACACGCATCTGCGTCTCGTCGAACCGGCTGAACACGACGATGCCGAGCGGCATCCCGACGACGAGGCCGGCGACGGGGACGAGCCACTTCTCCCAGTCGAAGGCGTCGCGGACGCTCCACCAGACGCGGCCGTTGGCCACCACCGCCGTCACCGTGAAGATGATCGACGCGCTCGAGGGCGACCGGAACAGCGGCATTATGCCCATTGACACCTGCGCGAAGCCGAACCCGGCGATGCCGTGAACGGCGGCCGCGACGAGGATGACGACCGCAGACAACCCCGTCGTCACCCAGTCGCCCGTCATCGAGACCACCTCCGCGAACGAGTTAGTCGGTGCATCTCGCTAGCGAGTACCACATCTTCCTACCTAAGCGTACTTGCAGCCGAGAGCTGACAGAGGGGCGTCCTCGTCCAGATACCACGGTCTCGATCGGACCGAGCGCGTGTCTGTATGCCACTGAGAGCGTGTGTCTCGGCCGTGGCGCCCGGTTTTCTGCGAGACGTGGCACGTAGGCGGTCTTTTGCGGTATTCCCGACACTAGCCACAACCCATGAACAGGAGGAGCGCGTATCTACACTCCCGCCACGATGAACGATACCAAGGCACTCGGCGAGTGGGCGTCCCTCGGTGGCGACCCTGCCAGTGACGGTACGGGTCCCCCCGACGCGGTCTTCGCCCACGTCAGTGACCTCCACGGACAGCTGACGCCGCGCTCCCAGGTCTACTACGACAATCCGACGTCGAAGCCCGACTTCGACTTCGGAGACGACGACCGCGTCGTCGAGCGCGGCGGCGGGATACCCCTGCTGGCAGCCAAACTCGACGAACTCCGCGAGCACCACGACGTCTGCACGGTCATGAGCGGCGACACGTTCCACGGCTCCGCCGTGACCACCTACACCGACGGGCGAGCGATGCTCGACCCCATCAACGAACACCTCGCGCCCGACGTCTACGTCCCCGGGAACTGGGACTACTCGAACGAAGCCGCCGAGGACGGCAACTTCGTGGAACTGATGGACGCGCTCGACGCGCCCGTCCTCGCGAACAACCTCTACGACTGGGAGACCGATGAGCGGTTGTACGACGCCTACCGGCTCCTCGACATCGGTGGCCTCTCCGTGGGCGTCGTCGGCATGACGAACGTCTACGTCGACCGGATGGCACCCGCGTTCTCCGAAGGGAAGTACCGCTTCGGCAAGCACCCCGCACTCCTCGAGGAGTCCGCACGGGCCGCTCGCGAGGACGGCGCGGACGTCGTGGTCGCGGTCACCGAGATCGGCCTCCCGTGGATGGTCCAGGCGGCCAAGGACTCTGCGAGCGTGGACGTGGTGTTCAGCGCGCACACCCACGAGTACACCTACGACCCGATCGTCGTCGAGGAGACCGAGACGGTCGTCGTCGAATCCGGCATGGGCGAGGCGCTCGGCCGCGTGGACCTGCGCGTTCGGGACGGCGAGCTACAGTTCCGACACCACCTCTACTGTCTGACCGAGGACGGCGAACAGACGCCGGAACCGGACGCCGACGCGGCGGAGACAGTCGAATCGGTGCGTGCGCCCTTCTTCGAGGACGACCCGGGGTTCGAGCGGGGGGCAGGCACGCTCGACCGTCCGCTGGATACGGTCGTCGGCCAGACGGAGCACCCGCTCTACCGGCAGTCCTTCCTCGAGAGCGCGTGGAACACGCTGTTCAACGACGCGCTCCGCGCTCACTTCGACACCGACCTCGCCGTCTCGCACGGGTTCCGGTACGGGACTGCCATCCCGCCAGGTGACATCACGCTCGGCGAGCTGTACACGTTCTTCCCGATGACGACGCCCGTCGCTCGCGGTGTCGCCTTCGGCCAGCAACTCACGAACCACATGGAGGCGTTCCTTCAGGACAACTTCTCGCCGTACCCCTACGACCAGGAGGACGGCCGCGTCCGGAACTTCTCCTCGAACGTCGAGGTGACTGTCGACCCGACGGCCCAGCGCGGCCGCCGCCTCGTCGAGATGCAGGTCGACGGCGAACCGGTCGACCCGGAAGAGACGTACTCGGTGGCGACGTTCCGCCGGCCCGGCGACCCCGAGCGCGACCTCGGCAACTGCGGGTTCCCGTTCCAGGACGTCGAGGTCGACGACGGGACGATACCGGTCGACGTCATCGTCGAGTACCTCGCGGACCACTCGCCCGTCGACTACGAGGTGATGGGACTGGTCGAGACCGCAGACGACGGCGGCCGAGCCCAGAACACGCCCGCAGACGGGCCGTACCCGTTCGTCCAGCCCGGCGTCGACTACGCTGACGGCGAGGCGTACTGCGAGACAGCCATGGTTCCGCGCGGGAACGTTTTCCCCGAAGAGGGGCGTAATCGAACGCGCTAGGCGGCGACGCACGCGATAAGTCCGACTGACGGCACACCCGACACGATACAAGAGAGATACGATGGTCACGAACATCACTGCGGAACAACTCGCGGAGAGAATCGATGCCGACGAACAGTTCACGCTCGTCGACACGCGCCCCGAAGACAGCTTCGAGGCCTGGCACGTGCGCGACGCAGAGAACGTTCCGTACGACCCTGACGAGGGGCTGAGCGAAGATCGACTGAACGAGGTGAACGCACTGATTGACGGCCAGCCGGTCGTCGCTATCTGCGGGAAGGGGTTGACGTCGACGCCGTTCGCGTTCGACCTCGACGACCACGGCTACGACGACGTCTCGGTCGTCACTGGCGGGATGGAGGAGTGGAGCAAACTCTACGAGGTCGTCCCCATCGAGACGGCCAGCGACGACCTCGTCGTCCGGCAGGTCCAGCGCCGAGCGAAGGGGTGTCTCGGCTACGTGGTCGGCTCGAAACGAGCAGAAGAGGCTGTCGTGGTCGATGCGACCCGACAGACCGACCAGTTCAAAGTCGCCGCCCAGAACGCTGGACTCTCCATTTCGCGTGTGCTCGATACGCACGTCCACGCCGACCACATCTCAGGCAGCCCGACGCTCGCCGACGAGGTCGGCGTACCCTACCACCTCGGCGACGCGGTCAGCGAGCGCGGCGTCGAGTACGAATACGACCCGCTATCGGATGGAGACGTCGTCGAAGTCGGCGACGTCGAGATCGAGGCGTTACACACGCCCGGACACACCTCGGAGATGATGAACTACCTCGTCGACGGGGAGGTCCTGTTGACGGGCGATACGCTGTTCGTCGACTCCGTCGGACGGACGGAACTCCAGTTCGGCGAAGCCGACGCCTCCCGTGGCGCGGAACTGCTGTACGACTCGCTGCACGACACCGTCCTCGACCTCCCAGACGACACGACGATTCTGCCGGGCCACCTCACCGTCACGAGCGACGGCCGCTACGAGAACGGCTCGCCGGGCGACCCCCTCGAGGCCCCGCTCGGGGACCTCCGCGACGACCTCGACTTCCTCGGGCTGGACCGCGACGCGTTCGTCGAGCGATTGACCGAGGACGTCCCGGAGAAACCCCCGAACTACGAGGCAGTCATCGCCATCAACACCGGCAGGGACACCGTCGACGACGAGAACGAGGCGACTGAACTCGAACTGGGACCGAACAACTGTGCCGCGTAGAGAACACGCGCTCTCCCGTCGCGGTCTCCTCCGGCTGACGGGAGCGACCGCTCTCGGTGCGCTCGCGGGCTGTGCCGGTCAGCTACCGGGCACCGACGACAGTGAGGGGGAGGCGGTGCCGCCGCGCTCGACAGTTACGGCCGAGCCAGATACGTCCGTCAGCCTCACTGCGTCGCCCGAAACCGTTCGACCAGCCCCCGAGACGTCGACGACCAACTGGCTGTACGAGGGCGAATTCCCCGGACCGGAGCTACGCGTCCAGGAGGGTGACGTGCTCAGCGTCGAACTGACCAACGACCTCCAGGCGGGGACGACGATTCACTGGCACGGTGTCCCCGTCGCGAACCCGGTCGACGGGGTGCCGAACGTAACGCAGGACCCGGTCGCGCCGGGGGATACGTTCACGTACACGTTCCGTGCCGAACCCGCGGGGACGTACTTCTACCACAGTCACGTCGGGCTCCAGCTCGACCGGGGGTTGCTCGCCCCGCTGATCGTCGAAGAGCCCGACCCGCACGTCGAGTACGACCGCGAGTACGTCGTCGTCGTCGACGACTACCTCCCCGAAGAGCCGGAGCTTCCTTCGGACGGAGGAATGGGCGGGGGCGGCGGGATGATGGGAGACACTCGCCCGCCGTACGAGGGGCTCCTGATCAACGGTCGGCTTCCAGAGGACCCACCGAGGTTCGAAGTGGCAGAGGGAGAGCGGGTGCGCCTCCGGTTCGTGAACGCCGGCAGCGCGACAGTCTTCGGTGTACGAATCGCAGGCCACGAAATGACGGTGACTCACGCCGATGGCCGACCTGTCGAACCCGTCGACGTGGACTCGTTCGTCTTCGGGTCCGGCGAGCGCTACGACGCCGTGATCGAGGCGACGAACCCGGGCATGTGGGCCCTTCGAGCGGATGCGCTCGATGGAAACGAACCACCAGCTACGGCCATCGTCGAGTACGAGTCAGCTAGCGGGGGGAGCCCACAGCGCCCGTCGTCGGCCAGTAACCGGCTGCAGTACGGGGACTTGCAGGCGGTCTCCTCGCTCGACGGAGTGAGTGGAGAGCCGGATCGAACGTTCGACCTGACGCTCTCACGCGGCCGGAGCCGGTCGTACACGTGGACGATAGACGGGCAGGCCTACCCGGACGCCGACCCGCTCCAGATTCGGCCCGACGAACACGTCCGAATTCGGATGACCAATCAGAGCCCGGTCGTCCACCCGATGCACCTTCACGGCCACTTCTTCCAGGTCGGCGACGCGATCAAGGACACGGTCATCGTCCCCGGACATCGAGGACAGGTGACGATCGACTTCCACGCGGACAACCCCGGCAGGTGGTTGTTCCACTGTCACAATCTGTATCATCTCGACGCGGGGATGGCGCGCGTCGTGGAATACGTCGAGTGATCAGGTCGTCCTCCTCGGCGGTGACTACCTCGTCTCCCGGCGCATGAGCGACGCAGACGTCCCGGAGCCCCGGAGTGGAGGAACTCCGCACGGCATACGCTCGCGGGGGCTTCACTGACGAAGAGTCGAAGCCCGCCGCGAGCGACTCGAACGGTCGGAGTCAAGCAACGAGAACGCACCAGGGTGCGTTCTCCCCCGCCTGTGTGAGCGCGGCTTCGAATCGAAGGAATGGGCCACTCTCAGCTTACGATTCTGAACGGTAATGTGGTTAAGCCCCAATACCGTAGTGGACTACGTGACCGAAGTCATCCTCTTCACCCAAGAGACGTGCGGAGCGTGCGCGACACAGCGGGAGAAAAACGAGGGGCTCGGGGACGAGTACCCCGACGTCGAGTTTCGAGAGGTCGACATCCAGAGAGACATGGAAACGGCCGAGGAGTACGGCGTCCGGAAGACGCCGACGACACTCGTCTACGCGAACGGTGAACAGACCGCCGAATTCATCGGCATCGTCGACCGGGACGACTTGGAGTCGGCTATCGAGAGCGCGACCCGGCAGTCAGCCGGATTCGCCCAGCGCCTCGTCGACGTCGTGCGTGGATAAGAATCAGCGACCGATGCAACCTCACATGACCAACTACAGCCGACGTCAGTACCTGGGAGTGCTCGGTGCCGGCGCAGTCGCCAGCACGGGTCTCTCTCAGCCAGCGAGCGCACAGGAGACGCCCGTCGTGAAGATGGGCAACAACTACTTCGACCCGATCGGCCTCCACGTCGAACCCGGCACGACCGTCCGCTTCGAGATAGCGGCCGGTGCACACTCGGCCACGGCCTACGAGAACCGGATCCCGTCCGACGCCAGCGCGTTCGACAGTGGGACCATCTCGTCGGGAGCCTTCGAGTACACGTTCGAAGAACCGGGCACGTACGACTACTACTGCATCCCGCACAAGTCAGTCGGGATGGTCGGTCGCATCGTCGTCGGTAGCCCTGGCGGCCCAGCCGAAGAGAGCCCGATTCCGGACGGTGACGTGCCCGAGAGCGACGCGATCGTCGAACGGGGCGCGATAGCGTATGGATCTAGCACCGACGGTGACGGGTACTCCGACGACGGAACGATGGGCCCGGGGATGGGGTCTGGCCCGGGGATGATGAACGGCCGGAACGGTGGATGGTTCGGTGGGCTGCCGTTCGTCGGCGGGACGCTCGGAATGCTGGGGCTGGCCGGCGGACTCCTCTACTGGGCACTGGGCCGAGGTGACGCGCCGTCCCGGCGTGACGATTCCGCGATGGAGACCCTCCGACGCCGGTACGCACGAGGCGAGCTCGACGAAGAAGAGTTCCAGAAGCGTCGTGAACGGCTGGAGACTGAGAGAGAAGACGCATCTCGGTGAGGGGTACACGGTGAACACGCCGGGCTTCGACTCGGCACCGAATCGTGACCCCCGTCGCGGACGTCAGCGGCGTCGAGCCGAGCGAGCTGCGAGGCCGTCGTCGACCGCGACGTGACCGAAACCGACGACGAGGCCGAGTGACACCTCCTGCCCGCAACCCTATTTAACGAGCTTTGCTGGGAAGGCAGGTCCCGTTTCCCGCGGTCGCTCGAAGAGGAGGTGTGAGTAACCGAGAGACAGACTGCGAAGCCGCGGGCTCGCGGGTCCACGACTCCCTCCGCGAACTCCTCGCCCACGAGCGCCGCCGGCGCGTCCTCGCCTGCCTGCGGGAGCACGGCTCGCTGCCGCTGCCCGACCTCGCGACCGAAGTCGCTCGCCGCGAGCACGACGGGGCGCTCGCCCAGGCTCGCCAAACCGACGAGCTCTGCGTGTTCCTGGCGCTGTCGAACGTCCACGTGCCCAGGCTCGCCGAGGCGGACGTCGTCGCCTACGACCGGGACCGGAACGTCGTCGCGCTTGACGAGGCCGCCGACGCGCCCGACCGACTCTCCTCCCTCGAATCGACGCCGAGTCCCGAGTAAGTCTGCTCGCGACGGTCGCCCCGCGTTCAGGTGACCATGTAGTACGGGTCGCGCTCGATTTTCGGTTCCAGCGCGTCCCGCATGTCGCCGGCCCTGAAGAAGGACAACTTCAGGCCGTTCCGGTCGCGCCGTTCGAGGACCCCCTGTTCTTCGAGGTAGTCCTCCATCTTCCACCGGTTCCACTTGTAGACGCCCCTGAACGCGTCGTTCTTCTGGGCGATCTGGCGGTGGTCGGTCTCGTCGTAGTAGATCGCTCCGGAGTGGGTTTCGTCGGTGTGGTACGGCGTGTCGGCCTGCAGGGAGACGTAGTGGTACTGCGTGGAGACGAGGCGGTCCGTGCCGATGTTCGCGATGAGGACGTTGTCCTCGTCGATCTTGGCGTAACAGCCGTCGGGGCCGAACGAGTCGTGGTGGTTGCAGTCCTCGAAGCGGTAGTCCCCCGCGACCTGAATCGAGTGGAGAGCGTCGTCCGTGCGGTAGTCGGCGTCGTTCATGAACAGGACGGGGAACATCCCGACCTGCGGCCGGGAGAACTGCTTGTGGTAGACGCCCGAGTTCCGAAAGCTCGGCGTGAACCCCGGGACCAGCACACTCTCGAACTGGTCCGTGAGCTCGTCGTACAGCCGACCGTACGACCGCCCGCCGAAGGCGGCGTTCACGTCGCTCAGGCCGACGTGGACGAAGATCTCGCTATCCGCGTAGTCGCTCAGGATTTCCCGGAACTCCGCGAACGGGAAGCCGGAGGCGGACGTGTCCCTGACGCGGTCTTTCAGCATGCGCGTGTACTCTTCCCGAGCGACGGTCCGCCACCGTCGGAGCTCGCGGACCGGACGGACGGTGTCGCTCATACAGGCCTCCCTCCTCGCCCGAGCACTGTAACTCGTCGCCTACGCGGCGGAGTCGGTGCCAGCGTCACATCCCGGGGACGCCGACGGCCTCGAAGTTACTGATGCCGGCGACGGCGAGCACGTACAGGACGGCGAACGTCGCCACCCACGCCACCACCGCGATGAGGATGGCGCGCATCCAGCCACCAGGGTACCGGTAGTTGATGAGCGCGATGTACGCGACCAACACCAGTATCGGGCCGACGAGCGGAATCCACCCGAAGAGGAACCCGAACACCCCCCAGATTATCGCCCCCAGAAGCGCGGTCACGATAGCGTACGTGTAGTCGTCGTAGCCGGTGATGACGCGCGCGCCGACGTATATCCCGAGCGCGCCGACGAGCAGGCTGACGACGAAGACGACGATCGAGTCGACGAGTGCCATACCGAACGTTTCCGGCGGTACCCGCATTGTTAGTCCCCGCTTGTCGAATCGCTCACAGATTCCCGGGTTAGGGCCACGGCAACGTCCAGCAGATCCGTCGTTCGGCGTCGAGTAACGGGGTGCAGCCGTGGGGGCGCGGCTCCGGAGGGATCAGTAGGTTCCCACGTCAACAGCGATTCGGAGTGCGCCGGGGAGCGATCGCTTCACTCGGCGCTGATTGGCGTACGAAGTCGCAAAAGCGAGCGTCGGGGTTTAGCTGCCCGTGCCGACGGTGACTTCTTCCTGCGCGACGACCGTACGGGAACCGCCGCTGCCGATTGCGGTCACCGTGACCGTCACGCCGGTCTCGGTCGCGTTCTGGACTCTAACGGAGTCACCGACGTTACTCAAGTTTCCGGGAGATGGATCGAGCGTGACAGAGTCGTCGCTAACAGAGACGTTCAGACTCTCTGCGTTCCCCTCACTGATCCAGGTGACGCTGGCGTTGCCGTCGTTGGTCTGGCTGATGTCCGCGCCGGCCTGGACGTTTTCGCTGACGCTGTCGCCGAACCCGAGCACGAAGCTCGCGATGACGGCGGCCAGGATGACTGTGATCGCTACCATCAGGATGACGCCGATAACCGGCGACACCCCCCGCTCGTCGCGGTCGGGGATCTCGAAGCTGATTTCCTTCATGAATGCTCACGCGCTCGCCTCGGTAGGCTGCGCTTACCAACAAATGGTGACCTGTCGTAATAAACACTCTGTGGCATGCTGTTACGTACGCTACAGTCTCCTATAGGGTATTTTATGTGAGAGGGTGGCCGCGGCGTCAGCCGCGACCCGCGAAGAAAACCGACGCCGGAGCACCGAGTTCTACCCCGGAGTTTCGCCGGACCGAGTGGCTCTCGGCGCCCACTCGGGGAAAGTGTTCGCTCGGTCTCACGCCCGGCGTTTCCTCGAAACAGTAGGATGAGCCTACCCGAATCCCGGGAGTGAGAATCGGCCGCACGCGAAGCCGGCCGGGACGTTGCCGGGCGTACACCGGAGCGTGGGTGGGAGCCGCACCGCTTTTCCGGGCGTACGACCGCCGTCCAGTATGGTCTCGCTCGGAACGAAGCTGGTACAGATGGACGCGGTGCCCGCGGTGTTACACTACGAGGAGGGGGGGATGGACGGCCCGCTGGAACTCCGACACGTACAGGTCGACGACGACACGGTGAACGCCGTGGTCCACGTACAGGCCGGCGGAACGCAGTCGCTGGCGCGCATCACCGGCGGACTCGACGACGATACGCTCGAACTCCAGATTCCGACCGAGCCCGCGGAGTTCGACACGGTCGAGGAGTTCCTCGCGGCCGACGACATCTTCGAGACCGCGCGGACGGTCGTCGACATCCAGGCCGACGTGTCGTAACCGCAAACACCCACCCCAGCGCGAGAGCACCACCAGCTCCGGCTACCCGGCTGACCAAAACGCTCTTCGGTCGACGCTCGGTGTGTCCGGACATGGTCCCCGACTCCTCCACGCCGACCGACGCGTCGGCGACAGACCGGGAGTTCAGCGCGGTAGTCAGCGGCGTCCTCGGCGGGCTCGTCGGCGCGTTCCTCTCGTTCGTCCCGTTCGCGACCGTACTCGGCGGCGGCGTCGCCGGCTATCTCACGAACGGAACTCCCAGAGAGGGAGCCCGGGCCGGTGCCATCGCGGGATTCGTCATGTTCATCCCGGTGACGCTGGTGCTGTTCTTCCTGCTGTTCCTCCTCGGGTTCGGCGGCGCACCGGCAGCCATCGGCGTGCTTGGACTCGTCGTGGTGTTCTTCGTCGCCCTGTACACGCTCGGGCTTGGTGCGCTCGGCGGCTACCTCGGCGCCGCCGTGCGGACCGAGTGGTAGCGCCGACGAGCCCTACCTCGCAGCGGCGGCGACGATAGCTGCGGTCGCGCTCCCCCACGCAACGGCGCCGCCACCGGCGAACGTGAGCAGCGCGCCGTCACCGAGGAACCCCGCGACGGCCCACGTCGCCACGCCGAGCCCCGCCAGCGCGTGAATCGTCAGCCCGCTCACGGGCGGCTCGCGGCCGCCGATGGAGAGCCACGTGCCGTAGCCGCCGAGCGCGAGCGCGAGCGCGTAGAACAGGCCGCCGAGGCCGCCCCAGAGCGAGAACAGACTCTCGAGCAGCGATCTGTCCCCGCTCTGACCCGCGGGCTCGGTCGTCGCGACCGTCGTCGGCTCCGCTCCGTCGGCGGCCGTCGTGGCTGCCGTCGTCTGCTCTGTCTCCTGCACGGTGACGTTCACGGCCGCGTCGTTGAGGCTCCGGACGCCCATCTCGTCTTCGACAGCGAGCGTGACTTCGTACGTCCCGGGCTCCTCGAAGGCCGCGACGTGAGTCGCTCCCGTTCCCCTGCGCTCCTCGCCGGCGACGGTGAAGGAGTGGCTCGCAATCTCGCCGTCGTCCGTGGACTGCTGGCCGGAGAAACGGACCGGCTCGCCGGGCCGGACGGTCGTCTCGTTCGCGTCGAGCACCGCGGTCGGGCGCTCGTAGCGTGGGCCGAACGGTTCACTGGCGAACGGGACGGGGTCGGCTTTCCCGCTGTCTGTGAGAACGGCGTCGCCCGCGCCGTCGGGGTTGAGCGTCTCGTGGTACGGCCCGGACTCCGCACCCCAGTAGTTGTTCTCGGCGAGGACCATCGCGTCGGTGCCGACGTCGCTCCGCAGGCCGACGAGGTGGCCGTAGACGTCGTTGTACGCGAGTTCGACGTTCGGCGCGTCCTCGACGAGGACCCCGGTCGCGGTCGCCGCGCCGCCGCCGGTACGCTCGCGGTCGGCGGTGTTCAACGCGACGGAGTTGTTCGCCAACCGCGTCGGCGTCGGACCCGCGACGCGCACGCCGTCGCCGTTCCCCGCGATTGTGTTGTTGTGGAGCGTCGACTTGCTCGCCGCGCGGCTCCCCTCGACAGCGATGCCGAAGCCGTCGTTGTCGAAGACGTCGTTGCGGCCGACGTTCACGCCGCCGAGGAGGTCGGTCGCGCGGACGGAAACCCCGTCCTCGGCGTTCCCGACAAGGCGATTCCGGAGCGCAGTCACGCCGCGCACGCGGACCGCCGAGACCTCGACGCCGGGGCCGCCGTTCGCGCGGACGACGTTGTCCGCGAGCACCGTGTTGTCGACCTGCTGGGTGGAGAACGCGAAGCCGCCGTCGCCGTTGCCGGCGAGCGTGTTGTTCCGGACGTCGAAGGTGTCCACGAAGACGTACTCCGCGGACGCGTCGACGCCGTGGCCGTCGTTGCGCGCGAACTCGTTGTTCTCGACGGCGAGCGCGACGTGCTGGATGCCGCCGGTCGTCCGCCGGAGCGAGAGGGCGAGCCCGGATTGTGAGTCGACGACGGTGTTCCCCGCGAAGCGAACGCGGTCGGCGTCGGTCGCGCCGTCGACGTAGACGCCGTGTCCGCCAGCGCTCCGGACTTCGCCGCCGAGGACTTCCACGTCGTCGAGGGCGCCGCCGCGGAACGCGACGCCGTCGCCGCCCGGGTTCTCGACGGCGACGCCGCGGAGCGTCACGTCCTCGGCGACGTGGCCGCTCGTCGACCTCGGGCGGGCGTCCGTCGCCTCCGTCGCGAACTCGACGCCGGTACCGGAAGCCCCCGCGACCGTGACGTCGGTCAGGGTGACGTCCGAGATCTCGCGGGCGCGCACGAGCACGCCGTTCGCGCCGGTGTTCGAGAACGTCGTGCTCGCGACGCGCACGCGCCGGACCGCGTCGACGTACGGGTCCGTCTCGGGGACGGCGAACGCGAGGCCCGCGCGCCCGACGTCGGTGAACCGCGAGTCCGTGATGCGAATCGACGGTGCCCCCTCGCGCGTGCGGACGGAGACGCCGTCCCGAACGTGCTCGCGGACGGTCGTGTCGCGGAGTTCGACGGACCCCTCGCTCGAGGCCACCGTGACAGCAGTCGCGCCGTGTTCGACGAGCGCGTGCGCCAGGCGGAGCGTGGAGTCGCCGTCGCCCGCGTACTCGATAGTCTCCCACGTGCCCGCGTCGGAGGCGGGGTCGGCAGTCGTGAACTGAATCGGGTCGGACCCCGTGCCGGCCGCGAGCAGGCTCCCCTCGACGGTAATCGTGACTTCTTCGCCGACGTTGACTCGGGTGCCGGGCTCGACGGTGAGCGTCGCATCCGCGGCCACCGTCAAGTCGTCGCTGACGAAGTACGGGCCGTCGTCGGCCGTCCACGTCGTGTCCTCGGTCACGTCGCTCTCGACGTACGTCGGCGAGTCCGCGGCCGTCGGTCCCACCGCGCCGACGGCGGCCACGGCCGCGAGTACGACGAGCGCGCCGACGAACAGCTGTCGGAGCGTCATGTGAGCGCGCGCAGGAGGTGCGCGGTCGGGTAGTGCAGCGTCCAGTCGAGCGCGCCGGTGCCGTCCGCGAGCGCGGCGTCACCGAGGCCGCCGGCGCCGTCGACGCGCTCGGTGGCGTCGTCGGTGTTCGGCGACGTCGGGTCGGTGCCGCGCAGCACTTCCTCGCCGTCCGGGACGCCGTCGGCGTCGGTGTCTCTCGCGGTCGGGTCGGTGCCGTACCGCCGCAGTTCGATGCCGTCTTCGAGGCCGTCGCTGTCGGTGTCCGCGTCGAGCGGGTCGGTCCCCGTGTCGCGGTACTCGGTCAGGTCGGTGAGCCCGTCGCCGTCAGTGTCGCGATCGTTGGGGTCGGTTCCGAGTTCGAGTTCGAGCACGTCCGGCAGGCCGTCGAGGTCGGCGTCCGCCTCGACTGCGGACGTGTTCCCGGCGAGCTCCGACAGGTCGTCGAGGCTGTCGGCGTCCGTGTCGCGGTCCGCGTAGTTCGTGCCCGCGCGGACCTCCTCGTCGTCGCGGACGCCGTCGTCGTCGGTGTCCGCGTCGAGGGGGTCCGTGCCGAACTGGTGGACCTCGTAGCCGTCCTCGAGTTCGTCGCCGTCCGTGTCCGCGTCCCGGAGGTCGGTGCCCAGCGAGAGTTCGTTGGCGTTCGAGAGCCCGTCCGCGTCGAGGTCGCCGCCCTTGGCGATGACCCTGATGGGGATTGCCTGGTCGTCGCGGCGAGGGTCGTCGCCGGCCTGCTGGCTGTACATGCTCGCGTACAGCGTGTATCCCCGCCTGTCGAGGTCGTGCTCGTCGGGGTCGAGCGTGAGCTCGGCGTCCGTGGTCGCCAGTTCGCCGAGCGTCACGGTCGTCACGTCCATCGAGTTCTCGCGGGGCTGGCTGTAGTCGGCGTCGCGGTTCCGGGTCAGTCGCACGTCGTAGTCCGCGTAGTAGGTGTCGGAGTCGTCCAGGTAGTCGCCGACGGTCACGCGGACCGTCGCCGTCTCGTCCGCCCAGACGTAGTAGACGCCGTCGACCTCGGTGGCGGCGCCCGCGCCCGTCACGTCGACGGAGAGGACGCCGGACTCGACGGTCGCGGCGTCGGCGCCGCCGGCCGCGAACGCGGTCGCCGGGCTCGCCGCCGCGGCGACGGCGAGGAGGGCGACCGCGACGGCCAGCGCTGTCGATAACCGAGACACGTCCCTCTCTCGCGCGGTAACGCACTTGAAGATACGGGTACGCGCGTTAGGAAGGGCCTACTCGCCCATCGGCTGCAGGGTCACTCCCCGCGACCCGTCGCGTAGAGCGTATCGTTGCTCGGTTGTACTGATAGATTACTCACCTCAGCACAGTTCCATCAGTTGGTCTCTATCAATCAGTTTCACGCTGAGGTCCTCGGCGAGTGTCTTCGCTTGTTCAGTGAAATAACTGGTCGTTACAATAACAACATTATCGGCGTCGGGAACCTGTTCGTACAAAGTCGCATATCTCCGAACCGCTTCAGAGCCAATCTTGTTGTCTTTGTCGTGCGCCTTGGCCTGTATCAGTAACTTCTGCTCGAACGGTTCACGCTTCGTTGCGACAACGTCAATCCCCCTATCGCGAGAGTGGCTTGTTACTTCAGTCGTCCATCCGAGATCGTCCCAGATGCCAGCCACGACCAGTTCGAACTCACGCGGAGAGACAGCATCAACGGCAAGCTCGTTCTGGCTCGGCTGTTCACCGGTGGATTGGTCGCGGTCGAAGTTGTCCGAAGTTTCCGAATCGAATTCGCCTCGCCTCAGCGCCATGATGTCCGAAACGCGACCCATGAAGGACTTACTACCATCTAAAAAATCGGCGGGGAGAGAATCGCTACCTTCCGCATCTCGCTTTTTACGCACTTCTTCTACGACTTCGTCCCGGTATGATTTTTCGTCGGCTTCTGTATCGTCGCCACTACTGAACGGCCACATTACCCCGGAGAAAGACCGGCTTGGATAATAAACCTGGCAGAGACAGACGAGCAGCCCAGAGAGAGGTCCTTCTTCGGTCGTCCGTGGAGTACAATGCCCTGCTGCAAAGCCGTCGTTCTCTGACGAGTCACCGACGCCGTCACCGAATCCGGTCGGCGGCGTCGAGCCCCGATTGGACGGCCGCGTGGATGCGGGCCTCGCCGGCGACCCAGTCGCCCGCAAAGTGGAGGCCGGCGTCTGCGACCGACTCCAGGGGCTCGCGTTCCGCACCAGTATCGGGGAGTGCGTACCGCCAGCCCTGCGTGTCCGTCCAGTCCGGGTCGAGGAGCCGGTCGTCGTCGAGCAGCGCGGCGGCCCAGTCGGCGGCGACCGCGACCTGGTCGTCTTCGGGGTCGCCGTAGTGTGTCGCCGACCAGTCCGGCGCCATCTGGACGACGAGTACGCTCTCGCCGTCTGGGACGTGGCCGGGCTTGCAGGACTCGCGGGCGAGCCAGCCGACGTCGTGGTCGTCGTCCGTGTTGACGAGCGCGTACCACTCGCAGTCGAGTTCGAACGGGTAGTGGAGGACCGCGGTGACGACGCTCCGGTACGGCACCGCGGCCGTGGCGTCGCGAGCAAACCCGAGGCGCTCGTCGTCCCAGTCTGCCGCCGCGAGCAGATCGGCGGTCTGGGGCGCCGGCGGCGTCGACAGGACGTCGCCGAACGGCCCGTACGTCTCCCCGGCGGTGTCCGTGAGTGTCCAGTCGCTGTCGGCCGTCCGCGCGAGCGAACGGATGCGCGTCTCCCTGCGAACAGTCGCGTCGGCGCGCGCGAGCAGGCGCTTCCCGAGTTGCGTGATGCCGGCCGTCCACGTCCACTTCGGCGCGTCGCTGTCGCGGCCCGGCGCGACGTTCCCGGCGCCGTCGAAGGTCCAGACCGGCTCGGCGATGTCGTGACCGCCGTCGGCACCGAGATCGCGCACGAGGTCGGCGACGGGGCCATCGCCGGGACTGACGTAGTTTGCGCCGTGGTCGTAGCGACAGCCGTTGCGCCGTCGGGTCGCCGCGCGACCGGTGACACCGCGGGACTTCTCGAACACCGTCACGTCGCAGTCGGCGTCGCGAAGTCGGTACGCGGCGGCGGTGCCCGCCGCGCCCGCGCCGACGATTGCTAGCGAGTCACCCATACTGGGGGATGAATTGCGAGGAACTTAGCCGCCGGTGGTCCGCGGCCGTGTCGGCCTACTCCCCGCGCCCCATCGCGTAGAACTCGTCGTTCGGGCGCATGTCCGCGACGACCGCCATCCGGTTCGAGAGGTTGAAGAACGCCGCGACCGAGGCGACGTCCCAGATCTCCGCCTGCGAGAAGCCGGCGTCCCGGAGCGCCTGGACGTCCCCGTCGCCGACTGCTTCGGGAGACTCCGTGAGCTTCACGGCGAAGTCCAGCATCGCGCGGTGCTCCTCGGAGACGTCCGCGCTGCGGTGGTTGGTGGCGAGCTGGTCGGCGAGCTTCGGCGCTTCCGCGTAGACGCGGCAGAGCGCGCCGTGGGCGACCACGCAGTAGAGGCAGTCGTTGGCGCCACTGACAGCGACCGTGATCATCTCGACCTCCTCGCGGGCGAGCGGCGTGTCCTCGACGAGCGCGTCGTGGAACGCGAAGAACGCCCGGAAGTGGCTGGGCTTGTACGCGTACGCCTCGAAGACGTTCGGCGTGAAGCCGGCGCGCTCGGTCTCCTCGGCGATCCGCTCGCGGAGGTCTTCGGGGAGGTCGTCGGTGTCCGGAACGGGGAACCGTCGCATCGCGTCCTCGCTCATGCGTACGCACGCGACGGCCGGAACAATAGGTGTGCGGGGTCGTTCGCAGCCTTCTCGTCGAAGACGCTACGAGTGCAGCGTGTCGACGATGCCCGGGAGGAGGTACGCGAACGCCGCGAACACGACCGCGAGTAGCAGTGCGAGCAGGAGTTCCACGGGACCCATGTGGCATCTGTCCGCGGAGAAGCGACGTAATTCTTGTGGCCGTCGCGGCCCGCAACGGAAAACGGTTTGTCGCACTGCGACCCACGAAAGACCATGAAGGTACGAATCGGTGCCGGCGCGACCGACGAGGAGGCGCAGGCGGTCGCCGCCGCGCTCGCCGAGCACGTCGCCGACGAGGTGGCAGTGTACCTCGGTGACGACGACGAGCCCGCAGCCGTCCACGAAGCGCCCGAGCCCTCCACGGACGAGGACCGTGAGTCCGGCCGCGACCTCGGGCCGACCGAGCGCGAGGAGAGGCTCCGCGAGGAGATCGCGGACATCCTCGAAGGCGGCCCCGAGAAGTACAAGGAGCGGCTGAACGAGCAGGACAAGCTGTTCGTCCGCGACCGCCTCGACCTCTGGTTCACCGCCGAGGGAACCTCGGCGAGCAATCGGAACGCTTCGCGTTCCGATGACGGGGAAACGGGCGGCGACGGCGTGCTGTTCGAGGACGGGAAGTTCGCGAACTTCGACTCCTGGCACCCCGACAGCCCGGACGTCGACGAAGCCGACCCGAACGACCGCCTGCCCGCCGACGGCCTCATCACGGGCGCGGCGGACTTCGAGGGACGGGACGTCCACTTCATGGCCAACGACTTCACCGTGAAGGCGGGGTCGATGGCCGAACGCGGCGTCGAGAAGTTCCTCCGGATGCAGCAGCGCGCGCTCAAGACCGGCAAGCCGGTGCTGTACCTGATGGACTCGAGCGGGGGTCGCATCGACCAGCAGTCCGGGTTCTTCGCGAACCGCGAGGGCATCGGGAAGTACTACTTCAACCACTCGCGGCTCTCCGGGCGCGTCCCCCAGATCTGCGTGCTGTACGGGCCCTGCATCGCGGGCGCCGCGTACACGCCCGTGTTCGCGGACTTCACGGTGATGGTCGAGGGGATGTCCGCGATGGCAATCGCGAGCCCGCGGATGGTGAAGATGGTAACGGGCGAGGAAATCGAGATGCAGGAGCTGGGCGGCCCGCAGGTGCACGCCCGCGAGTCCGGGAGCGCGGACCTCGTCGCGCGCGACGAGGAGCACGCCCGCGAACTCGTCGCGAATCTCATTCAGTACCTCCCGGACAACAGCGACGAGAAACCGCCGAGTCAGCCCGCGAAGCCGCCCGCGAAACCGACCGAGGGCATCGACGGCCTGATTCCCGAGTCGCCGAACCGCGCGTACGACATGCGCGAGCTCATCGAGCGCGTCGTGGACGCCGACTCGTTCTTCGAGCTGAAGCCCGATTTCGGCCCGGAGATTCTCACGGGGTACGCGCGCATCGACGGCCGTACCGTGGGTATCGTCGCGAACCAGCCGACCGAGCGCGCGGGCGCCATCTTCCCCGACGCCGCCGAGAAGGCCGCGGAGTTCGTCTGGAAGTCCGACGCGTACAACGTCCCCCTGCTGTACCTCTGCGACACGCCCGGCTTCATGGCGGGCTCGCAAGTGGAGAAAGACGCCATCCTGGAGAAGGGCAAGAAGATGATCTACGCCACCAGCGAGGCCACCGTCCCGAAGCAGTCCGTAGTCGTGCGGAAGGCCTACGGCGCCGGCATCTACGCCATGTCCGGGCCGGCCTACGACCCCGAGTCCACCATCGCGCTCCCCTCCGGCGAGATCGGCATCATGGGGCCGGAGGCAGCCATCAACGCCGTCTACGCGAACAAACTCGACGCCATCGACGACCCCGAGGAACGCGCGGAGCGCGAACAGGAGCTCCGCGAGGAGTACCGCCGCGACATCGATGTCCACCGGATGGCCAGCGAGACGGTCATCGACGAAATCGTCCCGCCCTCCGACCTGCGCGCGGAGCTCGCGGCGCGCTTCGACTTCTACGAGGACGTCGAGAAAGAGCGGCCGTCGAAGAAACACGGCACGATTCTCTGACGGCCCGCAGTCCGCCGGCTACGACAGGTGTGCGGTGACGTCTGTCGAGGAAATCATCCCGACGTAGTCGTCGTCCACGACCGGTAGGTGTTTGATGCCGTACGTGGTCATCATCGCGGCGACCTCCTCCATGTAGAGGTCCGGCGCCGCGGTCTCGACGTCGGTCGTCATTACGTCCCGTACCTGCAGTTCGGCGACGTCCTCGCCCTCTGCGACGGCGTCGAGGACGTCCGTGCTGCTGACGATCGCGCGCGGCGTCGTCGTCACGACGAGCGCGCTGATGTCCGCCGCGCGCATGCGCTGGGCCGCCTCCATCACCGTCGCGTCGGCGCTAATCGTCTCCAGCGGCGTGGACATCACGTCCTCGACTGTCAGCCTGTCGGAAGAAGACATATCACACGCCACGAACCCCGCGACCAAGAT
>SDGW01000307.1_pt1 | contig 20709 bp, 31 predicted proteins | sample 2873831 | NCBI WGS metagenome assembly SDGW01 (sample SAMN08132700, study PRJNA421101) | hypersaline lake metagenome | isolation source: celular fraction 0.22 microns magnesium sulfate-rich crust from ephemeral... | place: Spain: Penahueca Lagoon, Toledo | collected 2011-07
GTGGTGGTTTCGGTGGTGGCTACTGCAATCTTTGCTGGTGGTTCCTCGACGAAGATGACTGTTGTGTCGGCTGATCCGATTGTGGAGGAGGATGTGGATATGGAGCGGGTTGTGCATATTTCAGAGTTGGAGGAGTCGACTCGGTCGTCGTTGTATACGCAGTTTGAGGGTGGGGAGTCGGTTCCGGAGTCGGAGGCGGCGTATCCCGGGTTTAGTGGGGCGGTGGCGAGAGAGGATGCGGAGCGTCTGGAGGAGATGGGTGGGTCGATGTATGTGCAGTCGGATGGGGAGTATTATCATTTCGCTCGGACGGAGTCTCCGCTTGATGAGGTTATGTTGGGGGTCTTCTTAGTGGTGGTGTGGGGGTTTGCGGTCGTTGAGATTCGGCGGGGGCTGCGGGAGGAGTGACCAGACTAGTGGACTGATGTAATCGGAACTGGTTGCGAGTTTCTGAAAACCCCGTGGGCAGAGTTTTGAGTGTAAGTGATACTCGTTACGTTTCGGGTCGTTCGCAGGTATTGGACCGAGTCTCTGTTGGAGAGAATTTATGGGTGGGTATCTGAATTGTGGGGTATGGCTAAGCGAGGGAAAGTGTATTATCCGGATGGGACTGTTGAAGACAAGTCGGACAAACGGAGGACGACTGGGGTTGATTGGTTTTCTGTTCTTCTGGCTGTGTCATTGGTGATACTACTTGGACTGCTACTGATGGGTGGTCTGGAGGCCTCCAACACGATGAATTCGGATGTAGTGGTGGTTGACGGTGAGGAGCAGGGTGACGTGTTGGTTGTCGTTCAGTCAGTGGAGGAGGAGTATATTGTCGTGCCGATGGAACGTGTTGTTGACGCGAGTGATTGTGAGGTTCGAGGTGATGAGTGTTGGTTGTTTGCTGAGGGAGAGCGGGTCACTGTAGATGTTTCTGGGGGGTATTCGTTTGAGGTGACGGCGGTTCAGGGGGCTGAGGAGGGGGTGGTTGGGGAGTACCCGGGAGATGAGTAGAGGACTGTGTGAACGGGGAGTGTAGTGAGGGTTAGTCAGTGGTGTCGCTTTTCTGGTCAGGATCATCGTAGAGTGTGAAGTTTATTTTAGTGAGGAATACGGAGGCGGCGAGTGCCGCTCCTATAGAGGTGAGTGTTGTGAGCCAGTTGGGTTGGGATTGTTCCGTGAGGTGGTAGTATTCGCCGTCGGTATGGATGTAGTCGGCCGTTTGGAGGGGTTGTGACGCCAGATTCAGTCTGATAACGCTGTTGTATGTGAGGTTTTCGTGGGTTGTTGGGGTTGAGAGCGTGATGGCCTCTCGAACGGCGTGGTGTTCGTTCTCATCGAGGTCAGTGAGGTGGACGACGGTTGAATTGTTGACGTCCGGGTTTTCAACAGGGGTTGTGGAGACGTAGACGTGTGACATAAGAATTGGGTTCAGAATGATGGCGATGATGAGGGTGAGGCCGAGGAGAGCGATGATGATACTTTGGGCTGTTGGGCCGATTACGTGTAGGCTGTAGTTATAGAGTAGGTATACGATGGCTCCGATTGCGACTATTGCGAGGGCACCGGAAAAGGCGAGGACCATGGCGAAGCTTACGACTCCGGTAATGGTGAATGTGTTGTGAACAGGTTGAGGATAGACGGATTGTGTGGTGACGGGGTAGTATTGGCCGTCGAGTTCGACGTAGTCAGCGTTGATGGTGTCTTCTGTGCCTGTGTCAGTGCCGTCTGCGGTGCGGAATATGTTGCGTTCTTCGGTTGTGAGGTCGTTTTCGTAGTTTTTGATGGTGCCGTCGTCAGGGCGGTCATCGAGGGGGGCTTCGATGATTGTGCGTTCTTCTTGGCCGGGGAGGTGGTGGCCCGTTTCGTTGAGGTAGAATGCGCCACCGAGGCTGAGGAGTACGAGAGTGAGGAGGATGACTGTGAGTATTGTGCTGGTTGGTGTATCGTCAAGCATAGTGGTGTATGGGTCTTTCAGTTCAGCAGTGAAAAACGTGTTCTTGTAGGTTGTGGGCCGCAGTCAGGGGACGATATGGTTGTGATGGAGTGAGGTGGAGCCGAGTGCGTCGGGCGGAGTCGGTTTATTGGGTGTGGGGACGCTAGTCGGAGTATGGCTCGTGATCCGATTGATGGTGAGATGCCGCTAGAAGTGGGTGTGTTGTTTCAGCTTTGCGTGTTGGCGCTAACACAGTTTTCCGCGCCGTCCCTCACGTTCTCTGTCGTTCCATGCCATCAGGATGAGATCGCGGGAACCGAGTTGGGGAAATAGTCCGAAGAAGTTTGGGGAGAATTACGAACTTTTATTACCGTACACCCCATAGGTACAGTTGCAATGGACGACCAGACCACCCCGACGTTCGACGACGCGCTGTACGAAGAGCAGGCCGCGTACCTCGCAGAACACACCGATTTGGCGGCCAAAGAGGCGGAAGCGTACCTGCGCCGCGTACACACACCGGACGACAAACGACAACGTATCCTCGACCGCGAACTCGCCAAGGACATGAACGTGGGAAAGTCCACGTTCAGTGAATACCTTAACAACGCTCAGGAGAAACTCGATGGCGACGAGGCCCTTATCAACTCGCTCACCACGATGCTCCTCACCACCGATCTCGGCGGTGCGGGCGGATACAGTCGACAGGTCATCGCCGCGGAGAAGACGATGAACGCGTGTATCATCCTGACCGAAACGGAGTTCTACGACCGCGACCGATACAGTTTCCCCTCGAAATACAAAGCCCATATCGTGTACCGCGAGAACGAGCCCGACATCGACTTCGACAACCTGCCCGAGGATGTCATCCACTACGACAAGCATTCCATCTTCACCGTGGAATCGAGTGGGAAAGCACACTTCCTTGAATCCGTCGTCGCGTACATCAATGAGTTGAACGCACTGGAAGCCTACGATCTCGTCGGCGCTGCCAATCTACTCGAGGACACGTTCGGCACGGACGTGGTAACGGACACAGCCTCCGATATCATTCAAGACGCGTCGGGCGTGATCATGGACCACGAAGGACAACAATAACTTACAAGGACAACGCCTCCGGGCTTGACCCCAAGACGATTCATATAAAAAGATTTTTGAGAACGTCCCCGTACTGGAGCAAGAGGAGAGTGGCTCCAAGGTTTGCGGACAGCCACACGAGTAATACGTAGCCTGCGAGTGTCACCGCACTCTCATCGCGCTGTTCGACTGCTGTCGACGCCGTCTCAAGCTGTGCCAGTACGTCCATATATTCCAATGAGATGGTGGCGGAACTAATATATTTCCTCTCAATATTTGGAGCGTTCTGTACTGCTGGGAGTAAGATTCGCCCCATCAACGAATGAATAAATTATCCAATTTTTGATTTCTTTCGGTAGCCCGCCAAAAGTGCAACTGGAATGAGACCGATTCCGCTGCACTATCCGTCGAGTGCGGGGACGTCGGCATCGATAATCCATTGGATTGTCTCCCCCAGCGCGGCTCCAAGGTCATCGTACTGCTGCGAGAGGTGCTTGTGGGCGACATCGGGCACCTCGAATTTCGCCTCAGAATCGTCGATATACGGTTGATATGTACCACCACCCTGATTTTTGATATACACGACGACGCCGGTCGGTTTGTGGCCCCACTGGATCACCCGATCTGGGTACTGTTGCTCGCGACCATCGTAGACCCACGGTTGCGGGGGTTTCTGTTTTGCTCGCTCAACGGCTTGTTTTTCTTCTTCATCGAGTCCGACCGTAGACATAGTATCATATACCGTGTCGGTAAATAAAGGAGTTAGCCCGACAGTCAAATTCACGAATTAAGGCTTTGTAGGGTCGGATAATCGCCGCTTCGCGTTGTCCATGTGGTGGTGAAATCAAAGTCCCCCATGTTTGTCTCTGCGCTGGACCCCGTCATTTCACTCGTTGTGCGAGCGGTAACACTCTCTGACCCATAGCTGATCCCGACAGCATCAGATTGAGTAGTTTCTATTGTTCTCTCTACCATATCCATGAAATAGATAGATAACTATTATCATGCTGGAGCGAGAACGGACGCATATGCGCGAGCCAGACGCCGACCCGAACGCGGTTGCCTGCCAGACCTGCCAGACAATCGATGATAGCGTCGCCGAGCGCCGCACGTCATCCGGGAACCGTCCGCTCTGCTCCCCCTGTTATGCCGACGTGTTGTCCGCAACGCGGCTCAGTCCGCGGGAAGCCGAAGTGTACGCGTACGCCGACGCCGACTACTCCAACGAGGAGACTGCCGCGCGGCTGGAGATCGACGCCTCGACGGTGGCCAACCACCTCGCGACCGTCCGCCGCAAATTCATGGAGGCGGCCCAACTCACCGATCTTCTCGATCCTGCGTCCGCCACATCCGATCAGCATGCACGAGAGTTCGAAAACGAACCGCCCCGAGGGCTTGAACCGGGGGTGGTGGTCGAATTGGATGAACCGAGTGTGCCGGTGAACGAACCCAGTATGGAGTACACGCACGGGATCGTCCGACGCGTGCTTACGCGGTCGAATACGGGCATTCCGACGCGCATTTCCGTGTACCCGTTCGATCCAACCGAAGGTGCTATTCGTACGAGCCAGTCTCGCGGGGTACCCGAAGTCATCGATACCCACGCTGAATACGTGACCGTTGTGTTCCCCACACACGCACGGCTGGTCGATCTCCCAACTGGACCATAACGCCCTCGCTCGGAAACACTAGTGCCTACGAAATCTTACTCCAAGGGGGTTCGCCGGTTGCGAAACGACTGTGAACGGCACTCGGGACACTCATACGCGTCGCGTGTTACAAGATTTCCGCACTCCAAACATTCGTAATGCGCCTCTTCGGGGGAATATGGAATATCTCGATCCATATCTCATGAGTCTCTCACGGAGCATCATATTTGTATCCGTTCATTATTCACCGTCTTTCGAGAAAGATCGTTCACTATTCAACATGGCATTGTCCATCTCGCATCCGGGACCCGATTTGTTTCTCTCGTGCCGACGCATATCGAGCGTCGTCTCACTAGTACCAACTTGGATCTTCCCTCATCCCGCCGACAAAGATTTTTTCGCAGTATCACATCTCATTGCGATTATGGTAGACTCCGAGAATTCCGAGCAGTCTGATGGCTCGATTCACGATGATCGCCCCAATCCAGTCGGCTCAAGCCGAACCGCTAACATCATCATCGGCGGCATTGTCGGACTTGTCCTGTCGTTTATCCCGTTTTCGACCGCGCTCGGCGGCGCAGTATCGGGTTATCTCGAAGCTGGCTCAACACGTGATGGGGCCGTGGTTGGCACGCTTGCGGGACTGGTTATGATCCTCCCGATGATTCTGTTTGGGCTTAGCTTGAGTATCATGATCGGTATTATAGGCGCGGAGGAAGGGATGTTTCTGATCGGGGGATTCCTGTTGCTCGTAATCCCATATACGGTTATTCCGAGCGCTACCGGTGGTTGGCTGGGCGCGTATATCTATCAAAAGGACAATAAATATGGAAAATAGGTGATCAGTCGGCTCCGTCTGCGCCCGTGAGCGGCCCGTGGTAGTGCCCACATTCGGAGCAGACGCGATACCCATGTACCTGTACAATATCGTGAGTGTCACAGGGCGTAGTCATGACGCGTGGAGATGGTCATTGCGATACTATAAGATTGGCGACGTACGGTTGGAACAAAGTGTCATGGTATGTTCGTACCGACGATACTGGAGTTCAAGAGTGATAGGGGCGACATATACTCTACTTCGGTTGCTGCGACTCTATGGGTATCTTGGAAGAAGAAGGTTCTTAGGGATAGTTACCCTGATGAGAGTATATGCCTTCGCGACCGACGTTTGATGGATGTCTCGCACCGAAGGGGGTGTGTGCCGACACGGCCACCGACGTTCGGGATTTCATCGTGAAAATTGATGAGACGCCCGAATATTCAGACATTCGTGATGCAGTCGGCGCACGGGTTGTTGAGACTGACGTTGTAAACCAATGGGCGTTCAACAAGCACTGGGAGATTGCTGTGCTTGCCGAGACAGACGCGCACCGTACCCAGCGCCTTCGCGACGTCTTGTGGAGCAGTCGGCACACGACTGAAAGCCCTCACGAGACGGATATGACTACTATTAACTTCCATATGTACAATCAGCGGGTGGGCGAGTGGGGGACAACACAGCTTCGTGTCGAATCCGAAATTTTCGACGGGTTCAAAGACTTGCAGTCGGAGATCCGATCCGAAACACGGGTGACGGTGGGCGGGCTCGAAAATGCGTTACTGCATGAAGCCACCGTGCGCGCCGTCTCGGCAATTAAATCCAGTCTTTCCCGCGAATTCATGTTCGAACCACTGGCGGCGCAATCCCGCTTTCTCAAACTCGTCCTGCTGAACCCAGACAAAGTGCGAGCGAAACTGGACGATTTGAGTCTGGGGTGAATCAGAACGTGCAGGAGAATCGCGGATCGGACTACTCGGCGTGGTTCAGATCGTAGATAGTCGCGTTTTTGCCATCGTGTTAATCGCGTGTCGATACGTTGACTTAACCGCCGTTTGGCGCTGCCGCCCATCGGACGTTTGATAGGACAAGTACAGCGCCTCAGTCGAGAGATTCCCCGGGTCGGCCACGTTCGCCCCTTCATCCTCGTAGTATGTGATAGAGACGCGTGTATCGGGGTTTTCCATTGCCAGTAGGGTAAAGAACGTGAGGACCGTGTTCGCGGTTTCCCCACGAAGACACCAGAAATCGGCCGTCTCGTCGTGGTTGGTGAGGGAGATATTTTCGAGCGTTGTTTTCAGACGGGTATGGCCTTCCCCGCCTCCGACCGCCCGATAGAGGGCGACATTGTGGCCACCTTCTGTGGGGACAATATTCACGCATTCGTCTTCGAGTGAGCGCGGGGATCTGGCGCACCACTCGTCAAGAGTCAGAGTTTCCTTGATTGGGAATCGGGGCGTAGTTTCGGTCGCGGACGCGGAGATCGTCTCGTTCATGACTGGGATCTTGAGGGGCACTGTTCCCTCACAGCCCTGTATAACAGCATCAGTAATAAAAGTTAGTGTATAGTAGTTGAGAGGGGTGAGGATATACCCAGACAGACAGATGCGTTATCATAGGATGACAAACGGTTCTTCGCGAAGAACGGGATACCCGTTCAATTGTTTTGTCCAGTCGCCCCAGTTAAACTTCATGGATTTCGAAGCATTCTTTCCAGTCATCTGGCTTGTGGTCAGTCCGTGTGCGTTACGGGCTCCCCATCCCCCACTTCCGCTTGGACTGAGCGAGCCGCTTGACACCTTCGTCGTATCCCAGTACACGGCATCCATAGTAGCCATCTTTTCCGAGCCAACAACCGCTCCAACGGTCGTTGAACCCCTGATGTCCCCTGCAATATAACTCGTTGCGATGCGGGAGGACGTGGTGCTGCCGATCAGCCCGCCAATGGTGCTTGACCCAGAAATGTTCCCGTGAACATATGTATTTACAACGGCAGCTTGCTGCGTCTGTCCGAAAACCCCGCCAACAGTGTTGTTCCCCGAAACATCACCGCGGAAATACGAATCAGTAACGTTCTCGTTCGTCGACTCGCCGACGAGCCCGCCAACGGTGTTATCCCCAGCTACGTTGCTCCGAACCCCGACGTACTGGAATCGCCCATTGCCATGAAGGCCGACCGCGCCGCCAACTGTATTCGTTCCAGTAACATCCCCTACAACGCGGGATCGGACAATCAAACCATTGGCTTGCTCCCCAACGATTCCACCCGTATACTGTTTTCCTGTTGTCTTCCCGTCACGGATCGTTCGACGGATCTCTCCGTTGGTCTGTTTCCCGCTAATCCCCCCGACACTACTGTTCCCCTCTACCGTACCCCGAGAGATCGAGTGTCGAAGTCTGCTGTTCACGATATTGCCCGCAAGCCCACCAACCTCGGACTGTCCCTCAATGGAGCCATTCATGGACGAATTGGTCATGAAAAGGTTTGATCCATGCCCAACAAGTCCTCCGACCCTGTTGTTCGAGCCAGTCACATCCGCATCCACGTGAATTCTGGTGATGTTTCCATTTTCAATCCGCCCCGCTGCGCCACCTACTTGCGAATCACCCCGTACCGTCCCCGAAACATTGATTGTGTGGATAGTCCCCTGCATGCTCTTCGCAACTGCTCCCCCGACAGTACGCTTGCCAGTGACACTTATTGCGTTGAGAGTGAACGTATGGATCGAGCCTACCTTTGTATTCCCAAATAGTCCAACCTCGTTTTCTCCGGGTCGGTTGATTGTGAGTCCGCTGATCGTCTTTCCATTCCCGTCAAATTCGCCCTCAAAATTCTCGATGGGCATGAATCCCGCGCCGCCGTCCCATGACGAAGTATTTGACGCGTCGATATCTTCAGTCACTCTGTAGTGTTTGTACGGATTATATGCGACGTGTTGTAGTTCACACACATTTGTTACTTTATATGGATTCGACGCCGTCCCCGCGCCCGAGCCGGGATACGCGATATTCTTCGAGGCGGGATTATCTACAAAGACGATATCCGAACTCGAACACCCCGACCCACTCCCATTACCGTTCCTCGGCGAACTACCGCCGCCAGCATTCGGCGGACCGCTTACCGTTCCGGGGTCTGGAGAATATTCCCGGATCAATTGGGTTGTACCGCCGTGATCGCTGAACACCTGAATCGAAGACGCCGTCGCCACGTTCTCCAACACGACATGATCCCCATATGCAAAGAGAGTTTTAACTGCCGTCTGTCCACTTTCCGTTGTATATTTCACCTGAATTTGTTTCGAATTCCCCATGCTCGTCGTTTCAACCAGTACATCCCCATTTTGGTGTTCCGTGATTGAAACGGTGGCTTGATTCGTCGTTGGGATCGAGAAGGCGAATACAAAATAGATAAGGGCGGCCCCAAGGATGGCAACAATGCCTGTCATCAGGATTGCAGCCATAACAGAGGTACTCCCGCGGGACCTATGGTCTGCCATCACTCTATATATGTTGGATTAGAACAAAGAAATTATTCAGGATTTTTAACCATTATATCCCCACAGAACGCGGGGTTGAGTCGAGACATTCAGATTCTGATAGTATTCCCCACTATTATACCGCCTCACAGTGTAGCTATGGATAGAGAATGACTGAGATAATTCCCTTCGACCAGTATCCTCTTCCGTTCAATCGAGAGGAAATTATCGAGATGCAAGAAGAGGCTCTCGACGGGGATCAACCGTTTCTCAAGGACAAAGAGGACATCATACAGACAGTCGACGGCTTCCACGAGAAGTATATCGAAGAGTTGGACCGAACCGATGAATGGAGTGTGTTCCAGTGTCACTGGCAAGGGCATCATGGATGGATGTATTTTTGGAACTACCAACTCGGCTACGGATTCAAGGTTGATGATTCGTGGGAGGTGCTCTGTCCACTGGTCGAAATGATGGACTCGTTCACCGATGAATACGACGCCTCAGACTTCGAACCAGCCCACTACGCGTGGGAATTGCCGTGAATAAGGTACCCGCTGCTGCGGTCGTGGTTGCCAAGTCTTTACCTTGGTCTGGAATGAACTGATCCCTAACAATGGCCGGGTCGACAGTTAGGTACACAGTGTATTTGACTCCAACGGGGGAATCATTAGCGACGGCAACGGATACCCGTACTGAATCGGTTGAACTCCCGGTTGGGTTGAATCCAGTCCCCCGGTACAAGCGGATTCGTGAGCGGATTCTCGACTGCGGACTGATCGACAAGCACGCATTCCACAATCACTGGACAATTGCCACATATATTCGGGAAAATACCGCTACATATAATCGGCTCCGAGATGCACTCTTCTGTTGTGGAACCCCTGTTGAATCCGACCGCGACGAGAAAGAGTATACACAGATCGCGCTCCCGTTACGTGACGATCAAACACAGTCCTCGTACGTCGCAGAACTTACCGTATGGGAACCCCGTAAACGGAATTATACGCACTGGCGTTCGCAGACTGATGCGTTCCAATCCGTCCCGATGCTGCAGGTCAACGAAGCGATTCTGCGTACCGTTGCGGATGTCCAGCCAACGCCAGTTGCCCGGTTCACAACTGATCCACTGACCGCCCAGCGCGAGTTTTTGAAGCGCGTGACCGAAAATCGAGATGCGATCACCGCACGCCTTGAGTTTCTCGAAGACTAGACGTGGTAGTCGATCATGGACCAGTGATATCACACGAGTACGAGGCGGAGCCAGACTCGGTCGCAATACACGGCGCGATGTAGTCTGCACCATTGTTTTGAACCTCGCCCGTGAACGTCCCCGATCCGCTGAACGAACCGTCCGATGCAAGATAGCCGATGATTCCAGCATTATTGTCACCATCCTCGGAAATGACTGTGAGGCCGGACCCTGACATATCCGTCACTCCGCCATTTGCAATCCAACTGGAGATCCCGCCGACCCCACGTTCGCCAGCGACGCTATGATCCGTGTAATCGGTTCGGTGGACGGTCGTGTCGCTGACTGACCCACCGTCGATGACTGGACTATCTGATGTGTCATCTGGGCTCGCCTCACCGACCCATCCGCTAATTCCACCAACCCACAGTTCGCCCTTAATGGTCGAACCGCTCACATCAACATTGTACAGTTCCGTGTGTCCCTTGTTCGACCCGATAATCCCGCCGACAAGCCCTCCGCGCCGATTATCATAGGCGTCGTAGGACAACTGGTTTTTCGAGTATGTATACGACGACATCGATCCATCGCCAACAATCCCCCGAATAGTCGCATCGTTCACAGAGGCATCATGGATCTCTGTGTTGCTCGATTCGTACGTCAGATGGTTTGTTCCGTAGCTTCCGGCGATCCCACCCGGAGAGTACACTGCAATCACCGTTCCATCAGCGAACGAGAGGTTGTCGACTCGGTTATCCTGCCCAATATTTCCGATCACGCCGCCAACTGTGTTGGGGCCAACAAGATGAGTCTCAGAGCCAGACACCGAGAGACTGTGCACATCACCGGGATCGGGAGTATTCGTGACATCGTGAAGACTCTCGGAAAACTGACCAACAATTCCCCCAACGGTCGCCCCCTCGCTTTCAATAACAACATTGCGTGCGGTGATATCGTACACCGGCCCCTTGGCGAACCCAACAAGCGAGCCAGTGCTCCCGTCCGAGTAAATCTCAATATTGGAGAGTGAGAGATCATGGAGGCTCCCAGACGATCCGAGCGTCCCAATCACGCCCACACGACTTGTACTCGTGCGGTCGATGTAGAGCCCTGAGATCTCATAGGTGCCCGACCCGGAACTCAGCGTGCCCGTGAACGGCGAGGAACCAGTGCCGATTGGACGGAATCCAGAACTCTCGTCGATGGAGAGATCGTTTGGCGAATCCCACGTGTTCCCCGGCTGCGTCGCCGACGCATCGATATCACTCGTTAGAACGTGGTGGTCCGTACGGTAGTCGCTGTATGCGATGCACTGCAACCCATTGAGCGTCGAGATCTGGTACGGGTTCGAGGCCGTCCCATCGCCGGGATTGTTGTTGAAATGGGCAGCGCATGTTGCCGGACCAGTGGGTCCTCCCCCTTTCGGTTCGAGGGAGATCTTTACGGTTTGTTCCTCCATCAATATTGTTGTCGACTGCGAAGCCGAATTGTACGACGGTGCGCTCGCCGTAACGGTGTACTGACCGCCATCAGCCACATCGACACTCTCGCTTCCCGATCCATCCGTTGTGAGTGTACATTCGGAGGAGGAGAGACTCGCTCCACAGTTATTGTCTGAGGAACTGTTCACTGTAACTGACGCGCCACTAATCGGATTTCCGTTGTCCGCATCAACGACGTTCACGTTAAGGACCGCACCGAAGTTAATCGATCCTCTCGGCGTGTATGAGCGGATCAGTTTTTTCTCCCCAGCCTCGTTCACACTGAGAATGTGAATTGGGTCTCCGGGAGAGATTTCGCTTCCGTATTGCAGCTCCTTCCGTCCGTCCGCGCCAATTTCGTATTCAGTTCCATTTGTTCGGATGAGAAATTGTGCCGCGTTGCCCGACTCTACGACACGTACTTCGACGGAGTCCGAACTGGCACCTTCCGAAATGGTTACCTCGCCAGTATGGACATCGGGGGTATTCTGTGTCTCCATAACCATTGTGGTGAGCAGAGCAGCTAGCACTACCAGCACCACAATAAGGAGCACGGCCCCCACTATCGGAGAGATCCCCCGCGTGATTTCGCCCATTGTGTACTAGACATTTGTAACAGCACAAAGATGTTTGCAACATATGGCGGTGATAGCAAACACAGACGCTCGACAGAGAATAACTATTTAAACTTCGTTCCAAATGTGTCGGATATGACATCATCCTCACGGCGAACTATGCTACTCACCGCGGCAAGTGCCGCGAGTGTCGGTCTCAGCGGTTGCCTTTTCGGCGGGAACGATAAGCCCGAGAACCCCGACCAGAACACTCCCGACAACAGTAACGATGACGACTCCAACGACACCGACTCGAATCCGGACAACAACGGGAACACAACCGAGTCACTCGATCCTGTTGAGGATTGGGGTGTTGATATCTCATTTGACGCAACCCCATCCTCTGGAGGTTCCGGGACGAAAGATGTGACGGTCCGCGTGAACGATATGGGGGACGCGATTGTGCTGTACGTTCTCGTTGGCGAAAACGAATTTACCCGTGTCGCGAGAGAGCGCGATGTCACGGTTCCCGAGGTTAACTCCGGGGAAACGGTTGAAGTTCGTGCTGAATACGGCACGTATGTCAGAACGGTCGATACACATACCGTCGAAAATTGAACCGTACAACTTATCTGCCACCGACTGTTTTACATCATATATGCCCGCGTTAGCCACACAAACGTACTCCGTCGCCTGTTCACCAACCGTCGCTCGCGAGATTATACTGCCCACCACGAATATCGCGAGAGCGGAGGTGCCAGTCTAATGGGGGATGACATTGACTATGATCATGACGCGGTTGCGGACCATCTCCGCGAGGTCATGGAGTGGCCACAGTATTACGTCGTCGGGGAAGATGTCGACGACTTCGTCCCCGCGTATTACCTGATAGAGGGACCAAACGGCCCCGTATCGTACATGAATCCGAACAGCGGTCCGTTTCCGACTACGATGTACGATTTCGCAATGGAGGCGCAAAGCGAGAGTTTTCACCAGTGCGAACGCGAGGACACGCCATGGGAAGATTATGACGCTCCCAGTGAGCCGCGGGACGAGACTCCCGAGTGAGCCTCGGCACGAGCCCGATGTTTTTTCACGCAGGTTCCCGTACAAGTGTGTATGTCCTCCGACGCTAACGGGGAGTCACCAACTCATACGACTGCTCCGCGCGATATGTTGTCGTCTACCGAGCCCGAGTTTGATCGGCTCCGGCAGGCGGCTACTGCGACACACGACCGTGTTCGCGAGCAGATGACAACCGCGTATGAAAACGACCAACTCGCTCGTTTCGAGGAACTGGATGACCGCAGGACCCGCCTCGCAGAGTACCACGAGTTTCTGCGGCTGTTGGAACGCTTCGCGCCATATTGACCCCCCAATGACGTCCACTACTGACCACCAGCCCGACTCCGACGACGAGGATTCGAGCCACAGTTGGGATTCGACTGTCCCCTGCCCAGAATGCAGCACAGAGTACACCCGAAGTCCGTTTGCCGTTCATGTCTATTGCCCAGAGTGTGGGATAGTGTTCCATCAAGAATGGGAAAACCGATCACAGCCTCCAGATGAATCCCCCCTTCCCATCATCGACCGCATCGCGTCGGCAGCCACTCGAGTGCAGAATATTCTCAGAACACGGTTGCGGTGAAAATATCGATATGTACCGTGAAATGGTATCAGAAAGTACTTAACGATCTATACATATCCACACCTTATGTCTCCGACTCGACCGAACGGTCTGGGCAGTATGCCGACGAGACCCCAGACTGGGCATCTCCTATCGAAACTGGGCGTGCGGATAGTGGTCAAGTGTGGCTTCGTCGAGGTGGACAAAACTCCAATACCGCCGCACTACGAGGGAATCGTGATGACTGAGTCAAGCCGGGACACTACTGGGATTCTCGTCGTATTCCGCAAACTTTGCTTGCTATTAGCGGTCACTGCCGTGGCGCTTGTCGGGGTGAGTATCGTCCTCTACTCGCAAGGATTTCTCATGATGTGGGGGATGTTGTTCTTGATAATGGTTCTCGGGCTTGCGGTCTCCGCTTGTCTCCGAATGTGGTATCTGCTCCGACAAGCGGCGACCAATAATGAGCGTCGACCGTGTACCGACGCTACACCGGGAGCTGAACACTGATATTTATAGTTTTGCGGCCCATATCTCCCCGTAGATGAGTAGTCGTACTCGGAGGCCGATCCCATGACCGATGCGCATACTGATAACAAACTTCAAAAAACAGTCCTTCGTGAGCATATTCGCGGAGAACATTCCAACAGAATCGATCCCTGTCCACTCTGTTCGGAATCGCGGGAGTCATCCAAATAGCCATGAATAACACTGACCAACGTTCACGAGAGACAACAGATGAGCAGCAGAACAGTGAGACCATTAACTGCTGGCGTGTCTATCCAGAGACAAACAATCTCTTCGAAAACGAACCAACCCCCTCTGACAACTCACTTCTCATTCGGCAGGACGAAGAAACAGAGGACTACCTCAGGGGCTACGTCGCTCATCCGGAATTCGGAAACGGGTTAGAGAAAGCGACGTTTCAGAAGGACAAACTCGTCGGTTGGAGGGAAGAAACAGTTGTTCCTATGTGGCCATCGCCATCGCCCCCGCTCCGAACGCGTGTGTGGCGGGCACTGACCGAGTGGTTCCCCTCTCCCACATCCCCAGACAAACCTGACTCGACAACCGAGGTGACGACAACTGCCGATGAGTGAGCATGACCCTGACTCGGTGCCCACAACTTGCCCAGACTGTGGGGCGGATCTCGTCAAAGTCTCGGACAGTGACTCCGTGTTGCGCCACTGTACGGACTGCGAGGGACTCTATAATAAGTACGACGGTTGGGTCTCTGAAGAGGAAATACAGGCAGTGGTAGACAAACTCCTCGAACGGACAGCCGAACTCCGCGGATCTTCATCCCCCGGCTCCCCATCCGAAACGATGTCCATCTCCGAGGAGACGCCACAGGCCGTGCATGACATTCGCGAAGAGCTGTCACTCGTGGCGGCGAACGTTATTCCCGAGAAGACAGACCTTGAGCCAGATGAACAATCAGAACTCCTACGTCGGCTGACGCTCACCATCCACAAGACAGCAGAAGAATATCTCAAAACGGGAGAGAAACACGGGAAATGATAATTTGTTGTAGTATATGTCTGAGTCGTATCATGTTCCGCTGCTTTTTTTTTTTCTCCAATTGACCCGATAGGATAGGCATGTCGACGACAATCTACTTGCACGTCCGGACGGAGGAAATGTCGTATGATGATCTCCAAGGACTGGGGGTTATCGGCGGACCACTCGGACAACTCGCCCACGATATAGACATTGACCGAGAACGGAGGTTGCTCACCGATTCTCCATCATACTCTGTGGGAGAAAGTGCAGAGGAGTTTCCGTCGAAAGTTGTTGAACTTGTTACTGGACCGACCGAAATTGACGAAACGGTCATTGAGATGCTGACCACTGTGGCACTCCAGACTGATGTCCCCGAGTCGGATATCGAGGAGCTTCGAGAGTTCCTCGCCGAACACGAGGGGCGCGAGATGTTCACGATGGGCTGGTAGGATCTGGACTCTAGCTCCCGCTGACATTAAGTAGAATAGGTGACAAGTGGGGGTATGAAGTATACAACGTCTATCAAACTCTCCCTTAAATATCACATACTCGCACTCCTGCCGTTACTGGTCGGGTTGGCGATTGCCGCGGCCGGAATCTGGATCGGGGTTATTGACCCAGTCATTATTGCATTAAATGGACTCGATCCCCAATCGCTTCTCTCAGGGGAGTTCTGGCAGAACGCCGATATTAATCCACTGCTTGGTTCATCGAGTGCCCTGATCGGATACCTTGTCCATAAAGTTGGGCGAACAGCGTTGCTGATGCGCATCCATGGGACGGCCATTGAATCCAATACTGAAACCATGATTGAAGACGCACACACGAATCAACCCTCCCATCGCGCAGTTGCCTCGGCTCCACTTAACCCAGACCCGGACAAAGTGACGAACGATGGGTCAACCGGGGCTGCTGATGGAGATGCCAATTCGGGGCACGCTGATGACTCTGATGCGACCGAGGAAGATGAACAGGAAAATCTCGAACCATCGGATATGATCGACTCGATCAAAGAGGATCTCGATATGGATGAAGATGGCGAGACAACTGGCGACGACGCTGAGACCCAGTGAACCGTTGGTCGGCTAGAACAGGGGGGAGGAGAGCCCACACTCGGGGCACCACAGCACACGGTTAGCACAATTCTCCGTTTCAACGCCGCAGGATGCACACTTCCCGTCGGCAGTAACCGTGAAGTCAGGCGTGTCTTCGACCAGTTCTCCGAGGTGGGAATTGCTGGTGGCGACCATTACATGTGGACTCACAACGGACTACCCCATAAGTATTACTGTATTCTGGCTATACGTAAGTGACTATGTAGACGGGTATCACGTCCTCACAACGGTTGTATCTCCAAGAACGTCTCCGATGCGTTGATTCTCGGGGGAGGCACGGATCATCAATAGCGCAATGACAATCGACACCGGATTTGAGCCGAGCACTTTCGTCACATTTCGTACTACTGCCCCCCGTGACGTACATTCGTTTCCATTGGGCATATGGACGACCTTTAGCCCCAATAGAAGTTTTCCGGGTGTTCGAGCCCACTTGGCTTCTAACCCGATGTAGTAAACCCCAGACACAAGAAGGAGCATGACCAGTACGAGTCCGTCGAGGGCGCTGGCCGAAAGCAGATCCCCAACAATCCACAGAATCGGTCGAAGACAGAGGAACGTCAAGAACATCACCAGCAATCCATCGACCATCCATGCGAGACCGCGATCACTGAGTCGCGCATGGTCGAAATCAGACTCAGCGCCAGACATATACAGAGCACGACTCCAAAACTGCAAAAGCGTACCGACAGTGGTAGTCTTCGTGGTTCCTGTCACAGCCGCGTTCGCCTACGCCGTCGATTCGACTGTCTCGTAGCGATTCAGATCGAGCGTATCGTGCTGGTCGGTTTTCTTATTCAGCCAGCACGAGATGATCGTCCCAACGGGCGTCTCGTCGGGACGCGGGGAGTAGACGGTGCTCTCCGGCGGCGGGGATTCTAACGGATCGGTGATAATTGTCAGATCATGTTCATCATCGTAATCGAACCGAAGCCCGACCTTCGACACCTTCCGCTCGCCCCCTTCACCCTCTTCATACGTTTCCATCTCGAACATATGCCCGCTTATCAATTCAACATCCCCGTCATCAGCCTTGTAGACGCCGTATACGCTGTCAACGTCCTTGTAGACGATCCCAACGGGCAGATCAATTCCGCTCACGTATTTGCGCCCGTTCGCATGGTAGTCGGCCGCGTGATTGCTCAGTTCGAGCATCCACTTTGTCGGCGGGCGGGCGTCACGGGTCTGCGGGAATCCGCATCGGCGATGGTATAGGTTTGGCATGGTCTGTTACCCTCCCAAGGCAATCTATACATCGGCGGCATACACCATAAAGCTAGCCAGTTATACACGCCCCGAATCGGGCAAAAATAACAGAACTGGGCCTCAAAACTCCAAATATTCAATCCCGTGACCGGCGGGTGATCAGCGCGATCACCGAATTATATTCCACGCTGCACGAGCCGCATTATACAGGCCCCATCTCAGACGATCACCCACCGTCCGCATATCGATATACACATCCGATCCGTACTGCGTTTCGACCAAGTCTCGAATCACCGGATCGATAATGGTAGCGTGTTGAGAGATATCGGACACAACGTAGTTTTGGGAACTCAGAAATTCGCTGATCAGACTTGGACGCATATCGAGCGCATGGCCGCCCCGTTCGCTATTCGCGAAGACACGGGAGATAATAAGCCGGTTCTGCTCCGCGTTATAATCGAAGAGGAGCGATATGTGCGTATCCCGTTTTGTGGCCCCCGCCACTGCGTCGAGCGTCGACGTTCGATAATCGCGAATCGATACGAGGTGTGGCGATTCGTCCCCGTCTCGATAGCTCTCCTTTAATTCGAGCCTTCCATCCGAAGCCTCCATCTCATGGATGCGCTGCTCCGTCGTTCCCATTGTATGTGTATATGCCAATCGTACGTATAGTGGTGTTGGTTTCGATCACAGACTCCGTCAACACGAGGGTTTATGGGGGCAGCTGTATAATCCCCGTATATGCGATTTGGACAAAATCCCATCGGTCGCTCGTCACACCTGCTCACTGCGGGGACCCCCCATGCGACACTGTTCAATGAACATGCCAGTGCCGTCGATCACCTGATTACTGAAGCGGCCGCACAGAACTGCGATATCGTATTTGCCTACTACCCCGAACGGAGTGTATTGCTGACAGGCATCAACGGTCAGTTCGATGTTGACCGCGCGCTCGAGAGCAGCGAGGAGTCCGCACTGCTTGATCTGCTCACCCCACTCGGTGACACGGAGTACACGGATCTACGAGATACTATCGCCGCGGATCACCAGTTCGCCGTTGAAACTGACCAACACACCCCTCGCCAACACGTTCGGGAGTGGATGGACTCTGCCGAACACTCGGACAACGCGGTCGAATACTACGAACTTGTCGACGATACCATCCTCCACGAACGCACGTACCATAACTACGATACCTCCAACCTATCGGAGATTATCGACCCGACCGCGGACCCGGATATCGAGCAAGCACTGGAAGACGCCGACGTAGATGTCGAGGAAATCATTGAAGAGTTGGGAAATGAAGCTGAAGCGGACAAAAAAGTGTTGGAAAACGAAGCGGAAGAAGACGCCGAAGATACCGACCAGACATCCACGACGAACGGGTCCCCCGTCTGGGTTGATCCAGCCGGGGAGAACGAAGACAGCGAGTCGGACACGAGTGGCGACGACGCGTACTCCCCGTTCTGAAGCTTAATTTTCTGCCCGGATTTGGCTTTGAGGGAATTGTTGGGGATGATCGAAGCGACTGCTGCGCGCGCCTCCGAGGCAAACCATAAGTATGGGTGATCGATCACACAATACAGTAAGAGTTAAGTCATCAGCCGTTGGAGGGCATATACGGGCGAGGGCAATCACGGGCTCCCTTGCACGAACCCACTATGTACGATCACATCGACCCCGACGAAATCTCCGACGAACGGCGTCGAGAACTTGAAGCGGCATTCGGCAAGGATACCGTTGAAAACGGCGAACTCATCGAACTCGAAGTTGCCAAACTCAAACCTGTCGACGAACCAGAACCCCCGGCCTCGTTCGCCGAGGTCGACGATGTGGACTCCGACGCCCGGGTCGAAGAGGGTGATGTCGTCACCGTTCGCTTCGTGAACGGCAACGAGTGGACCGGCGAGTGTACGCAAACGACCGACGAATCGTACATGCATCGCTTCCGACTCGAGGGCGATGATCCGCACGACGAGTACGACACGATCCCCAAATCGTTCCAATACGAGGACTTCATCACGACCGACCGCGGGTTCAACGTCGATCTCATCAATATCGAGAAACCGTAATCGTCCCCAACGTTCCGATGTTCGAAAATTCACGTATCGATCAGTTGTCTCCCGAGAACCGGACGAACGCGCAGGCACTTGCGGCCGACAACGATTCTGCAGAGGGGAGGCTCCCTGTTCGGAGCGACCGCCTCTGGTTGTTCGCAACGCTGGTCGGCGAACGCGATGTCTGCCAGTGTCGCCTTCTCGGCCCCGCATCGTCCACAGAGCCCGATCCAGTGACGCGAATAGCACGAGATGCTGGTCTCCACGCGGCCAAGCAGACACGACCTGTCGTTCGCCCTAACGAACAACTCCATCGCATTGTCATCAGCACCGATACGCCCGCCTTTCGGGAACTCGCCGAGACCGACGATTGGTCCACGATCACCCAGCGCGAGTGGGGGCGTATTTACCAGTATCCCGAGGACGCTGTCGATTCATTTGCTGGCCGATGCTACCCGTGGAAAGCGCTGTACGAGACAATCAACACAGACTCAACACTTTCCGCCACGGACGTCGACTACCTGCAGACACTCCCGTACACGCCCGCCCCAACGAGGGAATCAATTCGAACGGGGATTCGGCGCGGTAAATACTTCGCGACCCTTCCGCAGAGGATCGCGTTCGAATACCCATTTCTAGATCAATTGCCTCATAATTGCCCGTGCCCCCTCCCCAAGTTGAATCCGAATCACCCGCGGACCGTCGAATCTGCTACGGAACGCTGACCTTGCAGGCCGTGTTCGCAAGCCACTCTCCAAAGCAGTCCCCACAGATTGCGGCCTCCTCGGTTTCACTCTCAAGTCGATATCGCGAGACAACACGGTGGTTGCAGTTGGGGCACTTTGCTTCGCCGTCCGCGATAACCGGTATTACTTGTTCACCATTCATACATAGCAGAGTACGGCGGCTTGGTTCGTCAACTGCCACGGGCGCGGTGACCCGATGGCTTATCGGTGGACTCGCCGCGTCGTACCCGCCACACGGCGGGCGTTCACGGGTTGGCATCCCCGATTTCGGGGCCGGTTGACGGCGGC
>SDGW01000308.1_pt1 | contig 20691 bp, 25 predicted proteins | sample 2873831 | NCBI WGS metagenome assembly SDGW01 (sample SAMN08132700, study PRJNA421101) | hypersaline lake metagenome | isolation source: celular fraction 0.22 microns magnesium sulfate-rich crust from ephemeral... | place: Spain: Penahueca Lagoon, Toledo | collected 2011-07
ACAGGAACTCAGAGACGAGCTTGAAGAGCACGCTCAGGACAGAGCACGCGAAGCAAAGGAATTCGCAGAGCACGCAGGAAGAAAGACAGTGCAGGCTGACGATGTAAAAGCATCTCAGTAAGTTCTTTCTTAACTCTATTTTTCCCTATTCTTTTTCTATGAGGATCGAAAACAGTTTCGTACTTTTCCCAGGAGTCGGAGAGAAAACCGAGAAAAAGCTCTGGAAACAGGGAGTAACCCACTGGGACGACGTAGAAGACTCTTCCATTTCTAAAAAAGAAAAAATACTGAGACATGCAGAAAAAGCAAGGAAAAACCTCGAAGCAGGCAACAGCCTGTACTTCAAGGAAAAACTACCTAACAAAAGCCTCTGGAGAACATACGAGAACTTCAGAGAAGAAGTCTGTTTCTTCGATATCGAAACTACAGGTCTTGACAAGCAGAGGAACAAGGTTACAACCGTCAGCCTCCACAGAGGCGGCGAAACCACAACACTTGTCAGAGGACAGGACCTGACAAAAGAAAGACTGGAGGAGGAAATATTCAAATCCAGCGTACTTGTATCCTTCAACGGCAAACGTTTTGACCAGCCATTCCTCGAACACAACTACGATATGAACATTCAGAAACCGCATATCGACCTCATGTATCCGTGTAAGAGACTCGGTTTTTCAGGCGGCCTGAAGAAAATTGAGAAAGAGCTGAAAATCGAAAGAGAACTGGAAGATATTGACGGAAGAGAAGCCGTCCGACTATGGAAAAAATACGAGAAAAACAACAACGAAGACGCACTCGACAAGCTCGTTAGATACAACCAGTACGACACAGTCAACCTTCAGACACTGCTTGAAGAAGTACACCAAAGGATGCGGAAAGAAGTATTTGAGCCACATCTTTAGCGAAACGACAAAACTTCCTCAGCAGACCCCCATCAACATTTAAACCCCTTTAATTTGTTTACTTCTTTATTCTTTGACCAACAACTTAGTAAGAAATATAAAGGACAACTCACAACTTTCCCTTGAACAATGGCCTTGGTTAATAACATGCCGCTTGCTGGAATGAACATGCATCTGGTGAGCTGCAGCTATACCGTGTCCAAGGCCAAGGCTTTCTCCATTATCAGGTTCCTGACAGAGTAAAGCGGGATGAAGCCTTGGCTCCTAACTGGGAGTCATGCGCCGACCGTGAACACTCAAAGGCTAAAGAAAAACAGTTTTCCAACCTGCCGTCTCTACACCGTAGGAAACTGTTTTGGGGATAGATTCTGCTTGCAAGGTGGAGTCTATCCCTCGGAACATATTCTAATCTAGATTCCAACACAGTACCAATTGAACAAGGTGTTACATAATGAACGCAAACACACGACACTTCGAAGCCGAACTCCAGGCACAGGAAGAACAGAACCTACGAACTGAGACAGATCTTCATGCAGAGGCAGAAGTCGTCACCGCAACAGCTCTTTAAACTTGCTCGGAATCCCGCGCGGGAAGATAGATCTCTTCCAATCAGTCCGAGTTAAACGCGGCCGACTCATACGCAGCCCAACCGTTCGCCATAGAGTCCAGTATCGAAGAGAAACTTCGTGCTGGCTTGATGACCTTGTGACGGCCTTGAGAACCTTCGCTGCGGTCACGATACTCCAGATATTCGTATTTAATCACTCCTAGACGTCTTAGTTTCGGAAGAATATTGTTCTTCAGGTTAGACTTACCTTTCTCATGTCCCCACTCGTCGAATGCGTTCAGCTTCTCGGAGTCGATCTCGCCTTCATCCTTTAGTTCACGTAGGAATATCTTGGCGTACTTGTTCCGTTTAGGCGACTGTTCCTCGGGAAAAAAGAGGTCAACCAGCTTTTCCCAGTTCCAGGCCCTTTCAGACTTCTTGTATTTCTTAGAGTCCTCCGGGATTGCGATCGAATGTTTAGTTACTATAGTAGAAGTTTTCCTCGCCGTCTCATCCACAAAAGGATGCTTTTCTTCCGCCATACAGAACTCTTAACAAAGATGGTATATCAAGGTTGCCGGAACTCGAAGCACAGATTTACTTTACCGGAGTTCCAGCACGGTTCTCTTCCATCCATTGATCTATCGCTTTCTCGTATGGTACCATGCCTATCCGTACCGCGGCCTCTCGTGTCAGATGAACATGTTTCTCTTTGCCGCAGAGCCGTACAAGCAGAACACGTCTTTCATCATCCAGTTTACGTCGTTCGACCTCGATCCCGTATACGTCGTGGCGCGGCTCTATATCGTCCAGAGACCTGAAACGTTCGGAGACATTGAGCAGATTCTCCGGGTCCTTCCCAGGGAGCGCCTCTTCACCGAGAAGGTCTTCCACTATCTCAGCGTTCACCGTCCCGAGTATGACGTCTACGCCCTGTGTGTAGAAGAAGTCAGTGTATTTTTCCAGTCCTTCTTTGCTCCACCCGTATCTGTATGGATGAGGAACCGTGGTCTCCCGGTCTGAGTTCATAGAGTCTTTTTTAGCTAGTTAGTTTAAGTGGAAATCTGCAAACGGACGTATACAACCGATAATATTGGGTTATACACAACTAGCTCTCTACAATCAGTCCTTCATATCTTTCTCTATACACCAGTATTGTTCTCCGAAACTATCTGGAGTGCTTAAAAAACTGGATACAGTTCTATTTCATAATGAGCTACGAAAACCTCTCTCGCGAAGAACTGGAGGAAGCCGTGGAAGAACTGGAAGAAAACCTTATTGAAGTAGAAGAAGAACGTGACGAGTACGAATCACTGGCTAAAAAGAACAAGGCAGACTTCGAGAACTACAAGAAGAAACAGGACGAACGGAAGGAAAGATGGCAGAAAGAAGCGCAGAGAGAGCTTGCAGAAGACCTGATTTCCGTAATCGACAACTTCGAGAGAGCGCTTTCCATGGCCGATGAAGACTCCTCAATCTACCAGGGAGTGAAGATGATCTCCGACGAACTAATGGACACACTTGAGAAAAGAGGGCTTGAAAGAATCGACGCAGAAGGAGAAGAGTTCGACCCCAGAATCCACAACGCAGTCGATACAGAAGAACACGAAGAAGAGAACAAAGTGCTGGAGCAGAAGAAGCCAGGATACAAGCATGGTGAGAAAGTGTTGAGGCCTGCGGATGTAGTGGTAAGTGAGAAAGGAAGTGAAGATCCTTAGTATAATGTTTGAACTCTTTCCGTTGAGGCTAAACTAGATCTGTTCTCTCAACATAATGTTCGATCCTATCTTTACCACACTCAATCGGAGAGCGACCAACAATCGAGAAGGATTCAGCATCGTCTCTTAGAAAGAGTTCATACTGCTCCTCTTCACAATCCAAACGTACATTGAGATAAGCATGATCTGATCTATCGAAATCTGAGTTACTCTGTAATTCTCCAAATTCTTCAACTAAGCGCTCTGTCTCTTCATCAACTTTTTCTGTACCAAGATTCAAAACCTCTATCCTAGAATCAAATTCTCTTTCTAGACCATAGCAACATCCGCAAGACAGTTCAACCCTGTTTACTTCAGAATCAATTGCTTGGACCTCTACAGCCCCCTCATCTGCAAAGCCTTTAACAGTATAACTCGTATCTGATGATGCTAAGGGTTCGTATCCCAAGAGAAAATCAAAACTATCTTGTTCCATGGTTTTAATCATTTCGAAAACTTCTAATTTTATAACTTTATTACCTCTCCCTGAAAACAAGTAGAAATTCAATAACCGAGCTACATAGACTAAGAAAATTCTGAAAGGACTCCAATCAGTTTAAAAATTTTTAATCATGTCAGTAAAAATGTAGGTGAACTAAAATAATGGGAAAGATTCTCGGCATCGACCTCGGTACAACAAGAAGCGCAATGGCAGTAGTCAAAGACGGAGAACCACAAATAATTGAAAATAGCGAAGGTGAACGAATCACGCCTTCTATTGTCGCGTTTGACGATGATGAACGTCTCGTTGGAAAACCAGCGAAGAACCAGATGTTAACTAACGAAGAAAACACTGTCAAGTCCATCAAGCGCCACATGGGAGAAGACTACACTGTCGAGCTTGAAGGAGAGGACTACACCCCTCAGGAAATCTCCTCAATGATCCTTCAGAAACTGAAGAGAGATGCCGAAGACAAGCTTGGAGAAGATATCGAGAAAGCTGTAATCACAGTGCCAGCCCACTTCGACGACACACAGAGACAGGCAACAAAAGATGCCGGAGAGATCGCAGGCCTCGAAGTTGAAAGAATTCTGAACGAACCTACCGCAGCATCGCTCGCCTACGGACTCGACGAAGAAAATGACCAGACAGTCCTTGTATACGACTTCGGAGGAGGTACCTTCGATGTCACAGTCCTAGAAATGGGAGACGGAATCTACGAAGTACAGTCCACAGAAGGAGACAACGACCTCGGAGGGGACGACTTTGACGAAGAAATCGTCGACTGGGTGCTTGAAAAGTTTGAAGATGAGAACGGGATCGATCTCTCAGACAACGACGAAGCAATGCAGAGAATCCGTGAGAACGCTGAAGAAGCGAAGAAAGAGCTTTCCTCAAGGAAGAATACCAAGATCAACATTCCTTTCATCCACCAGGAAGACGGAGACACATACAATATCGATTACGAGCTGACACGTTCCAAGTTCGAGGAACTGGTCGAAGACCTCATCCAGAGAACTACTGAACCAACAGAAACAGCTATCGAAGACGCTGGAGTAAGCAAGAACGACATTGACGAAGTAATCCTTGTCGGAGGAACAACAAGAGTTCCAGCCGTAAGAGAACACGTACAGGCAATCACCGGACAGGAGCCAAACAAGGAAGTCTCACCGGATGAAGCAGTCGCTCAGGGAGCAGCCATCCAGGCAGGATCAATCTCTGGAGAGATGGACGACATCCTTCTGCTCGATGTCGCACCGCTTTCACTTGGAGTAGAAGTGAAGGGAGGACTGACAGAAACACTTATCGAAAAGAACACCACCGTACCAGCGGAAGAATCCAAGGTATTCACCACAGCCCAGAACAACCAGACCGCTGTAACGGTACACGTGGTCCAGGGAGAAAGAGAGATGGCACAGGACAACAAGTCCCTAGGACAGTTCAACCTTCAGGGATTGCCTCCAGCACCTGCTGGACAGCCGCAGATCGAAGTCACATTTGAGATCGACGCAGACGGAATCCTTCAGGTAAGTGCCGAAGAACAGCAGAGCGGGGAAGAAGCATCAATTACAATCGACGACGCCTCACGGCTCGATGAAGATGAGATCGAAGAGATGAAAGAAGAAGCAGAGAAACACGAGGAAGAGGACCAGAAGAGAAGAGAGTTCATCGAAGCCAAGAACAAGGCCGACCAGATGGTCAACCAGGCAGAACAACAGATCGAAAACTTCGAAGACGAAGTAGACGAAGAGATTGTCGAAGAAGTAGAAGAAGCAGTTGAAAAAGTGGAAGAAGCACGTGAAGAAGCAGAAGAAATCGACGATCTGGACGAAGCTAAAGAGATGATCGAAGACGCGATCGAAGCTCTTGAAGAGAAGCTCCAGGAGATCGGCAAAGAGATGTACGGTGGCGAAGGCCAGGCCGGTCCCGGAGGAATGGGAGGCTGTGACCCAAGCAACATGAGCGAAGAAGACCTTAAACAGGCGGCCCAGAACATGAACATGGGCGGCGGAGCACCAGGAAACAGCGGTGACGACGAAGTAGTCGACGCCGACTACGAGGAAATCAACACCGACGAGGAAGAGGAGGAATAAACTATCCTCTCCTTTTCTTTCAAATCTCTGAAAGCCACCGAAGTGTGGCTTAACATGATCAAACTTTGTGAAGTTTGATGGCGAAAGAATACTACGAACTTCTCGGTGTTTCAGAAGACGCAAGTCAGGAAGAGATCAAGAAGGCTTACAGGAAAAAGGCGAAGAAGTACCATCCTGACTCGAACAGCGATACAGCAGATGAGGAGAAGTTCAAGAAGATTAACAAGGCGTACGATGTTCTTTCCGATGAAGATAAACGGAAGAAGTACGACCAGTTCGGCAAACAGGGAGTTGAAGGTCACGCCGGTAGAGGCCAGAGACAGGCCGCATCCAACTTCCAGGACCTCTTCCAGGAAATCTTTGGAGGAGGCGGCTTTGGAGGCGGCCGTTCAAGAGGAAGTTCTAGAGGGGAAGACCTGAAAGTCCATACCACTATCTCCCTTGAAGAAGCTTACAACGGCACTGAGAAAACATTTGAAGTCGAGAGAAAAGTAGAATGTTCTGAATGCGGCGGATCCGGCGCCGAAAACGGTAATACATCCCAATGTTCTGAATGCGGCGGACAGGGCAGAGTTAGGCAGGTCCAGAGAACACCTCTTGGGAGAGCTCAGACAGTCACAGAATGTCCTGAATGTAACGGACGTGGAAAAGTCCCTGAGGAAGAATGTTCGAAATGTAACGGAGATGGGGTAACTGAAGAAAGCGAGAAAATTACGTTTGATGTACCTAAAGGAGTCAGGGACGGTCAGAGACTCCGTCTTCAGGGCAAAGGAAATGCTTCAAGCACCGGTAGAGATGGAGATCTCTACGTCTACGTAACTGTCGAAGAACACTCCGAGCTTGAACGGAAGGACGATGACCTGTTCACAACCGTGAAGATCGGTATCGGAGACGCTGTTCTCGGGAGCAAGGCAACAGTACCCACACCAGATTCGGATATAGAAGTAGATATTCCTGAAGGCACTCAGCCAGGACAGGTTCTACGTTTGAAGGATAAAGGTATGCCGCGGCAGAGAGGACGAGGAAGCGGAGATCTTTACATCAAGATAGATATTGAGATTCCGGAAGACGTTTCCGAGAAACAGAAAGAGGTGCTTGAGGAAATGAGAATTAAGGAAGAAAATGAGAAGTCGTTCTTCGAGACTGTGAAGGACTTCATCTCCTAACTTTCAGCTGCTACAGTCGTTCCATTCCTCCTCCCATTCAAGTTCCGAGAGCTGGTAAGCTCCCTGTCTGTTTACATAAAGCCCGCCGTTCTGTTCTCCGACCAGCTGCACATACAGCTGTTCTTCATCTCCTGACCTGAGGTCGACATCTACTGCATATTTTCCATCTACGGAATCCAGGTCATCCAGGTTTCCGATGAACTCTCCATCATTTAGAGCTCCGTTCGGATCTTCACCGGAGAAGTGGTCCTCGCTCAGGACGGCCCCTACTTCTGCACCGTCGAGAGCTCCGAGATAGCCTTCGTTCCCGGCTCCCGCGTAACAGAAACCTGTCTCCTGCATCAGTTCGTCCTCGCTCTGCCAGTTGTAATTGCTGGGGTCGCTAACAGTATAGTCCACCGGAGAAGGCAATTCTTCCTCATTGCCTGGCTGCTGGTTTCCTGTAGACTCCTGAAAGTCGTTTTCGGAACCTCCAGTAGAGTCGTTTCCTCTCCCTTCCGCAAAAGGAGAGTCTGAAGAGTTCCCCGGTTCCGTCTCATTCTGTAGATACGCCGGTTCTTCAGGTTCCTTTTTCAGGACGTCTGAAGCCATCATACCTGTCCCTATAAGTGAGATACCAAGGAACGAGCCGCCTAGTACCTTTCTTCGGTTTATACCTTTGTTTTCATCCTTCCCAGAACTATTTCTATCAGAACTCATATAGTACACCTTATAACTGAAAAATTCTCAATCTCCTAATAAACAATTGTTACAGGCCTAAAGACCCGTTAGAAAACATGTAAAGAAGAAAATATCTTCTCTAACATACAAAAAACTGGAATAAGAAAAAGAGCGGCTTTAAGCCGCCACGAAAGCCTTGATGTATGGTATTGCGTACATGATACCTACTCCTACTGAGAAGAGCAGGATGTGGAGGAACCATCTGTCCTCATGCTTGAACTCCGGCAGAAGGTCGCTTCCGGCGATGAAGACGAAGTTACCTATAACAATTGGAAGTAGGAACTTGTTTATCCCGGAGATCTGTGAAAGCCCGAATACGATTGCGGCTCCTACAAACATGAAAGCGCTGATACCTATGTTGAAACCGAGAGCCTTTAGACGGGAGAAGCCTCCTTCAACCATTACTCCGAAGTCGCCGAACTCTTTTGGAATCTTGTGTGCGACGACAGCTACCGTGGCCGCTGTTCCGGCCGAGGTTGAAGCAAGGAAACTTGTTGCGATTAGAATACCGTCAAGCACATTATGGACAGCGTCTCCCGCAGCAAGAACGTACGGCAGAGGTTCTTCATGCCTACCTGAGTGATGGCAGTGCCAGTGAACCACTCTTTCAAGGAAGAAAGATCCGATCATACCGGCAATTATCATCAAACCTGTTACGCGGCCATAGCCTGTGCCGTTGGCTAACTTGAATACGAGGTGTATAAACACCCCTCCAAATATCGTTCCCGCGGCCAGCGAGATCAGAAAAGGAGTCAGTTTTTCGAAGTCTTTCTCCGTCATAAAGAGGAAGAAAGCTCCTATAGCGGAGAAAAGCGATGTTATTATCAGAGCGATGAACGTGTTTATCATAACAAAAACAAGTATTAATAAACTTTTAAAGAAGTCTATTAATTCAGAGCAATGGAAATAATAAGCCTCTCCCTGGACGATGAAACACTTGAGAAAATAGATGAGATACAGGAAAAATCCAGCTTCAACGGAAGAAGCGAACTATTCCGGAAAGCAATCTCCGACCTGTACGAAGAAACAGTTGAAAGAGACAAACTGGAAGGAAACCTCAACGCAGTAATTGTAGTAAGACACCCGCACGAAAGAGAGCACAAGGTTTCAGAGATCAGCCACCACTTCGACTCAGTGATCACAACCCAACTCCACAATAAACTGGACAACGAAAAATGCCTGGAAGTATTCCACATTGACGGGCCGGCAGAAGACGTCATAGAATTCTACAACGAACTTAACGGAAGCAAATACACCGAATCAGTGAACATCCTCCCCCAGAATCAGAAATAAAATTTCTCAACTCTCACTTCATCATACAATGAAACTAGCACACACAATGCTGAGAGTTTCCGACCCGGAGAAAGTTATCAGCTTCTACGAGGAAGCATTTGGATTCGAACTTCGGGAGAAGAAGGAAATGGACACATTTACCCTGTACTTCCTGGGGGATGAAGACCAGACAGCAGAGATAGAACTCACATACAACCACGGAGAAGACGACAGATACGAGAAAGGAGAAGGCTTCGGCCACATTGCAATCCACACGGACGAAGACCAATCACTTCAGGAAGCGTATGATAAAGCAGTGGAAGCCGGAGGAGAAGACTACCGTCCACCCGAAGAATGTCCAGGGAACTACGCGTTCGTCAAAGACCCTGAAGGTTACGAAGTCGAGATCCTGGCACGGTCCTCATAAATTATCCTTCACCTCCTCATCCCTCTTTTCTTACTTTCTCAACTTTCTAACCTACATCGCTCCGAAACCTCTCCAATTATGCTCACAAAACCACTGAGAGTGTTCAAAATAGGTGAACACATCGGTCTTCAGAGTAGTTGAAGAAAAACGAACATTCAAGGTACTTTAAAACCTATTGTTTTCATCAAAGAGTTAATCTATCATACAAGAGTGTTTACATTAGGTGAACAACCAGTCCGTAAAAGAAAAAATAAACCAAGAAAAAAGCATAGTTAGCCTATAACACTTTCTTTCCAGTAGCTCGATCCCGGAGTTGTCTGCTGGAAATAGCCATCCAACTTAGCTTCTAATCTCTCCAGGTCTGCATAGAGATCCTCCAGTCTTTCCTCGTCTGGTGCCCCTAGTTCAGCGGTTATATAGCTGTGATCCTCCGTTTCATCGAATTCAAACTCTATGTAGGGATCTGAGAAAACAGGAATAACTCTGCTAAATCCTGTTCTTTTCGAACCTACAATTACCTGCTCTTCGCCGTCTCTACCGACAGAAACAGAGTACTCCGGTAAGCTGCTTTCTAGAGAATATATTATTGCATTGCTAAGAGTTTCTCCTTCTACATAGTCGTCATTCATCTTGTAGAATGGGAGATCTACCTCCACCAAGTCTTTCAGATATTCTTCATCCATTTCCATCACTATATCCGGAAAGAGTGTTCAATATTTATGAACATTCTCGCATATTCATTAAAACAAAGAAGGTATACCACGATTGTCTGGACCAGATTTTCTTGTCAGCATGGAGAAAATATACCTTCTTTATTATAACCCTTTTCCACCTAGACTACCCTTGGTAATGCACCAAACATATGCTAGGAAACACGTAAACCTCTGGTTGTGATATACCTTCTTTATTATAGAGGTTTTTCCAGGCGCCACGAAACCTTCCGAGTGTTCGACGCTTTTGAACACTCACTAAACTTAGAATCACCTAATTTATCAGTCACCGCTCCGAAAAACTAGTTGATGCCAGTACTCCTAGTAACACACCCTCACAACTTCGATAACGGACACATCAAAAACGACCTCCTCAAGTTCTTGAAGTCAACAAACATGAAATCGTACTGCATCATAGACAGAACAAAAGATACGCTCTATGGTACTAAAAAAGCCTATACAGGAGTTCTAGAACCTCACGATGACCTCGGCAAATACGGCAGAGCATCACTCCAGGACGAACACGCAAAAAAAATAGTAGCAAACAACAAGAGAATATACCTAGCCGGAGGAAATCTCGCAGAATGCCTAGCTAGTACCTACAGATCCCTTGTAAGAGCAGCAGAAAGCGAAAACGCCCACATCGAAATCACGTTCATCGTAGAACTTGTATATGCACAGGTCCGGAAAAACGGCACAGTAACCGATCTACAGACCTTGAGACATAATGCATCAGAGAAAGCCATGAAATATTACTTCTCCCTATACCCAGAGTCACAGTTAGTAGACCACAGATTCAAAAGCCTTGAAGATCTGCCTTAGCAAGCCCTTAGGCCCTTAAACCATTAGAGAACTCGTCGAGTCACAAAGATGAATATACCTGCTATAAATAGGCCAATCCTTCAGTAAACGGACGGATAAGGCAAAACAGTAAGCAAGAGCGTTACAAGACCTGATGTAATCAACGACCAGCCGATAGTTGTCTGATAGGACATATCTCTGGAGAGTTCCCCAGCATGAAACATATTATTGCAATACAGAATATTTTTAGGAGTATGCCGGATTCAGTTAGAAGGCTCAAGAAGACTTTTTTGGCTGAAACAGAGCTTCTGTAGAATCCACACCACAGAGTGTTCGGTATCTTTGAACACTCATTATATTACTATTTAGCATAATACGGATAGACCGAACCATAGCCCAAACTCCGATTAGATATAACAGCATAGAACCTTCTAAACTCCTCCCTCATCCAGCTCATAACCTCTTCGTTCCTCCACCGAACACCCTCATTAGATCCGTCAGAAAGGTTAAAGAGGCCTTCTTTATCCTCGTCCGTACGTAAGTATTTCATCTCTTCCCTCGTATCGATAAGAGTCTTATCACCATGTCCCGCATAGATATATCTTCTCCCCTCTAACCCTTCATTAGACATCAAAGAAGTGCCTTGCGTCTGATTCTCGAAAGCCTCATTCTCGATCTTGAGAATATCTAGAACCGTAGGCGCCAGGTCCACAGTACTAACATACTCGTCTATAGCCTTCGAATCTTTATCAGGCACATAAACCATGAGAGGCACTTGTATGACGTCTTCAAGGGCTCCTCCATGACCCCATCTGCCTTTCTCACCTAGATGTTCGCCGTGCTGAGACATGATTATTATGACCGTATCATCCATTTCTCCTGCTCTCTGGACGCCCCCCACTATTTCACCCACAATCCTATCTTGACGTCTGATTATCCTATCATATGTACGTATAGCGCCTCTCCTCAAGCTCCGGTTACTATTGAGTTTTCTGTGATACTCCTTCATCAATTGCCTCTTTTTTGACCTTCTATTTTCCGGAGAAACCCTTTGAACTCTCTCTAGGATACTCTCTAGATATTGGCTATAGGCAGAGTTTTCGCCTCTAACGAGGCTTTTGTTATGCAGAGCTTCTCCGTACGGAGAATGTGGCGCGAAAGACTGGTAGTAGAGAAATGTCTTATCCTTTGATTCAAACAAATTTTCTATATCAAGTGGCTCAGAAGACGTTATGTTCCCCTTATGAAGCCTTAGTTCTTCTTTACCTCCATTGCTGAAGGTTAATCCACGCTCATTATATTTGTCGAATCCTCGTTGGAACCCCAGCTCGCCTCTGACATTCATTCCATCCGTTAGGGCTATGTTAGAATATCCTTCTTTATCCAGGACTTCCGCAAGCATGGTAAAATTGCTGTTAGAGCCTCTTTGACTGGCATTTCTTGGGACTACTCCATGTTTAGGAGGGTAGAGAGAAGTGAAAGTAGAGAAGGTAGACACCGTAGTGTGGCCCGAGGTAGAGTATGCATTCCTGAACACCAGAGAACGATTTGCCAGCCTATCCATATTCGGAGTTATATTCTTTTCATAACCATTGAATCCAGCATGTTCTGCATTCCAAGGCTCTACAGAAACTAGAATAATATTACATCCCTCACACTCATAGCTGGTGTTTAGGGAGTAAATGTAGGTGCTTGAAAGAGCAATAAGAGCTGTAGAGAGAATCAATAGACCAATAAACCTATTTTCTGTGAGAGAGATTGACTCTCTATTCGGCGCATATCTCATCCATAGTACTAGTTATGGTCCGAAGATTAAGAACTTGGAAGGTTTAACCTTTCCAGGATTGAGTCGTGTTTTCGGCGTCTTGAACTTTAGTGAGCCGTAAGAGCAGATTTTAGGCATTTGATACTCACACGTTGTTCGTTTTGGGAGAACACCCAAAGGTCAGAAATTCATCCGAAAGTAAAAACAACAGGTTTTAAAATGTGTTGAATGTTCGTTTTTTCCAAACAACATATTGTTCATGAAATTTGAACACTCTCAGTGGTTTTGTGAGCTCTAGACCGGCTCTAACAGAGGTCGAACCTAGAAAAGTCTGGGCGCTAAGAAAAACTTATGGAGATGAAGGGTTTCTCACGCGAGGAGCTGAACAGAATTGATGAGGTAGTACCTGAGAGGTACGGTGTGAGTAATAAGGCAATGATGGAGAACGCAGGTTACCAGGTTGCCGAATTCCTGAGGAGAAAGTTTCCACGTGATACGAATTTCCTGTTCTGTATAGGCAAGGGGAACAACGGTGGAGACGGCTTGATCGCAGCCCGACGTATGCACCAGTGGGGTTATGATGTGGAGACCTGTCTAGTTACTGAAGCTGTGAACGGTGTTGTGAGAGAACCGGATGCTGTGGTGAAATCAGGTATAGAAATGGTTCAATGTGAGGATTACGAGAGTTTTCCCGACCAGGACGTGATAGTTGATGGTTTGATCGGCCTGAATTTGAAGGGTGATCCACGTGAGCCTTACGCAGATGTGATCGAAAAAATAAACTCCTCAGAAAGTACAGTGGTTTCCATCGACTTACCCACGGGTCTGGATGCAGATACAGGCGAGAAACTGGATCCGTGTATTGAACCGGATTTTACCGTAACTCTAGGTCTTCCGAATCAGGGTCTTTCAAGTGAGAGGTCTGGAGAAATCTGGCTTGGAGATGTTTCTTATCCCAGAGAAATATACGAGGAACTAGGTCTTGTTTCCGGGGAGATCTTTGATGAGAGTTCTCTGGTGAAACTCGATGAGGTTAAATGAGGATAAGGTAGTCTGGAAAGGCCGAAGTTGAGCATAGTTAATCATATAATTTGATTAGAATTTACGATTCAGTATGAAACTGAAAGCAGTTACCCTGGCTTTGACAATAGTTCTAACTCTGGGAACAGTCTCGGGTCTCACGGAAGATACCGAACTAACCACAAGTAGTACGTTAGATGGTTCGGAAGAGACTCTTGACAGCGTTGACAGGGAGAAATATATACTGACTATTGACAGAAACCAATACGATAGATCCGCACTGCAAGAGCTAGATGTGAACATAAGATACGAGTATGATATTATTGAAGGAGTTGCGGTCGAAATCCCTGAAGATTCTGTCCCGGCCGTTGAACAGCTAGAGTTTGTTGAGAACGTTGAGAAAGACCACATTACCGACTTACCTGTACTGGAAGGCGAAAGCTCTCAGTCTGAAAGTGAGAGCTACAGTGGCGGAGATGGAAGAGTTATCGCTGTCCTGGACACCGGTATCGACCAAGGACACGTAGATCTAGACGAGGAAGTTGTTCACAGCAAAGACTTCACCGGTTCAGGACCCGACGATCGTCATGGCCACGGAACACATGTTGCCGGGATTGCAGCAGGGACAGGCGAAGGAGACGAAGACTATACAGGTATCGCGCCCGACGCCTCGCTAATGAACGTGAAAGTGCTCAACGATGACGGTTCGGGAAGAGCAAGTGACGCAATCAAAGGAATTGAGTATGCCGTCGAGAACGACGCAGACATCATCACTATGAGCCTCGGAGTAAAGACAGAATGCGACGGCGAAGACGCACTTAGTAGAGCTGCCGACAACGCAGTCGAAAGAGGTGTTCCAACCATTGTATCGGCAGGAAACAACGGCCCTGACCCTCAGACCATCACTAGTCCCGGATGCGGACACGAAGTAATGACCGTAGGTGCTTCGCAGAATAAAGAAGATATCGCCAGATTCAGCTCCAGAGGTAAGACTGACGACGGAAGGATAAAACCAGATCTGGCAGCCCCAGGCGTCAGTATCTATGCACCGGAAGCACAGACACAGAGCAGCTACACTTCAAAGTCAGGCACTTCTATGTCGGCACCTTACGTGGCAGGTGCGGTAGCGCTTCTTCAAAGCGAAGAACCTGGGAGACAGCCTAGATACTACCGCAGAGTTCTCAGCGAGAACGCTTTTACCCTGGATGAAACCAGAACTGCCGAAGGAGACGGAAGAATCAATGTTACGGCAGCTCTAAACCACGTTGAACAGACAGAGAGCGAAGATAGCACCAGCGGAGATCAGAGAGAAAGACCAGCCGATAAGAGTTCAGAGAACGAAGACGGAAGACCAGACAGTAGCGAAGACAGAGATGTTAAAGCCAGAAGACAAAGCGATATAAGAGAGAAAATCAGCAACTGGATCGACGGAGAGAACCATACTCGGGAAAAACCTCAGTTACGTAGCGGGAGAAACTCGGAAGTCTTCCATAAACTCTGGGAGACGTTGACCAGCTTTTTCAGCCTCTAACTCCTCTACTTCATTATCCTTCTATTCAGACATTTCTATTTCTCAGTCTTCTCGTTGAGTACTCTGAGAACTATATCACGGTTGTTCTCCGTATATAGAATGTTTGCCTCCGCATTTTCGGATTTGGTAACAGAAACACCCAGGGCTAACTGGTTGAACACCTCTGAAAGGCGGTCGCGAAGCCCTGTTTCACCATGTATTATGAACTTGGAGCCATCGTCTTGTATCTTTGTAATTCTCATATAGAAAACTTATCTAACGTCAAACATAAGACTAACTGGGAATCCTAACTTATACTCCTAAACTTGTTGAACAGAGAAGTAAGGTCTTCGGAAACGTCTTCCCCTTCATCTGTAAGTTTGATAATCTTCTTCCTCCCCTTTTTCTCAGTCTCTATAAGATCGAACTCCTCCATTTTGGCTATTATCCTCACGGTATGGGCGTAAGTTGCATCCACCTCGCTGGAAAGAGAGGACGCATAGTTATCTGTAGATTTATCCCCCAGCTTTACCATTATCTTGGCGGGTTTGCAGTTTAGAAAAAAATCATCTAAGTCTTCCATCAACAAAGCTCACCTAAATACGAGTGAGAACGTTAACTGTTTATTCCTTTGCCCAAAGCATAACTCTACCAGCTAGAACATTGATCTACATTATAATAATTCGTTTAAGTACATAGATCCAATTTATTAAAACCATTTTCTATAAAAAGACCGAGACCTAGTAATTTGGTGTGATAACCAATGGAATTTTCTATCTCAAAGATGAAGGAAATTATCAAGAGTCAAGGCGATAAGAGAGTTTCTGAAGATAGTGCAGACGAACTCCGAAATGTTATGGAAAGATTTGCAGGAGACGTCGCAGAAGAAGCGATTGCAATCGCAGAAGAAGACGGTAGAAAGACGGTACGCGATTCAGACATTAGAGAAGCCTTGAGCTAGCCTCAAGCTTCCACAAATTTTTATTTTACTTCTCCATCCTCAACAATTTAAGGTTTCACTTAGAGTTCTATTATAGAGAAATGGAATCCGAAGACATTATTGAAAGGATTGTAGAAGAGTCTGACCTTGATAAAGAAGAGGTCGAAGAAAAAGTAGAAGAGAAAATGGAAGAGTTCTCCGGCCTCGTATCAGAAGAAGGAGCAGTACACCTAGTGGCTAAAGACGCAGGAGTACAGATAGCGGAAGCAGGAGAACAGGACCTGAAAATAGAAAACATAGTACCGGAAATGCGTAAAGTAACAGTAAAAGGCCGCGTAACCAATGTCAGCGACAAGAATACTTTCGAAAGAGACGATGATGAAGAGGACGGACAGGTACAGAACATCGTCCTCGGAGACGACACAGGAACAATCAGAGTAACGCTCTGGGACGAACAGACAGAGATCGCAGAAAAAGTAAGCGAAGGCGATGCAATCGGAATTTCGGGCGCATACACAGTCGAAGACGACCGAGGAAACGCCGAACTAAGACTGGGAGACTCCCCACAGGTAAAGATGCTGGACGACGACGAAGTACCAGAAGTCGAAACCGGCGGAAGCGGAGATAGCACGAAAGCAAGTATCAGGGAAGTAAGAGCTGAAAACTCAAACTACCAGATCGAAGGAATGGTTGTAGATGTATACACAAGCAACCCGTTCTACCGGACAGACCCTGACAGCGGAGACACAGTAAGAGAAGACGACGACGGAAACTACGTCACAGACGACGGAGTTGAAGTAGAGGACCCAGACCACAGACTCGCGCTTTCAGCAGTGATTGACGATGGAACCGGAAACATCAGAGTAGTTTTCTTCGGAGAGCAGGCAAGAAAACTCCTGGAGATCGACGAAGAAACCGAGAAAGAAGGAGATCTCAAGGCAGTAGAAGAGGCTGCAGAAGAAGCAGTAGGCAAAGAACTGGAGATCGAAGGCAGAACACGTTACAACGACTACTTCAGCACCCTCGAAATACTAGCAAACAACATCGAAGAAGTATCGACAGACGAGAAACTCGAGGAAATGCTCGAAATAATGGAAGCTTAAACCCTATAAGAGGTAAGAACATACTATGAGCGAAACTCAAGACGTTAAACTAGAAGACTTAGACGGCGTAGGCGGAAAAACCGCTGAAAGGCTTAAAGAAGAAGGCCTCACCAACCTGATGGAACTCGCAAACATGAAAGCCGGAGAGCTATCCGGTAAAGTGGACGGGATCGGAGAATCGGCAGCAGAAAGTATTGTCAACTCCGCAATGGATCTAGCCGATGTAGGCGGATTCGAGACAGGTACAGAGAAGATGAAGCAGCGGGAAAAGATGAAGAAGATCGGAACCGCTAGCGAACAGTTCAACGACCTGCTTGACGGCGGAATCGAAACACAGGCAATCACAGAACTCTACGGAGAGTTCTCAGCCGGTAAGACACAGATCGCACACCACCTGGCAGTCAACGTACAGAAAGATCCTGAAGACGACGGAATGGACAAAGGAGCGATCTACATCGACACAGAAGATACCTTCACACCTGAGAGAGCAGAACAGATGGCGGAAGAGCAGGGAATGGACCCTGATGAAGTCCTTGACAACATCTTCGTTGCAAGAGCATTCAACTCCGACCACCAGATGCTTCTGGCAGAAGAAGCCAAACAGATCTGTGAGGAAAACGACATCGGACTAATCGTCGTCGACTCACTGATGGCTCACTTCCGATCAGAATACGTTGGAAGAGGAGAACTGGCAAAGAGACAGCAGAAGCTTAACAAGCACATGTCAACACTTCTGAAAGTCGCCAACACACACAACGTAGCAGTAGTGGTAACCAACCAGGTCATGGACAACCCTGACCAGATGTTTGGAGACCCTACAAAGGCGATCGGAGGGAACATCGTCGCACACAACTGCGCAATCATCATCTACCTGAGAAAAGGTAAGAAAGACACAAGAGTCGCAAGACTGGAAGACAGCCCTTACCTACCAGAAGGAGAAGCAGTCTTCGAGATCTGCGACAAAGGAATCGAAGACGCATAAAACGTCCTCCAACTTTTCTTTTTCTAACTATAATCGAAGCAACCCTTAAATCAGCAGGGAAACCGCTCTCAAAGCTTGAAAACACTCAAATAGAGAAATGACCGAACTGAGCTTTCTAATAGAAAAATTGAAAGAAAAGATAGAAGAAGAGAAGCAGAGATCTATAGAAAAGATAGAGGAAGAAATAGGAAAAGATAACGATCAGATAACCTCAGAACTTGCAAGGCGAGGATATCCCGGCGATACAGAAAAACAGGTTCATATAATGGAAATCCTTGGTAAGGAGATGAAAGCTCTGGAAAAAGTTACAGAGACAGTAGATAAACTGGAAGCGGACAAAATCAGGGAGAAACGGGAGGAAATCGGGAGAGAACGCAGAAAGACAGATAGAAAGGGATCGGAGAAGATCATGTACGGCTACAGCGCCGCGGTCCAAAGCCTCGAAGAAGCTGAAAAACTGGTCAAAGGAGAAGAATACGACTCAAGCGGTCTCGGAACCTCGGCAGCAACACACTTCCCGGACCCTTACGAATTCGGAGAGAAAAAGATTGAGAAAGACCTTGAACAGGAACTACTGAAAGAGTTCAAGGACAACCACGTACACCTGTTCCTGAGAAGCTCAACACTACTAGGCGAAGCAACAGTAGGACGCCATACACGAGAAAAATCAGACAGACTCGACGAAGTTAAAGGACAGAAACAGGAACTAAGAGAAGAACTCAGGAAAAGAGCCGAAGATTTAGACTTCCTGGTAACCAATGCATCAAGACAGCTGGAAAAAACAAGAGAGTTCAAAGAAAAACTGTAAAATCTAATTTAGTTAGATTCTGCGGATTATACTGAATAACAGATACAAGATCTCTAGAAGGTGAATCAGCAGGGTTTCTAAGTTCTCCTCCTTTAATACCAGTTACTCTTCAAAACTTTCTATCACTTCCTCAACGTTCTCAATAGAGTCCTCAAAGGACTCATAGTTCACACCTACATCCTCGCGATTAACAGAATCTCTAAGCTCCTTCGCCCTAGAAACCACCTCTTCCACGAACTGAGATATGGAAACAGTGAAATCTGGATCTTGCAGCGCTTTTTCACGTTCCTCATCACTCCAAGATACATACACCTTACGATCAATCAGGCTTAAACCAGCCCTATCACTACCCTCAGGTTGAACTATCAATCTGTCCGGAGGAGATTCATAGAAATCCTGTTTGATCCCCTTTCCCTTCAGTAACTCAAAATATTTCTTAACAGGTTCTTGAGATACATGTCGATGAACTCCTGACGTTTGCCATCCGTCAAAGAAATATCATCTACAAGAATATCCACTTTGACTAAATTAGAAGAGTTACTCAACGACAAAGAAAGAAAATTTAGATAATATCGTCTTCACTGACGATGACGAAGTCTCCGATGCTTCTTACTGAGGAGAACGGGATAATGTTTCTTCCTTTCCTGTCTTCCTGTAGCTTGACATCGTCGATGTGCTGTGTCGTGTTGGAGATCAGAAGGTTCATCAGTTCCCCTGTATCTGAGACGAATGAAAGATCTTCTACTTCGCCGTATTTTTTACCGTGTTCTTCGGAAACAATCGTTTTGCCCATGAGCTGTTTTCCACGTGGTCTATCAGACATTTTTAGATACCCTATATAGTTTTATCAGAAGAGGAACATTAAAAGTTTACATGGCTCGCGTCTTTTCCGCGGTAGATATAGAGGACGAAGAACTTCTTAACGAACTCAGAGATGTGAGGGACCGTCTGAATCTCAACTTCAATCCTGTTGAAACGGAGAAGATGCATATCACGTTACAGTTCTTCCAGGACATAGATGAGGAAGAGATCGAAGAAGTCAAGGATGCAATGGACAAGGTCTCTCAAGAACCGTTTACTGCAGAAGTCAAGGACGTCGGCGTTTTTCCCTCAAGAGACTATATACGTGTCGTATGGGCCGGAGTTGAAGAAACCGGTTTGAAACAGCTTCACAGGCAGGTCTCCAGCCACGAAGTAGATCCGGACAACGATCACGATTTCACACCTCACGTCACTCTGATACGTGTGGAGAACCTTTCCGGAGAGGAGAAGAGAAAACTTCAGAAGATGCTCGATGAGTTCGAAGGCCATTACTTCGGCGAGATAACAGTGGACAAAATCCGGCTCTACAGAAGCGATCTGAAGCCGCACAACGTAGAGTACAGCAAGCTTCACGAGACCAGCCTATGAAACAGAAAACGGTATACAAGATATCTGTCTTCCTCGCAGTTATAGGCCTTACCTTGATGTATGCTTCCTCGCTCTACATAGAAACAGAAAAATCAGACATAGGTGATATCGAGAAAAGCTGGACAGGTAGAACAGTGAAGATAGAAGGGAACATAACATCTTACTCCAGATCCGGAGGCAACGCTTTCATGGACGTCAAAGATACTTCAGGGAGTATATTCGTAGTCGACTTCGAGTCAGATACCGACCTAGAAGAAGGAGACCGGGTTGAGGTAACCGGAAACGTAGAGCTGTATGAAGGCGAACTTGAAGTTATAGC
>SDGW01000309.1_pt1 | contig 20680 bp, 20 predicted proteins | sample 2873831 | NCBI WGS metagenome assembly SDGW01 (sample SAMN08132700, study PRJNA421101) | hypersaline lake metagenome | isolation source: celular fraction 0.22 microns magnesium sulfate-rich crust from ephemeral... | place: Spain: Penahueca Lagoon, Toledo | collected 2011-07
CCGTGGACGCCCCGACCGTGACCCACGACACCGTTCGAGGGTATCAGACCGATGGTCGAGTGGGAGTGTCCGACTAACCCACGGGAAGCCACGGGCCACCGCGCCCGTGGCGGTTCACTTTGTGTTTGTGCGAACAAACAAGAAATGTCGGGTGAGGATGCCCGCAGACCCCTGTCGAGGCCGCGATGCCTGTGCGATCTTACGTGGGCAGTTCGACCGTGAACGTCGACCCCTCGCCCGGCTCGGCGTTGACCCGGATCTCGCCGCCGTGACCCTCGACGATGCGCTCGCACAGCGCCAGCCCGATCCCCGACCCGTCCGGGTTCTCGGTCACGTCCAGCCGCTCGAAGACGCCGAAGACCCGCTCGGCGTCGTCGGGGTCGATACCGACGCCCTCGTCGCGGACCGAGACGGTCCAGCGGTCCCCGGTCTCGGCGGCGTCGCCGCTCCGTTCCGCGGCGCTTCGCGCCTCGCGCCGCTCGGCGCCGACGTGGACCCGCGGCGGCGCGTCCCCGCTGTACTCGATGGCGTTGGCCAGGAGGTTCTGGAACACCTGCCGGAACTGCCGCTCGTCGCCCTCGACGGCGGGCAGCGGCTCCCGCGTGATCTCGGCGTCGCTCTCCTCGATCCGCACCTGGAGGTCCGTGAGCACGTCGTCGAGGACGCCGTCCAGGTCCACGCGCCCGGGCGGGTCGGCCGCGGCGTCGACGCGGGCGTACTCGAGCAGCCCGTCCATCGTCTCGTCCATCCGCTCGGCGCCGTCGAGCGCGAACGCGAGGAACTCCCGGCCGTCCTCGTCGAGGTCGTCGGCGTACCGCCCCTCGACGAGTTCGAGGTACTTGCACACCATGCGGAGGGGCTCCTGCAGGTCGTGGGAGGCCGCGTAGGCGAACTGCTCGAGGCGCTCGTTGGACGCCTCCAGTTCCGTCACCGCCTCCTCGAGCTTCCCCTCCGTCCGCCTGAGCTCGTCGTTCTGCCGCTCGAGGCGCCTGGCCTGATCGAGCGCCCGGGCCTCGTGGACGCCGATGCCGAGGCCGGCGAGCGAGCCGATGGCCAGGAACACCGCCTGCGTCCCGAACGCGAACTGGACGGTGACGCCCGGGTGGAGGACCCGCAGCGCGAGGACGATCGCCATCACGGTGATGCCGCCAGCGACCCACAGCACGATCCGCGGGTAGTACGCCGGTCGGACCTCAGTAGTCGGGAGCCGGAGGCCGATGTACAGCATCACGGCCCCCAGCGTCCCGACCAGCAGCAGGTCGAGCACCGCCTCGAGCAGGATCCCGCTGTCGGCCAGCGTGACCGCCGACCTGGCGACCGCCGTGAGCAGGACCAGCACCCCGAGCGCGGGCAGGATCCGACGCCAGTGGCTCGCTCGCTGCTGATCGCCGCCGGAAACTCCGCCGATCCCGAGAGGGCGTCCGCTCATACCCGATCCTATCGCCGGCGTCCGGTTCAGGTCGGCTTTTGGCTATCCAACCCGTTTAAGTACTCTCTTCTGCCGCCACCGGTAGATCGGAGACGGTGCTCGCCAGCACGCGGTCGATGCCGCGCCGGAGCCGCGACGCGACGGCCTGCTGGGAGATACCGAGCTCCTCGCCCAGTTCCGCCATCGTCACGTCCCGCGGCGAGTTGAAGTAGCCCCGGTCGTAGGCGAGCACCAGCGCCTCCTGCTGGGCGTCGGTCAGCGCCGCCTCGGCTTCCGTCTCGATCGGCGTGAGCGCGTGGAGCTTCGTGAGCGTGACCGGGATGTCCAGTTCCCGGCAGCGCTGCTGGAAGGCCGCGATGTCGCTCCGGTCGTCCCCGCGGACGTCGAAGGTCCACTGCTTGCTCGTCCCGACGGCCTTGACCAGCGGGACCTGCGTCTCGGTCAGCGCGCTCAGCACGCCGGTGTACTCGAGCGTCCACTCGACGCGCAGCAGGTACTCGTCCGCGACGGAGTCGACGAGGCGAATGTCCACCACGCCGGGGTGGTCGCCGAACGCCGCCTCGATGTCGTCGACGACCGCTCCGCGGACCCAGAAGTACGGGACGACCACGTCCTGCGCCAGGATGATGCGCTCCAGTTCGATCGTGACGTCCGGCAGTCGCTCGAAGACGGTCCCCAGCGGGAACTCGTCCGACGGAATCGTGAACGTCGCCTCGGTAGCCATTGGACGAGCCTGGGTCTCGAGCCCTAAAGGCTCGTCACACGAGGCGGTGACGACGGCCCCTCACGCCGGCCGCGCCGGCGGCAGCGCCCGCAGGTCGCGGGGCGGCAGGAGGTAGTTGCCCCGGCGCTCGACGGTCATGTACTGGAGGATGCCGTTGTTGGTCCGCTGGCCGACGCCGCTCTCGCCGGCGACGTCGGTGCCGTTCATCGCCTCCCGGGTCTCGACGAAGTCCCCGATCGACTCCTGCAGCGAGACGAAGTGCAGCGACGCCCGGTCGTCGTCGGTGGCGTCGAAGTCCCGGCGGATCATCAGGGGAGACCCGTCCTCGCGCGCGCGGGCGGACTTCTGGGAGTGGCCGACCTTGCCGTACTCCCGGGCGTGTTCCTTCGTGTGTGCGGGACAGCCGTGCTCCTCCATCCCGGTCGAGTCGCCCATATTCTCGCCGGTGCCCTCGACGAGGTCCTCCTCGGCGTGGACGGGGCAGAACATCGTCGCCTCGCGGTGGTAGCGGCTGTCCTGCTCGTACCACTGGTCGAGGTGCAGCCGGATCTTCGAGACGTGCTGGGTGGTGCCGCCGGCGAAAGGGCCCTCGCCGACGGTGACGAAGTCCTCGCTGGCCTGGCTCTTCCGGAAGTCGGACTTGAAGCCCATGTAGAGGGGGGCGTCCTCGGGCACCTCGCCCTCGGGGACGCCGGCCACGTCGTCGTTCTCGGCCGGGAGTCCCTCGCCGACGAAGCCGGTCCGCCGGTCGGTCTCCGAGAGGACCCCCTCCAGCGAGGCCGGCATCTCCATGCCGTTGATCGTTGACTGGGTGCCCTTCAGGGCCTCCTCGGCGGCCATGACGACCTGCCCGTGGTCGCTGGCCAGGTGGACGACGGCGTCGGGCGTGTCGAACTCGGGCTCCTCGAAGGGGGCCATCGCCTCGGGCTCGGGCAGGTCCACGCTCTCCGGGAGGGACTGGTCGAAGCGGTCGAAGTAGGCGGGGGTGTAGCCGACCGTGAAGACGAGGCCGTCGTTGGACCGCGCGTAGGCCCGCTCCAGGCCCCGGAAGGCGGACTCGACCTGCTCGCGGTCGGCCTCGGTCGGTCGCCCGTCGCCCTCGTAGTCGAGCAACAGGAGGGCGTGATGGCGCGGCGCGACGACGTTGCCGTGGTCGTCGGTCGAGAGGAACGCGTCCCAGGCGTGCTGTCGGTCCGGCAGCGTCGAGAGGTCCTCGGGCCCCTGCTCGACGTCCGGCGAACCGAAGCGGTCGACGCAGGCCGAGAGGGCGGCGCTCCCGCCGATGGCCACCGCCGACTTCAGGAAGGTCCGGCGCGGGATGCCACGCTGGTCACTCATCAGGCGGGGTTAGTGTTTGACCCGAAAAGCCGTTCTGGTACGGGAGTCGAAAGGGAGCCGCACCCGGAGGGGGGGCCTCCAGGCGAGCGGGAGCTGCGCGGAGTTCTGGCCCGGTCGCTCTCACGGGCCACCGACGCGTTCAGGTGGGCCGACCGCGTTCGGTCGACACATGAACGGCGGACAGGCGCCCGCGGTGTACGAGCCGGGGTCGCTCGCGATGGTGGGCGTGATCACGCTCGCGGCGCTCGGAGCGGCGGTCCTGCTGGGCCTGGCGCTGGCCGCGTTCGTTCGTCGACGCTCGCAGCCGTACGTGCTGATCGCCGGCGCCGTCGCCGCGCTCTTCGGGCGGTCGGCCGTCGCCGGCCTGTCGCTGGCCGGCCTCCTGCGGCCGGGTCCGCACCACTTCCTCGAGCACGGCCTGGACGTGGTCATGGTCGCGCTCATCGTCGCGGCGGTGTACTACGCGCGGACGGTCGAGGGCGGCAGGGGGGCGGAGACGTGAGCGAGCAGCGCGAGCGCATCCGCGAGCACCTCGCCGAGCACCCCGGAGAGCACTTCAGCGGGCTGGAGCGCGCGCTCGACCTCGCCCCCGGGCAGGTCCAGTACCACCTGAAGCGACTGACCCGGGCCGACCGCGTCGTCGCCGACCACCGCTACGGCCGGACCCACTACTACCCGCCCGAGTACGACGAGTGGGAGCGGGCGGCGCTGGCGCTCGTCCGGCGGGAGACGACCCGCGACGTCCTCTTCTACCTCCTCGAACACGGCCCCTCCGCGCCGGCGACGGTGGCCGACGACCTCGAGATCGCCCGGAGCACGCTGGAGTGGCACCTCGACCGCCTCGTCGCCGAGGACGTCGTCGAGAAGGCGCGAGACGACCGGAACCGCGTGACGCTGGTCCTGTCGCGCCCGACCGAGACGGCCCGGCTCCTCCGGAAGGTCGAGCCCGCGCTCCCGGAGCGACTGGTCGACCGGTTCGCGAGGCTCGTCGACACCCTGCTCGCTGAGTGAGGGCGAGCGGGGTCCGGTCGACGCGTGACGGCGGAAACGTGCCAGAGAGACGCGGGATGCTTTGCCAGTGCAACGACTGCGGTGGCCAGTAGGTCGGGGCAAGCCGCTCGCCGCCGACGCGAAGCGGTCGATTGCCGACCGGGGCCGTCGTCCTTCGCTCGGCTTACCGCGCTCGCTTCCGGAGCTACGGCAGTTCTTCCGTGGAAGGCGACCGCTCGGCGCCGTTCCCGGTGTCCCGCGGACGACTCGGGCGCGTCCGTCGGTAACGGGGAACCTTGGACGCCGCCGCCGTCGCCTACCTAGCGTTTTCTTATTGAGACGGCGACCGCCGGAAAGAGCACCCATGACGGATGATACCAGCTCCGGCGAGACCGGCGAGCGATCGGTACGCCACCGGATCAGGGCGTCGCGGCGGCGCTTCCTGCAGGCCGCGGGCGCGACCGCGCTCGCCGGCGGCGCCGGGTTCGGGACAGCACAGGAGGCGGCGACGACGTATCGATTCGGCGGCGAGGTCGCCGGCTGGCAGGGACGCGCACCGCCCGGGATCGAGGGCGAGACCAACCCGACGATCGAGCTCGAGGCCGGCACCGAGTACGAGGTCGTCTGGGAGAACCTCGACGGACAGCCCCACGACTTCGTGATCCAGGACGACCAGGGCGACGACCTTGTCGGGACGGAGATCACGAACGAGGAGGGAGCGACCCTGTCGTTCACCTTCACCGCCAGCGAGGAGATGGCCCAGTACGTCTGCACGGTCCATCCGACCACGATGGTCGGCGACGTCGAGATAGCGGCCGGCGACGGCGCCGCGGCCGCGGGCGAACAGCCCGCCCGGGAGCGGTTCGTCCCCGAGGGGCCGACGGTCGGCACCGAGCTGGTCGCCGACGGGCCGCTGGTGAGCCCGGTGACGCTGCGGTCCGTCCCCGGGCAGCAGGACACGCACCTGATCGTCGACCAGCCGGGATAGGTCTACGTCCACCGGGACGGCGAACTGCGGGCGGAGCCGTTCGTGGACGTCGGCGACCGGGTCATGATACTCGCTGACACGCAGGGCGGCTACGGCCGGCCGTCCGGGTTCGACGAGCGGGGCCTGCTCGGGATGGACTTCCACCCCGACTTCGAGGAGAACGGCCGGTTCTACCTCCGGTACAGCTCGAACGAGCCGCGCAGCGACGGTCAGGGACTCGCCGGGCCGGGCGATCGCGGCTACCCCGAGAACTGGGACCACGTCGCGATCCTCTCGGAGTTCCAGCTGTCCGACGGCGGCGGCCAGCTCCGGGGCGACCCCGAGTCGGAGCGCGTCCTGCTGGAGGTGCCCGAGCCGCAGTTCAACCACAACGGCGGCGAGGTCGTGTTCGGGCCGGACGGGTACCTCTACGCGACGCTGGGCGACGGCGGCGGTGCCAACGACACCGGTCCCGGCCACGTCGAGGACTGGTACGACGAGAACGACGGCGGCAACGGCCAGGACGTGACCGAGAACCTCCTCGGGAGCGTCCTCCGGATCGACGTCGACCAGGAGGGCGAGGACCGGCCCTACGCCGTCCCGGACGACAACCCGCTGGTCGGCACCGAGGGCATGGACGAGATCTACGCCTGGGGCCTGCGCAACCCCTGGCGCGCGTCGTTCGACGACGGCCAGCTGATCACGGCCGACGTCGGCCAGGCGCTGTTCGAGGAGGTCGACGTCGTCCAGCGGGGCGGCAACTACGGCTGGAACGTCCGCGAGGGGTTCCACTGCTTCAACGCCGACAACGCGACCGAGCCGCTGGACGAGTGCCCGGCGTCGGCTCCGGGCGAGGCCCCGTTCGACGGGCAGCCGCTGATCGACCCCGTCGCCGAGTACCCCCACACGTACCGCGGGAATCCGGTCGGCATCTCGATCACCGGCGGCTACGTCTACCGGGGGGATCAGGTGCCTGACCTCTCCGGCAGGTACCTCTTCGGCGACTGGAGCGCCAGCTTCGTCGAGCCTCGGGGCCGGATCTTCGTCGCGACGCGGGACGAGGCGATGGCCACGCCCGGGGACGCTGGCAACACGACCGGTGGCGAGGCCGTCGAGAACGCCACCGCCGGCCAGGAGAACGTCTCGGTCGGTAACGGGACCGACGGCGAGACGGAGGGGGTCGGTGACATCGACATCCGCCTTCCAGACGAGCAGCCCTGGCCCTACGAGGAGGTCCTGGTCGTCGGCGGCGAGAACCAGCAGCTCGACCGGTTCATCCAGTCCTTCGGCCGCGACGACCAGGGGAACGTGTAAGTCCTCGCGAGCGAGACCGGCCGGCTCGAGAGCGAGGCCGGCGAGGTGTACCGGCTCGTCCCCCAGGGCGAGGGCGAGGAGATCGGGCAGCCCGAAGCCGAGGTTTCGATACCCGGGGGCGACGGCGGGAACGAGGCAGCCGGCAACGAGACCACCGACTGATCGCCGGTCGCTCCCCGGCGAGCGCTGTTTCCGACTCCAGTCAGTCGTTCTCGGACTCCGATCAGTCGTTCGAGAGCGGCACGCACTCGACGGCGTCCGGGACCAGCGCCAGCGCCGACGCCGGCCACTCGTGGTACGCGAGCGTGAACTCGGCGTCGGGGTTCGCCTCGACCAGGCGGGCGACGCCGCGGGCCGCGGCCTCGTAGGCCTGGGGTTCCATCCGCTCGGGCGTCTCGGCGTTGAGCGGGTATGTCTCGGCGAGTTCCCGCGGATAGGGACCGAAGGGCACTGCGACCGACCAGGTCTCGTCGTAGTCGTCGTCGCTGCTCCCCTCCGAGAGCAACACGTCGCCGTCGAGGTCGAACCGGTCGAGGCGCTGCCGGTGGCGCAGCACCTCGGGCCGGCGGGCGCTCTCCGCCGAGAGGTGGAAGAACGTCCCCTTCGAGACGCGGTCGGTCCGCTCGAGCTGGTCGGCGTGGTCCAGCAGGGCGCGGTAGCCGTCCAGCATCGCGGGGTGGGCGCGGGCCCGCCGCTCGACCAGCTCCAGCAGGTCGCCGTCGCGGATCGCCTGCCGGATCGTCCGGATCTCGCCGTAGGTGACGTGGAGGTTGTGCCGGGCCAGCAGCTCCTCGCGGCGCTCCTCGGAGGCCTCGCGGAGGTCGTCGGGCGCGTGCTCGACGCAGACCGGACAGGTGCAGGGGAACTGGTGGAGGTCCTCGAAGTGCTCGGTCCCGCCGACGGTCAGGTAGCGCCCGTCGCGGGCGTACAGCGCGTAGGCGGCGGAGTCGAACAGGTCACAGCCCAGCGCGACCGCCAGCGCGAACATCATGGGGTGGCCGGCGCCGAACAGGTGGACCGGCGCGTCCTCGCCCAGCCCGCGTTTACTCGCTGCCACGACGTCCACGAGATCGTCGTAGCGGTACTCGTTCATTAGCGGGACGACCGCGCCGATCGGGAACACGTCGAGGTCGGCGCCGTGGGCGTGGTCGGCCGCTTCCTCGCGCAGGTCGGGGTAGGTCGACCCCTGGATCGGCGCCGTGACGAGCATCTCGCCCGTGTCGGCGTCCTCGGCCAGCGTCAGTCGCTCCTGCGTGGTGGCGAGCTCCGCCTCGGCCTGTTCGCGGTCGACGTCCGGCGGCGTCGGCACGTCCACCGGCGTTCCGATGTCGCTGCCGATCTCGCGCTGGAACTCGAGAATCTCCTCGGTGGTCACGTCGATCTCACCGTACTCGGCGAGCTGGAAGGATCCGGAGTCGGTCATGATCGCGCCGTCGAACTCGAGCAGGTCGTGTAGCCCCCGCTCCAGGGCGGGCTCCCGCAGCTCGTCGCTGCCGTGGAGGATGTAGCTGTTCGTGATGAGGATCTCCGCGCCGAACTCCGACTCGAGGGTCGCCGGGGAGATCGTCTGGACGTGTGGGTTGACGACCGGCATCAGCGCGGGCGTCCGGACCGTGACGTCCGCCCGCGGGACCTCGAGCTCGCCCAGCCGCCCCGCCGCGTCGTACCGGCGGACCTCGAACGTGTCTCGCATTGGCGGTACTCGGCGCAGCGCCCGCCTAAGGGTTGCGCTCCCAGGATCAGTAGGCGTCACCGACGTGGGCGCAGCTGACGTCGAGAACAGCCAGAAAGCCCCGGCCGCCTGAACTCCCGCGGCTCGCTGCGGTCCTCACTCCGTTGCGGTACTTTCGTCGCCGGGGTTCGTTCAGGCGGCCGCCCCTTTCAGTCCCACCCAGCCTGGACTGACCAACCGGCACTGGGTGGGACTGAAAGCCCCGAGTGCTCGGGGGCTTTCTGGCTGTTCTCGGCCGTTCCATCAGCATGCGCTCCTAGCCGCCACCCATCAGATTATAGAGGGTGGCAGCCACTCCCGAACCCATGATTCACGACGAGGTGCCGTCGGTCGCGCTGTACAACGTCGCCGAGACGACGCCGGAGTGGACGGACGGTGGCTACGCGTTCCGCCGCGTCCCGCAGTCGGTGAGCGACGAACTCAACGTGTCGGCGCGGGAGCGGATGGCCGCCCGACGGGCTGTGAGGTCAGGTTCGTCCCGTCGGGGAGCGTGGCGGTGACGCTATCAGCGGCCGAACTGACCACTGTCTGGCAGTTCTGGGGCCCGTTCCAGGGCCAGGAGGTCGTCGAGATCGGGCCGGAGCCGCGGACGATCGAGCTGTCGGTGCCCGACCGGGTCGGGCGGCTCCGGGACGACGTCGACGCGGGCCCGTTCGACCCGCGAGTCTGCCGCCTGCGGTTCGGGATGGGGGCGCCGGTGGCGATCCACGACGTGCGCGGCGACTGCCGACCGCCGCAGGACGAGGAATTACCGGACCGGCGCTACCTCGCGCACGGGACGTCGATCACGGAGGGCGCTGACGCGTCGGCCCCGCACCTCACCTACGTCTCGGGGGCGGCGCGGGCGGCGGGCGTCGACCCGATCAACATCGGGGCGTCGGGGTCGGCATTCTGCGAGGCGGCGATGGCCGAGCACGTCGCGGAGCGGGACGACTGGGACGTGGCGACGCTGTCGCTGTCGGTGAACATGTCGAACCGCGGGTTCACGCTGGCGCAGTTCGAAGAGCGCGTCGACCGGTTCGTCGCGACGGTCGCCGGGGCGAACCCGGACAAGCCCGTCGTCTGCGTGACGCTGTTCCCCTACCACGCCGACGCCGTCGCGGGCGACGACGCCGAGCGGGCGCGGGCGTTCCGGCGGGCGCTGCACGAGGCGGCCGACGGGCACGCGAACGTGGCGCTCGTCGAGGGGCCGGACCTGCTGGACGCGACGGGGTTGACGACGGACCTCCTCCATCCCGGCGACGCGGGGATGGCGTCCATCGCGGACGGCCTCGCCGACGAGATCGAGTCGGCGCTGGAGTGACAGAAGGTCGCGACGGACGAATTCGTCGGTAACCGTTATGTGCCGGGGGACGCGGAGTTGACGTACCGACACGGGTCGCCATGAACGACAACGACAGGTCCATCGTCGCCTTCGCGAGCCTCTCGCACGCTATCGTCCACACCTACGAGCTCTCGATTCCCATCTTCGTGGTCGTCTGGCTCACGGAGTTCCCGGCGACCAGAGCGGTGCTGGGGACGGTCGTGGCCGTCGGCTACGCGCTCTTCGGCATCGGCGCGCTCCCCGGCGGCGTCCTGGCCGACCGCTACGGCTCCCACCGGGTGGTGACCGCGTGCCTGGTCGGGATGGGCGGCTCGTTCCTCCTGTTGAGCCTCACGCGAGGCGTCGCCTCCGTCGCGCTCGCGCTGGGCGCGTGGGGACTGGCCGCCAGCGTCTACCACCCGGCCGGTCTCGCGTTGCTGTCGACCGGCGTCGAGGAGCGCGGCACCGGCTTCGCCTACCACGGGATGGCCGGCAACGCCGGCATCGCGCTGGGGCCGCTCGTCACCGCGCTGCTCCTGCTGGCGTTCGACTGGCGCCTGGTCGCCGGCCTGCTCGCCGTCCCGGCGCTGCTCGCCGTCGGCTACGCGGCGGTCGCCGAGTTCGACGAGACGGCGGCCGTCGACGACGCCGCGCAGGTGGCCGACGGGGGTGAGGCGAACGGCGACGCCGGAGACGGGACGGGCGAGAGCGGCGCGCCGGCCTCGCTGGGAGAGTTCGTCGCGGACAGCCGGGCGCTCTTCACCGCCGGGTTCGCGCTCGCCCTGGCGGTCGTACTGCTCAACGGCCTGTTCTACCGCGGCACGCTGACCTTCCTCCCGGACGTCCTCGGGGACTACCTGCCGAACGTGGCCGGCTCGCTCGGCCTCTTCGAGCCCGGCAGCCCGATGGCCGAGGAGTTCGACCTCGCCTCCTACGTCTACGCCGGCCTGCTGACCGTCGGCATCGGCGGCCAGTACGCCGGCGGCAAGCTCACCGACCGGATCCCCGTGACGACGGGCATCGCGGCAGTCTTCGGGAGCCTCTCCGTCATCGCCGTCCTGTTCGTCCCCGCCGCACAGGCCGGCCTGCTCCCGCTGCTTCTCGTCAGCGCGCTGCTGGGCTTCGTCCTGTTCGCGATCCAGCCGCTGTACCAGGCCGCCGTCGCCGAGTACAGCCCGCCGGGCGACCGCGGGCTCTCCTACGGGTTCACCTACCTGGCCAACTTCGGCGTCGGGGCCGCCGGTGCGGCACTCGCGGGCGTCCTGCTGTCGGTCCTCGACGTTGGCGGCACCTTCCTCGCGCTCGCGGCCATCCCCGCCGTCGGCGTCGGCGCCGCGCTGGCGCTGGTGCGGTTCGGCGAGCGTCGGCAGGGGTAGCCCGAGACGTTTTGTCCGCGTGACGCGCTGCTAGCGACATGGACGGCCAGCCGAACCTCGACCGGTTCACCTCGCGACGCTCCACCGCGTACGGCACCCGCGGCGTGGTGTCGACGAGCCAGCCCCTCGCCGCGCAAGCGGGGCTGGAGACGCTGCGAGACGGCGGCAACGCCTTCGACGCGGCCGTGGCGACCGCGGCCGTGCTGAACGTCGTCGAGCCGATGAGCACCGGCCTCGGCGGGGACGCGTTCGCGCTCTACCGGACCGCCGACGGCGACGTCGGAGCGATGCGGGCCTGCGGCGGCGCGCCGGCGGACGCGACCCCGGAGCGGACCCGCGAGGCCGTCGCCGAACAGACTGGCGTCGACCCCGCCGACGCGGAGATGCCCGAGCGCGGCGCGCTGGCGGTCACCGTCCCTGGCGCACCCCGGGGCTGGGAGGTGACCGTCGAGGAGTGCGGGCGGCGCTCGCTCGCCGACGCCCTCGCGCCCGCCGTCCGCTACGCGCGGGAGGGGTTCCCGGTGACCGAGGTCATCGCCGACATGTGGGCGGCCTGCGAACCGGAACTGCGCACCGACGCGGGCCGCGAGACGTATCTCGTCGACGGCGAGCGCGCACCGCGGGTCGGCGAGGTCGTGACGAACGAACCGATGGCGCGCACCCTGGAGACGCTAGCGGAGGACGGCGCCGACCCCTTCTACGAGGGGGCGATCGCGGAGCAGGTCGCCGACGCCGTACAGTCCCGGGGCGGGCTCTTGCAGCAGTCCGACCTCGCGGGGTTCGAGCCGGAGTTCCCCGAGCCCGTCTCGACCACGTACCGGGGCACGGAGGTGTTCGAACTGCCGCCGAACAACCAGGGCCTGATCGCGCTGGAGGCGCTCAATATCGCCGAGGAGCTCGGCGTCCCCGAGGCGACGGATCCGGTCGAGCGGACGCACTTGCTCGTCGAGGCGACGAAGCTGGCGTTCCACGACGGTCACCACTACATTACGGACCCCGAGTACGAGGAGATTCCGCCGCTGGGATCGGAGTCGTGGGCCAAAGAGCGCGCGACGGCGGTCGGCGAGACGGCGCTGTCGCCGGAGGAGGTCGGCGTGATGGACTCGCCCGCCGAGGACGCCGACACCGTCCTCCTGACGGTCGCGGACGACGAGGGGAACGTCGTCTCCTTTATCAACTCGATCTTCGAGGGGTTCGGGAGCGGCCTCGTCGCCGGCGACACGGGGATCACGCTCCAGAACCGCGGGGCGTCGTTCTCGCTCGATCCGGACCATCCCAACGTGATCGAGCCGGGGAAGCGGCCGTTCCACACGCTGTTGCCCGCGCTGGCGCGGTTCGACGAGGAGGACTGGGCGGCCTTCGGCGTCATGGGCGGGTTCATGCAGCCACAGGGCCACGTCCAGGTGCTCTCGAACCTGCTGGATCGGGGCATGCCGCTGCAGGCGGCGCTGGACGAACCGCGCTGGCGGTACATGACCGACGGGTCGCTGGCCGTCGAGGCGCGGTTCGACGACGACCTGGCGTCGAAACTCGCCCGGCGCGGCCACGACGTCACCGTGGAACTGCCCGTCCAGTTCGGCGGGGCACAGGTCGCGCGGAACCGCGACGGCGTCCTCTCGGGCGCGACCGAGCCCCGGAAGGACGGGACGGTGAGCACGTTCTGACTGGTTATGTCATAATTCTTGAAAACGAAAGAGTCACAGACGTAGCCGGTTCTGGATGGATACCAGTTATATACGTGAGGTTTATCCCTGCCTATGACTGCCTTACACACGGTATGTCCGAACAGGTAGAACGCGAACTCGAGGTCGACCAGTACACGCTCGGTCTCGTCGGGCCGGACCAGGAGTGGGCGGGGACGGTCGCCGACGGCGGCACAGTCAGGACGCACACGCCGGCGGGCTGCTGGGGGCCGATGATCACGCCGGAGTTCCGCGGCGGCCACGAGGTCACCAAACCGATCGCCGTCGAGGGGGCCGAAGTGGGCGACGCGATCGCCATCAAGATCAGGGACGTCCAGGTGACGAGCATCGCGACCAGCACGGGGTCGATGAAGGAGCGCGACCGGGCCTTCGGCGACGACCCGTTCGTCGACCACAAGTGCCCCGAGTGCGGCACTGAGTGGCCGGAGACGGTCGTCGAGGGCACCGGCGAGGACGCGGTCAAGTGCGCCGAGTGCGGCGCGAACGCCTCCTCCTTCGGCTTCGAGTACGGCATCACGACGGTGTTCGACGAGGACTACGAGGTGGGTCTGACGGTCGACGCGGCGGCGGCCGACGACCTCGCCGAGCGGGCCGACGAGGCGATGGCGCTGCCGGAGAACTCCCGCCAGCACGCGCCGCTGCTGTACGCGCCCTCGGAGATGCCCGGCACGATGGGCCACCTCCGGCCGTTCCTCGGGAACATCGGGACGACGCCGCCGGTCGAGATGCCCGACTCGCACAACGCGGGCGACTTCGGCCAGTTCCTGATCGGCGCCGAGCACGACTGGGGCATGGAGGACGAGGAGGAACTCGAGGCCCGCACCGACGGCCACATGGACATCAACGAGGTCCGCGCGGGAGCGACGCTGCTCTGCCCCGTGAAGGTCGAGGGCGGTGGCATCTACGTCGGCGACATGCACGCCAACCAGGGCGACGGCGAGCTCGCGCTGCACACCACGGACGTCAGCGGCCACACCGAGTTCGACGTGGAGGTCGTGAAGGACCTCGACCTCGACGGCCCGCTGCTCCTGCCCAACGAGGAGGACCTCCCCGACATCAGCGCGCCGTTCGACGACGAGGACGTCGAGACAGCGCAGGAACTCGGCGAGGAGTACGGCGTCGACGTCGAGACCGACGTGGGTCCGATCCAGGTGATCGGCTCCGGCGCGACGGTCAACGACGCGACGCAGAACGCCTTCGACCGCGCCGGCGAGCTGCTGGACATGAGCGAGGGCGAGGTCCGCACGCGCAGCACCTTCACCGGCGGCGTCGAGGTCGGTCGCCTGCCGGGGGTCGTCCAGCTCAACATGCTCGTGCCGATGGACGAGCTGGAGGAGCTAGGGATGGCCCACCTCGTTCGCGAGCAGTACGGCCTCTGAGACCAGGGAGATCAGATCCGGACGGGTTCAGATCCGGACGGAGACGAACAGCCCCTCGCCGACGGGGAGCGTCGTCGTCTCGAAGTCGGGGTCGTCGCGGACGCGTCGGTAGTAATCGACGATCGATCCCAGCGAGGACTCGTCGCCCTCCGGCGGACCCTCTTCCAGCGCCCGCTCGAGGTCCTCGGGGTCGAAGCCCGGGTCGCCCGAGGAGTGGAGGACGTTGTCCGCGACGACGACCCCGCCCGGCGCGACCTTCTCGCGGACCGCCTCGAACCCCTCGACGTAGCGCTCGTTCTGGTGGTCGACGAGCACCAGGTCGAAGGGGCCGTCGTAGTCGGCCACGACCTCCAGCGCGTCCCCGTGCTCGAAGACGGCGCGGTCGGCGTAGCCGCCCCGCTCGAAGTACTCGCGCGCCTGGTCGAGCTCGTCCTCGTCGACCTCCGTGAGCACGATCTCGCCGTCCGGGCCGACCGCGGGCGCCGTCCAGTACGCGGAGTAGCCGAAGCCCGATCCGAGCTCGAACACCGAGTCGGCGTCGGTGAGACGGGCGAACAGCCGGAGGGCGGCGCCGACCTCGTGACCGATCGTCGGGAACCCCTCGCGGTCGGCCCGCGCTTCCATGTCGTCGAGGACGTCGTCCGTCTCCGGACTGGTCGCGGCGAGCAGGCGATCGACGGCGTCTGTGTGCAGGGGTGACATGCGTTTCGCCTGTGTCCGAACCGCAATGACGGTAGCGGAACCGGCAGCGTCGCGCGACGTCTCGAACGTGTTCGCCTCAGTCGGCCCGCGACGCCGCCTCGAGCGCGGCGGCCGTCGCCTCCGGTTCGGCGAGGAAGGGGGAGTGACTCGTCGCCAGCGTCAGGTGGTCGTCGACGCCGCGCTCGTCGACCATGGCGCGCTGTTGCTCCGGCGTGATCGTCCGGTCGTCATCGCAACCGACGTAGACGCGGCGGACGCTCCCGTACCGCTCGTCGGTCAGCTCCACCGGCGTCGACAGCGGTTCGAGCGGCACGCCCCGGACGAGCGCGCGCGCGAGCGCCAGGCCGCTCGCCGAGCAGTCGGCGTAGAACAGCTCCTCGAGCGTGTCCTCGGCGACGCGGCCGACGCCCGCGTCCTCGTCGACGTTGAAGTTGCGCGAGATGAGCGACCCCTCGACCCGCTGGTCGAGCATCGACTCGCCGCTTCCGGGCAGGTACGCCGTCAGGTACACGAGCGTCTCGATGGCGTCCGGTCGCCGCTCCGCGGCCTGCGTGACGACCATCCCGGCCATGCTGTGGCCGACGAGGACGACGTCCCCGTCCTGCGCGTCGACGGCGTCGCAGACGCGGGTCACGTAGTCGTCGAACGTGACCGCCGTGGGCGGCGTCGTGTCGATCCCGTGGGCCGGGAGGTCGAACGTCACGACCTCGTGACCGCGCGCTTCCAGTTCCGGCACGAGCTGGTGCCAGCACCACGCGCCGTGATAGGCTCCGTGGACGAGCACGAACGTACTCACTGGCGATCACCGCGCTGTCCGGATTGCATGGCACGACTCACGGCGTTCCGGCACAAAAGCGTGGGGAGAGCCTCACCCGCCCGCGTCGTGGCTGATCTGGTCGGTCCGCGGGTTGACGGCGCCGGTCTTCGCGTAGACGCCGCCGAGCAGGAGGCCGCCGGCCAGCAGCGGGATCACCGCGCAGGCGGCGTAGACGGGCTCGAACCCCACGGTCTCGATCAGCGGGAGCGAGACCATCGGGCCGAGGCCGCCGCCGACGTCGCCGAGGACGTTGTTGGTCGCCGTCGCCCGACCCATCCGGTCCTCCGGCGTCAGGTCGGCCAGCAGGGCCATGAGCGGGCCGCTGGTGCCGCCCTGGCCGGCCCCGACGAGGACGCAGGCGCCGATCAGCACCGGGATCGAGTCCGTCAGCGCGAGCGCGACGAAGCCGCCGAACGAGACCACGAGGAAGGCGAGCAGGATCGGCACGCGCGAGCCCCGGAGGTCGCTGAGCTTGCCGCCGCCGAGCATGAACACCGACGCCGAGAGGACGGTGACGGCCATCAGCAGCCCGGAGGTGCCCTGCGGTCCGTAGCCGAACGCGGTGAGCGACCGGGCCTCGAGGAAGAGCACGAGCGTCGCGAACAGGGCGCCCAGGTAGGCGAAAAAGAGGCCGAAGTTGACCAGCCCGACGGTCACCGCGGGGAGACTCCGGTCGACGTGCCAGGGCTTGACCGACGACTGGACCTCGCTGACGTGGGTCTCCGGGATCGTGCGGTAGGCGATGACGCTGGCCAGCATCGCGAACGCGGCGGCGACGACGAACGCCGCCGTCACGCCGTAGACGTCGCTGACGACGCCGCCCAGCACGAGGCCGGCCGGGAAGCCCAGCGTGATCCCGCCGCGGACGACGCCCATGTTCGTGCCGCGGGAGCCGCCGTCGCTGACGTCCGCGGCGATGGTGTAGGCCGTCGCGAAGACGAACGCGCTGCCGAGCCCCCAGAGGATCCGGGAGGCGAGGAACCACGCCTCCGGGGCCGCGGAGCGGATGGCGACGACGTACCCCAGCGTCGCGACGCCCTCGACGAACAGGCCGGCGACGAACGGCGTCCGCGTCCCGAAGCGATCGATCAGGGCGCCGGCCGGCGCGTTCGCCACGATGCGGGTGAAGCGGTTGGCGCTGAGGATCAGGCCGACCACGAACGGCGTGATCCCGAGGACGGCGCCGAGATTCGGGAGGATGGGGAACACCACGCCGCCGCCGAACCCGACGAAGAACGTGCTGGCGATGACCGCCAGGACGACCGTCCGCGGGCGGTTCATCCGACGGGTCGCCTCCGGGGCGGCGGGAACGACATGTTCGAACGGGGGAAGCGGACCGCAAAAAGCACCGCGGACCGGCCAGGGCTCTCCCGAGCCGCCTCGACGCCTCGAAAAAAGCGGATGGTCGTCGGGACGCTACGTCGCCGGTGAGGGCGCTACACGTACTGCGCGCCGTGCTCGTAGGCGCGGGGGTAGGCGTCGTCCATCGAGAACCGACGGAACTCCTCGGAGAGGATTTCCAGGCCCCAGGGGCCGTCGAACCCGGTCGCGCGGACGGCGTCGACCCACTCCGAGATGGGGAACTCGCCCTCGCCCGGGAGCTTGCGGAGGTTGATAGTCTCCTCGAGGAAGCCCATCTCCGTGTCGACGTAGCCGTCGTTGAACTCGACGGCGACGACCTGGTCCTCCGAGAGGTCGCGGATGGTATCGAAGTCGATGTCCATCTTCATGAGGTGCCAGAGGTCGAGGTACAGTCCGGCGTTGTCGACGCCGCTGGTGATCTCCAGGGCCTGCTGGAGGTCGCTGATGTTGGGGTCGACGGGGAAGAACTCCAGGCCGACCTCCGTGTCCCGGTCCGCGAACTCGCCGGCGATGTCGGCGAAGCGCTGCTGGAGTTGCTCGGTCGGTACCGGATATCCGTTGATGTTACCGATCTTGATGTGATTCGCGCCGAGGACGTCGGCGGCCATGAGGAGCATGTCGCGGGCCTCGCGCTCGGCCTGCCGCCGCGGGTCCTGCTCCGCCAGCGGCCACTCGGTGAGGAACTCGAGTTCGACGAAGTCGATGCCGTTCTGCTGCAGGACGCTGTTGAGCCGCTGGAGGCGCGCCCGCGTGTCGCCCGCCTCGGCGAACTCGAACTCGAGGATGTGCTCGATGTCGGGCTGGATCAGTCCGATGGCCTCGAATCCGACCTCGGCCAGGTTCGGCGCACGCCGCTCGATGGGCCACGGGCTCCACTCGCGATGGCCGTGGGCGCCCTTGAACGGCTGCGTTCCGCCCTGGTGCATCCAGCAGTTGGCCAGCAGGTTCGCGTCGCTGTCGCCGCCCTCGGTGCCCGTCTCCGTCTCGGTGTCCTGTCCGTCGCCGTCCTGCTGTGCCGCCGCCTCGCCGACGGTGCCGGCGCCCACTGCGAACGCCCCGCCCGCCTTCAGTACGTCGCGTCGATTGTGTTCCATGAGTTGTGTGTCGATGTCGCTGTCGTTGGAACCGCCCTGTGCGCTGCCGTGTGCCGACCGAGCGCGCCCGTCGCGTCACGGCCTGTCGTCTGTTGGCACGGACCAACCGACAGAACCCATGATTTAATTTGTATTTTTTACTTGCTATCCAGATCGAGGTGAGAACAAATGGCGTGAAGATAGTCGGTACTCGCGGTCGCCCGAGAAAGCCCCTCCGTTCAGCGGCCGATGCGGCGGGAGCGGCGCTACACCGATGCTTCCGTCACCTGCACGCGCCCGTCACTTGGGGGTGATGTCGGCGCCGAGCGTCTGGGTGACGATCTCCCCGTCCCGGATCACGAACGTGTCCGTGGCGTACTCGTAGACGTTGTCGGGCGTCTCCGCGTGCCACGCGATGAACGCAACGTCGTCGGCGACCGTCTGCTCGTCGAGCGAGAAGCTGACCGACTCGTCGTCGAACTCCGGGAGCAGTTCCTCGTACATCGCCCTGATCTCCTCGCGGCCCTCGAAGGTGTCCGTGTCCGTGATCAGGACGGCGTCCGCCGCGTAGTCCGCCATGATCCCGTCGAGGTCGCCCGCCCCGAACATCTCGAGGTGGTGGTCCAGAACGTCTTCCGTCGTACTCATGTAATATAGTTAACCATATTGCATTATAATTCTGGTGGTGGTGCCCTCTGTGCTCCGGACGGCCGCGAACGTTTGCGACTGGCGAGTAATCGACCCGATCTGGTACTCAGGATTAATAGTCACCGATCCGCGGTTTCGAAGGTGATGGGTGTTAGCACGAAGCAGTTACGGGAGCTGTACGACGACATGGTGACAGCCAGGTACTACGAGGAGCGGCTACAGGAGGAGTACCTGGAGGGCAAGCAACCGGCCTTCGACATCTCGGCGGGGCCGATTCCGGGCGAGCTCCACCTCGCCGCCGGCCAGGAGGCGGCCGCCGCGGGCGTCTGTCGGCACCTGCGTGACGACGACGTGGTGACGGCGCCGCACCGCCCGCACCACATCGCCATCGCGAAGGGCGTCGATCTGAAGCGCATGACCGCAGAGATCTTCGGTCGCGAGACCGGCCTCAGCAAGGGGAAGGGCGGCCACATGCACCTGTTCGACCCCGACGTCGGCTTCGCCTGCAGCGGGATCATCGCGGAGGGCGTCCCGCCGGCCGTCGGCGCGGGCCTGGCCGCGGAGAAGCGCAACGAGGACAGCGTCGCGGTCGCCTTCCTCGGCGAGGGCGCCGTCAACCAGGGCGCCTTCCTCGAGTCGCTGAACCTCGCCGCCGTCCGCGACCTCCCGGTCGTGTTCGTCGTCGAGGACAACGACTGGGCGATCAGCATGCCCAAGGACCGCGTGACCGACGTTGAGGACGCCTCCCAGCGGGCCGACGGGTTCGACCTGCCCGGGCGGCGCGTCGACCACGACGACGCCCTGGCCGTCTACGAGGCGGCGGACGAGGCCATCGGCCGCGCCCGCCACAGGAACGGCCCGACGCTCTTGGAGGTACAGACCCACCGCCGGATGGGCCACTTCATGGGCGACCCCGAGGGCTACCGCCCGGAGGAGGACCAGGAGGCCGCCCAGGCGCGCGATTCGATCGAGAGCCTCGCCGAGGACATGCGGGACCACGGGATCGAGGAGGAGACGCTTGGCGAGATCCGATCCGAGGCCGAGGACCGCGTCGACGAGGCGATCGAGTGGGCCAAGGACCAACCGGAACCGGAGCCCGAGGACGCGTACGACGACGTGTTCGTCAACCCGCCCTCCGGCGTGACCGACAGCGAACCCGACCACACCCTCGCGGGAGGTGACGACTGATGGCACAACAGGAACGCGACCAGGCGATCGACCGGGAACTGACCATGAGCAGGGCGATGGTCGAGGCCATCGCCCACGAGATGCGCGAGGACGAGGAGGTGTTCTACATGGGCGAGGACGTCGCCGACTACGGCGGCATCTTCGACTCCACGGAGGGCCTGCTCGACGAGTTCGGCCACGACCGGATCATGGACGTCCCGATCAGCGAGACGGCCTACGTCGGCGCCGCGGTGGGCGCCGCCCAGGAGGGGATGCGCCCCATCGCGGAGCTGATGTTCGTCGACTTCTTCGGCGTCGGGATGGACCAGATCTACAACCAGATGGCGAAGAACACGTACATGAGCGGCGGCAACGTGTCGGTTCCGATGGTCCTGACCGCCGCCGTGGGCGGCACGTACAACGACGCCGCCCAGCACTCCCAGACCCTGTACGGCACCTTCGCCCACCTGCCCGGCATGAAGGTGGTCGTCCCCTCGACGGCCTACGAGGCCAAGGGCCTGATGCACAACGCGATCCGGGACGACGACCCCGTCGTCTACCTGTTCCACAAGCGCCTGATGGGCATCGGCTGGCTCCCCGCCCCCGACGGCCCGAAGACGCCGGTGCCCGAGGAGGACTACACCATCCCCTTCGGC
>SDGW01000310.1_pt1 | contig 20638 bp, 22 predicted proteins | sample 2873831 | NCBI WGS metagenome assembly SDGW01 (sample SAMN08132700, study PRJNA421101) | hypersaline lake metagenome | isolation source: celular fraction 0.22 microns magnesium sulfate-rich crust from ephemeral... | place: Spain: Penahueca Lagoon, Toledo | collected 2011-07
CTCGACGCCGACGGGCTGACCTGCTTCGTCGGCGCCGGCGGCAAGAAGACCACCATGTACGCGCTGGCGGCCGCCACCGACCGCGCGGTCGTCACCGCGACAGTCCGGATCCCCATCTTCGACCCACACGTCGCCCGCGTCGTCGTCACCGAGGACCCCATCTCGACGCTGGTCACCACCGACGCGTTCCCGCTCGGCCTCGTCCCCGAGCAGGAGTTCGAGGACCGCTACCGGGGGTACGAGCCCGAGACGGTCACGGAGATCGCGGCGGCCCACGACGGCCCGACGCTCGTGAAGGCCGACGGCGCCCGGATGCGCGACTTCAAGGCCCCCGGCGAGAACGAGCCCCGCATCCCCGAGACCGCGGACACGGTCGTCCCGATCGCCAGCGCCCACGTCGTCGGCGAACCGCTCGACGAGGAGCTCGTCCACCGGCCCGAGCGCGTCGCCGCCGTCGCGGGCGTCGACGTCGGCGACGAGATCACGCCCGAGATCGTCGGCCGCACGCTCGCGAGCCCCGACGGCGGTCTGCGCGGCGTCCCGCCGGGCGCGACGGCGATCCCGCTGGTGAACAAAGTCGACGACGAGGAGGACCTCGCGGTCGCCCGCGAGATCGCCGACGCGGCGCTCGACCACGCCGACCGCTCGGTCGTCCCGCGCGTGGTGCTCGCGCGGATGGCCGACGCCGAGGTACGGGAGCGCCGCGAGTAGCTACGAGAGCCGCGCCGCGGCCTCGTCGAACTCTTCCTGGGTGTTGAGGTTCTCGAACGTGTCGAGGTCGGTCACGGTCGCCAGTTCCGCCTCGCTCACGACCCCGTAGGAGAGGTCCTCGAGCGGCGCGAGGATCTTCCGGTCGCCCCGCTCCAGCGCGGCGTCGCAGGCGTCGGCCATCGCGTCCGGGCGGTAGACGGCCTGGGTCGTCTGGTACCAGCCGTCGCCGAGCCGCGGCACCGCGCCGTCGAACGGCGGTTCGCCCTCGTCGTCCGCAGCCTCTGGGGGCGCGACCTCGCCGCTCGCGCGGCCGAACAGGTAGTCGATCGCGTCGGGATCGACGAACGGCATGTCGCAGGCGACGACGGCGGCGTACTCGCCCTCCGCGGCCCGGCAGCCGTTCCGGATCCCCGCCATCGGCCCCCGATCGACCTCGGGATCGAGCGCGAAGGCGGTGGGGAGGGGGTAGCCCGCGAGCGCTTCCTCGATCGCGTCGCGCTGGTCCTCGCGGCAGTTCACCACGAGTTCGTCGACGACCGGTTCGAGTCGGTCCGCCACGCGCCGGATCATCGGCGTCCCCGCGAGCGGTGCGACCGCCTTGTCGGCGTCGCCGAACCGGGTCGAGCGCCCGCCGGCGACGATCACGGCCGAGTGCATGGGCGTGGGTCGGCGGCGTCGCGGAAAGTCGCTTGCGGTCGCGCTCAGCCGTCGTACTCGCGCTCGATCACCACGTCGCCGCTGGCGTTCCGGACGATCACGGTGTCGCCGGCGTTGTTCCACACGGGCGCCCCTTCGCCCCAGTAGAGATCGCCGTCGCCGTCCTCGCCGCTGCCGGTGTGGAGGGTGATCGTCTCGTCGGGCCCGATCACCGTGCCCTCTGGGAACGTGTACGTGTGGTCGGCCTCGTCGCTGACCGTCCAGCCCGCGAGGTCGATCGTCTCGTCGCCGGCGTTGCCGAAGGTGACGTACTCGTCGTTGAGGTTCTCGCGGTCGTCGCCCGCGGCGTCGGCGTGGATCGTCTCGATCCGGAGCGGCGCGCCGCCGTCGGCGACGGCCAGCGGCGTCTCGGTCGCGGTCTCGGGGTCGTCGACGGCGCAGGCGCCCCAGAGCCCGACGCCGTTGGTTCGGGCGGCGTCCTCGGCGGTCCCGTAGCGATCACGGTACTCGAACCCCGAGTCGTCGTAGCGGCGGGCGAGCCCCCGCGTGATCAGGCCGTAGTTGAACGACTCCCCGTCGACGTGGACGTACGCCAGCAGGCGGCCGAAGTAGCCACGGCGGGGCTCGTTCGCGTCGAAGGAGAGCGTCACCGTCTCCCCCATGAGCTCGTCTTTCGCGTGCTCGCTGGCGCGCTCGCCCCAACTCCGGAGGCAGTCGCGCCCGGCTTCCGTGTCCGGCACGCCCGGGAACTCCGCGGGGTCGTTCTCGGCGTGGACCTCCGGCGTGTCGACGCCGAGCAGGCGCACCGTGTCCTCGCTCCCGTTCGGCAGGCGCACGTCGATCGTGTCGCCGTCGACCACGTCGATCACCTCCGCCTCGACCGCGCCGGGCTTGGGCGTCGCCGAGGGGGGTGCGTCGGCGGGCGTCGACGCCCCGGCCGCCGTGGGCGTCGGCGTCTCGGTGCCGAGCGGCATCCGGCCGTCGCCGTCGGTCGGCACGGGGCCCCCGGCACAGCCGGCGAGAACGAGCAGCAGACTCAGCGCGATCGCGCGGACGGGGGACTGCATCGTCGGCGCTACGGAGAGCAGCGGGAAAGGTGTTGGCTACGGGGCGAGCCGGTTCTTCCGGTTCTTCATCTGCTCCTCGTAGTACTCGAAGGTGACCGGACACCACTCCGCGGCGAACTCGAGGATCTCCTCGGTCAGCCCGCGGATCTCCCACTGGGCGTCGGCGGCCGCGCGCATGTCGGCGACGTGCATCAGCGTCCGGGCGTTCATGCTCATCACGACGTTGACCTCGGTGCCGATCGGGAGCACGAACCGCGCGTCCTCGGGCGGCATCCCCAGCTCCAGCAGGCGCTGGTACTCTTCGACGGAGCGCTGGACCGAGCTCCGGAACACCTCCTCGCGCTCCGCGACGGTCTCCTCGTCGACGCTGCCGCTCTGCTGGTTGCGGCCGATCCAGTCCGGGTCGGTGGCGGAGGGCGGCGTGACGACCATCTCGCCGTCGCCCACCTCCTCGGGGTCGACGTCGTCGAAGGCGACGTAGCGCATGCTCTGCACGTCGAAGGAGACGTGGCGGTGCCGGGTGAGCTGTGCCATACACGAGCGGGACATCCCCTCGATGGCGAACGTGGCCTGGGGGTGCTCGAACGGGCCGAAGTGGCCGTGGCTCAGCAGGTGGCCGATCAGCGTCTCCTTCTTCTCCCTGATCGTGTCGCCGTCGACGGTGTCCATCGTCTCCGCGAACGTCTGGTCGCCGACAAACGCCGACGCGTAGTCGTTGCGCGCGGCCGAACAGATCAGTTCCTCCGGGTCGTCCGTGGCCTCGAGCAGCTCGACCTCCATCTTACTACGGCACGGGGCCCGGCGCGGCATAACTCTACCTTGTCCGTCCGCGCCCCCCGTGACGCCCTTGGCCCGGAACGAATCGCTTTAGTGGCTCTCCGCGGAATTTGCCCGTATGGCAATCAAGCCGAAGTACGTCAAACAGCTGGGGACGATCCTCCTCGAGAAGTACCCCGAGTCGTTCAACCAGAACTTCGAGACGAACAAGGAGAGCGTCTCCGCGCTCACGAACGTCGAGTCGAAGGAGGTCCGCAACCGGATCGCGGGCTACATCACGCGGAAGAAGGCGGGCGCCGCCGCACAGGAAGCCGAAGCGTAGTTCTCCCGTTAGTAGCTGTACTCGTCGGCCGTCAGCTGAACGTAGCGGTTCCGGTTCCGGAACTTCGTCAGCTTGTACTCCCCGAGTAGCTTCGCGCCCTGCAGGCCGGCCCGCGGGCTCCAGGAGAGCATCTCCCCGGCGCCCTCCTCGGCCAGCATCTCCTCGCCGACCGAGAACACCTCGTCCCACTTCTCGGGGGTCCACCCGCGGACGAGTTCGGACAGCGAGACGTTCCGCAGCAGCTCGTCGCCGACGGCCTCGTGCCACTCGTGGTTGTAGTGGCCGAGCTTCCCCTGCGCGGCCAGGCGGCCGGCGATCTCGCCGGTCCGGACCGCGAGGTGGTCGCCGCCCTCGTGGAACGCCGAGGTGGTGCCCATCGCGCCGCCACAGACGGCGACGCCGGCGTCGACGGGCGAGTCGACCGGTCGCGTCGAGGAGATGGGGTACGTCTCCGTCCCGCGGCTCTTCCCCGCGTCCTCGACGATCGGGAAGTCGCTCAGTTCGTACTCGTCGCCGTACTCGCGTTCCAGCAGGCGCTCGATGTACGTCGCGCCCTGCGGGATGCGGTCGTCCTCCGGGCGCAGGAGGTCGTAGGAGTCGCGCGCCTCGACGGCGTCGATGTCCATCCCGATGGGCATCGTCAGCCCGACCCGGCAGACCCGGTCCCGGTTCGGGAAGATCCACGGGTAGGCGGTGTGGCCGGGCATCAGCCCCCACCAGAACACGATGGCGTCCTGCACCCGCTCGTAGATCTCCTCGGGGAACTTCCGGTACTCCTGGTAGGCGATGTGGTTGGCCGTCGGCGGCGAGAGCACCTGGCTCGCGGCGCGGTGCTCCGGGAGGAACTCGTCGAGCACGTTCATCGTCACCGTTCGCTGGGGTCCGTCACAGAGCAGCAGGTGGTCGGCGCCGACCTCCTCGCCGCTCGCGAGCGTGAGCACGTGCCGCGGGTGGCCGTCCCGGTCGGCGTCGACCGCGGTCACCGACGCCTCGACGCGGTAGTGGGCGCCCGCCTCCTCCGCGCGGGAGCGCAGGAAGTCGTCGAAGCGCGCGCGGTGGAAAGTGTAGCCGAACTCGTCGTACGACGACTCGATCCCGGTCGAGCGGAGGCTGCAGGCGGTGTTCGGGCCGCGGAACTCCGCGCGGTCGAGCACGTTCTGGACCACCCCGTCGGGCATCTCGTCGGGGTGGATCCCCATGATGTCGACCCAGTAGTCGAGGATGCCGGCGGCGTCGGTGGAGTCGGGACCGAGCCCCTCGCGGTCCGCCCGGGGGACCCCCTTCTCCAGCACGAGCGCGTCGGCGCCGTGTTCAGCCGCGGCGTGGGCGGCCGACGTGCCCGCGGGCCCCCCGCCGACGATGGCGACGTCTACGCGTTCCATGACTGCATAGGTGCGGACTCGTCGCGTTAAAGTTACTGACTCGCCACGTGGGCCGTCGCCGCCGCCCGCCGCGCTGCAGGGTAGTCTGCCGTCCTACATGTACATCCGGTCCTCGAACGCACGCTCGCGCTCCGCCGCGGCCTCGTAGCGGTCCGCGAGCTCGTTGTAGTAGCGCTCGATCTCGTCGGCGAACTCCTGGAGCGGCTCGGTGTCGACCTCGAGCCCGTACAGCTCCGACACCGTGTCGATCAGCCGGATCGCGGCGTCGATGTCCGGGATCTGCTCGTGGACCGGCGTGCGGAACACGCCGACGGCCAGCGGCGAGTCGATCCCCTGCTCGACGAGCGCGCCCGTCACGCCGTCGAGATACCCCCGCGCCATCGGCGGCGTCTCCTCCTCGCCGTCGAGCCGCCGCTGGCGGTAGTCGTCGGTCGCGACGTAGTACGTCCGGTGGTCGTCGGGGCTGTGCCGCATCGGCACCGCATCGACGACGACGACCTCCGCGACGCCGTGGTGCTCGGTCCAGTCGAGGATCGCCTCGCCGAAGGGGCCGCTCAGCACGGGCGGGACGAACAGCTCGTTCTTCAGCAGCGTCAGCTCCAGGTCGGGGCGGGAGAACAGCCGCGTGTGGTGGGTCGGCGTCCCGTTCTCGAACGGCGTGATGCTCGGCATCCCCTCGGCGCTGACGTGGCCGGTCTCGGTCAGCTCCAGCTGGTCGATGAGGAAGTCGACCGCGGTCAGCCCGGAGAGCCCGTAGCTCGCGAACCCACACAGCAGCGTCTGCTTCGGTGCTTCGGTGTCCTCGACGGCGAACTGCCGGGACTGCTGGGGGGTCGAATCCATACCGTACTGTCACCGCGAGAAACCTTAGTTCTCGGGGCGCTCCCAGTCGCTGGCCGCCGCGACCGCCGCCATCGCCTCGCGCTCGCGGGCGCCGCCGCAGCGGTCGACCACGGCCGCGAGGAAGTCGAGGCGATCGCGGAGTTCGGCGTCGTCGAATCCGGCCACGCCCAGCCGCGAGGCCGCGACCGTCGCCTCGACCACCGCGCCGAAGCCGCGGTTGATCGTCGTCGCGCGCTCCCGGACGACTTCGCCCTCCCCGGGCCGGAGCTCCCACTCCCGGATCGTGGTTTCGCCCTCCGTCCGCGAACCGACGCACGCGGCCTCGACCTCGACCCAGGCGTCGGCGCTCGGGAGCACCGGATCCGGCGCCTCCCGAACCGTGAGCGCGGCGTCGACGAACGCCCGCGGGTCGGCGACGAACTGGACGACCCCGCCCCCGCGGCGCTCGAAGTTCCGGCGCGTCCGCGTGTTCCCGTAGGTCTCCGCGGTCACGGGATCGCCCGCGTGGAGCCCGAGCGCCGCCAGGTTCCACAGCCCGTTGGGCCCCTTCGTCGCGACGACCGACTCGGTGACGCCCCGCAGCGCCACCGGCCACCCCTCTGGCGCGTCGTTCTCGGGCGCCCACGCTCGCTCCCCGCCGTCGCGCTCGTCCCGGGTCACACCGCCAGCCCCCGTTCGAGCGCGACGAACAGCGCCGCCGCCACGCGGTCGGCGGTCGTCCCGGGGTTGATCTCCTCCGCGACGAACTCGTCGGCCAGCTCCTCGGCCGGGTCGAGCGAGCCGCGCCGCTCGACCGCCGCGAGCGTCGACGCCGCGCGTTCGCGGACCGACTCGGCCGTCGACGCGCCGTGGTTCGTCGCGACCAGCGTGTCGGGCTCGGCGGCGAGCTGCCGGAGGAACGACCGCGCCGCGCGGTCGAGGACGGGCCCGTCGTCGGCCAGAATCGACTCGGCGGCGTCGAACGTCCGAGGGAACCCCTCGACCCACTCCGCGGCGTTGGTGTCGGCCACGCCGTCGTCGGGGTCGGCGGAGAGCGCCATCACGTCCCAGAGCGTCGCCCCGCGCTCCCGGAGCGCCGGCTCGGCGTCGCCCCCGCGGCGCGCGTCGAGGGCGTCGACGCCCTCGGGCGGGTCGTCGAGCGCCACGTCGACGTGCTCGAACGCGCGGTAGAACGCGACCGCGTCGTCGACGGTCGTCGCCCGACAGCGCTCGCGGACCGCCTCGCGGCCGAGTTCGCCCGCCGCGGCCGCGCGCACCAGCGGCGTCAGCAGTAGCAGACAGCCGAACTGCGTGTTGCCGCCGGACTGCCGGCTCATCCCGGCGACCGCGCGCTCGAACGCCTCGCCCAGCGGCGCGCCGTCGGCCGCGAGTCGCAGCCCCGCCGCGCTCCCGACGCTCCCGGCGAGGAACTGCTCGAACCGGAGGTCGTCGAGGTCGCGGTGGCGGTCGACGTTCCCCGGCTTCGGCGTGCCGGCGACCTCCAGCAGCAGCGCGAGTTCGGCGTTCTCCGCGGGGGTTCGGGCGCGATCGGTCACGGCTCGACCCCCACCGTCCCGGCCTCGTTCTCGGCGTGCCACTCCTCGACGGCGTCGGCGACGCGGCCGAGCACCGCGGCGTCGTCGCTCGGTCGGCCGACGCTGACCGCGTCGGCGCCGTACTCGAGGTACTCCCGGACGCTCTCGCGGCCCCGGACGCCGTTGTTGGCGATGAGGAACAGCTCCGTCGCCCCCGCGATCTCGGCGACCGTCGACTCGCTGTCCATCGCGTCGACGTGGATCGCGTCGGCGCCCGCACGCTCGACGGCGTCGGCGACGGCGACGAGGTCGACGCCGTCGAGCTCCGTCCGCACCTTCACGCTCACGTCGACGCCCGACGACGCGGCCGCGTCGACGAGTGTCTCGAGGCGCTCGGGCTCCCGGAGCAGCGTCTCGCCCGCGCCGACCGCACAGAGCTCGTCCTGCCGACAGTGGGCGTTGATCTCCACGACGGCGTCGTGGGCCGCGGCGACCTCGGCGACCTCGCGGACGGGCTCGGTCGTCGTCGACCGGACGTTGATCCCCGGCCGCACGTCGACGCCGGACAGCGCCGCCAGCTGGTCGTCGACGAACGGGACCGGGTCCGCCGGGAGGAACTCCGAGCGGTCGCGGTCGGCGACCATCCGCCGGGCGGCCTCGCGGGTCGGCTCGTCGAGGCAGACCCCGCCGAGGAACGCCGCGCCGGCCCACTCGGCGCCGTCGGCGGCCCACTCGGCGTCGGACTCGCCCGAGAGCGACGCGAGCGCGAGGCGGGGGTCGAACACCTACCGCTCACCCCCGAGCGCGGGCAGCTCGCTCGTGTCGAGGTTGTCGCCGTCCAGTTCGACGGGATCGACGGCGAGGCCCAGGTCGGCCGCGGACGCGCCGGAGGCCGAGAGCGCGAGCGCGCAGGCCCGCGCGACGCGCTCGGCGTCCGCGGGCTCGTCGATCCGCGTGTCGGTCCGGACGACCGGCCTGTCGAGCTCGGTGCCGTCGGCCTCGTCCAGCACGAACGCGTCCGCGAAGCCGTACGTCTCCGCCACGCCCGCGGTCGAGGGCTCCCGGCCGACGCCGGCCATCAGCTCCGCGACGGGGCCGGAGAACGGCTCGTCCTCGCAGAACGGCGAGACGGCGACCACCGGCGTGCGGTCGAGCGCGGCGTCGACGCCCGGCAGCGCCCGGATCGGCCCGACGGAGGTGACGGGGTTGGAGGGGCCGACGACCACGGGCTCCCCGAGTGCGGACTCGACTTCCGGGGTCGGTTCGGCGCCCTCGGCGCCGCGGAACTCCACGTCCTCGACGGGCGGGTCGGCCCGGTTCGCGACCCAGTACTCCTGGAAGTGCATCACGCCGTCGGGGGTGTGGATCATCGTCGCCACGGGGTCGTCGCTCATCGGCAGCAGGTCGATCTCGAGGCCGAACGCGTCGGCGAGCGTCCGGGTCGCCTCGGTGAGCGTGTGCCCCTCGTCCAGCAGGGAGGTCCGGGTGAGGTGGACCGCGCGGTCGCGGTCGCCGATCGTCATGAACTCCGCGACTCCCGAGAAGCGGCGCCAGCGCGCGATCTTCCGGCCCGCGGTCTGGGCGTCGTCGTCGAGGTAGCGCGGCCCGGGTTCGAGCCCGGCGGCGTCGGCGATGCGGAACAGCTCGTCGTTCGTCTCGTGGCTGTCGCCGTCGATCCCCCACCACGTCTCGCGGTCGAGGACGCCGCCGCCGTCGAACAGCACCGTGTCGAGATCCGGCGAGACCAGCAGCCCGCCCAGCTCCACGTCGTCGCCGGTGTTGCCGACGACGGTGACGGCGTCGCGGGCGAAGACGGGGTCGTCGCCCGAGAGCAGCTTGGGGGTGCCGGTCCCCCCGGCGAGGAACGTGACCATGGCCGGGGTTTCGGGCCTGCGGGGTTGAAGCTTCCTCTCCCGCGGACACCGGGGCGACTTTGGGGCTCGCCCCCGGGGAGCCCGTATGAACGCGATCAAGGACTCCGTCCACGACTGGATCACGCTCAGTCCGGTCGCGGCGGCCCTGCTCGACACGCCCGCCGTCCAGCGGCTCCGGCACATCAAGCAGCTCTCGACGATCCGGCTCGTCTACCCCTCGGCCTCCCACACGCGCTTCGAGCACTCCCTCGGGGTGTACCACCTCGCCAGCGAGGCGCTGTCGCACCTGCGCGTCGACGGCGAGCGCGCCGCCCACGTCCGGGCGGCGGCGCTGCTGCACGACGTGGGCCACGGCCCGTACGGCCACCAGACCGAGGAGGTCATCATGCGCCGCGCCGGCCGCCACCACGACGAGATCAGCGAGGTGATCGAGAGCTGCCGAATCGCCGACACGCTCCGGGAGCACGACCTCTCGCCGGACCGCGTCGCCGAACTGGTCCGCGGCGAGGGCGAGCTCGGCCAGCTCGTCTCGGGGGAACTCGACGTGGACCGGATGGACTACCTCGTCCGGGACGCCCACCACACGGGGGTGCCGTACGGCTCGATCGATCACGGGCGGCTCGTCCGCTCGCTCCGCTACCGCGACGGCGAGCTCGTCCTCGCCGAGGGGAACGTCCGGACCGCGGAGTCGCTGCTGCTCGCCCGGGGGCTGATGAACGGGATCGTCTACCGCCACCACGTCTCCCGGATCGCGGGCTCGATGCTCGAACGCGCCAGCGAGCGACTGCTCGACGGCGGGAACGGCGTGGGGATCGACGAGTTCGCCCGGATGGCCGACCACGACCTGCTGGTCGCGCTGGGCGATCACGTCCCGGACCTCGGCGGGCGGATCGAGCGCCGCGACCTGTACAAGCGCACGGTCTGGGCGGACCTCTCGGACACGCCCGCTCACCTGCTCGAACTGGAGCACGGGGACGAGCGCGCCGCCGAGCGCGACATCGCCGAGCGCGCGGGCGTCGACGAGTCGGCGGTGATCGTCGACGTCCCCCAGCGGCCGTCGATGAAGGAGTCCAACGCCCGCGTCGTCGTCGACGGCGTCGTCCAGCGCCTCGAGGAGGCGTCCGGGCTCGTGAGCGCGATCCGGCAGGCCCAGCGCGACGGCTGGCGGCTGGGCGTGTACGCGCCGGAGAGCGAGCGCGAGGCGGTCGCGTCGGCGGCCGTCGACGTGCTGGGGCTCCCCGAGCGCGTGCAGCGCTGAGCGGTCGCTGTCGGCGTCGCTCGCCGGGTAGAACGGGCGGCTCGGGAGAATCCATCGTCACAAGGGGCTCTGTGGGGGTAACCCTCGTCACTGCCGCCCGGCGGGAGTTGGGAGTGGGGCCGTATCAGTCGTTCGTTACGCGGCGTCGGGGGGAGTCAGTCCAGCACCAGCCACGGCACCTCGATCAGCGGCGGGATGTGGGTCTCGATGTGGTGCTCCCAGACGCCCTCCTCGCCGAACGCCTCGCCGTGGTCGGCGGTGACGACGACTCTCCCGTCGAGCTCGTCGACGAACTCGGCGATATCCTCCAGCACGATCCGGAGGTTCTCCTCGTACAGCCCGAGGGCGGCCTCCTGGGTGCCGTTCTTCATCACCTCCGCGGGGTCGAGCTCGAGCCAGAGCCCGGCTTTCTGGGCGAGCTCGCTGCCGTCGAGCACGCTCTCGACGTTGGTCCGCAGCCGGTCGCTCATCGACGCGAGCGTGCCGCCGTCGGCTTCGGCGTCGCCGTTCTCGGCTTCCTCCTGCTTCCGGATCCCCTTCTGGATCTGCTTGAGCTTCTGTCCCTTCCCGCGGGAGAGGTAGGGCGCGTGGGGCTGCATGTAGTGGAGGACGGTCCGCTCGGCGCGCTCGACGGCGTCGCGGTTGCGCCGGAACGCCTCGGTGATCCCCTCCGGCGGCACCGTCCCGAGGTCGTCGTCCCAGCCCGACTTCCAGACGTCGAACACCTGGCTGATGTGGTCGGAGGCGGTCCACTCGTACTCGCAGCTGGCCCCCCACTTCAGCTCGTTGAGCGGGATCCCGAGATCGTTGATGAACGGGTTTCCGGAGAAGTAGGCGATGTCGTGCTGGCCCGTGAAGTTGCGGTAGGCCCACTCCGGCGTCGAGGAGCCGGCGCTGCGTCGCTTCTCCAGTCGGCCGTCGAGATACTCGTCGTAGATCTCGTCGAACACGTCGAACCGGCAGGCGTCGAGCACCAGGCAGTAGTCCCACTCGGACTCGAGGAAATCCTGATCCCGCATCAATTACGGGGGGGTTCTCAGCCGTTCTACGTATTCCTGTTGCTTTCCCGGAACGGCGAAAGAACCGGTTCGGCGCTTCAACACGACTTTGTGGGGCGCCCCCCTGGGAGCCGTATGGAGCTGTTCGCCGTACCGGAGATACCGGAGATCCGCGAGGGCGACGACCTGGCGGCGACGATCGCCGAGCGGGTCGACCTCCGGCCGGACGACGTTGTCTGTGTGGCCTCGACGGTCGTCTCGAAGGCCGAGGGCCGAGCCGCTGATCTCGAGGAGTTCCCCGCCGGCCCGCGGGCGAAGGAGATCGCCCGGAACCTCGAGGAGATATCCGGCGACGAGAAGGACCCCAGGTTCGCCCAGGCGGTGCTCGAGGAGAGCACGGACGTGGTGATGGAGGAGCCGTTCGTCCTGACCGAGACGCGGTTCGGCCACGTCGGCGTCAACGCCGGCATCGACCGCTCGAACGTGCCCGAGCACGACCTCCTCCTCCTGCCGAAACGCCCGACTGAGTCGGCCGAGCGCATCCACCAGAACCTCCCCGAGTCGCCGCCGGTGATCGTCACCGACACCTCCGGGCGCCCGTTCCGGCACGGCCAGCGCGGGATGGCGATCGGCTGGGCCGGGATGCCGGCGTCGCGGGACTGGCGCGGCGAGACCGACCGCGACGGCCACGAGCTCGAGGTGACCGTCCAGAACGTCGTCGACGAGCTCGCCGGCGCCGCCAACCTCGTCTCCGGCGAGGGCGACGACGGCGACCCGGTCGTCGTCGTCCGCGACTGGGCGTTCGGCGACCACGACGGCAGCGACAACATGTTCCGCGAGATGCGCGGGGACTTCGTACGCCAAGCGCTACGTGACTGGGAGTACGAGGACTGACCGATGTCGGACACCACGCCTGCGCCCATCCGCCGCGGGATCGAACTCACGCCCGAACACCCCGTCTCCCGGCTCGCCGAACTCGGGAAAACCGCGGAGGAGGCCGGCTTCGACGCCGCGTTCGTCTCCTCGCACTACAACAACCGCGACCCGTTCCAGGCGCTGACGGCGATCGCCGAGCGCACCGACACGATCCGGCTGGGCCCGGGCGTCGCCAACCCACACGAGAGCCACCCCGTCGCGCTGGCCTCCCGGATGGCGACGCTCGACGAACTGTCGGGCGGGCGCGGCGCTTTCGGCATCGGGCCGGGCGACCCATCGACGCTCCGGAACCTCGGCGTCGACGGCGACGACCGCGGGCTGCGCTCGGTGCTGGAGGCGTTCAAGATCGCCCAACGGCTCTGGGCGGGCGAGCGCGTCGACCACGACGGCACGTTCGTCGCCGACGACGCGGGGCTGAACTACGAGCCGCCGGGCGAACTCCCCGTCTACGTCGGCGGCGAGGGGCCGCACATGTGCCGGATGGCCGCGAAACACGCCGACGGGCTGCTGTTCAACGGCTCGCACCCCCGCGACCTCGCGTGGGCCGCCGACCGCGTCGCGGAGGGGCTGGAGGAGCGCCCCGACCGCCGCGGCGCGTTCGACTTCCTCGCGTACGCGAGTGTGAGCGTCGCCAGCGAGCGCGAGGCCGCCCGCGAGGCCGCGCGACCGCCGGTGGCGTTCATCGCCGCCGGCGCGCCGGAGCCGGTGCTCGCACGGCACGAGATCGACGCCGACCGCGCCGCCGCGGTGGGCGAGCGGATCAGCGAGGGCGACTTCGCGGGCGCGTTCGAGCGGGTCACCCCCGGGATGATCGACGCCTTCGCCGCTGCGGGAACAGTCGACGAGGTAGCGGATCGACTCGCGGGTGTGCTCGAACACGCCGACGGCGTCGTGTGTGGCTCGCCGCTGGGGCCGGATCTCGACGCGGCGGTCGAACTGGCGAGCGAGGCGCTGGAGCTCGCCGAAGAGCGCGTCTGAGAAGGCGAGTCGGCTACCGCGCCGGGTTGGCGCCGAGCAGGTCGAGCAGGCCGCCGAAGGCGAGATACGCCAGCGCGCCGCTGGCGGCGAGCACGAACAGCGCGCCCATCGCGGCAGAGACCGCCGAGAGCGGATCCTGGGTGACGACGCCCTCGAACAGCCGCCCCATCTCGGGGAGATCAGTGACGAGTCGGGTCGCGAACTCCTGCAGCGTGGCCATGCCCGGCGGTTGGGCGGGGGGTCACTTCGCTCTTCCGAGTGAGGCGAGGGAGTTTTGGGGGCGCCCGTCGTCGTGCTCGGCGTGACGCTCGACCCCATCCACGTCGACACTATCGCCCGCATCGCCGCCTCCATCGCGGGCACCGTCGACGACTCCGACCACGACGACCACGCCGAGCGCGCCTGGGAGCTGCTCGACCCCCTGCGCGCGGACGGCCGGGTCGTGGTCGAACCGCTCGACGAGCCGTCGCTCAGGGCGGCGTCGATCGACGACGTGGCGCTGGCGGACCGGCCGTTCGACACGACCCACGGGCTCGACGCCGGCACGCTCAACCCGACCGGGTTCAAGAACGGGCTGCTGCTCGACGTGGCGCAGGCGGCGATGGCCGCGGCGCCGACCGACCTCGAGCTCCACCGCTCGCGCTCGCTGGTCGCGACCGTCCACGCCAACGACGCGACCCGGGAGTACGGCACCGACTGGCAGCAGTACGACGAGGGCTACAGCCGCCAGCGGGTGCTCCAGGTCCCCGAGGTCGCGGAGTTCGCCGACGAGGTGACTCACGAGCTCGCGCTCTACCTCGCGGAGTCCTCCCACGCGCTCGACCACGCCGCCGACGTCGAGGACCTCCTGCTGCTGGACGGGCCGCTGTACCCGAAGCGGCTGTTCAACTGGGAGTCACGCGACCCCGCGCTGGCGGAGGCGACACAGGAGGCTGCCCCCCAGGCGATCGTCGAGAACTACGTCCGGCTCGTCGAGGGGTTCGTCGAGCGCGGCGTCCCCATCGCGGGGTTCGTGAAGAACCCCACCTCGCGCTTCATCGTCCGCACCCTGTCGGACCGCACGCCGACGCCGTGGACCGACGACGCCGCGCTGTTCACCCGCCTGCTCGAGTGTCGGGAGGAGCAGGCGGACGGGGCGACGAACGGGCAGACCGCCGACCCGGCGGCCGCCCGCGACGAGTCGGATCTCACCTTCACCTCCTGGTTCCGCTCCCGGGGCTCCTCGGACGAGCCGATGTCCGTCGACGGCGACGCGATGGGGATCGAGCGCCGGCTCGACCCCGAGGCGTACGAGGTGACGTTCTGCTACCTCTACGACCCGCGGACCGACGTGACGTACAAGATCGAGGCGCCGTACGCGGTCACGCGCGACCCGGAGACCCGCGAGGCGCTGACGATCCAGCTGCTGAGCGAGGTGGCGACCGAGCGCGGGCCGCCGGAGGCGATCGGAAAGGCCGACGAGCTCGCGAAGATCGGCGCCGGCGAGAAGGCGGCGATCCGCCGGAAGTTCGAGGAGACGTTCGGCAGCGAGTCGCGGTCGACGTACGACCGGCTGCGCTGGGGCGAGGAGGAGTAGTCCCGGTTTTCGGTCGGGATTCGGTCTTGGTACTGGGATAGGGACTCCGATTGCGACAGCAGCTCTATCGTTGGGATCTGAAGAAAATCCTCTGCCTGTGAAAGGTTCCGCGATAATCGGTAGGTACAGTTCAAACAGTTACCAATCTCGGAATAGACGTAACTGATAGCTGTTAATATAGTTATATTGATAAATATGATCAGTTGGCAATTCGAAATATGTCCTAATAACTGAAGTGATTCTTCAAATACAGTGATTACTCAATTGGTAACTATAGCATATAGAAATGGTAAATAGCCATATGATGTCTGCGGCATATTGACACTTTCAGAGCTCATACACGACACTGGGACGAATTTCTCAGCCGTCGGGATACGATGCTCTGAACTTCAGGTAATTACCATGACAGACGAGGAATCCAACAAGGAGTGGAGTATAAACCGGCGAACTATACTGAAAAGCACGGGGGCAGCCTCTGGTGCAGCGTTCGTCGGAGCGTCGTTCAGTGGCGTGGGTGTAGCGCAGGGACACGGGGGACCCTGCCACAAAGACTTCGAATGTGATGAAGGTGGAACCTACGTCAAATTCGAGTTCGTTATTGAGACGGACGAAGACGGGAACACCACCGATTGTTACTTTGAGGAGGAGACCGACACTGGACTCGTCGAGATAACGGACTGGGACAGCAAAGACGGGGAGGAATGCGAGCCAGTCTCCGTCGAATGGGAGGCAGACGGATACGTCGCGACGACGGTAATGGCCTTCGGCGGTAACGACTGTGACACAGTGGGCGATCCGGGTACCGGCTACACGTCGGGTCTCGAGAACAACGGCGGGAACACAGCTGCGATCAGCAACCTTCAGTTCTGCCTCGAAGAGACGCCGTTCCCGGAATGCCCGTTCTATGGCACCTCTCGGGAGGATCCGACGTCCATCGTCAGCATTAGCTACGATCCGGACGCCGACGAGATTACTGAGACAGTAGTTGGTGACATCCCAGACGACTTCGATAACAGCAACTACCCGAACGGGCTGGCCTTCGACGACGATAACGACGTCTGGTACTTCGCAGAGGAAAACGGCGTCCTCAAGACGATGAACGAGGACGGCGCACTCGGCATCGAGACCTACGGCGTCATCACCCCGGGCGACGAACCCGTTGCCGGAGCGACCTTCCACGATGGGCTCTACTACTACATTCCGAATGGCGGCGATGAGCTCTGGACGGCCGACATTAGCAGTGGTTCGGTCAGCAGTTCCACGTTTGCCGGTCTGAACTGGTCCGACATCGGACTCGGAGACCTCGCCGTCGACGAGGACGAGATGCTCTACGTGAGCACCACCAGTTCGAATATCGGGTCGATCTTCTTTAGCGTCGACCTGAACGACACGTCCGATCAGCAGTTGATCGTGCAGGACAACGCGGGCTCGACGGAGTTCGCCACGGGCAAGCAGCTTGCTTTCGAGAACGATACCCTCTGGGCCCATGCGGCAGGCGGTGGTCAGTGGTACACGGTTGACCTGACTGACGGCACCCTGAGCGACCCCGTCGCGACGACCAGGGAATACACTGACTTGGCTTCGTGCGGCGAAGCCGAGTGGGAGGTCGAAGAGTAGCCCGGGACCCGGCAGATCAGCCACCGGGGGTGATCACCTGCCGGATCCTGTATCGGTGGTCTCGCGACGCTTGGAACCGCGCCGAATAAATGGCTGTTCCGCTCGGTACCGGCCCTCAATCTGCTCCTTCGAGTTGATCGTACCGATCATCTCTATTCAGTGCCTGTGACGTTCGTGCCGAGTGAAATGCTGTAATATGCGGTGTGTACTCATCACGACCCTTCAAATAGATACGCTGATGGGCAGGAGTTCCAGCGGTCAATGAGCAACCCACTTACCGGCTGTTTCACCGAATAAATTGTTTTACAAATGGAGTTTCAACAGCGCCTATCGTTGGTAACTGGGACAGCGACAGCAACCCAAACAGCATTTCGAAGCTTGACTACTTGTGACAGCAGGGCGCCGGGCATGAAGCCCGGCGCGGCACCGGGTCCCCGCCGGCGCCGACTGTCGGCGTCACCAGAAATCTCTGATTTCTGGTTGGCAGCCGAGAGTCGTCGACTCTCGGCGACGCTCGCGAGGCGTCCACCGCCACTGCACCGATGAGGCGGTCGGCGCGCGACGTGAGCCCCTCCGGGGGCGAACGAGCGCGCGAGGGACGAGCGAGTGAACGAAGTGAACGAGTGAGTCGGCTGGGGAGGCGTGAGGGCTGTGCGGGGCGGTGCGGTCGCAAGGCCTCGGTCACTCCGCGTCGTGTTTGCGGTCGAGATAGCGAACTCCGCGGTCGCGTTCGCGGCTACGCCGGCGTCTCCTTCTCCACGTCGATCGTCACGTCGTCGACGCCGATGCGGGCGAACTGCGTACGGATGTGCTCGCGCGCGGCGTCGAGCGCCTGCTCGCGCGTGTCGAAGCCGCGGGGCATCGGCGACTCGAAGGCGACCCGGATCTCCTCCCCGTCGATCTCGATCGCCGAGCCGCCGCTCTCGACCTGGTAGAACGCGTCGCAGACCCAGACGTAGGCGGCGTCCTCGTCGGGGGCGCCCTTGTAGGAGGGGGAGTCCTCGCCGCGCTCGAACACGGTGCCGGTGAGGGTCGTCCCCCCGCCGTGCCCGCTGACGTAGATCATACAGTCGCTAGTCGGTCGGCGCCTTTAGGGGTGGTGCCCGCGGCGCCGCAGGGAAAGGTGTATGGCGGGAGCCCCCCACGTCCGGCGCATGAGCGATTCGGGCGATCTCGGCGACTTCACCGACTACGTGGGCGACGGGGACGACGACGCCTCCGCCGGCGACGGGGGCGACGACGCGGGCGACGAGGCCGACCCCGAGACGGAGTTCGAGCGCTACGGCACGGAGCCGGCGGGCGCCGACCGGGGTCTCGGCACCGTCTCGGTCTCCCAGGGGCTCCGGGTCTCCCAGGACGGCGACGAGACGCGGCTGCGGGCGTTCATCACCACCGGGAACCGCGACTCGGTCCGGCTGGGGAGCTACCTGCTCGTCCCCTACCCCGACGACGAGACGCTGTTCTGCTCGATCGCGGCGCTGGAGTACGCCCAGGAGTTCCAGTCCGACGACGCCACCGAGATCCACGCCCGCCGGCAGATGCGCCGCGAGGAGTTCGAGGAGCGGGACTACAAGTTCATGGCCGAACTCGAGCCCGTGGCGGTCATCTACGAGGAGGGCGGCGAGCTCAAACGGCGGATGACCGACCGCGTGCCCAAGCCCGGCGCGCTGGCCCGGGAAGCCGCCGACGAGGAGCAGATCAAGACCGGCCTCAAGATCCCCGGCGACGGCGTCTTCCTCGGCCACCTCTCCGTCGGCGGGGAGAAGGTCCGGACCGCCGCGGAGCCGCCGACGGTCGACTACCGCGTGAAGGACGAGTACGCCGACGGCGACCCGCTGGTGTTCCGGCACACGCTCGTCGCCGGGGGCACCGGGTCGGGGAAGACACACGCCTCGAAGAACGTGCTGCGGCAGTACCTCGACGCGGAGCGCACGTACCCAATGGACGACGGCCGGGAGGTCTCGCCCGCCGTGGTCCAGTTCGACCCGCAGGACGAGTACGCCCAGATGCACGACGACAACCCCGGGATGAGCGAGGAGTTCGCCCGCAAGCTCGACCGGGAGGGGATCGCCCACGGCGGCCACGACGACACGATCGCGCTCGTCCCCGTCGAGGACGGCGTGAGCTACGGCGGCGAGAACCACCGCGCCGAGCAGGTGCGGTTCACCATCCCGTTCTCGGTCGTCGACGAGTACGACATGCCGTGGCTCGTCGCCGGCGGGGGGTTGAACGACAACCAGTACCCCGCGCTCCTCACGCTGCTCGACCGCTTCTTCGGCGACTACGGCAGCGACGGCACGTACCAGGAGTTCCTCACCTACCTCGACAATCCCGGGCTCAAGGAGGAGCTCGACGAGTCCGGGCGCGTCCACGAGGCGACGTTCGACGCCGTCAAGCGTCGCGTTCGCGGGATTCCCAACGGGATCTTCGACCAGGATGCCCGGCCGATTACGGAGTTGGACCACGTACTCGTCCGGCCGGGCGGGCTGACGGTCGTGCCGACGTACCACCTCTCGACCTCACGGGCGAAGGAGATGTTCGTGCTCGCGGTGTCGTCGCTCCTCGTCGACGACAAGCTGTCGAACTCACCGCAGAGCCAGCGGATCAAGGAGACGCCGCTGGTGCTGGGGATGGACGAGGCCCACAACTTCCTCTCGGAGGCCGACACCGTGCAGGCCCGGAAGGTGGTCCAGAAGTTCACCGAGGCGGCGAAGCAGGGCCGTAAGGAGCGACTGGGGCTGTTCCTCATCACGCAGGACCCCCAGGACATCGCGGAGCCGGTGTTCAAGCAGGTGAACACGAAGGTAGTGCTCAACCTCGGCGACGAGGACGCGATCTCGTCGGTGAACATCCCGAGCGAGCTGGCCCAGAAGGTGCCGTACATGGAGAAGGGGCAGATGGTGGTGTACTCGCCGGACAACTCCGAGCCGGTGGAGCTGATCGGGCTGAGCGAGTGTGTTACCAGACACGGGGGCTGAACCAGTCACGGCTCGCGACCTGTCGAGGCCTGCGTGCCTCGGCCGCGGAGCGTGTTGCCGTGACTGTGTGAAACCGATCACGGCGCGCGACCGACTGCGACTTCCGGGCTTCGGTGCCGGCTCCGCCACCTCGTTTTTTACGGATGCCCCCGAACTTCCAACCATGACCGAACGCATACTCGTCGCGTACGACGGGACGCCGCAGGCCGAGGAGGCGCTCGAGTTCGCGGTCGAGGAGTGGGGCGAGCAAGACATCACACTCCTCTACGTGATCAACCCCGTCGAGGCCGGCTACAGCGCCGGCGTCGGCATCCCCAGCGGCGGCGAGGAGTGGTTCGAGCAGGCCAAAGCCGACGCCGAGGAGCTGTTCGCCGAGGCCGCCGAGGCGTACGGCCACGAGTTCCGGACCGAGACCGCGGTCGGCCGGCCGCCGCTGGCGATCGTCAACGTCGCCGGCGGCGAGAGCGACGACGTCGACGCCCCCGCGTACGACCACCTCGTGATCGGGAGCCACGGCCGCACCGGCGTGTCGCGGATGCTGCTCGGCAGCGTCGCCGAGAAGGTGGTCCGCGAGTCGCCCGTTCCGGTCACTGTCGTCCGGTAGCGGCGACGACACGACGGTGACCCGGGGGTTACCTGATAGCCCCGAGGTGACCTAATTACGCGGGACACGACAGGCATTAAACGTCGAACCGCCTCGCTCGCGTATGGAGTTCGACGAGGCGGGTTGCAGCCCGCGCAGCCGGCACGAGGACAGAGACGAGGCGGGCGACGACGACACCCTCGAGGCCGTCCCCGAGCGCGGTCGCTACAACGCCCACAGGCTGTCGGGGTTCCCGCCCTCGGTGAGGACGAGGACCTCCGAGGGCTGGAGGTGGTAGCTGGAGGGGCTGTAGCGAACCCGCTCGAAGACGGCCTCGAGGGTGTCGTCGTCGACCGGCTCGTCGCTGTACTCGTGCACGCTGCGTCGGCTGCGAACCGCCTCGTCGAACTCCATACCCGAGCGAGGCGGTTCGACGTTTAATGCCTGTCGTGTCCCGCGTAATTAGGTCACCTCGGGGGTATCAGGTAACCCCTGGGTTACCGTCGTGTCGCCGTCGCTACCGGACGACCGTGACCGGAACGGGCGACTCGCGGACCACCTTCTCGG
>SDGW01000974.1_pt1 | contig 20637 bp, 21 predicted proteins | sample 2873831 | NCBI WGS metagenome assembly SDGW01 (sample SAMN08132700, study PRJNA421101) | hypersaline lake metagenome | isolation source: celular fraction 0.22 microns magnesium sulfate-rich crust from ephemeral... | place: Spain: Penahueca Lagoon, Toledo | collected 2011-07
TGGCTCTCGGGCATCGAATCGCTGTTCCCGGAGTTCGACCGCGAGTCGGTCAACTGGGTGAAGACCGCCCGCAACCCCCGGACTGCGCCCATCTACGAGCGGGGCTACCTCGATATGGTCGTCCCGTACGACCTCTCGGAAGAAGTCGCAGACGGCGTCTACTACGCCGGGATGGCCTCCGAGGCGCAGTACCCCGAGCGCTCGCTCAACGGCGGTATCGTCGCCGGCTACGAAGTGGCCGACCGCATCGACCGGAAGTAGTTTCCAACCGTCAGTCCGCGGACTGCTCTTCGTCGACCCCCGGCGCTTTACTCGGGTCGATGTCTTCGGGTTCCTCCTGGCCGCCGACGACGAGTTCGCCGTCCTCGGTCTCGACGTAGGCGTCGTCGGCGAACCCGCCCACCGCGTGCGGGTGCTCGGGGTCCTCGAGCTTCTCGGGCGTCGAAGGGGCCTCGGCGACACCGCCCGCGGGTCGGAACTCGCCCAGCGGGTCCGAGATGGTGATACCGTGCTTGCCGAAAAACTCCTCGTAGCGGTCGTAGTGGGCCTGGAGTTCGTCGGCCGGGAACTCCATCATCTCCGTCCAGCCGTGGTTGTAGAAGTCGAAGTTGGCCTGGATGTGGGTTATTTCCCGGGCCTCGGCCTCTGGGAACCCGTCTTCGAGTGCGGCGATGTAGGTGTCCATCGTCGCGTCGAAGAAGTCATCCAGGTGGTCCCGGCGCTCGTCGGCCCGCTTGGGGTCGGCCTTCCCGGCGAAGACGTTGGTGTGCAGGTCGACCAGTCGGTCGTTGACCTTCTGGCCGACCACCGGGAGCGTCAGCGCCTGCTTGGCCGCCCAGTGTCTGACGTTCTGACGGAGTTTCATCGCCCGAGCGTTAGGATTGGAGCGTCTTGAAAGGCTCGCTAGCGAAAGTGAGCGCCTGTGAAACGGGACGGACAGCGAGGCTTTCAGACAGCTAGAAAGCCCCGCTAGCAGTGAACGACAGCAGCGGTGTGCACAGCCAGAAAGCCCCGGGCCGTTGCGCTCCCGCGACTCGCTGTCGTCCGAAAATCGAAGATTTTCGTGATGACGAGAGGCGCCACCGGCGTCTCTCGAACCACGCGCGCTTCGCGTGCTTGCTTCGTCGGGGTTCGCGCAACGGCCCGCCCCTTTCAGTCCCTGGAGACGCTTCGCGTCTACCGACCCTCGCGGAGCCGGAGGCTCCGCTCAGTCCCGCCCGTAGCTGGTTGGTCAGCCGGTATAGGGGGGACTGAAAGGGGCGGCAGCGTGGCGGCGAAGCCGCCACGTTATTCGAGGTCGGCTGCGCCGACCTCGCAGGCTACGCGAAGGCGGACGACGTAAGCACTGCAGCGAGCGTAGCGAGTGAAGCGCGCAACGAGTCCCCCGAGTGTAGCCCGTCGGGGCTTTCTGGCTCTCGCGCATCCCGAGAGTGGCATCGGAGTCCACTGCTAGCCGGTTCTCGCAAACGATACGCAGATAGCAATCCACATTAGGCGTCGTACCGAACCGTCCGAACATGAGCACGTCGCACGTGATTATCGGGGACGGTATCGCGGGAGCCTCCGCGGCCGAGACCATCAGGGAAGCCGACCCTGACGCATCAGTGACCGTCATCACCGACGAGGGAGAGGCCCTCTACAACCGGATTCTCATCAAGGAGTTCGCCAAGGGCAAGCTACCGGAAGCGCCCATCTCCATCCACGAACCCGAGTGGTACGACGAGCGCGACATCGACCTCCAGCTCAACACCCACGTCACGGACATCGAGCCGGTCGCCCACGAGGTTCACACCCACAAGGGCGAGACCTACGAGTACGACAAGCTGCTTATCGCGACGGGTGGCACGCCCGCACAGCTGCCCGTCGAGAACAGCGACGCCGACGGAATCCACCACTTCTGGACGTTCCAGGACGCCCGCGGCATCCGCGAACACGCCGAGGAGGCCGAACAGGGTATCATCGTCGGCGCGGGCCTGCTGGGTATCGACCTCGCGGCCGTCTGTGCGGCCCAGGGCATCGACGCGAAGTACCTGATGCGCGGGGACCGCTGGTGGCGCTACGCGCTCTCCAGTGACGGCGCGGAGATTATCCACGACGCCCTGCGCGAGAACGGCGTCGAGCCCGTCTTCGATTCGGGCGTCGACCACTTCACGGTCGACGACGACGGCCACGTCTCTGGAGCTGTGGACCCCAACGGCCGGGAGTTCGACGGCCAGTGGGCCGGCGTCGCCATCGGGCTGAACTTCAACACCGAGTTCCTCGACGGCGCCGGCATCGAGGAGGACGACGGCATCGTCGTCGACGAGTACATGCAGACGAACGTCGAGGACATCTACGCCGCGGGCGACCTCACCCAGTTCTACGACACCATCCTGAACTCCCGCGCCCAGAACGGCGCCTGGGGGTCGGCCAAGGAACAGGGCTCGGTCGCCGGGAAGAACATGGTCGAAGACGCGGAGGAAAAGGAGTTCCGCTGGGTCTCCTCGTACTCGATTACCCACTTCGACTTCCCGTTCCTCTCCTTTGGCCACCCAGCACGCGGCGACGACGAGGCCGAGCGCAAGTACTCCGACAGCGAGTGGCGACGGCTCGCCTTCGAGAACGGCCAGCTCATCGGCGGCGTGCTCATCGGCGACCTCTCCCAGCAGTCCAAGTACAAGAAGCTCATCCGCGAGGAACGCCAGGTCGCAGACCAGAAAGAACTGCTCCTGGAGAAAGATGTCGACCTCGAAGAAGTGAAGGCCAACACCGCCCCTCCTGCTGAATAGCGGATATTCGCCCCCGTTTGCAGAATATTTCAAATTCCCCGCTGTCTTTTTGTACGTTCGATTCGAATGTGCGTCTATGACCAGGCTACTGCTCCGGCGGCTCCTGGAGGCACTGTCCAGTGAGGACGACGGCACCGAGAGCGGCGACGAGAGCAGCTTTGCCGGCTCCATCCTCGACTGGTCGATGTACTACGGCCATGACGGCGGCCGCGACGAAGCCGCCCGCGAGATGGCCCAGATACAGGAGAAAGCCGAGATACTGGACGAGCAAGAGCAGTACCGGCGGTAAATCCGGGGCGCGTGTACAGCTATCGCACAGGTGGTTACTGCGCGTCAGTTTGCTCGGCAGTGTCACGTCCAATCGAGTAATACATATAAAATCCGATAGGGCCGGTAAATAACGTTACAAACGCCCAATCGAACTGCTTTCCTGGCGTGTGTTTTTCGGCATCCCGATACACCCACAGGGTGAGAGATGTCAGAAGTACAGTAGAAAACAAGAGAGACAGTAATCCAGCGGAATTGCCGAGCATATGTATGTCTTTGTTACATCTGATAAGCACTTTTCGTTCTGTCAATCCAGCTACTGGTGTCAAGCCGCCTGGGTGCCTCCGCCACGTGGCCGATTTTACCCGATGGCTGTGGCATCTGGCTCAGCAAATCCAGTTCTTTTCGGGACTTCACGTGAAACAGACATCGTTCAGTGATTCACCAGAGCCATGTTGCTGACTATCGTAGTCCCTGACACACATGGCAGACACCGTCTGGGTCGTTCGACACGGCCAGCGACAGGACAGCGTCGACCCCGACTGGCACGACCACGCCGACCGCGTCCACGACCCGCCGCTGACAGACCTCGGCCGGTGGGCGGCCTGGCGGACCGGGCGTCGGTTCGTCGAGGCGGGCATCGAACTCGACGCGGTGTATGCCTCGCCGTTCCTGCGGACGGCCGAGACCGCCGAGGAAATATGTCGCGAGACGGGCAACGACGCTCTGCTGGAGCCGGGGCTGGGCGAACATCGGAATTCGGAGTGGTTCGACGAAGAACCCGATATCGTCCCGCAGGACGACCTTGCGGAGTGGTTCGAGCCAATCGTGCTCGACCACGACCCCTATCTCGTCCCCGAGTTCCCCGAGAGCCACGAGGCGGCGATGACCCGGGCCGGGAACGTCGCCCGGCAGATTGCTGCGGACACCGACGGCTCGCTGCTGCTCGTCGGGCACGGCCTGACCGTGGGCGGCGTGGTCGACGGACTCGTCGGGTCGACCGAGGGCGTGGACGCGCCGCTGTGTGGGGTGACCCGTCTCGACCGGAACCGCGGCAACTGGGAGCTGGCCTTTTCCGGCGACACGACACATCTCGACGTGTAGCGGCGATTGTCGGCGAGCCCGAACGGGAACGACGCCCTTTTTTCGACACGGGGCGGAGCTACCTCTATGGACGGCGGCAGCGGCGATATGACACTCGCGTTCGACCTCGACGCCCTCAAAGAGCTGGCCTACCCGGACAGCGTCTTCACCGACGCGCGCCAGTGGTCCGAGTACGTCGGCGTCATCTCCGAACAGCCCACCTACGTCGTGACGAACTTCACGCGGAAACACCGTATCAGACAGGACTTCTTCTCGGGGCCCCGCGGCCGCGAGGAGAGTCTCGTAAACGTCAAAGAGCAGTTCGACACGGACCGGTACGTCTTCGTCGGGAGCGGCGAGGCCGACGCCGACCTCGCCGAGGCGGCCGGCTGGGAGTTCCTCCCCGTCGACGACGCCGCCGAGGCGGCCGACTGGGAACTGGGCGAACCACAGGCCCCCGAGGCGACGGCCAACGAAGAGGAAGAGCAGCGCGACGACTGGCCATAGGGCAGCGACGGCCGACCGGTTGTTTTTATCACTCTCCCGAGACCGAATACAGCCGTGTCACTCGACATCCGTCAGGCCCTTCGGGCCGGCTACGACGGCCTCACGAGTACGCCCGGGTACAACGTCTTCTCGGTGTTTTTGGTGTTCAATATCGCCTACGAGGCCGTGAGCCAGTCGTTCCAGCAGCGGCTGCTGTCGGCGCTCGCGAGCGGTCGGCCCGCCGTTCAGTCCGGACTCTACTTCCCACCGCCGTTCGGCGTCGACGTGCTCTCCTTCGAGTACCCGCTGGCAGTCCTCGTCGCGCTGGCCGTCGCCGCCGTCGTCGCCAACGAGGCCGTTCATTTCTGGGCCATCCAGCAGTTCGCCGATATCCCGGCCCCGACACTGCGGGAGCGGGGCCGTGTCCTCGCGGCAATCGGTGGAGGGGTCGCACTGTTCGTCTACGGCGTGAGAGAGGTCCTCCCGCTCGTCTGGGTCAGTCAGGGCTTCCAGATGGGAATACAGCTATCGATGGCCGCCGTAGTCGCGGCCGCGCCGGTGCTTCTGGTCACCGTCTACCTCCGACAAGCGATTGCCCTGACGGAAGCCAGCGCCACCGAAGCGGTACGCGACAGCGTGGCCCGGTTCCGTGAGGACCCCGTCACTATCTTCGGCCTGCTCCTCCTGCTCGCCGTGCTGGGACAGCTGCTGGTTGTTCCGAGAGCGGTGGTGACCCGTGTCGTCACAGTGCGGGCCGACAGTACACTCTCGCTGTTCCTCGGCGTGCTCGACCGCGCGCTCTTTGCGGCCGTGGGCACGTTCTCCATCGCGGCGATTACCGACGCGTATCTCCAGGTCCGTGGCGGCGAGGACGCGGTCGGAGCCGAGTGAGCGACCTGTATCGCGGCGTTTAACCACGGACGATTCCTACATCGACCAATGGCAGAACCGCGCGTGCCCGGCGGGCGCGAGTCCGAGCTCGAACTCCCCTGTGGCGAGGTCATCAGTACCCACGACGACCTCGACCTGGGGATGCGCGAATACGATTGCGCCTGTGGGGCGAGTCACGCCGTCGTCATGGACATGCACCCGCTGGCCCGCTTTGTCCCGGAGTTCCTGGAGCAGGTGCTCACCGAGACCATCGAACCGGCCGACGACCACGACGAGTTCACGATAGCCCACCTGCTGGGCGTCGTCATCGAGGAGTTCCCCGAGAAGGTGGCCGTCGCCGACGCGACGGAGGACGGCGCCGTCGGCTTCTCGATGGCCTGGGTCACCGACTTCGACGCCCGCCGACTCCACGAGATCGTCGTCGAACTCATCGTCGAGCTGATGGACCACGCCGTCTCCCACGCCGAGGACGACGAGATGGCCGCCGAGTTCGAAGAACAGATGCTTGAGTTCGACATCGGCGTCTTCGTCGACCAGTACCGGGCCGAACGGAACTTCGAGGACGAGCACGACTCGGCGGTTTGAGTCGTCGAGGACGAGAAGTCCCTGTGGGAGTCCGGCGAGCAAAGCGAGACGGACCTCGATGGACGGAGTCCATCGGTGTTTCGAGGACGAGCACGACTCGGCGGTTTGAGGCGCGTCCGCTCCGCCGGCAGATATCCGGGCCAAGTCCCCGCGTCCAGCGTGGTAACAAAGTGATAGACGTTTGACGAAAGCGCCGACAGCGTATGACAACTATCCGCAGAGCGCGTCCCGTCGCCGTCCATCGGTTTCGGCTAAACCGGCGTCAGACACCAGTCTGACGGTGTTATATGGGGTTTGGGCTATTGTAGGTAGATATGGCCATCCGTCACGGCGAGTTCGAGCGCATCCAGTCGGTGCTTGACGACGCCGACGCAGACGGTCCCATGACGGCCCGCGAGATTCTGGAGCTGCTGGAGGAGCACGACGAGGAGTTCGACAGTGCCCACCGAGTCGCCACGGTACTTGGCCGGCGGGCCCAGACCGGCGAGGTAGAGGTCATCCGGGACCAGCCCTACCGGTACAGCGTCACCGACGAGAACCAGTGAGCGGGTGACAGTCACCCCCATGTGAGCCGCTCGCATTACGATATTCGAAATCGAGCTTCGAGAAGCGTACCGTTTCGCCGGGCTTATTACGATGTGTAGGCTCGGAACGGGTAATGACAGCCGAGGAAGACCGCACAATTCTGCTTATCGGGAGCGGCCCCATCAAGATCGGCCAGGCAGCCGAATTCGACTACTCCGGCGCCCAGGCCTGTCGGGCCCTCCAGGAGGAGGGCGCGCGCGTGGTACTGGTCAACTCCAACCCGGCGACCATCATGACCGACCCGGACATGGCCGACAAGGTGTACCTCGAACCCATCAACACCGAGGCCATCACCGAAATCATCCGGAAGGAGAACCCGGACGGCGTCATCGCCGGCCTGGGCGGCCAGACCGGCCTCAACGTCACCGCCGAACTCGCCGAGGAGGGCGTCCTCGATGAGTACGACGTCGACGTGATGGGGACGCCACTCGACACCATCTACGCCACCGAGGACCGCGAGCTGTTCCGCCAGCGCATGGAGAAAATCGGCGAGCCGGTCCCCCGCTCGACCACCATCTCACTCGACGAGGACGAGTCGGTCACCGACTTCGACGAGGCAAACTTCCGCCAGCGCATCCAGGACGCCGTCGACGAGGTCGGCGGGCTGCCGGTCATCGCCCGCACCACGTACACGCTTGGGGGCTCGGGCTCCGGTGTCGTCGACGACTTCGAGGAGCTCGTCGAACGCGTGCGCAAGGGCCTGCGCCTCTCCCGTAACAGCGAGGTGCTCATCACCGAGTCCATCTCCGGCTGGGTCGAACTGGAGTACGAGGTCATGCGCGACGCCGACGACTCCTGTATCATCATCTGCAACATGGAGAACATCGACCCGATGGGTATCCACACCGGGGAGTCGACGGTCGTCACGCCCTCGCAGGTCATCCCCGACGAGGGTCACCAGCAGATGCGCGACTCGGCGCTGAAGGTCATCCGCGAACTCGGCATCCAGGGCGGCTGTAACATCCAGCACGCCTGGCGCGACGACGGCACGCCCGGCGGCGAGTACCGCGTCGTCGAGGTGAACCCGCGCGTCTCCCGGTCCTCGGCGCTGGCCTCGAAGGCGACGGGCTACCCCATCGCCCGCGTCACCGCGAAGGTCGCACTCGGCAAGCGCCTCCACGAAATCGAGAACGAGATCACCGGCGAGACCACCGCCGCCTTCGAGCCGGCCATCGACTACATCGTCACCAAAGTCCCGCGCTGGCCCATCGACAAGTTCACCGACACCGACTTCGAGCTGTCGACGGCCATGAAATCGACGGGGGAGGCGATGTCCATCGGCCGGACCTTCCCCGAATCACTGCTGAAGGCGCTGCGCTCCTCGGAGTACACCCCCGCCGTCGACTTCGAGACGGTCGGCGACGACGAACTCGAAGAAGAGTATCTCGTGCGACCGTCCCCGGACCGTCCCTACGCCATCTTCGAGGCGTTCCTCCGTGATTACACGGTCGAGGAGGTCGTCGAGCTGACGGACATCCACGAGTGGTACGTCGAGCGCTTCGAGGAGGTCGCCGACGCGGCCGAGGCGGCCATCGCGGGCGACTACGAGACCGCCGCGGCGGCCGGCTTCACCGACCAGGAGATAACCGCACTCGCGGGCGGGGAGTTCAACGACACCCACGTCTCGTGGCTGCCCGCCGGGCTGGACAGCGACGACGACGGCGAGGCGGAGATCGAGGCCGCGACCGACGGCTCCGGCGTCCAGATAGAGGACGTCGAGAGCGAGACGGTCCATCGGGACTACAAGCTCGTCGACACCTGCGCCGGCGAGTTCGAGGCGACGACGCCGTACTACTACTCGACCCGTGACCCCATCTCGGGTATCGACCGCAACGAACTGCTGGTCGACCCTGAGGTCGAGAGCGTCGTCGTGGTCGGCGGCGGCCCCATCCGCATCGGCCAGGGCGTCGAGTTCGACTACTGTTCGGTCCACGCCGTCCAGGCCCTGGAGGCGATGGGCATCGAGGCCCACGTCGTCAACAACAACCCCGAGACGGTGTCGACGGACTACGACACTTCCGACGGACTCTTCTTCGAGCCGGTGACGGCCGAAGAGGTCGCCGACGTCTGTGAGTCGACCGGCGCCGACGGCGTGATGGTCCAGTTCGGTGGCCAGACCTCCGTCGACATCGGCGAACCCCTGGAGGACGAGCTTGCGCGTCGGGAGCTGGACTGTGAGATTCTGGGCACCTCGGTCGAGGCGATGGACTTAGCCGAGGACCGCGACCGCTTCAACAAGCTGATGGACGAACTCGGCATCGCCCAGGCCGAGGGTGGCACGGCGACGAGCAAGGAAGAAGCGCTGGAGCTGGCCCACGACATCGGCTACCCGGTGCTGGTGCGCCCCTCGTACGTGCTCGGTGGCCGTGCGATGGACGTCGTCTACAACGACGACGACCTGGAGACGTACATCGAGGAAGCAGTGCGTGTCTCCCCCGACAAACCCATCCTGGTCGACGAGTTCCTCGCCGACGCCGTCGAGCTCGACGTCGACGCCGTCGCCGACGAGGACGACGTGCTCATCGGCGGCGTGATGGAACACGTCGAGACCGCCGGCGTCCATTCGGGCGACTCGGCGTGTATGATTCCGCCCCGCTCCCAGGAGATAAAGGACGTGATGCCCCGCATCCGCGAGGTCACCGAAGACATCGCGGAGGCACTCGACACCGTCGGCCTGCTGAACGTTCAACTCGCCGTGCGTGACGGCGAGGTGTACGTTCTGGAGGCGAACCCGCGGTCCTCCCGTACCGTGCCGTTCATCTCGAAGACGACGGGCGTCCCGATTGCGAAGATAGCGGCCCGCGTCATGGCCGGCGAGAGCCTGGCCGAGCTGGACATCGAGGAGCAGATTCCCGAGCAGGTCTCGGTCAAGGAAGTCGTCCTGCCCTTCGACCGCCTGCCGAACTCGGACCCGCGTCTCGGCCCCGAGATGAAATCGACCGGCGAGGTCATGGGCACCGCCGGCTCCTTCGGCAAGGCCTACCAGAAGGCCCAGATGTGCGTCGGGAAGGACATTCCGCTCGAAGGCACCGCGCTGGTCGACTTCGGCGTGCGTGGCTACGAGGACCACTTCGACGTGGTGGGACTCGACGACTTCGAAGACACCGAGGCCGTCGTCGAGGCCATCCAGGCGGGCGACATCGACCTGGTCGCCTCCCGGGACCGCGACGTGCTCGAAGCCTGCGTCGAGGAGACGGTGACGTACTTCTCGACCCGCGAGAGCACCGAGGCGGCCCTGGAGGCCATCAACTCCGACGACCAGCCCCTCGCGGTGCAGGCTATCAGCGAGCGCCCGAAGACGACGCGCAACTGGGGCGAGGAGTAGCGAGGTTCCGACCGGAAGGAGGAACCTCGAAGCGACGCGGTGACCGACGGGAACCGCGGAGCAGTAGCGAGGCTTCGACCGCAGGGAGAAGCCTCGAAGCGAGCGTAGCAAGCGAGCAAGTTCGAAATCAGCGGAGCCGGAATGGCGTCAGTTTTCGCCCTTTCACCACGTATAGTTTATAATTTAGTTTATTTCGAGACAAATATCCTCCTTCCAGAGTAATAACACTACATACAGAACCATGATTAGAAGCGGACGATAGCGTCTTCACGAGAGTATGCAGGAACCTACCAGAGGGGGACGCTGAGATGACGGACCGGGCCACCTACGATCGGGCAGAGACGCTTGCGGAGATAGCGCCGTCGGAGTCGGTGACCGCTCCGTTACTGGCCGGAGCCGAGGGTCGGTTCGCGACACCCCCGCTGCACGAGCCGCCGGTCTCGTATCTCGAACCGGCCGAGTCACCCGCGTTCGTGCTTTCGAACGCCAAACGCGGCGTCGGGCTCGGCTCCAAGCGGAACACGGTCGCCCCCAGCGGTGACCACGAGACGGTCGTTCTGGTCACCGGTCGGCGAACGCTCTGTCTCGTCGGTCAGGAGTCGACCGACCGGGTCATCGAGATACCCCACGAGTCCATCGCCGACGCCGAATACAAGACCGGCTTTCGCGCCCATCGCGTCGCGCTATCGACGCCACAGAACATCTATCACTGCTGGGTCAGCCGGAAGACCGACGAGGACCTGCTCGCGTCTGTGACGGCGTTTATCGGGGATCGACAGGGGGAGACGCCCGAGAGCGTCGGCGAGGAAGACACCGTGATGTACCGTGGTCTCCCGATGCGACAGCAGTCGGAAAACGAAAACGCGCCGTCCAGCGGCGAGACACAGACGGTTATGTATCGCGGGCTACCGGTCGACGATTCGGAGTGAGCACGGCGAGGGGTTCAGTTACGCGTCGCTGGTTCGGCGGCGCTACTCTTCGGCCAGTTCCAGCACGTCGTCGAAGAAGCCAAGCGAGTCGTGGGGGCCCGGGTTGGCCTCGGGGTGGTACTGGCGCGTGATGATGCCCAGGTCGTCGTTTTCGAGTCCTTCGGGGGTGTCGTCGTTGACATTGACCTGCGTCACGTCGAGTTTGTCGCCGGGGTCGGCGACGGTGTAGCCGTGGTTCTGGGTCGTCATGACGACCTTGTTGCTCCGGAGGTCACGCACGGGCTGGTTGACGCCGCGGTGGCCGAACTCCATCTTCTCGGTCTCCCCGCCCAGCGCGTTGGCGACGACCTGCTGGCCGAGACAGATGCCCGCGAGCGGCACGTCGCCGACGTAGGTCTCGACGAGTTCGCCGGCCTGCTGGAAGTTCTCCGGGTCGCCGGGCCCGTTCGAGATAAAGAGGAGGTCGGGGTCGACCTCGGCGATGTCGTCCTCGCCCGCGTCGTACGGGAAGACGTGGACGACGGCGTCGCGTTCGACCAGTGAGCTCATGATAGAGCCCTTGGCGCCGCAGTCGACCAGGGCGACGGTCGCACCGTCGCCGTCCTCGTTGTAGGTCTCGACCTCGTCGACGGAGACCTGCGCGCCGATGTCGACGTGGTCGGACATGTGCTTGCACTGGTGGAGCTCGTCCAGTGCATCCTGCTTCGTCGCGTCGGGCCCGGCGGCGATACCGCACTTCATCGCCCCTTCGTCGCGAATCTCGGTGACGATGTCACGGGTGTCGAGGTGGTCGACGGCGGGCACACCTTCGCTTTCGAGCCACTCGGCCACGTCGTCGGTGAGTTCGCGGGCGACGACGCCGCGGGGGTGGACGCGGTCGTCCTCGAAGCGCTCCTCCCGGACGCCGTAGTTCCCGATGAGCGGGTAGGAGAACGTGAGAATCTGCTCCTCGTAGGACGGGTCGGTCAGGCTCTCCTCGTACCCGGTCCTCAAGTCGGGTGGGGCGGAACCTTCGTATCTCCATGGACGAACTGGACAGAGAGATACTGTCGATACTCCGGCGGGACGCCCGCACGCCCTACACTGAGATCGCAGACCAGGTAGGGACCTCCGAGGGGACGGTGCGCAACCGCGTCGACCGGCTGGTCGACGACGGCATCATCGAACGGTTCACCGTCGCGACCCGCACCGGCAACGTCAAGTCCATGATTGAGGTCGGCGTGGACGTCAACGTCGACACCGAAGCTGTCACCGACCACATCGCGGAGTGGCCCGCCGTCGACTTCGTCTGGCAAGTTTCGGGCGAGGAAGACATCGTCGTGGTCGTCGACGCGGCCGACACCGGCGCGGTCAACGAACTCATCACCCGAGCGCGGGAGCTCGAGGAAGTGGTGAGTACCAAAACACGATTGATTCTGGACGAGCGCGTCGGATAGCGAGCGACGTACGGCTACCGACGGCTCAGGATGTGGTCGGCCGCCTTCTCGGCTATCATGGTCGTCGGGGCGTCCGTGTTCCCGCTGGGAATCGTCGGCATGACCGAGGCGTCGACGACGCGCAGTCCATCGACGCCGTGGACGGCGAGACGGTCGTCGACTACTGCCATATCGTCGTCACCCATCTTGCAGGTGCCGACAGGGTGGTAGAGCGTCTCAGCGGCCTCGCGGATGTGTTCGATTAGCTGCTCGTCCGACTGCACGTCGGGACCCGGCGACACCTCCCTGCCGCGGTACTCGTCGAAGGGCTCGGCCTGCAGAATCTCGCGGACCAGTTTGACCCCTTCGAGCAGTATCTCCAGGTCCCTCTCCTCGGTGAGATACTGCGGGTCGATGGACGGCTCGTCGAGCGGGTCCGCCGAGCGCAGCGTTATCCGACCGCGGCTCTCCGGACGGAGCCGAAGTGCACTCAGCCAGAAGCCGTGGCCGTCGGGGTTGTCGAACCCGTGGTTGACAGAGTACGAGGGCCCGAAGTGGAGCTGGATGTCGGGTCGGTCGTCCGCCTCAGTTACCGAGACGAAGCCGCCACCCTCTGCGACGTTCGAGGTAAGCGGCCCTCGGTTCAACACCAGATACTTCAGCAGGTTCCACAGCGAGTCCGCCCCCTCGAGGGAGATTGGCTGCTCGCAGGCGTAGTTGACCTTCACGTTGAGATGGTCCTGGAGGTTCCGGCCGACACCGGGGAGCTCGGTGACGACGGAAATGTCGTGGTCTGTGAGGTGCTCTGCCGGCCCGACGCCCGACAGCATGAGCAGCTGCGGCGAGTTGATAGCGCCCGCCGAGAGAATTACCTCCGAACTGGCGTCGACCGTCTCGTCGCTCCCGTCGCGAACGTACTCCACACCGACTGCCTCACGGCCGTCGAACCGGACACGCGTCACCTGCGCCCCGGTGACAGCAGTCAGATTCGACCGGTCCAGCACTGGCTTCAGGTAGGCGTCGGCGGCGCTGTGGCGCTCGCCGTCCTTCTGGGTCACCTGATAGAGGCCGACACCCGACTGGTCGCCGGCGTTGAAATCCTCGTTGTGTGGCAGTCCGACCGCCTGTCCCGCCTCGACGAAGGCCTCGCTGAGAACGTTTGGCGACTGCTGGTCGGCCACGTTCCGCGGCCCGCCGGTCGCGTGGTACTCCGAGCTGCCCCGTTCGTTGTGTTCGGCCTTCTTGAAGTAGTCCAGGACGTCCTCGTAGGCCCACCCGTCGTTGCCGAGTTCGGCCCAGTGGTCGTAGTCCTCGGGCTGGCCGCGAGCGTATATCATCGCGTTGATGGAACTCGACCCCCCGAGGGTCTTCCCGCGGGGCCAGTAGAGTTCCCGGTCGTGCAGTTCCCCCTGGGGCTCGGTGTCGTACTCCCAGTCGACGTCGGATTCGAACAGCTCCACGAACGCCGCCGGAATGCCTATCTCTCGCTTCTCGTCCGGTTTGCCCGCCTCAAGTAGCAGTACCTCACTGTCACCGTCGGCCGAGAGCCGATTCGCGAGCACACAGCCCGCCGGCCCCGCGCCGACTATCACGTAGTCGTAGGTTCCGCCGCCCACATTTGCCATGTTATTTCATGCACGTTACTGGAGACTTAAACCCCGCAGTATCTCCGGGAAGAGCGGTGAACTGGTGGGTGAGCGGTCAACCGGGCGGCACCTGGTCCGTCGGGTGTGTAATCTGACAATTTAAGTGAGACGACAACGGGAGTAAGGACAATGCCGTCCCAGTCGCCAAACGAGTTCGTCCTCACGTCGTCGGTACGGACGGAAATCGTGCTTCGAGTGGCCGAGCGCCCGACGCCGACCGACGCGCTTCTGTCCGGAATCGATGCGAGCGACTCCGCGGTCTACGACGCGCTCTCGCGGCTCAGGGGCCGCGGGCTGCTCACCGAGGGCGACGGGGGCTGGAAACCCACTGCGCACGGGCACCTCGTCGCCGACAGCGTCTCGGAGTGGCTCTCCGCGGAGGACTTTCGCGCGACGGACCCGGCGTTCTGGAAGAACCATCAGATAGACGTTATCCCGGCGGCGTTCCGTCGGCGACTGCCGGAGATCGGCGAGTACGAAATCGTCCGCGACGCCCCCCAGGAGCCCAACAGGTGCGAAGACGTCGCCATCAGCATGCTCGAATCGGCCGACTCCTGTGAGCTCACGACGCCGTACTACTCGCGGCGCCACCAGGAGGCCATCCCCACACATCCGGAGACCCGCTTGCTGGTGACCCGGGAGGCAATCGACGTCAGCTTCCAGCGGTACAGGGACGGCCACCGCGAGGAGCTGAACAACCTCGACCCGGCGACGCTCCGACTGACAGACTCCCAGTTCGCGTCGGTCGTCACCGACGACAGACTGAAGTTCGAGCTGCCCGCGGTGAACGGAGGCAGGGCGGACCGTCAGACCGAGGGTGGAGCGACCGACACGTCCGGACGCGGTTCGGTCGCTGGCACTACCGCCCTGTTCGTCTCAGAGACCGAGTCGGCGGTCCAGTGGGGACGGGACCTCTTCGAGGCGCTCTGGGCGGATTCGGACCCTCTCGACCCGTACGTCGAACGCCGGTTCCCCGACCTGTGAGACCGGGACGTTTGTGCCGGCGAGAGCGCCGTGAAACTGGCCTGAGTGGGAAAGCGAGGGTTGAAGTATTACTTGGTGTAACCACCGAGGTATGAAACGACGGACGTTCCTCTCCGGTGTCGGTTCGGCGGGCGCCATCGCGCTGGCGGGGTGTAGCGGTGATTCCACGGACGACACGCTCACGGTGGCGACGTACTCCTCGTTCACCGGCGAGGACTCCGCGGGCAACTGGCTGAAGTCGAACTTCGAGGACGAGCACGACGGGACGGTGGAGTTCACGACGCCCGAGAGCGGCATCAACCAGTTCATCCAGCGCAAGTCCGAGGGCGCGCCGGTCGAGGCAGACGTGTTCGTCGGGCTGAACACCGGCGAGCTCGTTCGTGCGGACGAGCAACTGGACAAACAGCTGTTCGCGACGGCCGACGTCGAGGGCGCCGACTCGGTCAAGCCCGAACTGAACTTCGACCCCGACGGTCGCGTCGTCCCCTACGACACGGGTTACATCAGTCTCGTCTACGACGAGGGCGAGGTCGACAACCCGGGCACCTTCGACGCGCTGCTGGAGCCGGCCTACGAGGACGGCCTCATCGCCCAGAACGCCCAGCAGTCCGACCCCGGGCGGGCGTTCCTGCTGTGGACCATCCACGAGAAGGGCCCCGACAGCTATCTCGACTACTGGCGCGACCTCTCGGACAACGGCGTCCAGATTCTCTCGGACTGGGAGCCGGCGTACAACGCCTACACGAACGAGGAGGCCCCCATGGTCGTCTCCTACTCCACGGACCAGGTGTACTACCACGGCGAGGACGTGGACATGTCGCGCCACCAGGTCGGCTTCCTCAACGACCAGGGCTACGCGAACCCCGAAGGGATGGCGCAGTTCGCAGACGCGGACAACCCCGAGCTGGCCCGGGAATTCATGTCGTTCGTGCTCTCCGAGGCGGCCCAGAAAGAAATCGCCGTGCGGAACGTCCAGTTCCCCGCCGTCGAGGGCGTCGAGCCCGGCGGCGACTTCGGGAAGTACGCGCTGGAACCGCCCGAACCCGTCACGTTCAGCTACGACGAACTCGCCGGCAACGTCGACGGCTGGATAGAGGACTGGGCCCGGGAGATAGCGAGCAACTGAATGTCCGCCCGGGACGACTGGGTGCTCCCGGTGGCCGTCGCCGCCACGCTGGCGACGCTCGCCGTCGTTTTCTACTACCCCGTCGGGAGCGTGCTCGCCAGCGCCGTCTCCGACGCCGGCCGGTTCACGACTGCGCCGCTTGCCGCTGTACTCGGTGACCCGTTCTACCACGACCTGTTTGCCTTTACCGCCTACCAGGCGCTGCTGTCGACGTTCGCCAGCGTCGTCGTCGGGCTCCCCGGCGCCTATCTCCTCGCGCGCTTCGAGTTCCCCGGCCGGCGGTTCCTCCGCTCGGTGACCATCCTCCCCTTCGTCCTCCCCTCTATCATGGTCGCCGTCGGCTTCCTGGCGATGTTCGGCCGGACGGGACTGCTCAACGACGTGCTCGCCGCCGTCGGCCTGGGGCCCGTCGAACTGACGTTCACACTCGAAATCATCGTCCTGGCCCACGCCTTCTACAACGCGCCGCTGGTCACGCGGCTGGTGACGGCCGCCTGGGAGTCGGTCGACCCGGCCCGCGTCGAGACCGCGCGAACACTCGGGGCGACCCCGCTGCGGGCGTTCCGTGACGTGACCCTGCCACAGCTCCTGCCGGCGCTGCTGACCGCGTCGGTGCTGACCTTCATCTTCACGTTCATGTCCTTCCCCATCGTGCTGGCACTGGGCGGCCTCCAGCTCGCGACCGTGGAGGTGTGGCTGTTCGCCCGCGTCCAGAGTCTCGACCTGGCCGAGGCGGCCACGCTGGGAGCCATCGAGACGGCGCTCTCGCTGGGGTTGATATACGTCTATCTCCGCTTCGAGGCCACGCAGCTCAGCGGCCGGGGCGAAAGTCGCGGCCGGGCACGGACCCCGCTGTTTGCGGGCTGGCGCTCGCTGGGCGACCCGAAACGGCTGGCGCTCGGTGCCTATGCCGTGGCCGCGCTGGTGCTCTTTGTCGGGCCGCTCCTGAGCCTGGTAGTAGAGAGCGTCACGACCCCAGGCGGGCAGTTCACGCTCCGGTACTACGAGTTCCTGCTCGCCCAGCAGGCCTCGACCGCGGCAGGGACGACTCGACCGCTGCCCGCGATAACGAACTCGCTGCTCTTTGGCGCCGGCGCACTCCTACTCGCCCTGCCGATGGGTGTCGTCGTCTCCGTCGTCGCGACCCGGGAGAGCCGCGGCTCCCGGCTCTGGGAGGCCCTGCTGACGGCGCCCCTGGCCGTCAGCGGCATCGTCCTCGGGCTCGGCATGTTGCGCACCCTCGTCTTCGGGACGACGCTGTTTGGCTACCGCATCACCGTCACCGGTCCCGTGGCCATCGTCGCCGCCCACGCCGTCGCGGCCTACCCCTTCGTCTCGCGCAACGTCACGCCGGCGCTGGGGAGCATCGACGACCGCCTCGTCGACGCCGCCCGGGCGCTGGGCGCGGACCGGACCACGGCGCTGCTCGACGTCGAACTGCCGCTGGTCGTCCCGGCGCTCGTCGCCGGCGCGGCCTTCGCCTTCGCCATCAGCGTCGGCGAGTTCGACTCGACGGTGCTGCTGGCCGAGGGGGTCGACAGCGCGACGATGCCGGTCGCGCTCGAACGCTACACCGGCAACCGCTCGCTCGGCCCGAACCTCGGGCCGGCGACGGCGATGGGCACCGTCCTGCTCGCGGTGACGACCGTCAGCTTCGTACTCATCGACCGCGTCGGCAGCGGGTGGAACCCATGACCGAACCCGGCGTCGAGGTCGCGGGGATGCGGGTCGCCTTCGATGGCGTGACCGCACTGGAAGACGTGTCGCTGTCCGTCGAGCCCGGGGAGTTCTTCACCCTCGTCGGGCCGTCGGGGTGTGGGAAGACGACGATGCTTCGCGCCATCGCCGGCCTGACCGACGGGGCCGACGGCAGCGTCGCCATCGACGGCCGGGACGTGACCGACGCCCCGCCCGAAGCACGCAACGTCGGGATGGTGTTCCAGAACTACGCCCTGTTCCCGCATATGAGCGTCCACGAGAACGTCGCCTACGGGCTGCGTTTTCACGACCACGACCGCAGCGAGGACGAGCGCGTGGCCGAGTTGCTCGACCTCGTCGACCTCTCGGGTGTCGCCGACCGGTCGCCCGAGCAGCTCTCGGGCGGGCAACAGCAGCGCATCGCGCTGGCCCGCGCGCTCGCGCCCGAACCCGACGTGCTCCTGCTCGACGAGCCGCTGTCGGCGCTGGACGCGAAACTCCGCAAACAGCTCCGGGTCCAGATAAAGACCATCCAGCAGGAGCTGTCGATTACGACGATATACGTCACCCACGACCAGGCCGAGGCGCTGGCGCTCAGCGACCGCGTCGCGGTGATGCACGAGGGCCGCGTCGAACAGGTCGCGGCCCCGGAGCCCCTTTATCGGGACCCCGCCTCCCGCTTCGTGGCCGAGTTCGTCGGCGACAACAACCTCTTCGACGGTACCGTCACCGACGACGGGACAGGCGTCGACGTCGACGGGGCGAGGCTCCCGCTACCGGCCGACGCTGGCGTATCAGCGGGCGAGTCGGTGACGCTCGCGGTGCGGCCCGAAGCCATCGCGGTAGTCGATGGAGCGAACGTCGCGGGGTCGGCGGAGACGAGGCTCGAAGCGACAGTGGAGACCGTCGAGTTCCTCGGCGACGCCTATCGGGTCCACTGCCGCTGGCAGGGCCAGCGGGTCGAATGCAAGACGACAGCAGCGGACCCGCCCGCTGGCGTGGTCACGCTTCGGTTCGACGCGGCCGACGCCCAGGTGTTGTAACTCCGGATTAGCGGTACGCTTCGACGTCAACGACGCGCCTGGTTTCCTCGTGAGTGAGGTCACCGTCCGCCGAGACGACTGGTGCGTCCAGTTCCCGCCCGACGGCTGCAATCAGCGCGTCGACACCGTCGAGGAACGGTCCCCGGGAACCCACCTCGTCAGCGATCTCGCCAGCGAGGATAGCCGTGTGTTCGTCGATAGGGTGTCTCTCGCCCCAGGCCAGAGCAGCGCGGACATCCGCCACGTCGCCGTCAGGTAGGTTCCCTGCACCGACGAGTGCTTCGGCGTATGCCGGCACTGGCATCACCCACCGCTCGGCCTCCCCGCCGTTTTCCTCGTAATACGCTTTCGTCGCGTCCGCACCCTGCAGGTAGTCGATCAAAAAGTTCGCGTCGAGAACCCTCATGTGTCCTCGCCGGCCAGCCGCCGCATCCGTTCTTTCCGCTCCCCGGTAGCTTCGTCACGCTGTTCACGGACACGCTCGGCCTGGTCGTCCGACCACGTGCCGAACCCGTCGTAGAAGTCGCCACCGTCTTCGTCACCGAGAACGCGTTCCAGAACGTCGTTGTAGCTCTCTCCCTCACGTCGTCGTCGGTCGAGAATACGCTTCACCCGGTCACTGACCCGTATCTGTTCGTCTGCCGTCGCCATCGCTACGTTGACGTTGGCGTTGACAGTGAATAGTTCTTGGGTCGTGGCCGGTCATTCGAGGGGCTTTAGAGCCACACAGTCGACTGTCTCACAATGAGCGACCTCGGGAAGATAGACCGGGAGACGTTCGACGATGTCATCTATCCCAATCTGGGGGCCCATCGGGAGGACGTGGCGGTCGGCCCGCGCCACGGCGTCGACTTCGGCGTGCTGGACATCGGCGACCGGGCGGTCGTCGTCGCGACCGACCCCATCTCGATCCTGCCGGAACTTGGGTGGGCTCGGGCCGGTCGGCTGGCCCTGGAAATCGTCCTGACCGACGTCGCGGTCTCCGGCATCGCACCCACGCATCTCGCCGTCACCCTGACACTCCCTCCCTCCTGGAGCGACGACGACCTGGAGCGGCTCTGGACCGGTCTCGCGGACCACGCCGAGCGCCTCGGCGTGAGCATCGTCTCGGGCCACACCGCCCGGTATCCCGGCATCGACAGCTCCTGGGTCGGCGGCGCCACCGTCCTCGGTGTCGGGGACTGCGACGATATCGTCCGGCCGGACAGCGCCACGCCGGGCGACGATATCGTCGTGACGACCGGTCCGGGGGCAGAGGTGACGGGCCTGTTTTCGACACTGTTTCCCGAGCGACTGGGACTCGACCCCGAGACCGTCGCGACCGCACAGGAACGCGTCGAGGACATCGCGGCCGTCGCGGATGCGAAGACGGCCTTCGCGGCCGGCGGCGTCACCGCAATGCACGACGCGACGGAGGGCGGCGTCGCGGGCGGCCTCGTCGAGATGGCCAGCGGCGCGGGCGTCCGGTTCGATATCGACGGCGACGCGTTGCCCGTCGCTCCCGGGGTCGCGGCAGTGTGTGACGCGGTCGGCGTGGACCCGTGGCAGGTATCGAGCGCCGGCACACTGCTGTGTGCGGTCGAATCCGGCCAGGGAGCGGCGGTAGCCGAGGCAATCCGTGACGGTGGGACAGCCGCCGCCGTGGTCGGTTCGGTGACCGACGGTGAGGGGGTGTTCGTCGACGGCGACCGACTGTGGGCCCCCGAGAGCGACCCGGCGTGGGCCGAATTCGAGCGGTTCTCCGAGACGTAGCGGGAACCGGGATTCATGACGTGGGCCCCGGAAGGGCCCCTATGCAGTTGCCCG